>Ga0116180_1002708_pt1 | contig 13841 bp, 11 predicted proteins | sample AD_UKC073_MetaG_FD_89804 | JGI IMG/M metagenome (GOLD analysis project Ga0116180, IMG submission 89804) | Active sludge microbial communities of municipal wastewater-treating anaerobic digesters from USA - AD_UKC073_MetaG | ecosystem: Engineered > Bioreactor > Anaerobic > Digestate | place: USA...
TCTTCAGAATCTCTGGTGCTTGATGGAACAACCATGTGCGAGATATTTCTTGGCGAGATCAAACAGTGGAATGATCCTAAGATTAAAGCTTTGAACCCAAAACTCAATTTACCTGCTAATCCAATAACAGTGGTGCACAGATCAGATGGATCAGGAACAACAGCCATATTTACTCATTATTTAAGTGGAGCATGTAAAAAATGGGCTGATCAGGTTGGTTATGGAACAGCTGTAAGCTGGAAAACAGGGCTTGGTGGAAAAGGCAATGAAGGTGTAGCAAATTATGTAAAAAGAACGCCTTATTCCATTGGATATGTTGAGTTTGCCTATGCTAGACAGAATAAACTTGCTGTGGCAAAATTAAAAAATCCAGCAGGGCAGGTAGTTGCACCTGATTTTGACAGTTTTGCTGAGGCTGCAGCCACAGCTCAACTTGACTCCAAAAATCATTTTTATTCATGGATGACAAACTCTCCTGGTAAAAAAGCATGGCCTATCACAGGTGCTACATATATTCTGCTTGCCAGAGAAAAAAATGATGTCAATAAGTCTGTTATCAAATTTTTTGACTGGGCTTTTAAAAATGGGGATGGAACGGCAAAAAAACTTGACTATGTTCCATTACCAAACTCTGTTAAAGATAAGATAAGAGCGTACTGGAAAAATTATATAAAATAACATTTATAGCCTGGAGAGGGATTTAATCCTTTCCAGGCTATTTTTTATTTAATTACTTCTCACCCCAAGTATTCTGAAAATATTAACAATATCCTGCAAAGAAATCTGTCCCGGTGCAGAATTTATATTTAAACTGGCATATGTTATGAGAGAATAAAATACTGGATTTATTATACGCGAGGGGATTCCTTTTTCACCCATGCCTATAATAATAATTTTATCATTCCTGTGTTTAAGCGTAAAAAGAAGAAGGGTTTCAAGATCCCTTTTTTCATCCACCATTGTTGCAATCTTCACTATATCTGCATTGAGTTTTTTAGCATCTTTAAAAACTTCTTCTAATTCATCTACAGAAGGAGTGAGGTCAAATCTATGATAGGAAGCAATTAATTTTATATTATGTTGTTGGCTAATTTGTCTCAAAGATGTAGCCTCTTTTGAGAAAATTTCAATATCAAAAAATTCACAATAGGGTATTAATCTTTCATAAATTTGCAATCTATTTTCAATGTTCTTTTTTCCACCTTCTTGAGAAGACCTTATGGTGCAGAGAATAGGGAAATTAAATTTTTTCTTCGCCAGAGCAAAAATATTTTCTATAGTATTTAAATTATCATCGCATGTTTCAAACATATCAACTCTTAATTCAATAAGATCAGCACCTTTTAATGCTTCTTTACTGATAGACAAAATATCACGATCTGTAAGAACGACCGCTATTGCCGGTAGATTTTTGAGAAGCATACTAAAGTTTAACAGTTTTATATCACATCTATCCAAAATAATTTTTAACCATTGAAAAGGATGGAAATTCCTCCAAAAAATCTCTCTGAAAAGTAATTGTTTCCTCAGAATTGAAAAAAGGGCAGGACAAAGTTTATGGTAAACAGGTAGTGACCCTATTAAATAATCTTACAGGATTTACATCATCAAAACAGAGACCCTTCAGGGGGGACATTCTCTCCCCTGTTATTCGGTATTTTTTTGGTTATGCCATGCACTACATTTTTTGAAGAAGCTAAATAAGCAAATATATTTTTTAAAAATAATTCACCAGATGTCTCTTAGAACCTGTAGCGCAAGTTCTTTTTCTGCAAGTATTCTTTTTAGTCTTATATTTTCATCTTCAAGAACTTTAAGTCTTTTTGCTTCACTACTAGAAATACCTTTTAGTTTCTGTCTATATTTATCAAATTATCATTACCTTTTATTTAGCCTATATGAAGTTTGAGATGCTCTTCCCATTCTTTGCGAGAGATGGTTTTAATAAATGGCTTTGCTTCTTCCTCTGTCATTTTAGGATTGTAATATGTAATGTTTAAATATTTAGTCATAATAGAGTATAAATCTGTGTTATCTAAATATTTTTTTATTTTTAACTCTGAGTAATCGCCTCCGAAGATAATTACCAGTTGATCTTCTGCAGTATGATTTGTTGAAGTAAAACCCACATTCCCCCTTCTCAGTAATGCAGGCTTTGCTGGAGAATCACCCCTGGAATTGTATTTACTTGACCTAAGGATCCTGCCCATGGTTGCTTCTGGTTCATACCATATGTCATTTACTATAAATTCTCTTTGCTCATTCAACTTCTGCCATATTTCTTCTGCTTCTTCCTGTGTTATTTTTTGTTGTGTGTAATGCTCGAAAATCTCCTTTACATTACTTACATCCTTATTTTTCATCTTTTTTATCATGTATTCAAATGATGCGCTATTTCTATATGAGAGAAGTGATCCTGTTGTATCATTGTACTCAGGTCCTGTGCCATTTATACCGAATCCAGAGTTTCCATGATCTGAAGTTACAATGAGTAAAACTTTCTGGTTCTTTCTCATGAATTCAAGAATGACACCGACAGTTTTATCCATCTCGTAGCAGTCCATTATGGCTCCAAATGCATCGTTAGCATGGCATGCATGGTCTATTCTACCTGCTTCAACCTGAAGAATAAAGCCTCTGGGATTTTGAGAGAGTTTTTTAAGTGCCACTGCTGTCATCTCATAAAGAGCTGGTTGTTTGCTTGCAATTTCAATATTGTTTATTCTGTCGATGAAATAATCTATGTGAGAATTACTGAAAATACCGAGTATTGATTTTTTATAGGATACATTTAAAAGTTCATCTCTGCTTTTTACTACAGTGTAGCCAGCATTCTTAAAATCTTCAAAAAGTTCTCTATTGTCTTTTCTTTGTGATGAAACAAAATGCTTGCTTCCTCCTCCCATGACAACATCAAGTTTTGCATTAAGAAGATCAATAGCTATTGTATCTTCATCATCTCTATTAGAATTATGACTATACCAGGCAGCAGGTGTAGCATGAGTTACTCTTGTGGTTGTAACAAAACCACAGGAGAGGCTTTCCTGTTGTGCTAGTTCAAATATTGTTTTAAGCTTTCTGCCATTGGGTAACACAGAAAGAGACCTGTTTACTGTTTTAGAGCCAGTAGCCCATGCCACAGAAGCAGGAGCAGAATCTGTTACAACACTGGAAAGTGAACTTGTGTTTTGCAATAAAACCATTGACATTGAATGATTAATCAGATGAACTAAATTAGATTCTTCTTTAAATATTCTTTTTGAAAACTCGTTCATTCCTTTCAGGACGCCTAATGGCCAACCATCTCCAACAAGAAATATAATTCCCTGAGCATTCTTTGATTCAAAAGATCCACTATTTGCCAGAATATTTTGAGGAGTTGTTGCAAAAGCCAATAATCCTATTACCGATGATTTTAAAAATGCTCTTCTGTCCATATATGTCTCCTTTAAATTTAGTTTGCTGCTAATAGTTTTTCAGCAAAGTAATATGGCAAGCCACTTTCAATGATCGACTGAGCAACCGATTGAATATCATAGGATATTCTTAAAAAATTTACATCAATTATGTTCTTTGAAATATCTACCAAACATACACAGGTTCTCTGATCTCTATCTTTAGGTTTCCCCACACTTCCTGCATTTATAAAATACTTTCCATTTATTTTCTTAAAATAAGGAATATGCGTATGTCCGTATATCATTATATCTGCTTTAGCTTTATCTGCCATAAGAAGAAAGAATTTATCCTGTCTTTCTTCGTACCAGTACAGGTTATTTTTAATTGGTGTGGCATGAAAAATTTTAACCATCTTACCGTTGACTTCAAATTCTATGGTAAAAGGAAGATTTTTCATGTACTTCTTTGATTTTTCTGAAACATGCTTTTTTGTCCATTCAAAGGACAGATGACTCATCTCAGCCTGAAAAGCATCTTCGTATTTGCAACCACAATTCTCCTTATCAAAAGCAACTGCTTCATCGTAGTTTCCCTGAGCTCCTTCAATATTGTGTTCTATTAGAAATTCTACAACTTCGTTTACAAAAGGTGCATATCCTCCGAGATCTCCAAGATGAAATATTTTTTCTGCTTTCATCTCAAAAGCAATCTGATATGCTACTTTTAAAGCTTCAATATTCCCGTGAATATCACCAAGTATTGCAAGTCTCATGTCGTCCTCTAATTTATAATGGTTTTAAGCCGCATAAATTGCATCCTTAAAGAAAAGCCTGCTGATTCACTTGGTCTGAGTTTCGTATATTTACCGATGATGTATTTATTATTTCTCCATGAAACTTTGTTAGTAAAAAAGGGAATAATCCATAAAAAACCTGTAATCACATCTTTAATGGGAATTAGCACATACCCAAATCCAGCGATAAACGTTATAAAAGCAAATATACCTGATGTAGAGAGTTGTAAAGAAGGAAATTTTGTCATGGCAATAGCTGATTTATTGAAAAACTATCATGAGGAAGTCGGAATTGGAGTTATGAAACCTTACTTTGTGCCCAAAGATACCGAAAATGGACGCATCTATCCCTTATACTGCATTGATAGTAGTCAGAGATTTTATATTCAGTCATCGGAATTGGAGGCTCAGTATTTGTTCATAGGCATAAAAAATATCAGCAAATCTGTGAATACCCTGAGCCAATTTCATAACAACATGTCTTCCATGTCTGACTATCCTTGCTGCGACATTAAAGAAGCGGTATCTCAGGGCTTTGATAAGCCTTTTCTTATAAATACTCGGCAATGCCAGTCTTTTTATCCAATTGACAATATTGTATGCCAGCATCCCTATAGTCAAATATGCCCAGTTAGCATGAAACTCCTGACAGGGGAATCTGTCGAGTGACAGGCCATACTTTGTCTCTTTGATGAAGTTTTCCATTTCGGCTCTGCCGAGATGAAACGGAACAAGCTCCTTTGCAGGCTCAACCCTGTTGGTGACGATTACATGATACCGGTAAGATGCATTATCAAAAAGATATGCCTGTTTTTTATCAGGCAACTCTTGTCGCCTTACTACATAACGATACTGTCTGTGCCATCCAGTAGGTTTATACCAAAGCTCAGAGACCCAAACATTATCCTCTATCTGTATCCAGTTTTCTTTCTCTATAGCATTGACAGCCCTCATAAGCGGCGCTGTCTGATCGGCAGTGATGCTGAATCCTATGTTCAGCCTCTCACACTCTGCGACTATCTCTTTGTCATAAAAGCCGGAGTCCATACAGGCATTGATTACATCGGCAAGGTCTTTGACCTTATGGTAGCTCTCCCTTATGAAACTGACCGCACCCTCAGAGGTGTATGTGTTGCCGGAACGGAGTCTGCTGTGCAGCCAGTCGCCATTTTCCCTGATAAAGCTCATAATGGGATTCAATGCCCTGATGCCTGTATACGCCCATTGCGCTCCCTCCTTTTTGCTTCCGTGAACTTCATCCAGTGTGGAATCAATATCAATTGTGATTGTGCTCATCTTGTCTGTAGTGGCATATACCTTTTTAAAAGCCTTGGCTATCACACTTTCAAGCTGCCTGATATGGCCAAGGTCAAATCTCCTCAGAAAATCTCCCATTGTGGTTGGATGAGGAATATCTCCATGTCTCCAGATTGTCTTGAATGTTTCTTCTTCCCTCAATACTACAAGATCATCAAGACAGCCTCCTCCTGTTATCATGCTCACTGCCAGTCCCAGTACTGCCTCAGACTCCCTGTATCCACGCTCTCTTTCTTTGACCCTGACTGTGGAATCAATCATCTCTGCCAGTCCAAGCCTGTGGATAAATTCGTCTATGAGAATTCCCCCGCCATGACTGACGAGAGTTTCGTCTTGCTCAAGAATTATCTTGACTCTCTTGGCGGTGTTAATCTTTTTGATCTTCTTCATCTTCACCCTCCAGGTGATAAGGATAAAGATATTTTACATGATATCCAAAACCTTGTGTATATCTGATTTGAAGAACATTAGAAATAATTCAAATAGAAGTTATCGCTGGATTTGGGACATATTTTAGTGAGGGTTTTAATTGAAGTCCCTTTCCAACTAAAAGGTCTCCCAGAATTTTTATAAAACTTATTCCAAGAAATATAACCATAGCATTTTGTGAAAATCCACTAACAATAATGTGAGCAAATGAAAGATAAACAGGATTACATAACGGCTCTGTAAAATACTTTGCTCCAGAAATTTTCCATCTTATTTTTGCCCATCTTGTATGTCTGTTAAGAAATCTCTTCATGCTCCAGTATTCATTAAAATTTTTTACAATGTAGTTTGAAAGTAAAACTCTTTTACCCATTCTGTGCATAAGGCTACCAATAAAATAGTCTTCAGCAAGTATATCCCTTATAGAACTGAACCCTCCTATTGCTTCAAAATCTTTTTTTCTCATTAACATTGATTTTCCAATGCTGCAGGGTATTTTAAGAAATGTATCAAGAAAGCATGTACTTAAAAGTATGAATGAATTAAGATGAAGATTTTCAAACAATGCACCAATGCTTCTTTCTCCCACACCTGCAATCATATTTGTAACAAGGCCAACCTCAGAAGAAGAAATCATCTTGACAGTCCTTTTTAAATAATCAGAATCAACTGAAACATTACTGTCACTTATTAAGAAATATTCATATTTAGAAGCCTTATATGCTCCAATCATGTTTCTTACTTTTGGATTTAAAGAATTATCTGAGTTATCAATGATTATTGTTACTTTGTCTGGATACTTATCTTTAATCTTTCTAACAATCCTGTATGCTGGATCATTGTAATCCTCCAAAGAAAGTATCACCTCATATTGAGGATAATCTTGTTTACAAAAACTCTCAATATTGTCAAACAAATTGTCATCAAGCCCTTTCAATGGTTTGATAATAGATATTGGTGGTGTGAACTCTGTCTCGAACTTCTCGTTTAATTTTTTCCTTAAGGCTAAAAGCTGCACTAAATATAAAGCTATACTTAAACTAATAAGACCAAGGAAAAACCATGAAATAATCATTTAATTACCCCCTGAAAAGAGTTATAGCTACACCTCTATTATTTTTTATGCAATGCTTAACAGACTCTATGTTTTTTTCGCAGTTAAGCAAAGTCTTCCATGAGTAAAGATGTCTTGGTTTATGAAAGTCACTGCTTGCAATATATGGATATTTTTTTAAGCTTACAACATTAAAAACATCATCTCTATTTGCAATTTCCCATGCATCTATATATCGTGCATATTTCTGTCTGTTCTTCCATAGATAAAGAGTGTTTATTATTTCACCCGTTATATTATGAGGATGGCAGGCTATAACAAGAGCTTTTTGTTTTTTTGCTTCAAGAAAAATTGTCTCGAGATTTTCGCAAGCAGGAATAAACTCTTTTATGTCAACAATGAGGATATGAGCTGATTTATCTGAGGAAAGATAGTTTTTACTGATTTCTACTCCTGTTATCACCAGCATTCCATACTTATTCCATGCTCTTTTTGATTCAAAGTTTATGTTTTCAACATATTCTTTAAAGTTTTTATCTGTTACGGTAAATTTAAATCTATGTGCAAGCTTTCCTATGAAATTGTCTCCATTTACAACATGATCAGTGATAGCTATCACATCAAAACCTGCCTGTCCGAAGATATCAATAACTTTTCTGAGGTTTAAGGAACCATCTGAGTATCTGGTATGAATATGAAAATCACATAAAAGCATAGTTAATTTAATAATAAATTATGAAAGTTACAGAAATATTAAGAGAATTTTAAATTTCTGTTAAATTTTTTAAAAAATTAACAGAAATTTAACCATCAGTTAAAACTGCTGTAACATTTTGTTGTCATAATTGAAATATAAGCTACGAAAATCATGAGGAGGTATATTATGTTGCAGATGGAAGAAAAAATTTTCAAAACGGAAAATATGTATCCAGAAAATATGTACTCAGAGCTTACAATTCATTTTCAACCTATATTTAGAGCACAAAATGGAAAAATTTTTGGATACGAAGCTCTTACAAGACATAGTTCAAAGAGTATCAATATAAAGCAACTATTTGATGAAGCTAAAAAAGACGGCTCTATTTTTCTACTTGATATGATATGTAGAAAAAACGCGATAAAAAAAGCTTCCACATTGGCAATCAAGGATTATTTATTTATCAATGTATGTCCTGAAATTCTTCTAAAGCCTCAACATACCGTAGGCATTACAGATAGATTGATTGAAGAATTTAGTTTTCCTAAAAATCAGATTATTCTGGAGATAACAGAGAAATCAGCTATCGAAAACTATAATATTTTTATGGCATCGGTTTTTTACTATAAACAGCGTGGATACAAAATAGCTATTGATGACTTTGGAGCAGGTTTTGGAGGACCTAAAATGCTGAGTCTTATTGAGCCAGAAATAGTAAAAATTGACAGACATTTTATATCAAATTTAAGAAAGAATTCAATATGTAAATCATTTATTGAGTTTACTGTTTCAGTATGTCATAACAAAAATATAATGGTGGTTGCAGAAGGAGTAGAAACACATTGTCAACTTGAAGAACTTATAAAACTAGGTGTTGACTTTCTTCAGGGATTTTATCTGGGTGAACCCTCACAGGACATTAAAAAACAATCATGAAAGCTGAAAAATACGTTGAAAGATTCAATTATTTCGCTGATTTCTCCATTCTTGATATATCAATAGGTAATATCGCCAATAAAGTTGCACCATTAGATAAAGATTCTAATATAATGGATGCTTTTCTCAAATTTATGAAAGATGAGAATCTTAGTTTAATTCCAGTCATATCTCAGGAAAAAGTTGTAGGACAACTTCAAAGAAATAGATTTCTGGAACACACTGTCCTTGGTAGATTTGGGTATGGTTTACATTTAAACTCAAGAAAATGCGTATGTGAAATTATGGAAAAAACAACTTTTGTGGTTGATTACAGTCTCACATTAGAGGAAGCATCAATGCGTCTACAGTCCAGAAAGATTGAGAGCCTCTATGATGATCTTATAGTAACCAAAAATGAAAAATACTACGGTACTGTTCCTGTAAATATTCTTCTAGATGCTCTTACTCAAAAGGCACTGCTGCTGGCAAAAGAATCAAATCCTTTAACAGGATTACCCGGAAACTGGGTTATTCAGAGAGAGATAGAAAAAAGAATCAAAAATAAAAGCAGCTTTGATGTTTCCTACATTGATATTAATAACTTTAAACCTTACAATGACCACTATGGATTTGGCAAGGGAGATAGAGTAATAATGGTTCTTGGAAAAATTATTTCAGATAGCATAAAAAGTTATAAAGAAACATTTGCAGGACACATAGGTGGTGACGATTTTATCATAATTTCCATGCCAGAAGCTTCAAATACTATATGCAATGCCGTAGTAAGTAACTTTGAGTTATATCTGCCTGAGTTTCACGGGGAAGACTTCAATAAAAGTTACTATGTATCAAAGAATAGAAAGGGAACTAAAGAAGTATTTCCATTGCTTTCTCTAAGCTGTGCAATTGCAAGCACCGAAGCTCACACAATTAATTCCTATGCTCAACTTGCCTCTATCGCAGCTGAGATTAAAGCTGAAGCAAAAAGAATATCAAGAGTTAATAAACTCTCAGCAATATTTAAAGATAGAAGAAATGATTGATAAGAGTATTTCCTCAGTCGTTTTTTACATTACAAAAAAGTTTTTAAGAATTAGTGATGGCAATTTTTTAATTAAAAGTAACTATAGCAAAGGCAACATCATTGAAATCTTCATTCCCTAAAAAAAATAGTAATAAAAAATTCCTATGGGGAGTGGCTACTTCTGCTTTTCAGCTTGAAGGCTCACCCTACGCAGACTGGTCAACTTGGGATAGTGTATTAAATTTGAATCCAAAGGTTACAAATCATTATGAGCTTTATGAAGAGGATATAAGGCTCATGAAAACCTTAGGGATAAATGCCTATAGATTTTCAATTGAATGGAGCAGAATTCAGCCTTTAGAGGATAGCTGGAACTCGTCTGTAGTCAAGCATTATCAGAGAATTATTGATATGCTCAATAATTATGAGATAACTCCGATGGTTACGATACATCATTTTACTCATCCTGTTTGGTTTATTACAAAATATCCCTGGCATAAAAAATCTTCAATTGATAAATTTATAAAATATGTTGATAGGCTTACAGAAGAAATCAGAGGAATTAACTACTGGATAACCTTTAATGAACCTTATTTACTGATACTAGGAGGTTATCTTGAAGGATGTATTCCTCCAGGGATTAAAGACTTAAAATTAGCCATAATGGCATTGAAGAACATACTCTCATGTCATGGTATTATCTATAATATTCTTCATCAAAAAAATAAAGAATCCATGGTAAGTATTGCTCATAATATGGCTGTTTTTACACCATGGATAAAATGGAATCCCTTTGATAGATTGTTGTCTAAAATTGCCAAAAGATTTTACAATCATTCCATTATCGAAGGCTTTCAGAGCGGTAGAATAGTTCTAAAATTGCCAACTCTTAAAGCTTTTAAAATAGGAGTGCCAATAAAAGGCAAACTTGATTTTTTTGGAATAAACTACTATACAAGAGTCCATATAAGATTTAATCCTTTAAAAAAATTTGTCATTGAGCTAAGACATAGAGATATTGATGGACATGGACTTACTGATATGGGATGGGAAGTATATCCAAAGGGGCTTAAGAAAGTTTTGAACTATGCATCTGTACTCAATGTTCCGATAATTATTACAGAAAATGGTATTGCCACCCGTAACAATTATAAAAAAATGAAGTTCATTAAAACTCATGTAGATGTACTGGAAGAAGCTATTCAAGAAGGAATAGATGTAAGAGGATATTTTTACTGGTCTCTGATTGACAACTATGAATGGCTTCATGGTCTTGATGCAAGATTTGGACTTTATAAAGTAGATTTTAAAAACTATAGAAGAATTCCCACAGAAGCAGCATCTTTTTATTCTTATCTTATTAAATCACGAAATCAACTATAACCCGCTTTGTCAATAGAAAGATTATCAACAAATTACATGTGGCTTTTTTAATCTAACGCCTTTGATAACACACAAGCGTTGTTATGTTCAACATCCTTGCATCTTCTTTCCTTAGTTCTTTTAGCCATTTGTGGAGGGGAAAGGACTATTTATGACCTGGATCATATTTTTTTATGCTTTAACAGGATAAAATTAGAATAACAAAGATAATCAAGGGGGATAAGACTATGATAAAAAGACTGATAGTCCATATTGACGAAGAAAAATGTGATGGCTGCGGAGCCTGTGTTGATGCCTGTGCTGAAGGTGCCATTCAAATTGTAAATGGCAGGGCAAAGCTTGTCAATGAGATTTACTGCGATGGACTTGGCGCATGTCTTGGAAGCTGTCCAAAGGAAGCAATAACAGTAGTTGAAACAGAGGCTGCGCCTTTTAATGAAGAAGAGACAAAAAAACATCTTGAATTTTTAAAAAGTCATTCAACCCCACCCTGTGAGTGTCACTCTTTTGCCAAAAACCATAAACTTCCGAACTGGCCCATTCAGCTCAAACTTGTATCTGTAAATGCTCCATTTTTGAAAAATTCTAATCTTCTTATTGCTGCAGACTGCACGGCATTTTCGTATGCTGACTTTCACAGCGATATTCGTAAAGATAAAAAATTGATTATCGCCTGTCCAAAACTTGACGACGCAAAACTTTATATGGAAAAACTGACAGACATTTTTAAATTAAATAACATCAAATCAGTGACAGTGCTAAGAATGACAGTTCCATGCTGTGGAGGTCTTACCAGGATTGTTAAAGAGGCATTGAAGTCATCAGATAAAGACATTACCTTGAGCGAAAAATTGATTGATATTGATGGAACTATGAAGATTTATTAAGTTCATCAATAACCTTTTTTGCAAGCTTTAGATTAAATCCAGGAAGTGTAGCTATTTCATCTTCAGTTGCAGATTTTATCCTGGCAATACTACCAAAGTGTTTAAGTAAAGTAAGTCTTCTTTTTTTACCAACTCCTGCAATCTTTTCAAGAACTGATTCAAATGAAGCTTTTTTTCTTAACTTCTTATGATAGCTAATTGCAAATCTATGTGCCTCATCTCTGATTTTCCTTAAAAGCAGAGATGAAGGTCTTTTATCATCCAGAGATATTTTCCTTCCATCAGAAAATACAAGTCTATCTGGCTCTTTTGCAATTGCAAAAACATTCATTTCTTCTTTTAACTCTTTTACAACTTTGAGAGCTGTATTGAGATGTCCCCTTCCTCCATCAATTAAGATTAACTCAGGTTTTGGTACACCTTCCTGAGTGTCAAATTTAGTAATAACTCTGAAAACAATCTCCCTCATTGAAGAATAGTCATCAATTCCAGGAGTTTCTTTTATTTTTAAATGTCGGTAGAGGTTTTTGTTAAATGCTCCATCTTCCCAATAAACAAAGCTTCCAACAGAATGAGTTCCAAAAAGTGTTGAAACATCAAAAGCTCCAATTCTTGACGGAGTGTCTCTGAGATTAAGTCTCTCCTTAAGCTCGTTCAGGATTGTTTCATGCGATGAGCTTTTTGATTTTAGATGAATTGTTGCATTGTTCAATGCCATATTGAGCAAAGACTTTTCTTCATTCGTAGTGGGTTTTCTCAATTCAACTATGTCATTTCTTTTGTCTTTAAGCCATTGTTTAATTTCATCTATATTGTCAGGAATACTTTGTAAAACTATGATAGGTGGAGGGATTAAAGCCTCTTTTGAATAGACTGCTTCAATAATTGAAATAGTTAATTCTTCTTTAGTTTCATAAAAAGCCTTTTTTACAATATAATCCTTTGAACCTACAAGCAAACCGTTTCTTACAAAAAGAATATTCACAGATATTTTTGAGTTTTCAGTATAAGTAGCTATAACATCAATGTTTTCAAAGGCTTGTAGTACGACCCTCTGTTCTGTAAAAATTTTTTCGAGCCTTTTAATCTGATCTCTCACCATTGCAGCTTCCTCAAACTTCAGGTCATCAGAAAGTTTTTGCATTTTCTCATATAGCATGCTTAATAACTGCTTTTTTTGTCCTTTTAAAAATAAAATAACCTCTTCAATGCCTTTCATATATTCTTCCCTGCTGATGAGTTTTGCACAGGGAGCAGGGCATCTTTTCATCTGATATTGAACACATGGTCTTATTGATTTGCTCAGATTATATTTACATGTTCTTATCGGGAAGTTTTTTTTGATAAAAGACAAAGCTTCCCACATTGATTGAGCAGGAACATAAGGACCGAAGTATAAATTTCCATCTTTTTTCGGTTTACGCACAACCTCAATCCTGGGCCATTGTTCAGCTATCGTTATTTTTAAATATGGATAGCTCTTATCATCTCTCAGCAATACATTAAAAGATGGTTTATACTGTTTTATGAGGTTTGCTTCAAGAACTAACGCTTCAAATTCATTTGATGTTACAATATATGAAAAATCTTTAACAAGCTCAACCATTTTTGATTTTCTGGGATCAAGATCACCATGAAAATAGCTTCTTAGCCTGTTTCTCAAAATTTTAGCCTTACCTACATACAGAATCCTGCCCTTTTTGTCTTTGAACAAATATACTCCTGGCAAAGCAGGAACTGTTGCAAGTTCTATCATAATAGTATTTTATCTCAAACTTACTTTATCCAGATAATTTGAATTTAAGAAAGTGGCTTAAATAGACAGCTCTACTATTATTATAAACTTGCGATTTTTTATGAATGATTGCTATTATAAAAAGATTTAAAAATTTTGGAGGTGAATTATGAATTTTTTAAATTTCATATCTAATGCTTATGCA
>Ga0116180_1002717_pt1 | contig 13808 bp, 13 predicted proteins | sample AD_UKC073_MetaG_FD_89804 | JGI IMG/M metagenome (GOLD analysis project Ga0116180, IMG submission 89804) | Active sludge microbial communities of municipal wastewater-treating anaerobic digesters from USA - AD_UKC073_MetaG | ecosystem: Engineered > Bioreactor > Anaerobic > Digestate | place: USA...
TCCTCCCTTTCTGCACCACGTCGTGCTGGCTCCACCCTAGTGCGGGGCCCTGTCGGCTGGGGCACCGCTGAGGTGTAGCGCGCACCACGGCGATTGTCAGACCCTGAATAATGTCCCCTATGCAGCTCTCCTCTCAGCTCGACTTCGCCGCTGACCCGGCCACGGTCGCCGCCATGCTCACCAACCGTGACTTCCTCGAGCGCGTCTGTGCCGCGTCAGACGCGATCGAGCACAGCGTCAAGGCGTCGGCCGACCGGACCAAGGTCACCCGCACGCTCACCGCCCCCGCGTCGGTTGCCAAGTTCACCGGTGACAAGGTGACCATCGTCGAGGCGGTCGAGTGGGGCGAGGCTGACTTCGACGGCTCCCGTACGGGAACGCTCAACCTGACCATTCCAGGGCTGCCGGTGGCGATGACCGGTACGGCTGCCCTCCGTCGCGGTGGCCGGGGCACGACCGTGGCCTACGACGCCGACCTCAAGGTCAACATCCCCTTCGTGGGCAAGAAGCTGGAAGAGTCCGCCGCGCCGGCTGTGCTGGCCGGGATCGAGCTGCAGCAGCGGGTCGGCGACGACTGGCTCGCCGACAAGTCGTAGGGCTGCGCCAGCGTCAGTAGGTGTCGACCGGCGCACCCGGCGGGAGCAGCTCGACCAGCTGCTCCGGTGACGCCGGGGTGTAGACGACGAAGGCAGGCTCGGCGTCCGAGCCTTCAGCGATCACGGCGACGTCAAAGCCTGCCTCGTCGATCCCGGCAGCCAGCGTGTCGGCGGTCGCCTCGTCAATGCAGGTGATCCGAGTCGTCATGCGTGCTCCTGGTCCATGTGCGGGTAGCCGACCGACGTCGGCGGGACGAACGTCTCCTTGATGCTACGGGGACTGGTCCACCTCATCAGGTTCCACACCGAGCCGGCCTTGTCGTTCGTACCCGATGCCCTCGCCCCGCCGAACGGTTGCTGCCCGACGACAGCCCCGGTTGGCTTGTCGTTGATGTAGAAGTTGCCCGCAGCTTGGCGAAGGGCCTTGTCAGCCTGGACGACGGCCGCTCGATCCGTCGACAGCACGGCACCAGTGAGGGCGTACGGGGAGGCGGTGTCGACGATCTCGAGCACGTCAGCCCAGGCTCCTGGGGTGCGGTCGTCGTACACGTAGACCGACAGCAGGGGGCCGAAGTACTCCGTGCAGAAGACGTCTTGCTTCGGGTTGTCCGAACGGACGATCGTTGGCCGGATGTACCAGCCCTCGGAGTCGTCGTAGGTGCCGCCGGCGACGACCTCTGCATCTCGGCTGGCCTTGGCCGCCTCGATGGCGTTACGAAGCCTGGTCCAGGCACGCTGGTCGATCACCGCTGAGGTGAAGGTGGCCAGGTCTCGTACGTCGCCGACCGCGAGGGCTTCGGTCTCATCGATGAGGCTCTGCCCGTACGTCTCCCACCACGACCGCGGCACGTACGCTCGCGAGGCGGCCGAGCACTTCTGGCCCGAGTACTCGAACGCTCCCCTGAGCAGCGCCACCCGCAACGCCTCGGGGTCGGCCGAGGGGTGGGCGACCACGAAGTCCTTACCGCCCGTCTCCCCCACGATCCGCGGGTAGCCGTGGAACCGCGAGATGTTGGCCCCGATCTCGGCCCAGATCTGCTGGAAAACCCGGGTCGAGCCGGTGAAGTGGACTCCAGCTAGGGCGGGATGCCTCAGCGCGACCTCACTGACGTCGTGCCCGTGCCCAGGGACCATCGTGACCACACCCGCCGGGAGGCCCGCCAGGTCGAGCACCTCGGCGAACACGTCGGCAGCGAACTGCTGGGTGACCGACGGCTTCCACAGGGCGACGTTGCCCATGATCGCCGGCGCGGTCGGCAGGTTGCCTGCGATGGCGGTGAAGTTGAACGGAGTGATGGCGTAGACGAAACCTTCGAGGGGCCGATAGTCCGTACGGTTCCAGAACCCCGCGGGGCTGAACGGCTGCTCCTCGTGGATGTGCCGAGCGAACGCAACGTTGAACCGCAGGAAGTCGACCAGCTCGCAGGCCGAGTCGATCTCAGCCTGCTGAACCGTCTTGGCCTGGCCGAGCATGGTCGCCGCGTTGATCCTCGCTCTGTAGGGACCGGCGAGGAGATCGGCCGCCTTGAGGAAGATGGCGGCGCGGTCGTCGAAGTCCATGGCTGCCCAGTCACCGGCAACGCGGAGCGAGTGGGCGATCGCCTGCTCGGTGTCAGCCTGGGTGGCCTGGTTCAGCCGGCCGAGCACGTGCCGGTGGTCAGCCGGCATGGTGACCTCCAGCAGGTCACCAGAGCCATTGCGGGTGGTGTCGAAACGGCCGTGAAACTCAACCGGCTCCTGATTCGCGTAGACCTCGAGCTGGGACATCAGCTCGGCGCGCTCTCGAGTGCCGGGTGCATAGGTGAGCACAGGCTCGTTGACGGGGACAGGAACACCAGTGATCGCATCCACGGGTCGAGCCTAGCCCGATGCAATCGAGGGCAGATGACCGGGACGGCAACAACGGCTGGTCTCGGCGATGCACGGCGTGGCAGGCTCGGGGTATGACCATCGACCTGCTGTACGGCCGGGGTACGATCGCGCTTGACCTGCCGCCCGGTGCTGAGGCGACGGTCGTGCGGAAGCGTCCTCTCGCTCCCCTGGCGGATCCTGAGCTCGCCGTCCGGAAGGCGTACGAGCATCCGCTCGGCTGCGCACCCTTGGCTCAGCTGGCTCAGGGGCGGCGGACTGCCTGCCTCGTGATCTGCGACATCACCCGGCCCGTCCCCAACGGTCTCCTGCTCCGGCCCATGGTGGAGACGCTCGTGGGAGCCGGCGTTGCCGTGACCGTCCTGGTCGCCACCGGGCTGCACCGGATCGGAGACGCCGACGAGGAGGCGCGGCTGATCGGCGACGCCTGGGTGCATGACCATGTCACGGTCGTGTGGCACGTCGCGACCGACGAGCAGTCGAACACCGACCTCGGAGCCACCTCGACGGGGACTCCGGTCCACCTCGACACCCGCTTCGTCGAGGCTGACCTCCGGATCGTGCTCGGCCTTGTCGAGCCGCACTTCATGGCTGGCTGGTCGGGTGGCCGGAAGGTGATCGCGCCGGGCGTTGCTGGCCACCAGACCATCCGCACCTTCCACTCGGGCCGATACATGGCCGACCCGAACGCACGGGCCTGCAACCTTGTCGACAACCCGCTGCACCGTGACCAGCTGGAGATCGTGGCCAGGGTCGGCGAGGTATACGGGGTCGATGTCGTGCTGGACGATGAGCGTCGGGTCGTCCACGTCTCCTTCGGCGACATCCGCGAGAGCCACGCCGCGGCCGTCGCCGTGGCCGAGGAGTCGTGCGTGGTGGACCTGGGACGCCGCTTCTCGACCGTCGTCACCACCAGCGCTGGCCAGCCCCTCGACCTGACCTACTACCAGACGATCAAGGGCATCGTCTGCGCGCTTGGCATCCTGGCGCCCGGCGGGACGTTGATCATCGCATCCGAATGCGCCGAAGGCCTCGGCTCACCTCACTTCAGGGAGGCGCAGCGCCGGCTGGTCGAGGCAGGTCACGTGGGGTTCATCGAGGGCGTGCTGCCCAAGCCGCTCGCCGACATCGACGAGTGGCAGACCCAGAAGCAGGCCCAAGCGATGAGCGCCGGGACGGTCCAGTTGTTCACCTCGATGAATGAGTCGGACCGGGCTGACACCGGGGTCGAGTGCGTCGACTCGCTGACGGAAGCCGTGGCGGCGTCGATCGCCCGGCACGGTGACCCCGCCGTCGCCGTGATTCCTGAGGGACCGTACGTGATCCCGATCAGCTCCGAGGATCGATGATCGTGACGTTCATGTCGGGTGTCGGCGTCGGCCGCTTCAGGAGCTTGGCGATGCCGTACGCCGCCGACCGCGCCACGATCTGAGGCAAACCGAGCGCCTGGTGCTCGACCGCGTCGCCGCAGACCAGGTCGACCGCCGGGCGTGCCGCCTCCTCAGGGGCACGGCCCCACATCCCGGAGATCACCGGCAGCCGGGCGAGCTTCGGGCGATCGCCAAGCCCAAACCACGGGTCCCACCGGTGATGACGGCGACGCGGCCCGCGAGCCGTCCCGTCACGCGGCGACCTCGGCCCCGGCTGGCGTGGGCTTCGATGTACGGAACCGCCGCACGAGCCACCTGCCGCCAACGATGAGCCAAGCAAGCAGGATCGCCAGCACGTACTCGATCACCGGGATCCGGACGATCTCGTTGAGCTTGCCCCAGCCCCGGTCGGCGTAGACGAGCGTCACGAGCCCCACGAACACCGCGATCGTCAGCCACCGCGCCCAGCGTGGCCAGCCGAGCCCGTACATCTGGGTGACGACGAAGATCGCACCGAAACCGAAGGCGAACATGGGCCACAGCCCGTTCGCACCGGCGTAGGCGACCATGGCCCCGTGCCCCAGCACCAGCACCTCGAGGAGCACCGTCCAGCGACGGTTGAGATGGGCGCGGGTGAAGAACAGGCTGCTCTGCACCATGATCAGGAAGATGTAGAACAGACCGAACAGGTGCCCCGGCGTCGACACCAGCGGATGGAACCAGAACGTGTAGATGATCGCCCAGGCGAACACGTAGCCGTGGTACCGCTTGACCACATCGATGGCGGCCTTCGGGATGCCGAGGGGATGCCCGAACGCCAGTCCGCGGCGGCGGCTCTCCATGATCAGCACCATCACGAGCAGCAGGATCACCGACCCCTGCGAGCTGAACACGCTGACGTCCTGGGCGAGCCCGTCGTAGAAAACGTGGGTCTGGATCAGGTGCAGCACGATGAAGCCCGCGTTCACGCCCAGGGCGGCCCAGTTGAACCAGTGCAGCCCCTTGCCGTAGCGCGGTCGCTCCTGCTGGGCCCGCCAGATCAGCCACCACAACGCCACCTGGTGGAGCAAGTACGGCAGCCACGCCGAGGCTCTCGTGATCCACGTGGGGTCGGGCAACTTCCAGTAGTACCAGGCGGCGCCCTGGTCGGGCAGCAGCGGGACGGCGTCCAGCCGGCCACCCACCGCCCACACCAGCACCGTGAACAGTGCCGAGAACACGACAGCCCCGATCAGGGCCTGCGTGGACGTGATACTCGGCCGGTCCTTCGCCGCGGCAGCGTCGGTCGCCGACGCCGAGGGTCGGGTCGTGGTCACCCTGCCTTCTTCTTGCTGCCGGAGTCGGAGGCCTTGGCCTGCTCCTCCTCACGCTTCTTCTTGGCTGCCTCGACCGACGCCCGCAGGGCCGCCACCAGGTCGACCACGTCGGCCTGCTTGGGCTCCTCGCCGGTCTCCTCGGTGATGGCCACACCGGTCAACTTCGACTCAACGACCTTCTCCAGCGCCTCCCGGTAGGCGTCGGTGTAGGCGGTCGGCTCGAACTCACCGGTCATCTGGTCGATGAACATGGTCGCCATCGTCACCTCGGCGTCTGACACTTTCACGTCAGCAGGCGGAGCAGCGAAGCTGGCATCGCGTACCTCATCAGGCCACAGCAGGGTCTGCAGTACGAGCACGTCATCCACGACGCGAATCAGCGCGATCGACTCGCGCGACCTCAGTGCCACCTTCACGACCGCCGCCTTGGTGGAGCCCTTGAGCGCGTCCCGCAGCAGCACGTACGGCTTCACTCCCGGCCCGTCGGCCTCGAGGTAGTACGGCTTGTCGAACATGATCGGGTCGATCGTGGCCGCATCGACGAACTGGACCACCTCGACCGCCTTGCTGCTCGCCAGCGGGAGGTCGTCGAAGTCCTGCTTCTCGAGGATCGCCAGGCGCCCGTCAGGAGCCTCGTACCCCTTGGCGATGTTGGCGAACTCGATCTCCTCGCCGCACTTCTCGCAAACCCGCTTGTACTTGATGCGTCCCTGGTCCTCAGCGTGCACCTGGCGGAAGGAGATGTCCTTCTGTTCGGTCGCGCCGTACACCTTGATGGGGATAGTGACGAGCCCGAACGAGATCGCGCCCTTCCAGATCGACCTTGGCATGCCGCGAGTCTAGGCGACCGGGCTCACTCGGGCACCGGTCAGCAGCCAGGAACTACGCGGGTACAGGCAGCGGCTCGGTCGGACCGTGCCAGAGCAGGTCGTGCTCCAGCAGCGCCTGCACCTCAGCGGTCTCCCAAGCGGTGTCGAGGTCCAGACCCGGAGTGGCGGCGACCGCCGCGGCGACCGCATCGGCAGCCTCGGGCCCGTCGATGAAGTAGGCGCCCACGTCGGCCATCGTCAGACCCGCGACGTGGGCCTTGCCCAGATGCGACTCGTGGTCGACGTCGAAGGCGGCCTCCACGCTGGCCACCAGACGCTCGCCGGATGCCAGCAACGACGCCACGGAGGCGACCAGCAGTGCGGCCCGCTCCACCTCCTCAAGCTCCTCCAGATCGAATGTCTCGCCAAGGGCAGCCGTGGGCGCGTAGGCGTCGTGGGAGCTGAGCGTACGGCCCTCCCTCAACATCGCCCACTCCTCGCGGGTCAGGGGAACCAGCAGCACACCGCTCATCGTCGACCTCCGTCGAGCCGCTGGAGCTCACTGGTAATCCCGTCGACAAGGGCGTCGACCGGGGCAGCGGCAGAGACGCCGATCCCGACCTTGCCGAGGTAGGAGGTGATGCAGACCGCCGCGTCTTCGGAGTCGGCCAGACCCATCACCGGGTACGACGAGTGCAGCGGCCAGCCGCCCAGGTAACGCGGCGACCGGGGCCCGGGGACGTTGGCAACGAACACGTCATGCGCACGCCCAGCGGTCACCGTACGGGCGCCCATCGCGTGCAGCGTGGCGGGCGCGAAGCCAGCCAGCCGGGTGAGCTGGTCACCGCCGACGGTGTGGCCGGAATCGATCCGCGACCTGGTGAGCGAGGCGACCTGGTCGATCCGGCCCTGCGGGCTGGCCGTGGTGACCGGGAGCCGCACGTACTGCGGCGCAACCTGGCAGCCGACCGCGGATCGCAGCTTAGGTGCGTCGGTGACGGCGAGCGGGACGAGGGCGACCACGTCGCGAGGCTCGGCCCCGAGCTGGGTCTGCCACTGGCGGAGCCCCCCGGTGACGATAGCGAGCAGCACATCGTGCGTTGTCACCCCAGCAATGTCGCGTACGCGGTTCACCGACGCGAGCGACACCAGAGCGCCGCCGGCATACCTGGTGGTGGGTTGGGCAGGCTCCTGCCGGTTCAGGCCTGGGACACTCTGGGACGACACCCAGCTCAGGCCCTGGTCCACTCCCCTGCCGAGCCTTGAGGCGAACCTGCCAAGCGCCCCCAGGGGATCAGCGATCCCGCCGACGACCCCGGAGACGATGTCGTCAGCCGGGTCAGCCGTCGGGCTGGGGGTCCACGGCTGGGGGTTGGGCGGGTCCCAGATTGGCTCGTCGTCGTACAGCTCCTGCAGCAGATGCACGTTGTCGACGCCGTCGACGTACGCCGGATGCACGCGGGTGACGATGGCGATCTGACCACCGCGCAGACCGTCGACGTACAGCAGGTCCCACTGTGGGTGAGCCGGATCGAGCGGCCGCGTCAACGCGGCAGCCACCAGGTCGGTGACCTGGTTGAGGGTGCCAGGCGCCTCGAGGGAGTGCCGACTGATGTGGCGGTCGATGGTGAAGTCAGGGTCGTCGACCCAGTCCAGCCCGGCCACGGTCTCGCGGATCTTCCGGCGGAACCGAGGCGCGAAGGGCAGTCGCTCCAGGACTCTGTCGGCAATTTCGTCGATCGTGGGGGGTGAGGCGTCTGCGGGTCGATCGAACACGTCCACGCTGACCTGGTGCCAGGGGGTGCCCTGGACTCCTCTCCCGATCGTCTCGATCTCGGTCCGGGACAGCGGGTCGCTCATGCTGCCAGCCTACCCACCCGCGACACAGGTCAGTTCGTCCACAGCTGTCCCTGTGGTCCACAGCTTCGTCGGTTGTCCACAGCTTGGCTGCCCGGCGCTGGCGAACGGATGTGGCCGCTCGCCAGGGTTGAGCCATGACCGCCTTCGCCGCCCTTGCTCACTGCCGCCGGATCGAACCGGCCCTCCCCGCCATCGCCTTCGCCGACCTGGCTGGTTTCACCGACGCTCCCGCTGATCAGATCGACGAACCACCCCTGACCGGCAGTGACCTGGACACCGGCTTGGCACCGCTGCCTCCCGACCTACAACGGGCGGCGCTCCTGTTCACGAGAGCGATCGTCGAAGGGCTGTGCGGCAGACGAGGCGCCGCCCAGTTCGGCGACCTGGTCTCGCCGCGAGTCGTGGCGATGATCGTGGGCCGGGCCGCCAGTGATCGGTTGCAGCCGCTGAAGCCTGCGTCGATGCGTGTGCAGCTGGTCACGCCGCAGGCAGCCGAGGTGGCCGTGCGTGTCGTCCGCGACGGCCTGTCATCGGCTATCGCGTTCCGGCTCGACCATCGCCGAGGTGCGTGGCGATGCACGGCCATGGCCGTCGGGCCTTGAGCCGCCCGGAGGCCGTGTGACGGGTCAGACGACGCTCAGCGACGCTTCTTCTTCTTGCTCGCGTTCGGGCTCCGCCGACCGGCCGCACCCGGCCTCGTGGTCTTCGTCGTCGGAGCCTCCGCCGCTCGGGCGTCGTCATCGCTGCCAGCTGCATCCGTCGCGCTCTCCCGGGCGTCGACCGCGGGCGTACGACGAGTGGCGCGGGCACGCTTCGTCGGTGACGTTGCGGGGGCAGGAGCGTCGCCCTCAAGACCCTCAGCCGAAATGTGCAGGGCAGCTCGGGCGGCTGCCGCCTCTGCCTCCAGCTCGGTGTCACGGTAGCGCTGCACCACGTTGGCGATGTCGACCGGACGACCTTCGTCGTCGAGGATGGCTGTCGGAGTCGGCTGGGCGATGGTCTCGACCTCCAGGTTGAACAGGAAGCCCACGACCTCCTCCATGAACGACTCCATCATGGCGTTGAACATGGAGCCGCCCTCGCGCTGGTACTCGACCAGCGGGTCGCGCTGCGCCATGGCTCGCAGTCCGATGCCCTCGCGGAGGTAGTCCATCTCGTACAGGTGCTCACGCCACTTCCGGTCGAGCACGGTCAGCAGCACGCGACGCTCCAGTTCGCGCATCACGTCGGTGCCCAGTGCCTCCTCGCGCTGGTCGTACGCCTTGTCGGCATCAGCGACGAAGGCCGTCACCAGCTCCTCCTGGGTGGCGCCCTCGAAATCCTCGACGGCCAGGCCCACAGGGTAGAGGGTCTTGAGGTGCGACCAGAGCTGGTCGAGGTCCCAGTCCTCCTCGAAGCCCTCGGTGCCGCCGACGACGTATTGCGTCACAACCTTTCGTACGGTCTCGCGCAGCTGTGGCTCGACGTCAGCACCCTCCAGCACCGATCGACGGTCCCTGTAGATGGCGTGACGCTGGCGGTTCATGACGTCGTCGTACTTGAGCACGTTCTTGCGCATCTCGAAGTTCTGCGCCTCGACCTGCTCCTGGGCGCCAAGGATCATCTTGGTGATCCGCTTGTCCTCGATCGGCACGTCGTCGGGCACCTTCAGCGCCCGCATGAACCAATCGACCATGTCGCCCTTGAACAGCCGCATCAGGTCGTCGCCGAGCGAGAGGTAGAAGCGGCTCTCGCCGGGATCGCCCTGACGGCCGGAACGACCGCGTAGCTGGTTGTCGATGCGCCGTGACTCGTGCCGCTCCGAACCGATGACGTACAGACCGCCGACCCCGACGACCTCGTCATGCTCGTCGGCCACCTGCTGGGAGATCTCCTCGTACGTCTCCGCCCAGGCAGCCTCGTACTCGTCAGGCGCGTCGACGGGATCGAGGTTGCGCTCGCGCAGGATCGCGTCGGTGAGGAACTCGGGGTTTCCGCCGAGGATGATGTCGGTGCCTCGTCCAGCCATGTTGGTGGCCACCGTGACCGCTCCCTTGCGGCCTGCGAGTGCGACCACCGCGGCCTCACGGGCATGCTGCTTGGCGTTCAGCACCTCGTGCGGGATCTCTGCCTGGCGCAGCATCCTCGACAGCACTTCCGACTTCGCCACGGACGCCGTACCGATCAGCACTGGCTGGCCGTTCTCATGACGCTCGACCACGTCGGCGACGATGGCGTCGAACTTCGCTTCCTCGGTGCGGTAGATCAGGTCCTTCTGGTCCTTGCGGATCATCGGCTTGTTCGTCGGGATCGGGATGACGCCGAGGCCGTAGATCTTCTGGAACTCCGACTCCTCCGTCTTCGCGGTGCCGGTCATGCCCGCGAGCTTGGAGTACATGCGGAAGTAGTTCTGCAGCGTGATGGTCGCGAAGGTCTGGTTCTCCTCCTTGATCTCCACGCCCTCCTTGGCCTCGAGCGCCTGGTGGAGTCCCTCGTTGTAGCGGCGACCGATCAGCGTGCGACCGGTGTGCTCGTCAACGATGAGCACCTCGCCCTCCATGACGACGTAGTCCTTGTCGCGCTTGAACAGCTCCTTGGCCTTGATCGAGTTGTTCAGGTACGAGATCAGCGGGGTGTTCGCCGACTCGTACAGGTTGTCGATCCCGAGGCGGTCCTCGACGACCGCGATGCCGTGCTCGAGGATCGAGACGGTCCGCTTCTTCTCGTCGACCTCGTAGTCCCGGTCGCGCTCCAGCCGGGTGGCGATGCGCGCGAACTCCGGGTACCACTGGTGGGCGCCGGCCTCGGCAGGCCCGGAGATGATCAGCGGGGTACGGGCCTCGTCGATGAGGATCGAGTCGACCTCGTCGACGATGGCGAAGTGGTGGCCGCGCTGGACGCAGTCCTCCAGGGTGAGCGCCATGTTGTCGCGCAGGTAGTCGAAGCCGAACTCGTTGTTGGTGCCGTACGTGACGTCGGCGTTGTACGCATGCCGTCTGGCCGCCGGATCCATGTGCGCCAGGATCGCGCCGACCTGCAGGCCAAGGAAGTGGTGGATGCGGCCCATCTGTTCGGACTGGAACTGAGCCAGGTAGTCGTTGACCGTCACGACGTGCACACCTTTGCCGCTCAAGGCGTTCAGGTACGACGGGAGCACACCGACCAGGGTCTTGCCCTCACCGGTCTTCATCTCGGCGATGTTGCCCTGGTGGAGAGCGGCACCACCCATGATCTGCACGTCGAAGTGCCGCTTGCCCAGGACTCGGCGGGAGGTCTCCCGGACGGTGGCGAACGCCTCGGGCAGCAGCAGGTCGAGCGACTCACCGTTGTCGTGGCGCTCCCGCAGCTCGGCCGTCTGACCGCGAAGGTCATCGTCCGACATGTCCTCGAAGTCGGGCTCGATCTGGTGGACCTGCTTGGCGATCCCTTCCAGACGCTTCACGATCCGGCCCTCGCCCAGATGCAGCAGCTTGTCCAGCAGTCCCACGCGGATGTCCTCACGGCTCGATGACGTCAACCCCGCAGAAGCGGGTCCGCACCATCTTAGTCGCCGTGATCATGCCCCAGACACACCCGAGCCCACGCTGCTGGGCGTGGGCACGGGTGGTCTCAGTGGTTCGTCATTCGGTGATCGTCAGCTGGATGACCCCGAAGTCGTAGGCCTTGCGACGGTAGACGACACTGGGCTTGCGGGTCTGGGCATCGACGTACAGGAAGAAGTCGTGACCGACCAGCTCCATCTCGTCCAGGGCCTGGGCGAGTGTCAGGGGTGCCGACTCGAACGCCTTCTCTCGGACGACCAGCGGACCATCACCGTGCACCTCAAGGCCCGCGATCGTGCGGACCACCGGTGCGTCGTCATGGTCCTCGAGATCCGGGGCGAGCTGGGGTTCCTGGTTCTTGATCGACGGTGCCCCCCGGAGCCCCCGGTGGACCTTGCGCCGGTCGGCAGCCTTGCGGAGCTGGGTCTTGAGCCGGTCGAGCGCCTGCTCGAAGGCCACCACCTTGTCATCGGCGGCGGCCTCGGCCCGAACCACAGGGCCCTTGCCAACCAGGGTGATCTCCACTCGCGCAGCCTGATCAGGCTGCCGCTTGTTCTCGTTGACGGTCAGGACGACCTCGGTCCTGATCACCCGTTCGCGGAGCTTCTCGACGGCGGCGAGCCTCTCGACGACCTGGTCTCGGAACGAGTCTGAGATCTGGCAGTGACGGCCTGTCACGACAACATCCATGGCGGTCCTTCCTGGTCAGGGGCGCGCTTCCTCGCGGTGCCGCCCAACAACGATGGCACCCCGACCCAGAGACCCCTGAAGCGGGACGACTGGCGGTGGTGCCATACCAACACCGTAGTCCTGGTTGGCCAACCCTGCCAGAAGAACCGGGCCACGTCAGGGAACCTGAGGAGGTGAGGTGGCCAGGCCGCCAGGACCGCGATCGTAACCTGGGCAGGATTTCCGTTGCACGGCTGTAACAGAGGAAGGCTAGACGCGTAACGCAGCCTCAACAGACTGCTCCCCATGACAGCTTTAGAAATTTCCGCAGGCGACACCGCCTGGGTCCTCACGGCGGCCGCCCTGGTTCTGCTGATGACCCCCGGTCTCGCAATGTTCTACGGCGGCATGGTTCGCGCCAACTCCACGCTCAACATGATGATGATGAGCATCGTGTCGATGGGCGTCGTCGGCGTCCTGTGGGTGCTGTACGGGTACGGGCTCGCGTTCGGCCCATCCATCGGCGGCATCATCGGGAACCCGATCGGGCTGATCGGCCTGTCAGCCACGATGGGCGCCGATGCGATGGTCGGAACCATCCCCACGCTGGCGTTCGTCGGTTTCCAGGCAGCGTTCGCGATCATCGCGGTCGCCCTGATCTCCGGCGCCGTGGCTGACCGGATGACCTTCCAGGCCTGGCTGGTTTTCTCGGTGATCTGGGCCACCCTGGTCTACTTCCCGGCCGCTCACTGGGTCTTCGCCTTCGACGGGTTCGCTGCCGAGAAGGGCGGCTGGATCGCCAACACGGTCAAGGCGATCGACTTCGCTGGCGGTACGGCCATTCACATCAACGCCGGCGTCGCCGCGCTCGTGTTGGCACTGGTCGTGGGCAAGCGCATCGGCTTCGGCGACCGACCCATGCGGCCCCACAACATGACAATGGTGATGCTCGGAGCAGGGTTGCTGTGGTTCGGCTGGTTCGGGTTCAACGCCGGGTCGGCGCTCGGCGCCAACGGTACGGCCGCCCATGCCTGGGTGACGACCCTGGCCGCTACGGCCGCGGCGATGCTCGGCTGGCTCACCACGGAACGTCTCCGTGATGGTCACTTCACCTCGCTCGGTGCCGCGTCCGGTGTCGTCGCAGGCCTCGTCGCCATCACTCCTGCCTGCGCTGCCGTCAGCCCGCTGGGCGCCGTCGTGATCGGCGCTGTCGCTGGCTGCTTGTGCGCTCTCGCAGTCGGACTCAAGTTCCGCTTCGGCTACGACGACTCGCTCGATGTGGTCGGCGTACACCTCGTCGGTGGCCTGGTGGGCACGCTGCTGATCGGGTTCCTGGCCGACCCGGCCGCCCCGAACGCGGTGGCCGGACTGTTCTACGGAGGCGGTTTCGACCAGCTCGTCCGGCAGGCGATCGGTGCCGGCGCTGTCCTGCTCTACTCCGCGGTGCTGACGGGAGTCATCGCCCTGGCGCTGAGCAAGGTCATGACTCTCCGAGTGGCACCCCAGGCTGAGCTCGACGGCATCGACCTGGCCGAACATGCCGAGGCAGGCTACGACCTCTCTCCCGTCAGGTACACGTCCTACCGCAGCGGCGGCCCGCTCGGCCAGGGCAGGATCACCCAGCGACTCGTCATCCCCGCCGCCGCCACATCGGAAGAGGTCTCGTCATGAAGCTCGTCACCGCTATCGTCCAGCCGCATGCTCTCGCCGAGGTCCAGCTCGCACTCGCCAAGCACGACGTCAACGGCATGACCGTCACCGAGACGTCGGGCTACGCCCGCCAGCGGGGCCACAGCGA
>Ga0116180_1002718_pt1 | contig 13806 bp, 17 predicted proteins | sample AD_UKC073_MetaG_FD_89804 | JGI IMG/M metagenome (GOLD analysis project Ga0116180, IMG submission 89804) | Active sludge microbial communities of municipal wastewater-treating anaerobic digesters from USA - AD_UKC073_MetaG | ecosystem: Engineered > Bioreactor > Anaerobic > Digestate | place: USA...
TCCATACACCGATGCAGCCATGCTTCTGATAATGCCCGTTTACTTAACCGTCCAGCCTGACGCGGCAACCGAAAAGCGTAAGCGGCCGGGCTACACCCCGCGGTCGTCCAGCTCATACCCCGTACTCCGCCCGCCCCCTGCCGTCTTCCGAAGCACGCCGCGGGCGAGCAGTTCATTGATGTCCCGTAGGGCCGTATCCGCCGAGCACTTGCTGATTGCGGCCCACTTGCTGCTGGTCAGTTTTCCGTCAAAGCCATCAAGCAGTCGATTGAGCACCTTAGCCTGTCGCTCGTTGAGCGGCGTGGCGGCCCAGCGCTGCCAGAATCGAGCCTTGGTCAGCACCGCATCAAGGGTCTGATGGGCTTGATCGAGCGCGCGGTGCAGGCTTTCTAGGAACCAAACGAGCCAGCCCGTGACATCCATGTCGCCTTTCTGGGTTCGCTCGAGGATCTCGTAGTAAGCCTTCCGGTCGCGCTGGATCTGAGCGGAGAGGCTATAGAAGCGCTGCGGGGTACCATCCGCTCGGGCAAGCAGCAGATCGCCTACGGCTCGGGCGATGCGCCCATTCCCATCATCGAATGGGTGCAGGGTGACGAACCAGAGGTGTCCCAATCCCGCCTTCAGAAGGGGCGGAACCTCGGAGTCCGTGTTGAGCCAGTCTAGGAAGCGCGCCATCTCTGAAGGCAGACGATCCGCAGGCGGCGCCTCAAAGTGAACCTTCTGCCGCCCAACCGGCCCGGAGATCACCTGCATCGGCCCCGTCACATCGTCCCGCCAGGCGGCAACCTTGATCCGCGCCATCCCCGAATAGCCGGTCGGAAACAGCGCCGCATGCCATCCGAACAGGCGTTCATCGGTCACGGGCTGCTCGCAGTTAGCGGTTGCATCCAGCACCATCTCGACTACGCCCTCGACATGGCGATCGACCGGCGCAAGCGCGCCAATATCCACGCCCAGACGACGCGCAATGCTCGAGCGGACGGAAGCGACGTTGAGGTGTTCGCCTTCGATCTCGCTGGTCTTCACAACATCGTCGGTAAGTGCCAGCAAACTTGCCTGATCCCGCGTCGCAGCACCAACATCGGCCAGTCGCCCGAGGAGTAGCCCCTGGGCTCGACTGACCTCGGTGAGCGGGCGCGCCAGCACTGCGAGGTCGTAATGCCACTGCAGCCAATCGGGGGCCTGCCAGATGTAAAGATAATCACCGTAATTCATGCGGCGATTATGATCATCCTTCTCCGCAGGCACAAGAAAATCACCGCACAAAGTGCGGTGATTAATGAACCTATTGTCCGCAACCTTCAAACGACGGACAGCTCACAACAAGATCCGACGCAACTATCGCGACCTTCGCAAGACAAAGTACAATGTAGCAACATACTTACACGAAGGAGATGAGCGTGCCGAACACTATCCTTTCGAGCCGGGAGTTCAACCACGATGTCGGGCGCGCCAAACGGGCCGCGCTCGAAGGCGCCGTCTTCATCACGGATCGCGGGCGCCCCTCCCACGTACTGCTATCCGTCGAGGCCTACCGCAAGCTGCTGGCCAAGGAACCCAGCATTGTCGATCTGCTGGCCCAGCCTGACGCCGGGGATATCGACTTTGAGCCGGTGCGCGTCGGCGGCTCCCTCTTTCGCCCGGCAGATCTCGCCTGATGTATTTGCTCGATACAAACGTCGTCTCCGAGCTTCGAAAGGCGAAGTCGGGCAAAGCGGATGCAAGGGTTACTGCCTGGGCGTCAGGAGTACCCGCCTCTGAACTATTTCTCTCCGCCATCTCCGTGCTGGAGCTTGAGATGGGCGTCCTGCTCGTCGAACGCCGAGATACCGCCCAAGGCGCCGTCCTCCGTAGTTGGCTCGACAAGCACGTCCTTCCCGCCTTCGCGGATCGCATCCTGCCGGTGGATGCCGCCGTGGCCCGACGCTGTGCCCGGCTGCACGTACCTGATCCGCGGGCGGAGCGGGATGCACTCATCGCAGCGACAGCCTTGGTGCGGCAACTGACGGTGGTTACGCGAAACATCGGGGACTTCGAGGCGACAGGGGTGAAGCTGCTAAACCCGTGGGCAAGTCCTCCGCCCTGACGCTCATAATCTCGTCGCCATCGCGGGCTGGCAGGTCAATGCAAAACGCCGAGAAACCGCACCCGCCGGGGCCCTCGCTGTTTAATTTCTCATGACTTCATTCCCGGAATTGGCTTCCCAATCCCGTTTTGATGTCCGTCAAATGGGCCGGGGAATGGGCTTTCGCCCAATTCCGGGTGCAGCTTCATGCCGCACTCCCCGCGCTCTGCAATTTCGCAATTCGCAGTAGGTTGTAACCCGCCGCCGACAGGTAGGCGGCGATCTGGGTTCGGGCTTCTCCGATGAAGCGGGTCTTTCTCATTCCGCCCACTGTCTTCAGCCAGTCGAAGATCTCTTTAACACGCTTTCGTTTTCGCTGGCTGACCTTGTAGCCCTCGGTGCAGCTTGTCCGTCCATCGAGCCCCGGTGTCTTGCGCCCGTCGATTCGGACGATATGTGACTTGATCTTGTGCTCCCGCAGGTGCCGAACGAAGTCCTTCACGTGGTAGCCCTTGTCGGCACCCAGGGTCTTGGTATGAGTCCTGCGCCGCCGCGCACGGGTGAGCAGTTGCCGCGCCGCTTGATGCTCGGCCAGGGTGGCGTCGGTGATGAGCAGATCCACGCACAGGCCGCTCCGGTTCTCCATGAGGGCATGGCCGCCGTAGCTGAGTCTGGCCGTTGCCTTTTCTCATGAGCTTCGCTTCAGGATCGGTGCTGCTCTGGTGGGTGGCGTTGGAGCGTTTCTCGCCCTTGAAATCCACCATCCCGGTGCCGTCGACGGTGCTGATGATCCGCTCCGCCATCGAGGTGCTGTATGGGTCAGGTTTTCCCGCCAGAGCCCTTGGCCGCGTCGGCCAAGGCACGGACGAGTTCCGCGTTCTGTGCGTTGATGCGTGAAAGCTCGGCGTTAAGCCCTGCGATGTTCGAGGCGGAAGCCTCCCGCGCCGCGTCGAGGGCGGCTTTCAGGTCGTCGGCCCGCTTGGAGGTTTCCTCGGCTCGTACTTCGGCGGTCGCTGCCCGCTCGGATGCTTTGGCGAGCTTGTCGGACAGGACGGCCGCTCCGGCCTTTGCGTCTTTTTCGGAAGCTTCGAGCCCGGCGAGCCGCGCCTGCAGGGTTTCGAGCTCCACGGTCACTTGGTCGGCCAGCTCGGCGGCCTCGCGCTTCTCGGCTTCGAGCTGGGAGCGGGCGGTCTCGAGGCCCTCGTGCTCTGATGCCAGGCGACCGTTCGCGAGCTCAAGGGCGGCCGCCCAGATCTCGGCGCCGAATTCGGCCAGGCGGTCGGCGACGAGCTGCGGGGCCGGTTCGCGGATCGGCGCTTCTCTGGCCTCTTTCCGGCTCCGCCACTCGGCCATCGCTTCCGAAATCGTGGTGAAGCTGCCGCCGCCGAGGGCCTTGCGGACTGCCGCCAGGGTGGGGTTCGCACCGGCGGCGTCGAGTTCTTCGGCGATTGCGAAAATCCGGTCTTTGGTAGTCGATGCCATCTCACGTTCCTCTGTTAAATGTAGTATGTTGTAGTAACGTACAAAATGCTACAAGATACAACTCCCGCTGCCGGAATTATCAAAAGAACCACGGCCGCCGCGCCGAAGGCCAGATCCCTCGCGGAACCGGTCATTTCCTACCCTTTTAGCGTCGAGTGCGGTCCACCGTAACCGATCCGGTAAGGCCGCGACTGCGGCGGATTCTCAGTGCACGCACAGAAAAACCGGCTCCACCGCGCTGGGGGGACGGTCCCTTGGGCGCGCGGGTTACCCGGCCACCGCCCGCACTTCGGTCCCGCTTTCCAGGATCTTCAGGAATTCCGCGTAGGCGAACACCCTTCCGCGCTGCTTCCCGGTGATCTCGCTGACGACGCCTAAGGTCTCCAGAGCCTCAAACGCCTTGTTGACCGTGGGAGCGCTGAGGCCGGTCTTCTCCTGGGCCTGGGAAGCATTGAGGAACGGATGGATCTGGAGCAGCTCGTGGAGGCGGAGCATGGAGTTGGTCTGCTCGCAGCAATCTTCGATCCGTTTCCTGTCGTGCCGGAACAGCGTGACGATGCGCATCGCGCTCTCGTAGGCGTTATTGGCCGTGTCGGCGACTCCGGTGAGGAAGAACTCGGTCCAGGTTTCCCAATCACCGCGGAGGCGGACGTCCTGCAGGAGGCGGTAGTAGTCCTCCCGGTGCGTCTTCAGGTAGAGGCTGAGGTACAGGAGGGGTTCGTGGAGGACCTTCTTTTCGACCAGAAACAGGGCGATCAGCAGGCGGCCGAGGCGACCGTTGCCGTCCAGGAACGGATGGATCGACTCGAACTGCACGTGCAGGTACCCGGCTTTCACAAGTGGTGGAATGCCCTCGGAGTCGTCGTGCAGGAAGCGTTCGAGGTCGCCGAGGCACGCGTCCATTTCGTTGACCGGCGGCGGTACGTACTGGGCGTTCCCCGGCCTGGTCCCGCCGAGCCAGTTCTGCGAGCGCCGGAACTCCCCCGGGTTCTTGGCTTCGCCGCGGCCCCTCTTGAGCAGGCGCGCGTGCATGTCTCTCAAGAGGCGGAGGCAGAGGGGGAGCCCGTTCGGGTCCCTGATGACGCCGAGGCCGTACATCATCGCATCCACGTAGTTCGAGACCTCGGTGACGTCGTCAAGCGGCTTCCCGGCCAAAGCGGCGTTTTCGTATTGCAGGAGGTCGTCGAGGGTCGACTGCGTCCCCTCGATCTGGGACGACAGGACCGCTTCCTTGCGGACGTACATGTACAGGAAGAGGGCTTTGTCCGGAAGGAGCATCGCCACGCCGTCGAGACGGCCCACCGCGCGGTCCGCTTCGCTCAGGCGCCCGAGCAGGCGCGGGGAGATATTCAGCGGGGGACTCGGCGGGAGCGGTGGAGGAACATAAGCCCTGACGGTCTCGTCGAAGGCGACGGTGGAGACGTAGCGCCCGATCCTCGGGTTCGCGTCCTGTCGCGTGGGATTGTCGGCCATGGGGTCCTTAGTTAAGCCCACTTAATTAGTGCGGGGTGCTAGTTAAGTTTATCCGGATTTATTTTATTAGCGAGTTTATTAACCCGGCCCTTAAATACCCCCACTTTGCTATGATTGAGGCATGGACAAGATCGATGCACGCAAACTTGGGGCCGAGGGCCGGGACACGCTTCGGAAGATGGTGATTCGACTGCGCATGCAGTCCGGCCTGAAGGCGGCCGAGTTGGCGGTCGTTGCTGGCGTGCACGTCCGGACGGTCGAAGGGTGGCTGAGAAAAGCCCGTGCGGCAGGCGCAGGCGCTTTAGTGGAGAAGACCCGAGGGCGTCAGCCTGGAATGTGTCGAAAGATCACGATGGCGCAGGAAGTGTGGATTCGTCAGCGCATCGTCGGCGCGCTCCCAGCGCAGATGTCGCTGCCCTTTGCGCTGTGGACGCGGCGGGCGATTCAGGCGCTGATCAAGGCTCAGTTCAACGCCGAACTGTCCGACCGGCTGGTGGGGAAATACCTCGCCCGCTGGGGCTACACCGCGCAGCGTCCGGTCAAGCGCGCCCTGGAGCAGCGCCCCGAACGAATCCAGACCTGGCTGCGGGAGACCTATCCCGCGATTGCCGCCCGCGCCAAGGCCGAAGGGGCCGCGATCTACTGGGCCGACGAGACGGCGGTCAAGGAGGACGCGCACTGGATGCGCGGATTTGCGCCCGCGGGGCGCACCCCGGTTCTGGACATGCCGGCTCGCTGGGGCAAGCTGTCGATGATCTCGGCCATCACCAACCGCGGCGAGATCAGTTTCCAGATCGTCGAAGGCACCATCAATGCCGAGCGCTTCATCGAATTTCTGGCGCATCTTCTTCAGGATGCAACGGCCAAGATCTTCCTGATCGTCGACAACCTGCGGGTTCATCACGCCAAAATTGTCCGTGAGTGGGCGGAGCCCCTCAAGGACAAGATTGAACTGTTCTACCTGCCACCCTATGCCCCTGAGTCCAACCCCGACGAGTACCTGAACCACGATTTCAAGACGTCCCTGCGCCTGGAGCCGGCCAGTCAGAACGACGACGACCTGATGCAGAAGGCGATCCGGATCATGAAACGCATCGCCCAGATCCCCGGGCGGGTTCAGTCCTACTTCCAGCACCCTCTGGCCGTCTACGCGGCATAGACAAGCTATTTAAGGGCCGGGTTAATAGTATTCGGCCATGCTCAACCCTCTCTAAGGACTTCCCCGTCAAGTACCGTTTCCCCATGACCTGCCGCCAAGGCCGGTTTTCTCTTCCTGTCTACCTGCTTTCCCTTCCCTGGCACTGCACGCACGCGACGGATCGGACAGACAGACTGCCTCTCTCTAATCGGCCTTGATCGGGTCTCGCCCGGGGCCATGCGACTAACCGCACCAGCAGGCCTTGATCCTACGTCGGCGGGATCAGGGGGCGGGGATCAGCCGCCTTCCGTGGTGATCCGCCATTGGGTTAGCCAGGTTCCCTGCTGGTCGGTCTGAGCTGTTCGTCTATCGCTGATACGCAGTTGCCATTGCTCGCTTATGCTCAGGCCCGTTGCCAGGCCTGCGGGTTGTAGGACTCGCCCTTCGCCAGCACCGCCCACAGCTGCCGAGCGTGCTTGTTGGCGATGGCGACCAAGGTCTTGTGGTAGCCGATCCGCCCGTTGAGCGCGACGATCCACTGCTGCAGACGGGTCAGTTTTTCAGGGGATTCACGTCGCTGTTTTCGGAGCGTCGCGGCCAGCACGCTGCGGGCGCCCTGCACAAGCAGGGTGCGCAGGTAGTCGTCGCCGCGTCGGGTAATACGCCCAAGCTTGGTCTTGCCGCCGCTGCCCGACTGGCTGGGCGTAAGGCCAAGCCACGCGGCAAACTGACGCCCGTTCCGGAACATCGACGCATCGCCCACGCTCGCAGTCACCGCATCGGCGGTGATCAGCCCGACGCCGGGCAGATCCCGCGCCCGCTTGGCCAGCGGATCGTTCGCCTGCTGGGCCATGATCTGCCGGTCGCATTCGCCGATCCGCGCGTCCAGCGCATCGAGCTGGTCGCGCACGCTCTGGATCAATCCACGCAGCGCGGGCGACAAGGCGGTATCGAACTCCCGTTCGGCAAGCAGCGCACGCAGATGCTTGGGGCCAGGATCAACGATCAACCCGAATTCGGCGAGCAGCCCGCGGATGCGGTTAAGGAGCGCGGTGCGCTCTTCCACCCACCCGATTCGAAGGCTATGCCAGGCCAGGCGCTGCTGCTGGGCTTCGGTCTTGACCGGGATGAAGCGCATGCCGGGCGCGCGCAGCGCGACCAGGATCGCTTCGGCATCGGCCCGGTCGTTCTTGACCGACTGGCGTTTGCGGTAGGGGCGGACGAACTCGGCCGCCATCAGCCGCGGCGCGAGGCCCAGACGCTCTGCCGTGCGGCCCCAGTGATGGGCGCTGCCGCAGGCTTCCATGCCGATCAGCGTGCCCGCCGGCAGCGTGCCGAGCCAGGTGAGAAAGCCCGCCCGATTGAACTCGCGCCGCTCCACGATCCGCCCGGCGCAATCCGCCATGCAGGCCACAAAGAGGTTCTTTGCCAGATCTACACCAACCGTCGTAGCATCCATTTTGACTTCCCTCCTCGCCGTTTGAGATTGAGTTTCAGCAATTCAATCTTGGCACTTCGATGCCGGGTGGCAAGCCCACCAGGCGGGTGGGGGAAGTCCTTTTGTAGTCCTATAAAAGTGCTCATCGTACGACAGATGATGTCGCAGAGTCATGCTCCAATAGACTCGTCATACAGGGCATATGCAGGAAGCACTCCCCGGAACCGGCGAGCAGCCGCCACACACAGGAAGGAATGATGTTTTCGATTTTCAGACGCCAAGACGCAACGCCGCCGGAAGGCCGCATCGACATCCAAGAACTCTCTCTCGATCTGGATTTCGACGTGGAGCGGGATCTGTCCATCGAATCCGACTTCGAGCAAAGACACGATTTTCCGACAGCGCAGCCTCCTGCCTTGGTCGAAGCCGCAAAGCCTGCGCCGCTCCCCCCCGGCGTGATTCAGGGATCGCTGCATAGGCAGGCCGAAGACGAGATCCGCCGCGACGAGATTCTCCGCGGACAGCGCTGGAGCGACGAAGACCGGGCGCTGCTCGTCCGGCAGCGGCTGCGCGAACTCGAAGAGTTCGATAGCCTCGTGGACGCGGAAATCGAACTCGACCGGCTCAGGCTGGAGGTGGAGTCCAGCAGGGAGGAACGCACAGAGCGCAGACACGCGGAAATGCTGGAAGCCATCGAGCAGGGCCAGCCGTCGGAAAGACTCGTCAACTTCGTGCGCGCCCATCCGATTCTCGCGGGTTTCATTACCACCGGTTTTCTGGGAGGCAGGAAGAAGCCTTGAACGGCCAAGAAAGAGCATCGGCCTGAGGGCCGTAAATGATGGAATGTGTGATCCACCAGTCAAGAGATTGGCGGTGTTGGCCTGTTCTGAGTGCTGACCTACATGCCGTATGATCCATATCGCAACCGGCCGCGAACCCACGGGATGCAGGCCATATCAAAAATGGAGCTTACTTTGTGATCAAGAGGTCTTATCTGGAGCAGTCGGACGTGGATGATTTCATCAAGTGGTTCGCCACCAATGTTCACACCATTCCCGTCAGCCTCAACATCAAGGCTTCGCGATTCGTGCCGACGGCGATCAACGTCAAGGTAAAGGGATTCCAGGCGGTGCATTCTCATTACTGCTGGAAATCGGTCGGAACGGGAATTGGAAGCTGGGCATCCACCCTGCCTTACCTGGCGACCCTGTCGAAAGCCCTGCAGAGCGCCGTTTCAAGTGCCAACGACGCTGCAGCCCTGGCAGCCTGCCGTGACATTCTGATCTGGGGAGGATGCCGCTCGTGGAAAACAGGCGCCTGGCCCTTCCTGAACACCCTTCCCGGTCATCCCTCCGCCTCTGTGTGCGATTACATTCTGACAGCAGGCACAAGCTTGGCCCTTACGGGCGCCGACACCACGAAACTCGCACCTCCCGTCCTTCGCCTGAACGCCATGCTCAGCAAGGTTCATGCGCTGTACGCGGCAGACGGCTTGCCCATCTACGACTCCCGCGTTGCCGCCGCCATCTCCTCGCTGGTTGAATACTGGCGCGTTACTCAAGGCATAAGCAGCGCTGCACTACCCCCTGAACTAGACTTCCCTGCCACGCTTCCGACCCGGATGGTTTCAAGGCTTTTTCCAAAGACCCCCTACCGCCCCAGCCTCATCAATTACATCAGCCCCAACGCTGCCGGCGAATGGGCCAGCGCAAGCGTCAGGCTCGGCTGGATCATGGAAGAGATTCTGGCACGCAATGCCAAGCTTTTCGGCGGCACGATGCAGGCAAGAATGCACGCTTTCGAAGCGTCGCTCTTCATGATCGGTTATGACGTCCGCTGCCTTGCCTGCGCCCTCCCCTCCGCATCGACCACCGGCAACGCCGAAAATGTCAAGCGGTCGCTGAAGGCGTTGGTTCCGAAAACGCTGGATTTTGGCCATACGATCTCCACCCTGAACGCCAGCAAGGGAAACATTTTCTATGCGGTGGATGCAGAGGGGAATATCAACGTCATCTGGGGAGATACCTCATTTCAGATCCCCACGGAAACCATCGATGAAATCCTCGATTATTTTGCAGGCAGGAAAAACGTGCCTCTTGGCGCGAGTCAAACGGGCCCTCGCCCATCCGACTCCCTCGGCCAATGGCTCCTGGACAATGGCTGGCCTTCCGCCAGATACGCTTCCGCCATTGCTGCCATCCTCGTCCACCTTGGTCTGATCAGCCGCGCCACCCAGCCTGGCAAGGGGATCCGGCTGGACTTTCCCGAGGTTGAGCAGGCGTCGGACTGAACGCTCATGCGCTCAGGCAAGCCCTGAGTTGGCTGCACACTGCAATTTCCCCCTGTCGTCCTGCGACCTCTCGCGAAGATCGGCATCGACGAAGACGCACCGAAGAGCCTACTCTTCGACGAAGACCGGCTCGATTCGCCGCTCGCGGAACTGGCCACCGCGCTCAGGGAGCGTTTTCACAGCATCAACGCCCGTCAGCGCTTCCAGCCCGGCGACGTGGTCGGCTGAAAGGCCGGGCTGAATAACCGCCACTGGCCCACCTACGGCAAACCAGCGATCGTCGTCGAAGTGCGCGACCCACTGCTCCTCGACACCTAGAAGGACTCGGGCGACGCCTATTCCATCACTCACAATCGACGCGAGTTTCAGGCTTCAGAAAGCCTCGATTCCGGCCTTCTGAAGATAAACCAGCCGCTTCAAGTTGTAGCAGGCCGCCATCATCGTCATCGCACAGTTCGCCCGCGCCTGGCCGGTGGTGCGCAGCAACTCGCCGCCCATCTGCTCGATGGTCCCGAGCATGTGTTCTACCCGCGTGCGGGTCTTGGCGATGCGTGTGTTGCGCCGCTGCCGGCATTCAGATATCGGCTTGTTGCGCTGGCCATTCGTAAGCGCCCGGCCAACCCGCCTTGACCGTGGTCCTCAGGGTGCAGCTACGTCAGCCCGCTTCCACCGATGCGGCAGCAGTTCCCCGATCCGGCTCTGCGGCTGAGTCGGATCGGAGAGCTGTTGCCGCATCGGTGGAGGCCGGAGTCAGCCTGAGGCTCGGTCAAGAGGGGATCGCCGGGTGCTTACCCTGCTTCACTGTCACGGAATGAGTGCCTTGCAAACCGGGGGCGTCCATATATGACACTTTCCAAAAATGCAGGCTTTGCATAATTGGCCAGAGCCGTCTCTTTTCGCCGTATGGCCTGCGGGTAGGCGCAGGTTGAGGTCTATAAAAATCAAAAAAATTATATGCATGCCAGGTCATGGCCAACCCAAATAGCCGGTCGCCATCGCAACTAGACGATGTGCGTCATTTGTACTAACATTGCTGAAATTGATCTAACAAAACAGGTGCTGCCATGACTGCCCTTGCATCGTCCCCTTCCGCCCGGTCTGCCCGCCTTGGGCTGCGCGCAACCCCCGAACAGGAGGTGGTGCTGCGCCGTGCCGCTGAGGTCGCGCACAAGTCACTGACCGACTTCATCCTCGACAGCGCCTGCCTGGCTGCCGAACAGACGCTGCTCGATCAACGATTGTTCATGGTCTCGGGCAACCAGTACCAAGCCCTGATGAATCTGCTGGATCGCCCTGAACAGCCCAACGAAGGCCTGGCCGATCTATTCAGCCGCAAGGCACCCTGGGATGCCCAGTGAGTTTGTCGCGGCCGGAACCCTTGGGGGCTCAGCATCGGTTCGACGATTTTGACTGCAGCAAGCCTGCGCTGAACGACTGGTTGCTGCGCCATGCCCGGCAAGCCCAGGGCAGTGGTTCGGCCAAGACCTTTGTGGTTGCGGACGACGGCCGAGTCGCTGGTTATTTCAGTTTGACCGTCGGCCAGGTGGATACCCTGGAAGCACCAGATCGCATCCGCAAAGGGATGGGGCAATATCCGGTACCGGTGGTGATCCTGGCACGGTTGGCCGTATCTCAGCAGGATCAGGGGCGTGGAATTGGCTTCGGTCTGTTGCAGGATGCCATCCGCCGCACGATGCTGATTGCCGAGCAGGCAGGCATCCGGGCGATGCTGACCCATCCCATCGACGAGGATGCCGGGAAGTTCTACACCCGGTTTGGTTTTATCGCGTCGCCATTGCGTGAGCAGCAATTGCTGCTACTCCTCAAAGATGCCCGTCGCTGGGTGCGTTGATCTATGAGTATTGATTCCGTCCTCAGCTTCACCCCACCGGCCCGCCAACGCTGGGAATCCATCCCTGCCGACATCCGCAAGCGCCTAATGTCCAACGTCTGGTGCGGAAGCTGCCGGCGCGAAGTGACGATCACCAAATTCACCGGTGCAATCAAGGGTGGCGACTTGCTGCTGGTGGGCAAGTGTGCCGAGTGCCACGGTGATGTAGCGCGGGTGATCGAGGGCGCGTAGCCCGGTCACTCATCAAACTCCGCCACCCGCAATATCGAGACCGACACGACCAGCACGAGTCGGGACATCGATGCCGACTGGGGCTATCCGTCTGCGGAGCGTGAAGTCTGGCTGAAGTAAAACGGCTTCCGAAATCAAATCAAGCGGAAGTGGCTGCGTAACAAACGCATCGCCAGAACGCGCGCGAGGGTCGAGCACGTGTTCGGGGGCGTTGATCAGATGAGCGGCAAGTTGCTGCAAATTAATGTGATCCAGGTCCATTCGAAGAATTGTTCCCTAGAAAAGTGCTGTGTAGGTATCCGTTTCGCAATACCCTCCTGGTTTCCGATCCACTAAGAGCGAGTGCCGAATCAGGGCCTACTTCGTACTCGATGCCGTTAGCCAAAATTCTGTTTGTGTCGCGTTTCTCCCGGAATTATTCAGAAATAGAAAACGAAGAATTAACAGCATTGGGTTCGAGGCTCGGGAAAATATATCAACCAATATCCCTGTATTGATCGACGTACCGATTGTCCACGTATTTCGTGTTTTCGTATCCAACGTTTATCGCTCGAACGATCGGATATCTATTTTTTAATCTCATAATTATCTTTAATATTGTGGATTCCTCATTGAGGAGTTAGGACGAGGTTTCGAAAAATCTTCCGTTTCGACGCTCTGCTTTATTGCGTTGCTATCCGGTTTCGGGCCATGTGTCGAAAGCGCGTCGGTTTCGACGTGACCCGTGTCCGTCCAGCTTTCCTTCGGTGCCTCTTACGTCGAAAACGCGTCCGTTTCGACGCTCTGCTTAATTGCGCTGCTATCCGGTTTCGGGCCATGTGTCGAAAGCGCGTCGGTTTCGACGTGGCCCGTGTCCGTCCAGCTTTCCTTCTGTGCCTCTTACGTAAAAAACGCGTCCGTTTCGACGCTCTGCTTAATTGCGCTGCTATCCGGTTTCGGGGCATGCGTCGAAAGCGCGTCGGTTTCGACGTGGCCCGTGTCCGTTCAGCTTTCCTTCGGTGCCTCTTACGTCGAAAACGCGTCCGTTTCGACGCTCTGCTTAATTGCGCTGCTATCCGGTTTCGGGGCATGCGTCGAAAGCGCGTCGGTTTCGACGTGGCCCGTGTCCGTCCAGCTTTCCTTCAGTGCCTCTTACGTCGAAAACGCGTCCATTTCGACGCATGGCCTATTTCATCGCACGTAGTTCGTAGGCGTGGGTAGAAATGGACGCGTTTTCGAGATGTTTGATCCAATTTTTCGAAATCACCTCTCTCTATCCAGTGGCATCTTCCCTCCTTTTTGGTACAGATTTTCTTATTTTTCAGGTATGCATAATAAGTAAATAACAAAAAGGATACAACGAGAAGATAGCTCAAACCCTTGCGGCTCTAAGGACGAAGGCACCATTTACAAACTAACGCTTGCAGTATGGAAACTTGTAAATCATTTTTTGCTTGCCCTACCTCGTTTTTCATTTTAGGATTTCACGGCTATCTCGTTGAGCTGGACTCAACACCGCAGGGCTTGCACCTCTGTATTTTTCTCCCGAAGGATGAGGGCTAGTGGCACCAAGGCTATCCCCCCCCGTTAAGGAACCCATCGTCAGCGACACGTCTAGGCGTTAGCACGTCAAATGAGTTGCGCCATGAACTCGATGACCTTTGACGTTGGCCAGGCACGCTCGACTTACAAGCTCTGCCGCACCCAGCGCCCTGTGATCCTCCCTGTAACCGCTTTTTATGGCGCTCAGGAGTGTGTTCACATGGCCCGTGGTGATCCCGGTTGTTGGCCTTGTCGAAATCTGTCCTCTGGACGTGCTTAGATTTCGTTTGTAGTTAAGCCGTCTCTTGCCATCCAA
>Ga0116180_1002722_pt1 | contig 13781 bp, 11 predicted proteins | sample AD_UKC073_MetaG_FD_89804 | JGI IMG/M metagenome (GOLD analysis project Ga0116180, IMG submission 89804) | Active sludge microbial communities of municipal wastewater-treating anaerobic digesters from USA - AD_UKC073_MetaG | ecosystem: Engineered > Bioreactor > Anaerobic > Digestate | place: USA...
CGCATCCGAGGGAGGCGATGTGGACGCTTCTGAGCTGGGTCGTCATGGTGGGCCTCATTATCGCCTAGCCGGACTCACCCTGCCGCAAGGTTCGCGAGCACGTCGTCGAGGTCCTCCGGCTTGACCAGCACGTCGCGGGCCTTCGACCCCTCGGACGGGCCGACGACCCCCCTGCTCTCCAGGATGTCCATGAGGCGGCCGGCCTTCGCGAAGCCGACGCGCAGCTTGCGCTGCAGCATCGACGTCGACCCCAACTGCAGCTCGACGACGAGGCGGCAGGCGTCCAGCACGAGGTCGAGGTCGTCGCCGATGTCGTCGACGACCTTCTTCTCCGCCGACGCGCCGACCGTGACGTCCTCGCGGTAGTTCGGCTGCAGCTGCTCGGACACGTGGGTCACGACGTCGCGGATCTCCGACTCGTTGACCCAGGCGCCCTGCACGCGGATGGGCTTGCTCGCGCCCATGGGCAGGAAGAGGCCGTCGCCCTTGCCCACGAGCTTCTCGGCGCCGGGCTGGTCGAGGATGACGCGCGAATCGGTCATCGACGACGTGGCGAACGCGAGCCGCGACGGCACGTTGGCCTTGATCAGGCCGGTGACGACGTCGGTCGACGGGCGCTGGGTGGCGAGGACGAGGTGGATGCCCGCCGCGCGCGCCAGCTGCGTGATGCGCACGATGGACTCCTCGACGTCGCGCGGGGCGACCATCATGAGGTCGGCGAGCTCGTCGACGACGACGAGCAGGTACGGGTACGGCGTGAGGACGCGCTCGGAGCCCTCCGGCGGCTTCACCTGGCCGGCGCGGACGGCCTTGTTGAAGTCGTCGACGTGGCGGAAGCCGTAGTGGGCGAGGTCGTCGTAGCGCATGTCCATCTCGCGCACCACCCACGCGAGGGCCTCCGCGGCCTTCTTGGGGTTGGTGATGATGGGCGTGACGAGGTGCGGGATGCCCTCGTACTGGTTCAGCTCGACGCGCTTCGGGTCGACGAGCAGCAGCCGCACCTCGTCGGGGGTCGCGCGCATCATGATCGACGTGATGAGCGAGTTCACGAAGCTCGACTTGCCGGACCCGGTGGCGCCCGCGACGAGCAGGTGCGGCATCTTGGCCATGTTCGCCAGCACGAACCCGCCCTCGACGTCCTTGCCGAGACCCACCGTCATGGGGTGGTGGTCGTTCTTGGCCTTCGGCGAGCGCAGCACGTCGCCCAGCGAGACGACCTCCTTGTCGAGGTTCGGGATCTCGATGCCGATCGCCGACTTGCCGGGGATGGGCGTGAGGATCCGGATCTCGTTGGAGCCGACGGCGTAGGCGATGTTGTCGGCGAGGCCGGTGACCTTGCTCACCTTGATCGCCGAGCCCAGCTCGACCTCGTACCGGGTGACCGTCGGGCCACGCGTGTAGCCGGTGACGCGGGCGTCGATCTCGAACTCGCGCAGGACGGCGGCCAGCTGGCGCACGACCTTGTCGGAGGCCTCGGTGCGGGTCTTCGGCCGGGAGCCGGGCGAGAGCGCCTGGTCGTCGGGGAGGAGGTAGGCGATGTCGCCGCTCAGCTGCAGCTGCTCGGCGCGCGGCGGGGCGGGCGTGTGCGGCGGGGGCTCCAGCTCGCGGACGGGCTCGTCCTTGGGGCGGCCCGCCGTCGTCCGCTGCTCGACCGGCCGCGGCGCGGGCTCAGGCTCCGGCTGGAGCACGAAGTCGTCGGAGGGCTCGTAGACCTCTTCGTCGCGGTAGGAGTCCTCGATCAGCGGCGTGTCGTAGGGGACGTCGACGCCGTAGGAAGGCTTCTCGCCAGGCTCCGGGTCGTCGCGCTCCACGAGCGCCCTGAAGAGCGCCCCGATGCCGGCGGCGATCTCGTGCAGCGGGCGGCCGATGACCACCAGGACGCCGAAGAGGGTCACGATGCTGAGCAGCGGGATCGACACCCACGCGGTGAGCAGGTCGGTCAGGATGCTGGACGCGACGAAGCCCGCGACGCCGCCGGCCTCGCGGACCGCGGGCATGTCAGCGGGGGTGGGCAGCCCGCGCGCGATGTGCACGAGCCCGAGCGAGCCCATGGTGATGAGGAACCAGCCGAAGCCCGTGCGGGGCGCCGCCTCGACGTCGCGCGGGTGCCGCAGCACGCGCCACGCCCCGTACAGCAGGACGGCGGGAACGACGGGCGAGAACGACCCGAAGACGGTGGTGATGGCGATGCCCAGCGCGTCGCCGACGGGGCCGGGAAGGGCGAACCAGAAGCGCGCGGCCACGACGATGCCGAGCGAGAGGAGGAGCAGGCCCCACCCGTCGCGGCGGAGCTTGGGGTCGACGTCCTGCGCGGCGCCGCCGAAGCTGCGGGCCACCCAGCCGACGCCGGAGGCCAGCGCGCCGAAGGCCGCGCCGATCCCCTTCAGGATGGTGATCCCGATGCCGGGGCCCTGCGTGGCCGGCGGCTGCTTGGCCGCCGGGCGCGACGAGGACGCGCGCGTGGTCGTTTTCGCCGGAGCCTTGGGGGCCGGCTTCTTGGCCGTGGAACGTGCAGCGCCTGACCCGCTCGAGGAGCGTGCCTTAGTGCTGGTGTTCCGCGCTGGGGAAGTAGTGCGGGACGCCATGGTCGCCACCCTAACCGACTTCCGGCCGGATGCGGACGAAGGCGAGCCGCCTCGACCTGGATTGGCACACTGGGCACATGGAACGGCACGTGAGCATCAGGACGCGGGTGATCTCCGCCGTCGTGCTGCTCACCGGGCTCGCGCTCGCGTTGAGCGGCGTACTGGTCTACCTGCAGAGCCAGGCGAGCCTGCAGAGCCGCGTCTCCGCCGACCTGGCTCGCGTGGCGGACGAGATCGAGCTGCTCGCGGCGGAGCTCGACCCCGCGACGGGCGAGCCCTTCGCGGATCCCGAGGTGCTCCTGCGCGCCGCGATGGAGCGCGAGGTGCACCTCCCCTCCGAGGGCTCCTTCGCCGTCCTCGCGGGACGCGTCCGCTTCATCTCCCAGCCCGCCGTGCGGTTCCGCCCCGAGAAGAACCCCGAGCTGGTCGAGGCCGTCCTTCCCCTGACGACGGGCGACGTGGTCGTCTTCGGCGAGGCCGAGACGGCGCTGGGCGGCGTCCGCTACGTCGTCGTCCCCGTCCGGTTCCCCGAGACCGGCGCGACCGGCGCGATGGTGCACGTGGTCGACATGGACGCGGAGCGCGCGCTGCTGCGCCCCACCTTCACCACGTACGCGCTCGTCGCGGCCGGCTCCCTGGTGCTGGTGGCGATGCTGATCGCCCTGCTCGTCGGGCGCCTGCTGCGGCCGATCCGCTCGATGCGCGAGACGGTCGAGCGGATCACCGAGACCGACATCTCGCAGCGCGTGCCGATCGACGGCACCGACGACCTCTCCGCGCTCGCCGCCACGGTCAACGGCATGCTCGACCGCCTGGAGACCGCCGTCACGGGCCAGCGCGAGCTGCTGGACGACGTCGGCCACGAGCTGCGCACGCCCCTGACGATCGTGCGCGGCCACCTCGAGCTCATGGACGCCGCGGACCCGGAGGACGTGGCCTCCTCGCGCGCACTGGTGATCGACGAGCTCGACCGGATGCGCCGCCTGGTCGACGACCTGCTGACGCTCGCGAAGTCCGAGCAGCGCGGCTTCGTCGTGCCCACGACGATCGACGTCGCCCGGCTCACCGACGAGACGCTGGCGAAGGCGACGACGCTCGGCGCCCGCCACTGGGTGCTGGAGGGCCTTGCCGACGTCGAGGCGTCGCTCGACGCCCAGCGCGTCTCCCAGGCGTGGCTACAGCTCGCGGCCAACGCGGTCCGCTACTCCGCCGAGGGCTCCCGGATCGGCATGGGCAGCGGCGTCGACGGCGGCGACCTGCGGCTCTGGGTGCGCGACGAGGGGGTCGGCATCGCGGCCGAGGAGCAGGGCCGCGTCCTGGAGCGGGCCGAGCGCGGACGCTCCGGCACGGGGACGGGGCTGGGGTTGGCGATCGTGTCGTCGATCGCCAAGGCGCACGGCGGAAGGGTCCTCGTGGACTCGGCCGAAGGGGTGGGAACCCGGGTCACGATCGTCGTGCCGGTGAAAGAGGAGGAGCGGCCGTGAGCCAGATCCTGATCGTCGAGGACGAGCCGCGCATCGCGGCGTTCATCGCCAAGGGCCTCAAGGCGGCCGGCTATACGCCGGTCGTCGAGGCCTCGGGCCTGCTCGCGGTCGCCCGCGCCGTCGCGGGCGAGCCCGACCTCATCGTGCTCGACGTGGGCCTGCCCGACATCGACGGCTTCGAGGTGCTGTCGCGGATCCGCGGCCAGGGCGTCGCCACCCCCGTCGTCATGCTGACGGCGCGCTCGTCGGTCGCCGACACCGTCGCCGGGCTGCAATCAGGGGCAGACGACTACATGGCCAAGCCGTTCAGCTTCGAGGAGCTCCTCGCCCGGATCCAGCTGCGGCTGCGGACCGACGCCGCGGGCGACTCCCCCACCGTGCTCACGCACGGCGACCTCTCGCTCGACCTGCGCACGCGGCACGCCACCGTCGCGGGGAGGGAGGTGGAGCTCACCGCGCGCGAGTTCACCCTCGCGGAGATGTTCCTGCGCAACCCCGGCCAGGTGCTGAGCCGCGAGCAGCTGCTCAGCGGCGCGTGGAGCTACGACTTCGACCCGGGCTCCAACGTCGTCGACGTGTACGTGCGCTACCTGCGCAAGAAGCTGGGCGCGGAGCGCTTCGAGACCGTGCGCGGGATGGGCTACCGGCTGGTCAGTCCGCGCTGACCGGGGAGGCGGCGCTCACCGCGGAGACGGCCGACGGCGCCGACGGGGCGGTCGAGGCGCTCGCGGTCACCCGCGTGGTCGGCTTCTTCGTCGCCGTTGGCTTCTTCGTCGCCGTCGGCTTCCCCGTGGGCGTCGGCGTGGCGCTGGGCAAGGCCGAGGGGCTGAGGGACGGCGTGGGCCTGCTCGGCTCCGGGGAGCCTGTCGTCGACGCCGACGGCCCGACGGTGACCGCCGGGCGCGGGATCGCGTCGGCCGGCCCGTGGTCGAGGAGCGTTGCGACGCCGAGGACGCAGGCACCGACGCCGAGCGCACCGGTGACGGCCCACGCGTAGGCGGACTTGGCCATCAGTGTTCTCCCTTCTTCTCTTTCAGGCTAACCGCCAGGGCCGCCGCGGCATAGCGCTCGGCGAGGCCGAGCCGGACGAGCGCCTGGTCGGTGGTCGCGCCGGAGACGAGGCTGAGCAGCACGGCCGCGGTGCGGGCGCGCAGGTCGGCGGGGTCCACCGTCTCCTCGAACGCGCGCTGCCACTCCGCGAGGACCGCGGGAACCCGCGGGTAGGCGCCGGGCGCGAGGGTCGGCAGGACCGCGAGGTGGGCGAGCAGGCAGGCGAGGTCGTCCTCGCGGAGGCCCGGGCCGGCCGAGTCGACGTCGATGAACCGCAGGTCGTCGCCGTCGACGAAGATGTTGGCCTCGTAGCAGTCGCCGTGGGTGGGCACCGTCGGCCCGTGGCGTTCCAGGTCGAGGACGCCCTGGATGGCCGCGGCCAGCTCGTCGATCCGCCTCGACTCCGCCGGGGCGTGCTGCCGGGCGGTCGCGGCGTGAAAGTCGAGGCGCGCGCTCCACGAGGGACGGAGCGTGAGGTCCGCCACGCCGTCGGGGAGGCGGTCGAGGAGCGCGAGGACGTCGGCCGCGGCGGGCACGGCCTCGTCGTCGACGAGGGCCTGTGCGAGGGAATGCCCGGCGGCGGCGGGGCTGAGCAGCACCCCGGACGCCGGCCGGGAGAGGATCGCGACGGTGACACCGGCACCGGCGAGCAGTTCCTGACGCTCGGCCAGGCGGTCGTCGTACCCGGAGCGCAGCACCTTGAGGTAGTAGTCGGCGCCGTCGGCCGTGGCGCGCAGGACCGCCCGCCGGAGCGGCCGGTAGCCGAGCAGCTCGACGTGCAGGGCCTCGGGGGCGGGGATGCCCGCCGCGGTGAGCCAGCCGAGCACCGTCTCCGGATCGCACGACGGCGCGAGGCCGGGGAGGCGCGGGTCGGCGGGGTGACGCCAGACCCGCAACACCGTCTCGCCCTGCCGGAGCGTGGCGACGGCGCCCTCGACCTCGGCGGTCGTGGCCACCAGGTGCTCGACGCGCACGTCGCCGGGGGCGGGCTCGTAGCTCACCGTGTACACGGCGCTGACCTCGGAGCCGGGGCGATAGTGCAGCTCGTCGAGCCGAGTCGCGAAACCGGGGACGGATGCGTCCGGGTCTCCGGTGAGGGCGAGCTCGAGGATCCCGGCCGCCTCGGGGGAGGTCAGCAGCCGGGTCTCCTCGAGGAGGGTGTCGGTCATGCGGTCAGTCTGCCGACTGCGCGCTGACCGGCGACTGCGGGCTCACCGCGGAGACCGGGGACGTGGCGCTCACCGGAGACTTCGGAGACACCGGGGAGTTCGCGGTCAACGGGCTCACCGGGGACTTCGGCGAGACCGGAGACTTCGCGGTCAGCGGCGACTGGGGCGTGACCGGGCTCTTCGCCGTCTGGGCGCTGACCGGGGTCTTCGCGGTCTGGGCCGTCGGGGCCGTGTTCGCGGTGTTCGCCGTCGGGGCGGTGTTGGCCGTCAGCGTGGTGACGCCCTGCGACGGGTCCGAGGTCGCGGTGGGGCCGGTCACCGTCGGGGCCGAGACGGCCGGTGTGGGGCTCTCGGTGGGGCGCTGGGTGTCAGCCCAGGCGAAGCCGCCGATGGCGGAGAGGCCGATGACGCCGGTGACGGCCCAGAGTGCGGTGCGCTTGGTATTCATGATGGTTCCTCCTGAAACTCGTTGTAGTGAGAAGGAAATCAGGCCCAGGTGAGCCGACGAGGAGAGGCGGATGAGAGTTCTCTCATCGACTCCTCTCAGCCGAAGTGGTCCCACCCGGCCGCGCCGTCCCAGGGCCGGCCGTCGACGGTGACGCCCTCCCCCGCGGTCACGCTGCCGATCCTGCGCCATCCCTCGGGGAGCGCCGCCGTCGCAGGGAACGTGGCCGCGAGCGCGTGGTCCTCTCCCCCGGTCAGCACGAGGCTCAGCGCGTTCTTGCCCGTGGCCGCCGCCACGCGGGCGAGCGCGTCGGGGATCTCGACGAGCGAGGTGTCGACATCGATCCCGACGCCGGAGCGCTCTGAGATGTGGCCGAGGTCTGCGAGCAGGCCGTCGGAGACATCGAGCATCGCGGTGGCGCCGAGGTCGGAGGCGGCCACGCCCTGCCTGTAGGGCACCGTCGGCGTCAGGTGCTCGGCAACCAGGTCCTTCGGCGAGCCGAAGCCGCGCTGCAGCACGACGAGGCCCCCGCCGGACCAGCCGAGCCGGCCGCAGACCGCGACGACGTCGCCCTCCCTCGCCCCCGCGCGGGTGACGGGCGCGCGACCCTCCAGGTCGCCGATCGCGGTAACGCACGCCACGATCTGCGCGGAGCTGGACAGGTCGCCGCCGACGAGGCTCACCCCCGCCGTCGCGCACTCCTCCTTGACGCCGGCCTCGAACTCCTCGACCCATCGCTGGTCGAGGTCCTTCGGCACCGCGAGCGCGACGACGACCGCGCTGGGCCGTGCACCCATGGCCTCGACGTCGGAGACGTTGACGGCGACCGCCTTCCGCCCGACGGCGCGCGCGGGCGACCACTGCCGCTTGAAGTGCACATTCTCGACGAGGATGTCGGTGGTCACGACCGTGTCCCCGGTGGGGCGCAGCACCGCCGCGTCGTCGCCGACGGACAAGACGACGTCGTCGCCGACGGTGAGGCCCTCGGTGATGCGGGCGATCAGCTCGAACTCGCCCGCCACGTCAGCGCAGCCCCACGGGGCGCTCGAGCGCAAGGTCGATGAGCCGCGCCACCAGCTGCGAGTAGGTCAGCCCGGAGGCCTGCCAGAGCGTCGGATACATCGAGATCTGGGTGAAGCCCGGCATGGTGTTCACCTCGTTGATGAAGATGCCGTCACCCGTCACGAAGAAGTCGGCGCGAACGAGGCCCTCGGCGTCGACGGCGACGAACGCCTCTTTCGCGAGCCGCCTCAGCCGCGCCGCGGTGCCCTCGTCGAGGACGGCGGGGGCGTCGAGCGCGGCGCCGTGCTCGTCGAAGTACTTGGCCTCATAGTCGTAGAAGCCGTCCTCGGCCTGGACGCGGATCTCGCCGACGATGGAGGCGTCGCAGCCCAGCGGAGCGTCGGGGTTGCCGAGCACCGCGCACTCCAGCTCGCGCGCGCCGACGAAGCCCTGCTCGACGACGACCTTCGGGTCGAAGCGCTGGGCCTCGGCGATCGCGGCGTCGAGTTGCGACGGATCCGTGACCCGCGAGATGCCGATCGACGAGCCGCCGCGGGCCGGCTTCACGAACAGCGGGTACTCGAGGCGCGCGATCTCGGCCAGGACGGCGTCGCGGTCGTGCCGCAGGCGGTGCGCGGAGGCGACCACGTACGGCCACACGGGCAGGCCCGCGGCCTCGAAGGCGACCTTCATGAAGTGCTTGTCCATGCCGACGGCCGACGCGGTGACGCCGCTGCCGACGTAGCGGATGCCCATCATCTCGAACATGCCCTGGATGGTGCCGTCCTCGCCGTAGGGGCCGTGCAGCAGCGCGAAGGCGACGTCGACGCCGTGGATGTCGACCAGCGTCTCGCCGTTGCGGGTGGCGACCTCGCAGCCGCGCTCCCCCACCATCCAGACGGCCTCGAACACGGCCTCGGCGAGCTCGGGGGCAACCCCGTCGACGATCTGGTAGCCGGCGATCACGTCCAGCGGAACCTGGGTCCAGCGGCCCGTCCGGGTGATGCCCACGCCCACCACCTCGAAGCGGTCCTCGTCGATGGCGTCGAGCACGGATGCCGCCGTGAGGCAGGAGATGCCGTGCTCGGAGGACTGGCCGCCGAAGATCAGCGCGACGCGGGTGCGGTCGGTCACAGGGTCCTCCAAGTCGTGTCCGGGCGGTCCTGGCGCCGCCCGGGGCAGAACTCTACCCGCCGTCGGGATGGGCGACCGGCACGCGGCGCCCCTGCCGCATGTCGAACCGCCCCTCCGGCGGGGTGAGCCCGGTGAGCTCGGCGCGCATGGCGGTGAGGGTGTCGAGGATCCGGTCCGTCGCCCTGTCGAGCGTCTCCTTCGTGGGCTCGCCGCCGTCGAACTCGGAGAGGTCGAGCGGCGGGCCGGCCTGGACGCGGATGTCGCGGCGCCTGCCGAACAGGCGCCAGAACTCGAGCCGCTTGCCGCCGAGCACCAGCTGCGCGCCGTCCTGCACGACGGGGATCACGGGGGCGCCCGTCCGCAGGGCCAGCTGCGCGGCGCCGCGCCGCCCGGTCATCGGCCAGCCGTCGGGGTCCGCCGTGATGGTGCCCTCGGGATACAGCGCGATCAGCTGCCCCCGCTCCAGGGCCTTGCGGGCGTGGATCAGGGAGTCCGAGGCGCGGTCGGTGTCGCGGTAGACGGGGATCTGCTGGCACTGCTTGGCGACCCACCCGAGCACGGGAACGCGCCAGATGTCGGCCTTGCCGAGGAAGCGCGGCCAGCGCCCGCTGTAGATGAGGTACTCGCCGAGCACCAGCGGGTCGAAGTTGGAGATGTGGTTGCCGACGACGATGGCCGGCCCGGTGGCCGGGATGTGTTCCTGCCCGGCCCAGTGTCGGCGCGCCACCAGCGGCATCACCACGCGCACCACCCAGACGAGAGCGCGGTAGACGACGGGCGCCGGCTCGCGGTTGACGTCGCGGCGCCGCCGTCGCCAAGGCTTGTCGCGCTTCTGCATCGCCCCATGATGACGCATCCGGCGGATCGTCGTCACGAGATTGATACAACAACCGCGACGCCTGAAACCCGGTCGTCGTCAGGGTTTCATCGGCGGGCCATAGCGTCGTCGGCAACCGGTCCCCCGAACCGTAACCCCTCACTACCTCGGAGGCAGCCATGAGAAAGACCCTCTCGCATCCCGCGGTGCAGATCGGCGCAGCATCCATCCTCGGCATCATCTTCGGCCTCGTCGTCGGAGAATGGGCGGGCAACATCAAGTTCATCGGTGACCTGTTCATCCGCCTCATCCAGATGGCGATCGTCCCCCTCGTGATGACGTCGGTCATCGTGGCGACCGGCTCGATGGGCGGGTCCGGCATGGGCAAGATGGCGTTCCACACCTTCAAGTGGATGATCGGCTTCTCGGTCGTCGCCGCGGTCGTCGCCTGGATCCTCAGCTCCGTCATCCAGCCCGGCGCGGGCATCGTGTTCACCGGCGGGCTGGACCCGACGCTGGCCGACAAGGTCGGCGAGACCTCCGGCTGGCAGGAGACCCTCGTCGGCTTCGTCTCGACGAACATCTTCTCCGCGATGTCGCTCGCGGAGATGGTGCCGATCATCGTGTTCTCGCTCCTGTTCGGCGTGGCGCTCAACGCCTACGCCGCCACCACGGGCAACCGCACGATCGTCGAGTTCCTCGATCAGATCCAGCAGGTCGTGATCGCGCTGATCCGGATCGTGATGCGCATCGCCCCGATCGGCATCTTCTGCCTCCTCGCCCCGCTCGCGGGCACCGTCGGCTTCGGCGTGGTCACCAGCGGCCTCAAGTACCTCGGCACCACGCTCCTCGGCGTGGTCATCGTGACCGTCATCTTCGTCCTGGTCTTGACCGCCCTCACGCGCCTCAACCCGGCCCTCCTGCCGTCCAAGCTCGGCGGGCAGACCCTGATCGCGATCACGACGACCAGCTCCGCCGTCACCTTCCCGACGGTGCTCAAGACCGCCATCGAGAAGATCGGCGTGAGCCAGCGCGTCGCCAACTTCACCCTCTCCGTCGGCCTCACCATGGGCTCCTACGGCGCGGTGCTCAACTACATGATCGTCGTGATGTTCCTGGCCCAGACCGGCGGCGTCGAGCTGACGTTCCCCCAGATCGCGATGGGCATGGCCCTTGCCATCTTGCTCAACATGGGCACGATCACCGTGCCCGGCGGCTTCCCCGTCGTCGCGATGTTCCTCGGCACCTCGCTGGGTCTTCCCCTGGAGGCCGTGGGCCTGCTGATCGCCGTCGACTGGTTCACCGGCATCTTCCGCACGTTCCTGAACGTGAACGGCGACAGCTTCGTGGCGATGCTCGTCTCGAGCAAGATGGGCGAGCTGGACCGGGACGTCTACTACGGCGTGACAACGGTCGAGGCCGACGAGATCGACATGGAGGCGATGGACGCGCAGTTCGCGAAGGCCGACGCCGCCGACTGAGCGCCGCTCGCCGCCCCCTCACCCCCTCGACGACGAAGGATCCCCATGACTCAGACCGTCGCCCGCGCCGCCCTGGACGACCTCACGACGGCGATCCTGCAACGGGGTGAGGGGCCGATCCCGGGCGACGTGTATCTCCCGGCGGCACCGCGCAACATCCTGTGGGGGCGCCTGCCGTGCCGGGCCGACGCCCCGGTCCTCACCATCTCCCCGGGGACGTCGGTCACGATCGACACGGTGAGCCACGAGGGCATCCTCGAGGATCAGGGGCGCGATCCGGTCGCCTACTTCGGCGGGCACGGCGTGTCCGCCGAGGCCGTCCTGCGCGACGCCGTCGAGATCGCCGCCCGCCCAGGGCACGACCCGGCGATCGACGGCCCGCACGTGGTCACCGGGCCGATCCACGTCGAGGGCGCCCAGCCGGGCGACCTCCTGAAGATCACCGTCGAGCGCCTCGTCCCGCGCGTGCCCTACGGGGTGATCTCGAACCGGCACGGCCGCGGCGCGCTCCCCGGGGAGCTCCCGCGGCGGTCGCGGACCGTGAGCGTGTTCTGCCCGATCGAGGAGCGCGTCGGCGGGCTCGTGGGGCGGCTCCCGGTCGTCGACGGCGGGGAGCGGTGCGTCGAGTTCCCGCTCGCGCCGTTCCTCGGCCTCATGGGGGTGGCCGTCAACTCCGACGACCGTCCGCACTCGGTGCCCCCGGGCTCGCACGGCGGCAACATCGACATCAACCTCCTGGTGGAGGGCTCCGTCCTCTACCTCCCGGTGCAGGTCCCGGGCGCGCTGGCCTACGTCGGCGATCCGCACTTCGCCCAGGGCGACGGCGAGGTCGCGCTCACCGCGCTCGAGGCGTCACTGCGGGCGACGCTCCGCTTCGACGTCGTGGGGCTCAACGACGCCGTCGCCGCGTTCGGCGAGGTCAAGGGACCGCTGGCCCGGGCCGGGGGCTACCTGATCCCGACGGGCCTCGACGCCGACCTCAACGAGGCCATGCGGGCCTGCGTCCGCTCCGCGATCTCCCTCATCCGGGCGCGGTGGGGCCTCGACGAGCACCTCGCCTACGCCTACCTCAGCGCCGCCACCGACTTCGACATCTCCCAGGTGGTCGACGTCGTGTGCGGGGTCCACGCGCGCATCCGCGAGTCCGACTTCGAGGCGGTGACCCGTGACCGATGGCGCTGAGCTCGCCGACGCCGCGAGCGTCCCCGCCGAGCTGTGGGAGGCCTTCCTCCGGTACGAGCGGGCCATCATGGACGACGACCTCGACCTGCTCGACGCCTTCTTCGCCGACGGCCCCGCCACCATGCGCGGCGACGGCGCGGGCCTGCTGGTCGGCCACGAGGCCATCTCCGCGTTCCGCGGCGCGCGCGGCGGGGTGCCGCCCCGCACCATCGAGCGCGTCGAGTACCGCCCCCTGGGCGACGACGCGGCGATGCTGGTCTCCGTCTCGCGCTACGCGAGCGGCGGGACGGGGCTCCAGACGCAGCTCTGGCAGCGGATCGGCGGCCGCTGGCTGATCACGGTCGCGCACGTCACGCCGCGCGCGCAGCCGCTGGACCGCTCGGTGTGGCGCAACGTCGGCGACCCCTTCCTGCACGGCGCCCCGGACGGCCCGCTGCGCGGCCTCACCGTCGCCGTCAAGGACCTCTTCGCCATCAAGGGCCGAAGGATCGGGGCGGGCAACCCCGCCTACCTGGCCGACGCGCGCCCCGAGGCCACCACCGCGCCGGCGGTCGCCGACCTGCTGAACGGCGGGGCGACGCTCCGCGGCGTCGCGCGCACCGACGAGTTCGCCTACAGCATCGCCGGGGACAACCCGCACTACGGCACGCCGCCCAACGGCGCGGTGCCGGGCGCGCTCCCCGGCGGGTCGTCGAGCGGGCCCGCCTCCGCCGTCGCGACCGGCCAGGCCGAGGTCGGGCTGGCCACCGACACCGCGGGCTCCGTCCGGGTGCCCGCCTCCTATCAGGGCCTCTGGGGGTTGCGGACGACGCATGGCCTCGTGCCTCGGCAGGGGCTGGTGCCGCTGGCGCAGTCCTTCGACACCGTCGGCTGGCTGACGCGCGACTCCGCCACCCTGCAGCGCGTGGCCGACTGGTGCCTCGGCTACGAGGGCTCCGAGTCAACGGAGAGCCCCTACGGCCGCTCCGAGGACGACCTCCCCTGGCGCCTGCTCGTCGTCGAGGAGGCCCTCGCCGCCGTCGAGCCGGAGACGCGCCGCGCCTTCGAGGCGCTACTCGACCAGCTGGCCTCGTCGCCGGACGCGCCGTCGATCGGCGCGGTGAGCATCGGCCCGCTCGACCGCTACTTCGAGCCCTTCCGCGCGGTGCAGGGCGCGGAGGCCTGGCGCAACAACGGGGACTGGGTCCGCGCGCACCCCGGCGCGCTCGGCCCGGCGGTGGCGGAGCGGTTCCGGCAGGCCGCGCTCGTCACGCCCGAGCAGGAGGCCGCCGCCCGGACGGAGGTGGCCCGGCTGCAGGATGTCATGCGGGGCCACGTGCAGGGCGCCGTGCTGGCCATGCCCACCGTCCCCGGCCCGGCGCCGATGCGCACCCGCGACGGCGGCTTCGTCGACGCCGTGCGCGCCAACACGCTCCGCATGACCACGCCCGCG
>Ga0116180_1002725_pt1 | contig 13776 bp, 11 predicted proteins | sample AD_UKC073_MetaG_FD_89804 | JGI IMG/M metagenome (GOLD analysis project Ga0116180, IMG submission 89804) | Active sludge microbial communities of municipal wastewater-treating anaerobic digesters from USA - AD_UKC073_MetaG | ecosystem: Engineered > Bioreactor > Anaerobic > Digestate | place: USA...
AACGCTCGCCATGCTTGAAGCCACGCTGGAACGCGCGGTTGAGCTGGGGGCGGACCGGATTGCGCTGTTCGGATACGCCCACGTCCCGCATATGTTGCCGCGTCAGCGCCGGATCGATGCCACCGCGCTGCCCGGCCAGACCGAGCGGTTTGCGATGGCCGAATTCGGCTTCACCCTGCTGACCGCTGCCGGTTATGTGCCGATCGGCTTCGATCACTTCGCTAAGCCAGGCGATCCGATGGCTCGCGCGCTTGAAGAAGGGCGGCTGCACCGCAACTTCCAAGGGTTTACGGACGATCCTTCGAAAACCCTGATCGGGCTGGGCGCTTCTGCGATCGGCTGCTTCCCTGACCTGCTGGTACAGAATGAGAAGAATGCCGGGCGCTATCGCATGGGGCTTTCGCAGGACCGGCTTCCGGCAACCCACGGCGTGCGCCGCACTGCCGAGGATCGCCGCCGGGGCGCGGTGATCGAGGCGCTGTTGTGCTATGGCAAGGCCAGCCTTGATCCCGATCTGGCCAGTGAAGCGGCATCGAAGCTCGAACCGTTCGCCAAGCGCGGACTGGCCAGTCTTGAGGGCGCGGTCCTGACGATCCAGCCCGGCGGCTTGCCCTATGCGCGGACGATCGCGGCGCTGTTCGATCCCTATCGGCAGGATTCGGTCCGCCGCTTCAGCTCTGCGGTCTGACTAAACGACAACCTCAAAAAAGGAGAGCGGCTATCCGGATGGACGCCGCTCCAGGTGGGGAGAACTTGTGATGTGGCCGACAGCGAACCGTGCCGCTCTCGTCTTGCCCGCACCATCTTCACCGACTGGCCGGATTGCCTTGACGGGGATCAAATAAACGCAATTAGCTGATCTGGCTGACCGTGATGCCAGGCTGAGGATTCGTGCCTGATCCGGCCGATTGATCGAATGTGTTGCTCAAGGGAGTTGGGGATGAACTTTTCACTTTCGGGGCGGGTTGCGCTTATCACTGGTGCGTCTTCGGGATTTGGTGCGCATTTCGCCCGGCTTCTGGTCCGCGAAGGGGCCAGGGTGGTGATCGGCGCCCGCCGCGCGGAAAAGCTGGCGGCCCTGGCCGAGGAACTCGGCGATGCGGTACTTGCCGTTTCGCTGGACGTAACCGACGAGCCTTCGCTTATCGCGGCTTATGACGCGGCGGAGGAACGTTTCGGCACGGTTGATACCGTTATCGCCAACGCCGGGATCGCGATCGGCGGTCGTTCGACGGAGATTTCCGCGGCCGATGTCGCCGCCGTTGTCGGCACCAATTTCACCGGGGTCTATCTGACCGCGCGTGAAGGGGCCCGGCGGATGATTGCGGCCGGTTTTCGCGAAAGCGAGCGCGGGCGGATCGTGCTGATCGGATCGATCACGGCAGAGCTGACCGGGCAGGGCGAAACCGCCTATGCCGCCAGCAAGGCCGGTGTGGCGCATCTGGGTAGGCAGTTTGCCCGTGAGTGGGTCCGCCAGGGGATCAACGTCAACACTATCCAGCCCGGCTATATCCAGACCGAGATCGCCGGAGACTGGTTCCAGACCGAAGGCGGTGCGCGCCAGATCGCCGGGTTCCATCGCCGCCGGATGTGCCCGATCGAAGCGCTTGAGGTGCCGCTGGTATTCCTGTGCAGCGATGCTTCACGCCATGTCACCGGGGCGACTTTCACGGTTGATGATGGCCAGGCCTTGTGATCGCGGACAGCACACCAGTCATCATCGGGGTTGGGCAGGTTTCCGAACGGGTTGGTGAACCCGGCTACCGCGAACTCAGCCACATGGATCTGGCGGGTGAGGCGCTGAAGGCGGCCTTTGCCGATGCCGGGGCCAGGCGCAGTCTGCCACGGGCGCTCGATACCTTGGCGGCGATCCGTCAGTTTGAACAGTCCGCGACGCGCTATTCCGCGCCGTTCGGCTGCGCCAACAATGTCCCGCGCGCGATTGCCCGGCGGGTCGGGGCCAATCCGGCCCGCGCGATTCATGAAGTGGTCGGCGGAGACCGGCCGCAGCGGCTGGTGGGGGAGCTGGCGGCAGAGATTGCTGCGGGCCGATCGAACCTGGCGGCGATTGTCGGGGCAGAGGCGATCTCGACCATGCGGGCGCTGCTCGCCCGGGGTGAAAAGCGCAACTGGGCCGAACGGCGGCGCGGCAGCCAGGAGGATCGCAGCCCTGGGTATGAGGGCGTGGTCGATATGACTGCGATCCGCCACGGGGTCGGCGCGCCGATCGGCGGCTATGCCCTGGCCGAGAATGTCAGGCGGGAGCGGCTGGGGCTGTCGCTGAAGGATTACCGGGCGGAAATAGGACGCCTGTTCGCTCCCTTTACCGAAATTGCAGCCGCCAATCCGCACAGCGCCGCCCCGACCATGCGTAGCGCCGATGAACTCGCCGCGCTGACCGAGCGCAACCGGCTGGTGGCTGAGCCTTACGGGCGGCTGGTGGTGGCGCGCGATCAGGTCAACCAGGGCGCCGCGATCGTGCTGGCCAGCGTGGCCGAGGCGCGGCGGCTGGGTGTGCCGGAGGATCGCTGGGTTCACATTCACGGTGTGGCCGATTGCCCCGAACCGTCAATGCTTACGCGCGCCAATCTTGAGCAGAGCCCGGCTGCGGTTGCTACAATCTCAACTGCGCTTGAAGTTTCCGGTTTGCGCTGGGAAGACATGGCCGCGATCGATCTCTATTCGTGCTTTGCGATCCCCGTTTTCAACCTGCTCGACGCCTTCGGGCTTGACCGCGACGATCCGCGCGGCTGGACGCTGACCGGGGGGCTGCCGTTCTTCGGCGGGGCCGGGAACAACTATTCCAGTCACGCGATTGCCGAAGCGGTAAAGCGCTGCCGAGCGGCCCCGGGCAGCTATGCGCTGGTCGGCGCCAACGGCGGGATCATGAGCAAATATGCAGCGGGGATCTATTCCACGACCCCGGCGGGCTGGAACGAAAACCGCTGGCGCAGCCTGCCCAAGATCAAGGGCGAATTTGCCGTGCTCGATGCTTACGACGGCGAGGCGGTGGCCGAGACTTTCACGATCCAGCCCGGCAAACATGGCGAAACCGCCACGCTGGTCGCCCGGGTCGGCCAGGCACGGGTGCTGGCCAACAGCACCGACCCGGCAATCTGTGCCGAGCTGCGTAGCGGCAAGGTTGGCGGCAGAGCAGTGCGGATCGAGGAGGGTGAGGGCGGCGTAAACGGCTTCTGGTTTATTTGACCAGTCCGGTCAGCGTTTCCACGGTCAGAACCTGCGGCAATTGCCGCGCCTCGCCCCCGGCGGGATACCAGATGTAGAGCGGCACCCCGGCCGCGCCCCGCGCGGTCAGATAGCGGGTGATCGCCGCATCGCGCCGGGTCCAGTCCCCGCGCAGCACGACCACTCCGGCCTTTTCGAAAGCAGCGCGGGTATCTTCACGCTCAATCGCGGTGGCCTCGTTGACCTTGCAGGTCAGGCACCAGTCGGCGGTCATATAGACGAACACCGGCTTGCCCTCGGTCCGGGCCTTGGCAAGCGCGGCTTCGCTGAACGGCTGGCTGGGCAGGATCGAGCTGCTTTCACCCACACTTTCGCGCACCATACCGGGCAGACCGATAGCACCAAAGGCCACGACCACAGCCAGCATGACCCACCACCGTTCACCCGCAGCACGGCCATGGTTCTGCCGCCGCCCCAGCAGGACCAGCAGCGCCACCACGATCAGCGCGATCAGTGCGGCGGCAAAGGCAAAGCCGCTGCCGGCCAGACGGCTCGCCAGCCAGACCAGTGCCAGCGCGGTCAGCCCCATCGGCACGGCCATCACCTTGCGGAATGTGACCATCCATGCACCGGGGCGCGGCAGCAGCGCGCGCAGCCGGGGTAGCCAGGCTACGGCAAGAAACGGCAATGCCAGCCCCAGTCCCAGGGCAGCAAACAGCAGCAGTGCCGGGACCACAGGCAGCAGCAGCGCAGCACCCATTGCCGCGGCCATGAACGGCCCGGTGCAGGGGGTAGCGGCAAAGGCGGCGAGCAGCCCGGTAGCAAAGGCTCCCTTGGGCGAACCGGCGGAGGCGAAGCCGGGCACGGCGAATTCGAACACCCCCAGCAGGTTGGCGGTGATCGCCACCGCCAGCAGCAGCAGCCCGGCCACGACCAGCGGCTCTTGCAACTGAAAGGCCCAGCCCACTTCCTGCCCGGCCGCGCGCAGCGCCAGCAGCAGCACGCCCAGCGCCAGGCAGGCCAGCACCACCCCGGCGGTATAGGCCAGCCCCTCGCTGCGGGCCTGCGCTTCGCTCTCTCCGGCGCGGGCCAGGCTTAGTGCCTTGAGGCTGAGGATCGGAAAGACGCATGGCATGACGTTGAGCAACAGCCCCCCGGCCAGCGCCGAAAGCAGCAGCACCCACAATGCAGGAACGGTGGGGCCACTTTGCAGCGGGGTGCCGCCGGCGGGAACGGCTCCCGGCTGAGCCGCAAGACTTACCCCGTTTCCGGCCTCGTCAAACCGCAGCACGGCGGTGAGGCGATCCGGGGTGATTGGCTCAAACTCTGCGCGCGGCAGCTCCACGACCAGCCGATCACCGTCACGGTAGAAGACCTGCGACGCGGCATAATCGACCACCCGGTGTTCGCCCAGAAACAGGTGCGGCCGGGTGAGCGCTACGCCGCGCGGCAAGGGAATCGCGATTCGGACCTTGCCGCCTTCGATCGCAAATTGCCCGTTCGCGCCGAGCGGAGCGGGAAGGGCGGTACGCCAGGCGTCAAAACGCGCATCGGGCGATCGGGGCTGTCCGACGGTGACTTCGGCGGCCAGATCGGCCTCTTCGGGAACGCAGACTTCGTCGGTGCAGGCCAGCCATTTGAGATGGACGCGGATCGGCAGGCGTGCGCCGGGCGCGGCATTGGCGGGCAGGGTCAGCGGGACGAGCACGGCATAGTCATGCTCGTAAACATGATTCATCAGGCCCGAGACGAGCAACGTCTGCGGCACCGGATAGGCCAGTTCACCCACCTTTGTGCCAGCAAGGAGGCCCCATTCGGGCGAGAGGCCGAGGCCAGCGTCGCCGGGGTTGTACCAGTATCCATGCCAGGCTTTCTCAGGCTTCATCAGAAAGGCCAGCGTCACCGTGCCGCCGGGCGCAGCCGGGCCTTCGACCAGCAGCTCGGGCGTGATATGGGTCGGCGCGGCAAGCGCCGGAGTGGTCAGCAGCACAGCGCACAGCTGCAACATCAGCGAAACAAGGCGGCGATAGATGCGCGGCACGCGGGATTCTCCTTGCGGCTCCCCTTGCGCTTGGCGCGCGGTGGGCGCAACAGGGCTGTGCCGCCAACTCGAACATATTTCAAGGAAGCCCGATGCGCCGCCTCGTTACCCCGATCGTTCTTGCCCTGTCCCTGTCGCTTGCTGCCTGTGCCGGTACTCCGGCCAAGGCACCGGCAAGTGTGGCCGAAACGCCCGCGCCGCAGGGGCCGCCGCGTCTGATCGTCGCGGTTTCGATCGATCAGTTCAGCGCCGATACCTTTGCCCAGTACCGTCAGCACTACAGCGGCGGTTTCGTGCGGCTGATCAATGGCGTGGTCTTCCCGTCAGGGTTCCAGTCACACGCCGCAACGGAAACCTGCCCGGGGCACTCCACCCTGCTGACCGGGGCGCGCCCGGCGCGCAACGGCATCATCGCCAACAACTGGTACGAACCGGGCGGTCCGCGCGGGGTGAAGCCGATCTATTGCGCAGAGGATGATCGCGATCCTGCCAGTTCTGCCAAGAATCCGGTGGTTTCGCCCTACCACCTCAAGGTGCCGACCCTTGGCGAATGGATGAAGAGCGCCAACCCGGCCACCCGCAACGTCGCCGTTTCGGCCAAGGACCGCGCCGTGATGATGATGGGCGGGCACAATATCGACGCCGCCTGGTGGTGGAAGGGCGGGGCCTTCGTTACGCTGAACGGGCGCACGACGACGCCTGCGGTTGATAGGTCAACGCCGCCGCCGCCGCCACGATCAAGTCCGGTGCACCGGCCCTGCCGATCCCCGCCTGGTGCGCGGCTAACGATCACCCGGTTGCGGTCGGCAAGACCACGCTCGGCACCGGCCGGTTCCCGATCGAGGCCGGAAAGGAGCCGCAGTTCCGCGTTTCGCCGCGGATGGATGCCGCAACGGTCGATCTGGCGATCGGGCTGATCGATGAAATGGGACTGGGCCGCGGCCCTGCGCCCGATGTTCTCTCGGTCTCGCTTTCGGCGACCGACTATGTCGGCCATGCCACCGGGGTCGCCGGGGCGGAGATGTGCATCCTGCAGAACCAGCTCGACCAAAGTCTGGGCAAACTGTTCGCGCATCTCGATTCGCTCGGGATCGATTACATGGTAGTGCTGAGCGCCGATCACGGCGGGCTCGATATGCCGGAGCGGATGGACGAACAGGCCTTTCCGCGCGCCGAGCGGGTTGATCCTGCACTGACGCCAGAGGCGCTTTCCAAGGCGGTCGGCATCAAGACCGGGATCGTGCTGCTGGATGGTCAACTGGTGATCGGCGATGGTCCGATGGGCGATCTTTATATCAATCGCGCGCTCGATCCGGCGCAGCGGGCGCGGGCGACGGCGGCGCTCGTCTCGATCCTGAAAGCACACCCGCAGGTTGCTGCGGTCTATACTGGCGAAGAACTGGAAAAGACCCCGCTGCCGACCGGCAATCCGCAGGACTGGAGCTTCAAGGACCGTGCCCGTGCTTCCTATCAGAAGGGCCGCTCGGGTGATGTGATCCTGCTGCTTGAACGGACCGTGACCCCGATCCCCAACCCGATTCCGGGCGCCTATGTCGCCACCCATGGCAGCGCCTATGACTATGACCGGCGTGTGCCGATCCTGTTCTGGCGCAAGGGCATGAACGGGTTCGAGCAGCCGCAGCCGGTTGAAACGGTCGATATCGCGCCGACCCTGGCGGCGATTCTGGGCCTCAAGGTGCCGGAAGGCAGTTTTGACGGGCGCTGCCTCGATCTGGATGGCGGCGCGGGCAATACCTGCGACAAGTGAGGCCATGATGAGCGATACCGCAACCGACAGGCGCGATCTGGTCATCCTGGGCGGAGGGCTGGTCGGGATGACGCTGGCCCTGGCCGCAGCGCGGCAGGGTATAACCAGCCACGTGATCGACAAGGCCCGGCCTGAAGAGCTGACCGCTGAGGGTGTGGACGGGCGTGCCTCCGCGATCTCCACCGCCAGCTGGAACCTGCTGTGCAACATCGGGCTGGAGGACCGGCTGGCCCCATTTGGCTGCAGAATCGAGGCGATCGCGGTAACCGACGGGATGAAGCCTGGGCGGATCGACTTCAAGCCCAAACCGGGCGACGGTACGCTCGGCCGGATGTATGCCAACCGCGACATTCGCCTGGCCTTGTTCGAGGCTGCGCGCGAGGAACCGGCGATCGCCTGGTCGAGCGGGGTTGAACCGGTGGAGCGGCAGCGCGGTGAACACGGGGTCTCCGTCACGCTCAGTGACGGGCGGACCGTCAGCGGTAGTGTCCTGATCGGCGCGGAAGGGCGGCAAAGCCCGACCCGGATCGAGGCCGGCCTGAAATCGGCGAAATGGGATTACAGCCACCGCGCCTTCGTGACCGCGATCACCCACGAAAAACCGCATGGCGGCGTCGCCTGGGAAATCTTCTATCCGGCCGGGCCGCTGGCACTGCTGCCGCTGCTCGATCTGCCCGACGGGCGGCACCGCAGCGCGGTGGTCTGGACTTTTGATGAAAAGGACGCTGCCGGGATTTCAGCACTCAGCGATGCGGTGTTCATCGGTGAAATGGCGGCGCGGCTCGACGGGGTCTTCGGGCGGATTGAACTCGCCGCGCCGCGGATGAGCTATCCGCTCAACTTCCATCACGCCGCCCGGATTGTCGATCAACGGCTGGCACTGGTCGGCGATGCCGCGCACGGGATGCACCCGATTGCCGGGCAGGGCCTCAACCTGGGACTGCGCGATGTCGGCGTACTGGTAGAGGTGCTGGCCGAAGGGATGCGGCTCGGGCTTGATCCGGGCGATGCCCAGGTTCTCGCCCGCTATGAACGCTGGCGCAGTCTGGACAGCACCACGGTGATGGCCACCACCGATGCTATCGTCCGCCTGTTCGGGGTGCCCGGGAAACTGCCCAGCCTGGTCCGGCGGATCGGGATGGGTGCGGTTCAGCGCTCGGGCTGGCTCAAACGCTTCTTCATGGACGAGGCACGCGGAATGTCGGGCGATTTGCCCGCGCTGCTGAAAGCCTAGGCCGTAAACTCATAAATGACGCCATCGAGGCGCCCAAATGGCGAACTTATCGGGCGAAGGCGCCCGCCGGGAAGGCTGGTTGCCTTTCCAAGGGCGGCTTTGGCTGAGATGGAAGCCATTTGGACGTCCCGCAGGGACTTGGTCAGAATGGCCCATTGCTGCGTCGAAAAGACTGAAAATATCGACATATTCCTGCGCCTTTTCTCCTGGCACTGAGCCATTCTGACTCAAACCTCGATGGCGTCATTTATGAGTTTGCGGCCTAGTACGTCGCCTGTCGGGCCGGAGTCTGCGCAGGTGCAGGCGTTCCGGTGGGTGAGGGGCTGACCGCCGGGCCGGGCTGGCGAACGTCTTCACCGGTGCCGGCTTTCAGCTTTTCCGGCTCAGCCAGAGCGGCCTGCTCGATCTGGTCAAGCGCCTGCATCGCTTCGGAATAACGGCGGGCCTTGGCGATCCATTCCTCGCCGATCTTGGCGCCGGGCAATTTGGCGATTTCGGCTACGGCTTCGTCGATCTGACCGGTTCGCAGCAGCAGTTGTGCGCGGGCCAGGCGGGTTTCCGGAACGTCAGCGCCGGGATTGTCGCGGTGAATCACGAACAGGCCGGTGAACTGACGCTTGAACCTCACCCAGCCGGTGTCTTCCGGTCCGCTCCCGGTCAGTTGCGGGGCAAGTTGCTCAAGCTCTTCCAGCAAACTGTCCAACGTGATTTTGGCCTTGGCCACCTCAATCACGGTATTGACCGCCGCGGGCCGCGCGGCGCTGAACCGCAAGCGCAGTTGATCTTCCAGATAGCCCAGTTCGGTTCCATGCTCGATCGCGCGGCGCGCTGCCAGTGCGACCAGCAGCGCCTCGGCCCGGGCCGTATTGCCCTCGGCTGCGGCGGCCTGAAGGTCGATCCGGGCCAGCCGCTGTTCCAGCGCCGCAATTTGCTGCTCCATCAGGGCGTTGTTCGCCGCGGCGGCGCTGGTCGTGGGGCTGGGGATCGCCATGGCGGTTGGCGGCGTCTGAGCGTCGCTGACGCCCGGCAGTGCAATCTGGCCGTTCCACAGCAGCCACATCACCAGCGCGCCGCCGCCCAGAAAGGCCAGCACGGCGGTGCCCAGCACGGTACGGACAGTCCCGCCAGACTTGCGGGCAGGGGTGGTGGGGGAACTGTAATAGTCTTCGGGCATTCGGCCTGGGTATTCCTAACTGGCTCCGTGCCAGGGGTCTTGGCACATCTGGCGGGCCAAGGCCAGCAGGGCCTTGTCATCGGGGAACGGGATCGTCGCAACCTCACCCCAGCCATCCCCGGCGGCATTGGCGATCCGCTGGGAAAGCGCTGCGATCCGCAAAGGTGCGCGGCGAATGCCGTGGCTGACGCATTGCGACGTCAGGTGGCGGGCCGCATCGGCTGAGTGGACGGCGATGATCGCGGGGCTGCGCAGCAGGGCGATCAGCTCACCCGGCATCTCGCGCGATTGGGCAGCATAGACGATCCGCTCTTCCATGATCACGCCCTTGGGCAGGGTCAGTGGCACACGCTCTTCCCCGGCGAGACGCAGCAGACGGCGATGGGCCGGATCAAGTTGGCCGAGCAAAGACTGCATCGAACCTGTACCGCTGCAATGGACGGCAAAGCCAGCCTCTTGCGCGGCAGCGGCAGTTACATCGCCGACGGCATAGACCGGCAGCCCTTTCAGTGCGCCAAGTCCGCGCCCGCCAAAGCGGAACACCATCGCACTGCCGATCAACAGGGCGTCGAAGCGTTCAGGCGGGACGGCTTCCCAGCTGCGCGCGGCCATTTCAAACAACGGAAATCCGTGAGCCTCTACCCCCGGCATCCCCCGAGCCGAAGCCAGGCTGGCCGAGCAGCCGGGTTCAGGACGGACGATTATCAGCGGTACGGCCAAATTCTACCCCCTTGGAGGATCGAAGTGCGCGCGGATCGCAGGGCTTGCCTGCGCCAGCAACTGTTCGGCCAGCCGGGCCGGTCCGTCAAGGTCTGCGGGATCAAAAACTGCCTCGCCCTCAACCCGCTCGGCGCCATCGGGGCTGAGCAGCTCTGCGCGCATGGCCAGCAGCTCGCCCTGCGGCGTCGTCAGGACCGAGATCGGGCTGTGGCAATTCCCGCCCAGCGCGGCCAGCAGCGCGCGTTCCGCCAGAACGGCATGGCGGCTGGGCTGATGGTCGATGGCGGCGAGCAGATCAAGCACCTGCTGATCGGTGGCGCGGGCCTCGATCGCGATCGCTCCTTGTCCCGGTGCGGGCAGCCAGGCTTCGGGATCGAGCGGCGTGCCGAAATGGCTCATCCCCAGGCGGTTCAGACCGGCCAGTGCCAGCAGGGTGACGTCGGCCTCTCCCGCTTCGAGCTTGGCCAGCCGGGTCTGGACGTTGCCGCGTATCCCCACGACCTGGCAATCGGGCCGGACGTGGAGCGCCTGCGCGGCACGGCGCGGCGCGCTGGTGCCGATCCGCGCCCCCGGCGGCAGTTCGGCCAGCGATGCCGCACCGACCAGCACATCGCGCACGTCCTCACGCGGCAGGATCGCGGCGATGGCGATCTCGGCCGGGCGGATCGTTTCGACGTCTTTCAGCGAATGGACCGCAAAGTCGATCTCGCCGGTCAGCAGCCAGGCATCCAGCTCCTTGGTCCACAGCGCCTTGCCGCCGATTTCGGCCAGCGGACGATCGAGCACCTTGTCGCCACTGGCGGTGACCGGAACGATCTCCACCGCCAGCCCGGGATGGGCCGCGCAGAGCCGGTCTCGGGCTTCATGGGCCTGGGCCATGGCGAGGGGAGAGGCACGTGTGCCAAGTTTCAGCGGGGGACGGTCTGGCATGGCCGCTTGTCCTATTGCGCAATCCGGCTAAGGGAAAGCCAAGATGGGGATTGTCCTCGGAATTGAATCGTCTTGCGACGAAACCGCAGCGGCTCTGGTTGATTCGGGGCGCCGTATCCTTGCGCAGCGCATCGCCTCGCAGGACGATGCCCATCGGCCCTATGGCGGGGTCGTGCCAGAAATTGCCGCGCGCGCCCATGCCGAGCGGCTGGCACCGCTGATCGCCGCGACTCTGGCGGACGCCGGGATGGAGCTGGGCGATGTCGATGCGATTGCCGCCACCGCCGGGCCAGGGCTGATCGGCGGGGTGATGGTCGGGCTGGTCACCGCCAAGGCGCTGGCCATGGCTGGAGACAAGCCGCTGATCGCGATCAACCACCTGGAAGGCCACGCGCTTTCGCCGCGGCTGGCCGATCCTGAGCTGCAATTTCCCTATTTGCTGCTGCTGGTTTCTGGCGGGCACTGCCAGTTGCTGCTGGTAGAGGGCGTGGGGCGCTTCAAGAGGCTTGGCACCACGATCGACGATGCGCTGGGTGAGGCGTTTGACAAGACCGCCAAGATACTGGGTCTGGGTTTTCCCGGCGGTCCGGCGGTTGAACGGCTCGCGGCAGAAGGGCAGGCCGCAAACGTGCCCTTGCCGCGCCCCTTGCTGGGCAGCGCTGAACCGCATTTCTCTTTCGCGGGGCTGAAAAGCGCGGTGCTGCGGGCCAAGGAAAGCGGGCGCTACGCCGATGCGGACATCGCCGCCTCGTTCCAGCAGGCCGCTATCGATTGCGTGCTCGATCGCAGCCGCAAGGCGCTTGAACTGGTTACGGCGCCCACCGCGCTTGTCGTCGCGGGCGGGGTTGCCGCCAACAAGGCGGTGCGCGCGGCGCTGGAAGGGCTGGCGGCTGAATTCGGCCTGCCTTTCGTTGCCCCGCCGCTTCCGCTGTGCACCGACAATGCCGCGATGATCGCCTGGGCCGGGGTGGAACGGCTTGGCCAGTCAGACCCGCTCGATTTCGCGGCGCGGCCGCGCTGGCCGCTCGATCCGGATGCCGCTCCGGTGCGCGGTGCGGGGGTGAAAGCATGAGCGGCCCGGCGATTGGCGTTATTGGCGCGGGGGCCTGGGGCACGGCGCTGGCGCAGGCCATGGCCAGCGACGGGTCGCAGGTGTTGATCTGGGCGCGCGAGGCTGAACTGGTCGCGGAAATCAACACGGCCCACACCAACGGCCTGTTCCTGCCTTCCGCCCGGCTGGCCGATCAGGTCCGGGCGACCGGCGATCTGGCTGATCTGGCTGAGCTGCCGGTGCTGTTGGTGGTCACCCCGGCGCAACATTTGGCGCGGGTGCTGTCCGGCCTGCCCGACGGGCAGCGCGATCTGGTGCTGTGTTCCAAGGGGATCGAGGCCGGAACCGGGCGGCTGATGGCCGACGTTGCGGCTGAGGCTGCACCTGCCGCCAGCCTGGCGGTGCTTTCGGGTCCGACGTTTGCTCACGAAGTCGCCGCCGGGCTGCCGACCGCGGTGACCCTGGCCTGCGCCGGGGGTGAGGCGCAGTGGCAGCGGCTCGCCCCGGCAATTTCGCGCCCGATGTTGCGGCCCTATTATTCGGACGATGTGACGGGGGCGGAAATCGGCGGCTCGGTCAAGAACGTGCTGGCGATCGCCTGCGGCGTGGTGGACGGGCTGGGGCTGGGCCAGAATGCCCGCGCTGCGCTGATCGCGCGCGGCTATGCCGAGATGACCCGGTTTGGCCTGGCGCGCGGAGCGCGGGCGGAAACTCTGGCGGGTCTGTGCGGGCTGGGCGATCTGGTGCTGACCTGTTCCTCTACCTCCAGCCGCAACTTCTCGCTCGGCAAGGCGCTGGGCGAGGGGATGAGCGCGACCGAGGCTCTGGCGGGCAAGACCAGCGTGGCCGAAGGCGCACACACCGCCCCGGTTCTGGCCGATCTGGCCCACAAGCATGGCATCGCCATGCCGATCGTCGATGCGGTGAACCGCCTGCTGTGCGGGGAGGCACCGGCCAAAGCCGTCGTGGCCGAACTGCTGGCCCGCCCGCTCAAGGCAGAGGGGCTGCGCCTGTGAGTGCGGCTCCGCGCAGCGAACAGCAGGATATTCAGGCCCTCGCCAAAGGCGGGCGCACCAACGTGCTGGGCTTTGCGCTGCGGCTGATCGGGCGGATCCCGTTCCTGTTCATTGCCGGGCGCATGTATGGGGCAGAGGCGCTGGGCCGCTTTGCCTTCGCCCTGGCGATCATCGAACTTTCCGCTCAGCTCTGCACCCTGGGGCAGAAGCGCGGGTTGGCACAGGAACTTGCGCGCGAAGATGCCCACCCGGCCAATGTTGTCGGCGATGCGATGCTGCTCAGCGGGGCGCTGGCCGCAGTGCTCGGGGTTGGGTTCTATCTGTTCCCGCAGCCGATATTTCCAAGCGGCGAATATTCCGCGCTCGACCGGCTGATCCCGTTGGCGCTGGTCCCGCTAACCCTGACAGAGATCGCACTTTCCGCCCAGGCGTACCGCTTCGATGTGGCGACATCGGTGCGTTCGCGCGCGCTGGTCGAACCCTGGGTGCTCTCGATCCTGGCCGGGCTGCTGTGGTTCGTGGTGCCCGAAAGTGGGATGATCCTGGCCTATATCGGCTCGGTTCTGGCCGCGGCGGTTGTCGCGCTTCTGCCGGTCTATCGCACCTATGGCCTGCCACGCGCCTGGCAGCCGCACCCGTTGCGGCTGGGCAAGCTG
>Ga0116180_1002729_pt1 | contig 13765 bp, 9 predicted proteins | sample AD_UKC073_MetaG_FD_89804 | JGI IMG/M metagenome (GOLD analysis project Ga0116180, IMG submission 89804) | Active sludge microbial communities of municipal wastewater-treating anaerobic digesters from USA - AD_UKC073_MetaG | ecosystem: Engineered > Bioreactor > Anaerobic > Digestate | place: USA...
CCGCCCAAGGTCTGGACCTGGGACAAGGACAACGGCGGACAGTTCGCCGCGATCAACCGCCCCACTGCCGGCGCGCAGAAGGACCATGAGCTTCCGGTCGGGCAGCACCCCTTCCAGCTCTATTCGCTCGGCACCCCCAACGGCCAGAAAGTGACCATCCTGTTCGAGGAACTGCTCGCGGCCGGCCATTCCGGGGCAGAATACGATGCCTGGCTGATCAATATCCGCGAGGGCGATCAGTTCGGCTCGGGCTTTGTCGCGCTCAATCCCAATTCGAAAATCCCGGCTCTGCTTGATCGCAGCGGTCCGGAACCGTTCCGGGTGTTCGAAAGCGGCGCGATCATGCTGCATCTGGCCGAAAAGTTCGGCGCCTTTATCCCCACCGATGCCAGGGGCCGGGCCGAATGTCTTTCATGGCTGATGTGGCAGATGGGCAGCGCGCCGTTCATCGGCGGCGGCTTCGGGCATTTCTATGCCTATGCGCCGTTCAAGATCGAATATGCGATCGATCGCTATTCCATGGAAACCAAGCGGCTGTTCGATGTTGCCAACAACCGCCTGGGCGAAAGCCGGTTCCTGGCCGGAGACGGCTATTCGATCGCCGACATGGCAGCCTATGCCTGGCTCGGCCTGCTCTATCGCGGCCTTGCCTACAACGACGCGGCGACGTTCCTGTCGCTCCACGAATACGAAAATGTCGGACGCTGGGTTGGCGAGATCGGCGACCGCCCGGCGGTAAAGCGCGGACAGAAGGTCAACCTGCCCAGCGGCCTGATCGAGCGCCACTCCGCCGCCGATTTCGACGCGCTGGAAAATCCGGCCGCCGGATAAGGTAGCCCCTTCCCTTTGCCGCGCGGCCTATCTATAGGCCGCGCTCCTGCTGGGGCGTCGCCAAGTGGTAAGGCACCGGTTTTTGGTACCGGCATTCGCAGGTTCGAATCCTGCCGCCCCAGCCAGCCTATTCGGGCTTCGTCAGATCCCTGATCGCGGCAAGAACCGCCTCGGCGTGTTCCTGGCGGCAGATCAGCAGGTCGGGCATATAGGTATCGGCGCGGTTGTAGATCAGCGGGCTGCCGTCAACCCGGCTGGCGTGGAGGCCGTGGGCGATCGCAACCGCCACCGGGGCGCAGCTGTCCCATTCGTATTGCCCGCCGGTGTGGAGATAGATGTCCGCCTCGCCGCGGACCACGGCCATGGCCTTGGCTCCGGCCGATCCCATCGGCACCAGCTCTGCACCCAACGTCATCGCCACCGAAACCGCCTCTGCCGCCGGGCGGGTGCGGCTGACCACCATCCGCAGCTGGTGCGGAGCCACCGGTACGGATTGAGGCTGATCGCTGCGCAGCACCAGCCCCAGCCCTGGCAGGGCGACCGCACCGAGCGCCGGTTTGCCGTCTATCGCCAGGCCGACGTGAACCGCCCAGTCGCTGCGTTCCTCACCAAATTCGCGGGTGCCATCGATCGGGTCGATGATCCACACCCGGCTCATCTCAAGCCGCTCGGCGCTGTCCTTTTCTTCTTCTGACAGCAGACCGTCATCGGGCCTGGCCCGGCGCAGCGCATCGACCAGGAAGCGGTTGGCGCGCTCATCCCCGGCCGCGCCCAGTTCCTTGCCGCTGAACTGCCCGCTGGCGCGCACATCGAGCAGCAGGCGGCCGGCCTGTTCGGCAAGCTGGGCGGCAAGTTCGGCGTCGGTCATGGCGTTCAGCCCTTTCCGGTCATTTCAGCGGGAGCAGCTGCGCGATGATGAAGTCGGCGGCCTGCTCGGCGCTCATTTCCGAGGTGTTGACCCGGATTTCGGGTGCCTCGGGCGGTTCATAGGGGCTGTCGATCCCCGTGAAGTTCTTGAGCTGGCCCGACCGCGCCTTCTTGTAAAGTCCTTTCACATCGCGGCCTTCAGCCACTTCCAGCGGCGTATCGACGTGAATTTCGATGAATTCGCCTTCGGGAAGCATCGCCCGGACCATCTCGCGCTCGGCCCGGAACGGACTGATGAAGGCGGTCAGCACGATCAATCCGGCATCGGCCATCAGCTTGGCCACTTCGCCAACGCGGCGGATATTCTCGATCCGGTCGGCCTCGGTAAAGCCGAGATCCTTGTTGAGCCCGTGGCGGACATTGTCGCCATCGAGCAGGAAGGTGTGGCGGTTCATCAGCGCGAGCCGCTTTTCCACCTCGTTAGCGATGGTGCTCTTGCCCGCGCCGGACAGCCCGGTGAACCACAGCACCCGCGGGGTCTGATTCTTGAGCCGGGCGTGATCCTCACGGCTGATGTCGGTCGGCTGCCAGTGGACGTTCTGTGCCCGGCGCAGGCTGAAATGCAGCATTCCGGCGCCGACGGTGGCATTGCTCAGCTTGTCGATCAGGATGAACCCGCCCAGCGTCCGGCTATCGGCATAGGTTTCGAACACCAGCGGTTTGTCGGTGGTGATCTCGGCTACGCCGATCGCGTTCAGCTCCAGCGTTTTGGTAGCGATGTGCTCCATCGTATTGACGTTGACGGTGTATTTCGGCTGCTGCACCGTTACCGAAACCGTCTGCGTGCCCAGCTTCAGCCAATAGCCGCGGCCGACGTGCAGGGCTTCATCATTGAGCCAGACCAGGGTCGCTTCGAACTGGTCGGCCACTTCGGGCGGGGCATCGGCGGCGGCAATCACGTTGCCGCGCGAACAGTCAATCTCATCAGCCAGGCACAGGGTTACCGATTGCCCCGCCACCGCGCGATCAAGATCACCATCCAGGGTGACGATCCGGGTAACCGTGCTGGTCTTGCCCGATGGCAGCACCCGCACTTCATCGCCCGGACTTACCGAGCCGCTGGCGATCAGGCCGGAAAAGCCCCGGAAATCCAGGTTCGGGCGGTTGACCCATTGCACCGGCAGGCGCAGCGGCCGCTCGCTATCGCGTTCGGCCAGCACCTCTACCGTTTCAAGGTGCTCAATCAGGGTCGGGCCTTTGAACCACGGGGTGTTGGGCGAAGGGGCGGTGATATTGTCACCCTTGAACCCCGAAATCGGCAGCGCGGTGAAGCCTTCGATCCCGATGCCCCTGGCGAATGCGGCATAGTCGGCAACGATCGCGTCGAACACCTCCTGGCTATAGTCCACAAGGTCCATCTTGTTGACCGCCAGCACCAGGTTGCGGATCCCCAGCAAGTGGCACAGGTAGGAATGGCGCCGGGTCTGGACCAGCACGCCCTTGCGCGCATCGATCAGGATCACCGCCAGATCGGCGGTGGAGGCCCCGGTCACCATGTTGCGGGTATATTGTTCGTGCCCCGGGCAATCGGCGACGATGAACTTGCGCTTTTCGGTGTTGAAGAAGCGATAGGCGACATCGATCGTGATGCCCTGTTCGCGCTCTGCGGCCAGTCCATCGACCAGCAGCGCAAAGTCGATCTCCTGCCCCTGCGTGCCCTGCTTCTTACTGTCGCTCTCCAATGCGGAAAGCTGGTCCTCGAAGATCATCTTGCTGTCATAGAGCAGCCGCCCGATCAGCGTGCTTTTGCCATCGTCCACGCTGCCGCAGGTGATGAAACGCAGCATGGTTTTGTGCTGATGCTGGTCAAGATAGGCGTCGATATCCTCGGCGATGAGAGCCTCGGTGACGTAGGCGGGTTCGTCCATCAGAAGTACCCCTGCTGCTTCTTGATTTCCATGCCAGCCCCGCCCGCGTCCTTATCAATCGCGCGGCCCTGCCGTTCGCTGGTGGTGGTCAGCAGCGTTTCCTGGATCACTTCGGAAAGCGTCGCCGCCGCGCTTTCGACCGCGCCGGTCAACGGATAGCAGCCAAGCGTGCGGAACCGGATCGAGCGTTCGACCGGCACTTCGCCCTCGCGCAGCGGAAAGCGATCGTCATCGACCATCAGCAACATCCCGTCGCGCTCCACCGTCGGGCGCGGAGCCGCGAAGTAGAGCGGGACGATCGGGATGCCTTCCAGCTGGATATATTGCCACACGTCCAGCTCGGTCCAGTTGGAGATCGGGAAGACCCGGATGCTCTCACCCTTGTGCTTGCGGGCGTTGTAAAGGTTCCACAATTCGGGCCGCTGGTTCTTGGGGTCCCAGCCGTGGCTGGCGGTGCGGAAGGAGAAGATCCGTTCCTTGGCTCTGCTCTTTTCCTCATCGCGCCGGGCCCCGCCGAAGGCCGCATCGAAGCCCCATTTGTCGAGCGCCTGCTTCAGCCCTTCGGTCTTCCACAGATCGGTGTGGAGCGCGCCGTGATCGAACGGATTGATCCCGCGCTCAGCCGCTTCGGGGTTTTGATAGACCAGCAGCTCCATCCCCGATTCCGCCGCCATCCGATCCCGCAGCGCATACATATCGCGGAACTTCCAGGTGGTATCGACATGGAGCAGCGGGAACGGCGGCGGGCTGGGATAGAAGGCCTTGCGCGCCAGGTGCAGCATCACGGCCGAGTCCTTGCCGACCGAATAGAGCATCACCGGCCGCTCCGCCTCGGCCACCACTTCGCGCATGATGTGGATCGCCTCGGCCTCAAGCCGCTGCAGGTGGGTCAGGCTATCGCTTGCGCGCGGTTCGGACATGGCCGCTGTTCTCCTGTGGGTCCGCCCCCATTGCCGCTCTTGCTTGACCGTTATGCTCCCATATGGGAGTAAAACGCCATGAGCGTGCTGCCGGCCGACCAACGCGAACTGTTCCTGCCGCTGGCCGATGGCCTGCACGAGTCGCCCTGTTGGGCAACCTTCCTGCGCAATCTGGCGGTGCGGGCCGGAGCAAATGCGGCCATTCTGGCGGTCTGCCTCAGGCCGGGCGGCGCCCCCGCAGTGACCCGCTATGACGCGCCCTCGGCCGGGCCGGAGCCGCGCCTCGATCCGGCGCGGCTGATTGAACTCGGGCTCAAGCCGCTATCCATGCTGCGCCCCGGGCGGATCTACGCGCTCGACGAACTGCTCGACTACGACGATCCGGCTGCGCTTGAGCGGCAGCGCCGCGCGCTTGACGGGCGCGGCTGGCGGTTTGGCCGCGCGCTGCGGGTCGCGGCGGAAAACGGCGCCGAGGCGTGCCTCCTGCTCACCCGCGACCGCGAAGATATTTCGGCCAGTACAACTGCCGCGCTGACTGCCGCCGCACCGCACCTGCGCGCGGGCCTCAAGACCCTGACCATCCTTGCCGAACAGCAGCTGCGGCTTGAAATGGCGCAATCCGCGCTTGCCCGGATCGGGGTCGGCCAGATCGCGTTCGATCCGGCGGGGCAGGTGATCCTTGCCGATCCGCAAGCGGAGGCGGTCCTGCCGCTGCTGGCCGAGCGGCGCTTGCCGGTTCTGCCCGATGTTGCCCAGGCCATCGCCGAGGCTTGCGCCCGGCTGGCCGGGGCAGCTGCGGGCGAAAGCGCGCTGCTGCCAATCGATCCACGCCGCGAATTGTACCTCCTGCTGCGCAAGGCTGAGCACACCCCGGACCGGACCGGCCCGAGCCCGGCCGTGATCGGAACCCTGCGCCAGCCCCGGCGCGAAGACCCGCGCGCCGCGATCCGCCTGCTTGTGCGCCGCTATGGCCTGTCCGAACGCGAGGCCGCACTGGCCCATGCGATCAGCCTGGGCGAAACCATCATCGAAGCCGGCCGCCGCCTGCGCCTGACCGATGAAACGGCGCGCAACTATTCCAAACGCATTTACGCCAAGACCCAGACCCGCGGCCAGGCCGATCTGGTACGGCTGTTGCTGGAAGGACCGATGCCGTTCGCCTGACCGGCAGCCATCGGTATTTCTACCTGCCCGCCCGCTTACCAGCCCCAAAGCGCCCTCCGGCTATCCGCGCAGGTACTGTTAAAGACCGGGGCACAAGACAAAATGCTGAAGCGAATCAATCCTTCACAGGCGGAATTGGGAATGTTCATCCACAAGCTGGAAGGACCGTGGCTGAAGCATCCGTTCTGGAAAAGCCGGTTCGTGATCGACGATCCCGATACCCTGTCTGACCTGCGCGACGCAGAGATTGACGCCGTAGTGATCGACATTGCCAAAGGGCGGGACATCAACACCCTGCCGCCCGCTCCGGCGGCCATGGCACCGGCGCCGCAGCCGCCGCGCCGCCGCTTTGCCCCGTCCGCTGCTCCGGCCCCGTTCGATCCCCGCAGCACCGCACCACAAAGCACCGCGCGTGAATTCGGCCAGGCCACGAAAATCGCCGAGCGCGCCCGCAAGGTCGTCAGCAAGGTCTTCCTTGAAGCGCGGCTGGGCAAATCGATCAAGGCCGAAACGGTCGAGCCGGTGATCGAGGACATCTTCGCCTCGATTCAGCGCAACCCCCATGCCTTCAACGGCCTGATGCGCTGCAAACAGGAAACCGAATATCTCTATCGCCATGCGCTGGCCTGTTCGGCGCTGATGATCTCGCTCGCCCGTCAGCTCAAACTCTCGCCCAGCGAAATCCGCGATGCCGGGCTGGCCGGATTGCTGTTCGATGTCGGGGTCAACCACCTGCCGGTCAATCTGGCAGAATACGGCAACGACTTTCGCCGGATCACGCCTGACGTGCTGCAATTGCACGCCGATCTGGGATACAACTTCCTGATCGCCAGCGGACTGCCCGAACCGATAGCGTTGGTGGCCCGCCACCACCACGAACGCAACGACGGCTCCGGTTATCCGGCCGGGCTGATCGGCGGGGACATTCCGCTGCTGTCACGCATGGCTGCGGTCTGCGACGCCTATGACGAACTGGCCAGCGGCTCCGGTGATTCCCAGCCGGTCGATCCGGGCGCGGTGGTTCAGCAGATGGCGCAGACCCCGGGCAAGTTCGATCCGGTGGTCTTCGCCGCCTTCGTGCAGTGCATCGGCACCTTCCCGATCGGCACCTTCGTCGAACTGCGCAGCGGGCGGCTGGCGATGGTGATCGACCAGTCCGCCACTGACTATGCCAAGCCGACCGTGCGCACCTTCTATTCGATCGAGGTCAACGAGCGGGTCCGCCAGGAAGTGATCGATCTGGCCAACTGCTATGGCGCCGATGCGATTGTCGGCCTGGCCGACCTTTCCCGGTTCGAGCCGGAAGACGTGCTGGAACTGCGCCAGCGGATGCTGGCAACGCTCGGGCGTGTCCGATAACTCAGTCCTTTACCACCGGCAGCCAGACCGCGCTGGCATTGGCACCGCCCCAGCGCACGGTCTGGCGCGCTGGTTGGTAGGCGCTGGCCGGGGCTTCGAAGATGTTCGGCACCCAGGTCTGCGGATTGCGGTCATAAAGCGGGAACAGGCTCGACTGGACCTGGACCATGATCCGGTGTCCCGGCAGGACCACATGGTTCACGTTCGGCAATGACCAGCCGAAGGCATAGGTCTTGCCCGGTTCCAGCGGCGCCGGGCTGGAAAAACCGTGGACATAGCGCCCGCGATAGATCTCGATCCCGATCCCCAGCTGGTATCCGGCCATGCCCGGCTGGGCCGACATCTGCGAAGGATAGACGTCGATCAGTTTGACCACCCAGTCGCTGTCCTGCCCGGTGGTTGCCGCGCGCAGGTCGATCCGGGGGGCGCCCTTGATGTGGACCGGCTCTTTCAGCACCGGCGTGACATAGGACAGCACATCGCTTCGCCCGTCGGCAAAGCGCTGGTCCTGCACCAGCCAGGTTTTCCAGCCGTCCCCGCCCAGTTGAACCGGGCGCGGCATGAAGGGGACCGGCTTGGCCGGATCGGAGACATATTCATCCGCCCCCTCGGCGGTCGGCTTGGCGAAGGACAGGCCGAACTTGCCGGTCAGGTAGAGCGGCTGCTCGGTCCCGGCGGGCCACTTCGCGTCGGTTTCCCAGCGATTGGTGCCGGTGGCATAGGTGATCGCGGCGGGCATGGGCTTGCACGGCGCGGGATTGGTCTTGACCCGGCAATCGAGGAACGGCTTGATCCAGTTCAGCCGGAACTGCAGCGCGGTATCGCCTTCGAACTTCAACGGGCCGAGATACGACCCATCGTAATTCGCCCCCGAATGCCGCCAGGGGCCGATCGCCAGGCTGATCGGGGCATCGGGCTGCGCGGCCTTTACCGCCTTGTAAACCGCCGGAGCGCCATAGGAATCCTCCTGATCCCACTGTCCCAGCATCACCAGGGTCGGCACGGTCAGCTTGCGTTTGGCCAGCAGCTTGTCCACCGCCTGTTCCTGCCAGTACTGGTCATAGCTGGGGTGTTCCAACACCTTGCGGACCACCGGCAGCTGGTCGATCCCCCAGTACCGCGCGAAATTGCTGGCCGATCCGCCTTCAAGATAGACCTCATAAGGATCGCCGGTGCCGACCGGCACGTTGCCGCCGCCCTTGTCCACGGTTTGCGAAAGGTCATAGTCGAACCCGAAGGTGCGGAAGGCGCCGTTGTGGAACCAGTCGTCCCCCATCCAGCCATCGACCATCGGCGATTGCGGCACCGCCGCCTTCAGCGCCGGATGCGGATCGATTAGCGCCATCAGCGAGGTGAAGCCCAGATAGCTCGACCCGATGATCCCGACCTTGCCGTTGCTTTCGGGCACGTTCTTGACCAGCCAGTCGATCGTGTCCCAGGCGTCGGTCGAATGGTCGATCCCGGTCTTGTTCAGCGGCCCGCGTGCCGGACGGGCCATGACATATTCGCCTTCCGATTTTCCCAGCCCGCGCACGTCCTGATAGACCCGGATATAGCCATCGTTGACGAACGGCGCGTCCATAACCGGCAGAATTTCCTCGATCTTCTGGCTGCGGTTGCGGCTGGTTGAACCGTTGGCATCATAGGGCGTGCGGCTCAACAGGATCGGCCCGCCGCTGGTGCCCTTGCGCATCACGATTACGGTATAGAGCTTGGTCCCGTCGCGCATCGGCACCATCACTTCACGCCGCACATAGTCGGCCTGCGGGCGCACCCAGTCGTAACTATCGACCTTCTCGTTGGCCATCGGATCGATCGGCTGGGCGATCAGCGGCATGGTGACTGTGGCAGTGGCAATCAGCAGGCTGGACAGAAGAACGCGGCGCATGGATGCTCCCTCAAGCGGTTTTCGGGAAGCTAGCAGCTTTGTCGGGCTTGAGAAGCGCCTCGGCTTGCCTATTCTGCGAACAACAGGAGAGAGACAATGCGCGCAGTCCAGGCCATTATCGAACAGACCGGCGGACCCGAGGTGATCCAGTGGCACGAGGTTGATCTGCCCGCCCCCGGCCCGGGCGAAGTGCTGATCCGGCATGAGGCCGTGGGGCTGAACTACATCGACACCTATCTGCGATCGGGGCTGTACCCGACCCGGCTGCCCGGCGGCCTCGGTTTTGAAGCGGCGGGCGTGATCGAGGCAGTAGGCGAAGGGGTAAGCCACCTCAGCCCCGGACAACGCGCGGCCAGCTTTGGCGGGACGCCGGGGGCCTATGCCAGCGCCCGGATTGTCAAGGCGGCAGAGCTGTTCCCCCTGCCCGAGGGCATCGACAGCGCGACAGCCGCCGCCGTGTTCCTGAAAGGCGCAACCACGGAAGCACTGGCAGAACGCTGCGCCCCGCTTGATGCCGGAGCATGGGCACTGGTCCCCGCCGCCGCCGGTGGGGTTGGTCTGCTGCTGGTCCAATGGCTGAGTGCACGCGGTGTGCGTGTGATCGGCACGGTTGGCACCCCCGCAAAGGTCCGTCTGGCGCAGGAGGCCGGGGCTGAACTGGTGTACCTTTCGGGTGATCCCGATGTGGTCGCCAAGGTCCGCGCGGCAACCGGCGGCAAGGGCGTTGCCGTATCCTATGACGGGGTCGGCGCGGCGATGTGGGAAACCTCGCTCAAATCCATGGCTCCGCGCGGGACGATCGTTTCTTTCGGCAATGCCAGCGGGCCTGTCACCGGGGTCAACCTCGGCGTCCTGGCCCAGCACGGCTCGCTGTTCGTCACCCGGATGACGATGTACGATTACTACCGCGACCCGGCAGAGGCGCTGGCCGGATCAGCCAGGCTGTGGGACATGATCGCCAAGGGCAAGCTGACCATCACGATCGGCCAGACCTATCCGCTGCTCGAAGCCGCCCAGGCGCACCGCGATCTTGAGGCGCGAAAGACTACGGGATCGACGCTGCTGTTGCCTTAAAACCTGGGCCTAGACCCGCGCGAACCAGATCACGTGGCGCGGGCCCTTGCCCTTGCCGTTGGCGTCATAGCGGGCGCGGACCTCGACCTCCTCGACCGTGAAGCCGACTTCGGACAGCCGCCGGGTGAACTTCGGATCGGGAAAGGCCGACCACACCGCCAGCACCCCGCCCGGCGCCAGCGCACGGCGGGCGTTATGAAGCCCGGCCTTGGAATAAAGCCGGTTGTTCTCTTCGCGCACCACCCCATCCGGCCCGTTATCGACATCGAGCAGGATTGCGTCGAACGGTTCGGGGGCCAGCAGGATCGCCTCGGCCACGTCACCCATCACCAGCCGTACACGCGGATCGTCAAGGCAGCCCTCGGCCACTTCGGCCATCGGACCTTTCGCCCATTCGATGATTTCCGGCATCAGTTCGGCGACGGAGCAGCGCCCCTTTGGCCCCATCCCCGCCAGCGCGGCGCGCAGGGTGAAACCCATACCGTAACCGCCAATCAGCAGGTGCGGATCGGCCATGCCCTTCAGCCGCTCCAGAGTCAGGGTCGCGAGCTTTTCTTCAGAGCCGCGCATCCGCGTGCTCATCAGCTCGTTATGCCCCATCACAATCATGAAATCGCGGCCATGGGAAAAGAGTTTGAGCTCCTCGCCCCCCGGGACCTGGGCACTGCCGAGCAGCTGGCGGGTAATCACGCCGCGCGCTGGGCGCGGTCAACCGCTTCCTGGTTGAGCATATCCGCCAGCAGGAACGCCAGTTCGAGCGACTGCGCCGCGTTAAGCCGCGGATCGCAGTGGGTGTGATAACGATCGGCCAGCGCCGCATCGGAAATCGCCACGGCCCCGCCAACGCATTCGGTCACATCCTGACCCGTCATCTCGATATGGATGCCGCCCGCATGGGTGCCTTCGGCGCGGTGGACCGCGAAGAAGCCGCGCACCTCGTTCAGGATCCGGTCGAACGGGCGGGTCTTGTAGCCGCTATCGGCCTTGACCACGTTGCCATGCATCGGGTCGCAGGACCACACCACCGGATGTCCTTCGCGTTTCACCGCGCGGACCAGCGGGGCAAGGCCGGCTTCCACCTTGTCATCACCAAACCGGCTGATCAGGGTAATCCGCCCGGCTTCGCGGCCCGGGTTGAGCGTATCGAGCTGGCGCAGCAACTCGTCCGGGGCGAGGCTCGGCCCGCACTTGAACCCGATCGGGTTGCCAACGCCGCGCAGATATTCGACGTGGGCCGATCCTTCGAACCGGGTCCGGTCGCCGATCCACAGCATATGCGCGCTGGTATCGTACCAGTCCCCGGTCAGCGAATCGCGCCGGGTCATCGCCTGCTCATAGGGCAGGTGCAGCGCCTCGTGGCTGGTATAGAAGCTGGTGCCCTGCAACTGCGGCACGGTGGCCGGGTCGATCCCGCAGGCCTCCATGAAGTCCAGCGCTTCGCCAATCCGGCCGGACACTTCCGCAAACCGCGCGGCCCAGGGGCTGCGGCCCATGAAATCAAGCGTCCACTGGTGGACCTGGCGCAGGTTGGCATAGCCACCGGTCGAAAAGGCGCGCAGCAGGTTGAGCGTCGCCGCGCTCTGCGAATAGGCCTGCATCAGCCGCTGCGGATCGGGGATGCGGCTTTCGGCCGAAAACTCGATCCCGTTGATGTTGTCACCCAGATAGCTCGGCAGCTCGACCCCGTCCTGCACCTCGACCGGCGAGCTGCGCGGCTTGGCGAACTGGCCCGCCATCCGCCCGACCTTGATCACCGGCTGCTTGCTGGCGAAAGTCAGCACGACCGCCATCTGCAACAGCACCCGGAAGGTGTCGCGGATGTTGTTCGGGTGGAACTCGGCGAAGCTTTCCGCACAGTCCCCGCCTTGCAGCAGGAAACCCTTGCCCGCCGCAACCTCGGCCAGATCGGCCTTCAGTGCGCGCGCTTCTCCGGCAAATACCAGCGGCGGAAAAGTGGTCAGCGTATCCGTGACCTTATCCAGCGCCGCGCCATCGGGATAGCTCGGCAGATGCCGCGCTTCCTTGGCTTTCCAGCTTTCGGGGGTCCAGTTACTAGCCACGTTGATGCTCCGACAATTCGCAAAGCGCGGCCCATAGCCCCGCTTTGCCGCAAATGCAAAACCTGCAAACCCGATCAGTGAAATCGCGCAATTATATTACGCGGCCACCGCCTGGATCAGCGCGGGGCCGGAGCCGTCAGCGTGCCTTGCCCCGGCAGTGTGGCCAGGGTCTGCCCCTGCGGGATCACCGCGATCCGCCACGACCGGCCCGGCCCGAAGTACTTGCGAGCCAGCGCCTGCATCTCGGCGGGCGTGGTCACGGTGTAATCCGGCATGACATTGCGGATCGTGCGGTAGCGACTGGGATCGCTGGTCGCCCCTTCGATCAGGTACATGAAGAAGGCGCTGGACGAGGAAGCACGGGTCAACTGCTGTTTGAGCGGCTCCGTCACCCGGCCCAGTTCATCGTCGCTGACCGGCTTGTTGACCAGATCGGCGGCGATTTCCTCGCTCAGGGCGAAGAACACCGGCACGGTCTTGGGCTGCATATTCGAAATCGCGAAGACGTTGCCCCCGCCGTTCAGTTCGGTCGGCCAGGAATTGACCACCTGCGGCGAATAGGCTTCGCCCAGCTTTTCACGCAGCTTGTCCATCAACCTGTTCGAGAAGATCTGGCTGAGGATTTCGAGCTGGCGGCTTTCGCGGATCGAAGCCATGCCGCCACCGGTCGGCCAGCCGATCAGCGCCGCAGCCTGGTTGGCATCGCCGCGGTGATAGAGCAGCACCGGATCGGCCGCGGGGCTGAGCGTACGGGCGTCGAGCCCGGCAGTCCCGGCCGGTAGCCCACCCCGCAGCGGCAGCGCGCCAAAGGTACGGTCAAGCGCGGCCAGCGCCTTGTCCTTGTCGAAATCGCCGAACAGCTGGATCTCAATCGGCCCCTGCCGCAGGATCGGCTCCCACACCTGCTTGAAACCGTCCACCGAAGTGGCGTCAATCTCAGCCGGAGTCGGGGTGCGGAAGGTCGGGTCGCGGCCGCGCTCGAGGAACTTGAGATCGCGTTCCAGCACGCCCTGCGGGCTTGAGCCATAGCTTTCGTAATTGATCTTGGCCGCGGCCTGGGCGCGCATGATCGGATTGGCATCCCAGCGCGGAGTCGCGAACTTGGCGGCGAACAGATAGAGCTGATCGTCCAGATCGGCGGCACGGGTATCGGCCTTGAACACGAAAGTCGTGTCCTCGATCGAGAAATTGAAGCCGATCTTGCGCCCGGTCATCACCCGGTCCATCGCCTCGCGATCGAGCTTGCCGACGCCGGTATCGACCAGCGCCATTTCGCCCAGCGTGGCATAGGGTGCGGTCTTGGCGGTAAAGGCGCGCCAGCCCCCGCCGAAGCGAACCTTGAGCGTGACCCGGCCCGGTTCATCCTCGCTCGGCCAGAGCTGCACCTTGACCCCGTTGGCGTAATCGTACTGCGTAATATCGAGCAGCCCGGTGGCCTTTTCGGCCAGCGGCTTGGTCGGCGTGCCAATCGGGGGAAGATCGGAAAACTTGATCGCGTTGGCGGCCAGGCGCGAACCGCTGTTGGCGGCAACCGGCATCCCCAGCGCGGTTTTCAGGCTGGCCGGATTGGCCTCGCCCGCCTGCGGCGTGACATAGACCGCGCGGGTCACGGTGCCCTGAAACAGCTTGCGGGTCTGGGCCAGAATATTGGCCGGCGTGAACAGCGGGATCGAG
>Ga0116180_1002732_pt1 | contig 13761 bp, 7 predicted proteins | sample AD_UKC073_MetaG_FD_89804 | JGI IMG/M metagenome (GOLD analysis project Ga0116180, IMG submission 89804) | Active sludge microbial communities of municipal wastewater-treating anaerobic digesters from USA - AD_UKC073_MetaG | ecosystem: Engineered > Bioreactor > Anaerobic > Digestate | place: USA...
AAGTATTCGCCTGCGTCCATTTCTGTAAGCTCTGGAAACCTTGCTTTAATCTTTTCAAGAGTCTCTGCGTCTTTCCACTCATACTCCCTGTTGAGGTATTCATTATCAAACGCAAGGACATCGGCTTTCTCATATCTGTCCAAGCTGGTGTCCTTTACAATACCCATATTCTGCGTACTGTTCAACAAATAAGTTCTACCCGCCGACAAGCTTACGAATAAAAGAGCAATACCTATCACTAAGCCTACGGCAAAGTACAACACCTTTTCCAGTGTGAACTGCTCTGGCGTCTTTCGGCTCAGTGCCATAGTCTGTAAGTCCATAAACTTACGGCGTTTAGCGTTCTTCGGAGATACCTTCAAAACGAACTTTCTAAGCCTTGGATACTTCTCATAAAGGTTCACAATCAACGGAACTCTGTCATCCTCGGTAATCGGAGTGCTCTTGCTCATACTCGCTACCAGATAAAAACAGACCCCTGTAAGCACAAGTGTCAGGAAGTTGCAGATAAAACCTAACATTCCGTCAAAGATTATCGCTGTACCGGGCATTGTGCTTTTCAAGAACGCCTGTGAAATTGGCGTACCTATAAGAGGAATTAACGGTAGATATATCAACCCATTAAACTTCATCCAAACCAAGGATAAACGCTGTACCTCTGAGTTGATGTCCGAAGCCATCAACGACAAACTGTCCAAGAACCTTGACTGCCCTGTAACTCCATCGGTGTCGTCACCAGTGTTATTGATGTTGTAGCAAACCGTTGCAAAGGTCTGCAGCATACGGAAAGGTGAAGATTCATAGAACTTCAACAGCTTTTCCTCACCATCTGTACTGGTTAGAATATCCTCAATCTGAGCCACAGGCTTTGCCATTAACGCCGTAGGTGTAATACTAACCAGTGCCTCAGGAATTGAGTTGGTTCTCAAATACTCCTGTCTTACAGAGGAAATGAGGTGACCCATTTCCTTGTAAGCTCTAAGATTTATCTTTTCAACCTCTCTATCCACAGTGATATGCCCTGCGAATAAAGCGATGACACCCGCAGCCATGATGGAGAATATATCCCCAAACATGAATATTCCTACTCCAAGGATTGCTACCTGCAACCCTGTGGAAATCATAAACAACTTAACCACAATGGTATTTATCTGGCTGGCCTTATACACGCTCAACGATGATATAGCTGAGCTTATATAAGCTATACGCCCCTGTGTGAGGAAGAAGGTTGCCAAGAACCTGTACCTCTTAGCTGACGCCGCCTCAGCTCTCGCCTGCCTTTGAGCTGGCGTAAGCTTTTTATCGCGCATTTGCTTGATTAACAGGAAGGCGATTAAACCGAACAACCCGATAATTATACCTATAATCACTATATCCGAGCTTCTCATTTAATCACCTCCTATACCTCAAACAACGACGCAATATCATTCGGGTCATTATTATCAGGCTTTTCTTCTTTGAGGTTGCTAACCAGAGTGCTAAGCAAGTCGCTTGTAGTGTCTGTTTCGCCTGAACCAAGCATGATGTCAAGGTCAGTCATTGTAGCTCCCAGACGCTCCTTACGGTCTCTGATTTCCGCAGCCAATTCCTCAGGTGTAAGAGCCGCCTCAGGTGTTCCCGGACGAGGACCCCAGTTTTCCAACATAAAGAGGTCAAATTCCTCTAACGCCTTCTTGCTTAAACGCTTACGGATATGCTCCTCAGTTTCAGGTGAGAACCTGTCAACTGTGTAGTAAGTCTGTGTCTGTCTGTCGTATCTTAAAATATCGTGAGTTGTAAAGCTGGTACGGTCTGTTACACGCTTGTAGTACTCCTCTGTAACCAGATTGATTGAGTCCGGGTCTTCAGGGTCGTACTTAACTGGGTATTCAACCCCTTCATCCAAAGGAACGATTTCGCTGACACGCTCGATAAAACGGCGTCCAGTTACATCAAAGTCAAGGTGTACATCCACACGAACCGCCTGTACAACCTGACGCTCCGCAGTAGCCATGTTGTTGAAACCACCCGCATTAACAAGTGAGTTACGAAGCGTAAGAACCAAGTCTTTCGCTGAGTTAGCGTGGTGAGAGAAGAAGGTAAATATCGAACCTGTCATCGCAAACTGTATCATACGAGCCGCAACTTCATCGGTCGCAACCTCACCCGCAATAGATACCGCACCGTCGGACTTCTTAAAGGAGTCCTGTACCTCAGTAGCCGAAACGTGCTGAGTTTCAACCGCCGATAAAATGTTTCTGGTCTGGTAAGTTTCACGCAAATAAAGCTCGGAGGACATTTCCAGTACACGGATGGTGTAACGTGGGTCAATGTACCTTACACACGCTCTCATCAGCGTCGTCTTACCTGAGGACTGACGTCCTGTAAACGCCTGAGTTACCTCACCTAACATCAACCACCTTAACAAGCCAAGCGGTAAGTCTGGCCTATTAGTTCCGGGCGAAGCGATAAGGAACTCAGGTGAGTTATCTGAAAGTGTGAACTTACGCACGAAGCACGCCCAGTACTCCGAAACAGGAGGACGCATTGCCATGATACGGGATTGGTCGCACATCGTATTTACGATGTAACCACGCTTCGCTGTAAGCGGACCCGGACTGCCCCAGCGGATAAGAAGCTGGATAATACGTCGGAGTTCTTCCTCTGAACCGTAGTCCATGAAGCGGAAATGTATAAACTTACCTTGGAACTGCACCCAAACAGCGTTCGTAGCTGGCTGGTGTGCCTCTCCTTGGTACTTGCCTTTGTTTACGTTCAGGATAGAACCTGATGTACCTACGTTAAAACCGTTGATGTCCATTTCACGTAGAGTATCAAGGATACCAAAGCCCTTATATTGCTGGTAAACCAAAATAGCCAAAATGTCTATCTGCTGGTCGATAGTGAATAAAGGTACACTCGGATTAGGATTATCCCAGTCGAACGCTCCCTCAAACTCCTTATCCCAGATACGCTCGAACTCATCTACGGTTACATAGTACGCATAAAGCCCGCTCGCACCTTCTTCGGTCGACGGCTTCTCTGCGTCCCATTCGTAGGTCTTTATAATCTTTTCAAGTGCCTTAGTGCCGTAAATACGCTTGTACTTATAAAGCAGCATTTCCCACTTGATGTGGTTAGAAGGTTCAAGCTCAGCTGTAAGACCTAAAAGGCGGGTAACCGCTTCCTCAGGTACACGCTTCGCTATGATACCACGGATGATGTCGATTACGATGATTTTCGCACCTTCTATACCATAAGTACACTGCTTCAACGCCCAGTTAATACGGGCTTTACGCTTGTACAGACGGTCGAATTCTTCGTCTGTAAGGCCGCCTGTATTGTAGTCCTCACGCACCAATTCCACGATTTCAGACTTCACAAGGTCAAGCACGTCGGATATGGTACGGAACTCCTCGATTTCTTCAATCTGCTTTGTACCTGCTGACTTGAAGTACCATACCACCAATGCAGCAACGCCCGCCAGCACGAAAAATACGATTAAAATTAGGTTTATATCAACCTTCGGCATTACTTATCACCCCCGATTGTGCTTGATTTAATACCACCTGCCTGAGGTCTTAGGGCTTGAACTTTCGCTGTAGGTATCGTAGCCGTCTTAATCCCTACTCCCGCACCTTGCGTAGGTCTCGTCTTTAAGGTCGACTTCGGCAAGCTCGGTATAACTGGTTTTGGTTCAGGTTTCTTCCTCGGCTCTATCGGAACACTCGGTTCTGATACAAGCTCCACAGGTTTCGCCTCAGTGATATGCGGTTGTTCAAGCTCCGTAATTTCCTTCGTCTTAGGAGCTGGGTTCGGTTTATGCACCGATTTCACAACCTTAGTAGGCTTCACAGGAACTTCTTCCTCATCGTCATCCCATAAACGGTTAGAATTCTGAGGTTGCTGTACCTGCTGGTTTATACTCTGTGGTTGCGACTGACCGAAGTTTACTGCCTGAGATTGCCCAAAATTTACTGACTGTACCGTAGCCTGCGGTTGAACTGGTTCTGCAGATTGCTCTGCTTTCTTACCAAAACCAAAGCCTTGCTGTGGTCCTCCAAAGCCCGCAGGAAGCTCACTCGCCTGCTTTTGAGGAGGTACAGGACAGTTCGCAGAGAATTGTGTGTAGTTCAGCTTATGTAGCTCCTCTACATACTTCTGTTGCTCTGGCGTAACCTCCACTGGATTAGGCTCAAGACTGTCTGCGTCTTGAATATTTGCGTGCTTAACACCAAATAGCTTGATTTCCTTCTTGGACAATGCCCCGCCTTTTTGCTTAACTGTCAAGCCCTGAACAATTCTATCAAGCTCTTGCTTTACGGATAAAACCCTCGTATCGCCCTTGGTTACGAAGTTCCAAAGCTTAGGGAAAGCACGTGCGTAAGTCGCCCAAGCAATGTAAGGGCTCATCGGCATGAAATATACCGCCTTTGGAGGTACACCGATTAACTTTGCTAAATCCTTCTGCTGAGCGATTTCGCTCTGGTAACAGTTAAATATCAGCATAACCTTCTTATTAGCCAAAACACCTTTCTTCTTGTATTCGGCCAACTTTATTTTAAGTTGCTCAATATCACGTACTATCAACTTAGTTACGAAGATTATCACGTCGCAACGGTTAATAACATCGAGAATAGCTCCCTCACTGTGGTCGTCGGCGTCAACCACTATGTATTTATGCGGGAACTTCTCCATCGCATAATTGGAAAGGAATTTTGCTTCCTCAAAGGTTGTCATTTCCTCACCGCCACTTACGTGCGTAAAGAGGTCAACACCCTTACAAACAGCATTACAGTACTGGGAATACTCGTCCTCAGTCATTACTCCGCTGTATTGAAATGTCTGTATCAACATTGATGTGGATGTCGTTCTATCCACGGTTTTCGCTATACCACCTATATCCCGCAAAGTTGAATCACTTGGATGGGTATGGGTTAAACATACTTTATCTGCTGACCCGTAGCCTAAACGGAGAGCAAGCAGCATACTTATACAAGAAGCTCCCGTACCATGCGCTACAGGTGAAATAACACCGATTTTCATATACCTAAACACCCGCCTTTACTTCGTAATTACTCCGCTGCTCTTTCCTGCTGTAACACAGATAAAAACTCCGCAGTCATTTGTACTGCCAAAGCATAGTTGTCGCTTGTGGCTACTTCGTTCAATTCGGTACTATTCTCACAAGCGTAAACGTCCGAATAAAACTGAATGTACAAGGGTTCTAATCGCTCCCACACTTCTACGACCTGCGGTGATAAATTCTCCCTTACTTCCTTGCCCAACACCGTTATGTCTGACAGTGCTTTGCGTACATCTACACTATATGAGTAAACCTCGTTATTTTCGATAGCCTTTACAATTCGTAAGAGCAGTTTGTTTTGCACGTCCTCTACTTTACGGTACGTCTTCCCCTGCAACTCGGACAATGTAGTCCAACTGTACTTACTCTGAGCTGGCAACACCGCCTGTTGCTCGGGGTCTTCTTTCATAGGTACATCCTCAGGTTCAGACTTAGTCCCATCTGTAGAGAGTATATCACCTAACACGGGAGGCTCCTTACGCCCTTTCCATACCCAAACTCCATGAGTGTCTTTATCTAGGTTCTTTGGAATTATAGAGCTTTTACCTATATCCGACGGAACGGTCTGCCCTGCTTGAATATCAGGGTACTTGAAAACTCCTTGCTCTCCACTGCCCAGTATAACTTTTAAGCCATCGGCCACATCTTCGGGAAGCAGTGCGTCAGCAACGTCGGATAAACCGTCTGAAACCATCTTCCCAAGAGGACCGTTAGGAACTACAACTATAAATGTTATCAATAAAGCCACAACAGAGAGGGTAGAGCCAGCGGCTATAGCAATCCGCTTTATCTTCCACCCCGAATAGCTGTCGTAGAAGAAATCTTTACATATCTGATAAAACTCAATCAGGAGTTCCTTGAAATTACTAAATGCTCGCTGCACACTCTCACCTACCTCTGTATGGAAAGGCCCACAGAACCCTCTGTGGCCTTTTCCCGCTATTTCTTGAAACCAAACAGTTTACCAATTTCCTCAGCTCCTGCTGGAAGTACAAAACCGCTGAGTATGTTCGCAATTATGTCGATGAAATCCCTGCTGTCGTGCGTAAGCAACTGCTTATACTCCTCGCACCTCGCAGCGTACATTAAAAGACCCTCTTTTAAGCACACTGACGGGATTTGAGCCCCTTTTACAGGGGTAGTCGATACAATTACCTCCCTGATATTTTTAGGGTTCATCTGGCAAGGTGCTGTGACTATATCAGCCTCGGTCACGGTAACCTTAACACCTTCCTCCATTTCATCCTTACTGAAAGCATTGCCAGCTTCCATCGTTCTGTCGTACCCCGTAAGCACTAATAGGTGAGTTGTATACTCTGGTACATATCCATTGGTTACGCAAACCAAAAAGTCTGGTGCGTATTGATTTACGGCGTCGGATAAAAGGTTTAAGTCAAGTGTAGGGTGTACAAACACTCCCACACCTGATACTTCTCCGATATTCTCGTAGCCGTGGTAGAGGCGTCTGTACGCCCCATCATCCGTAGCCACCATTACTCGACCGTAATTCTTCAAAATGTATAGGATAGGGTATACAAGGGCACGACTGTCGGCCTTACCTGCCACTGTTAAAACTGTCGCCATTGTCTATCCCTCCTATCTCTTTCCGGGGCTTACGTATTCAGGACTAACTTCTATAGTCCCCGCACCCCCATCGCCACCTTCAACACCCGCAGCCTGCTCTTGTGCCCATCTTGCCAAGAAGATTGCCTGCTGACCTGTGATTGCACTTGTATGTGAAGCCCTCAAGCTTGCCAACTGCTGTTGAAGCTGTCTGTAATAAGCTTCTTTCTGTTGCTGGTCTGCTGGTACTGTTTCAAGCATTTCGGATTCAAGAATTTCACGTGCCAGCTTCATTTCAGTTCTTACGATGTCAAGAGCGTTCGGATTCTTCATTAGAAGCTCTTGCATATTGTAGTTAAGCGGATAGAAGCTGTCTGCCGCCTGCTGTGCTCCCGTATCAAGATACTCTACTGCGTAAAGCTGTGCCTGATAAAGCACTTTGTCAGTAAGCATTGAGTTGTAGGTGTAGATTTCCTGTTCGGATAAAACCAACTTGATTACTGAGCCGTTAATCTGCTCAACCTTCTTGTGTGGAAGGGCTATAAAGTCTTGACCGAACGGGAAGCGGATACGAATGTCGATGTATTTGCCGGGAAGCATACCAACCGGGTATTCATCCAAAATTACATCGTAGTATCTTTGTGAGTCATCAAGACGTTCATCAAGAATATTGTCGGCTATTAAAACCGTTCCTGCCCCCATGCTCGCCCTGATGTACTTATTGCTTGTGAACATTGAAGGCTGAGCCACTTTTAAGTTCAGCTTCTCAGGGTAATCCACCACAGCGAAATATTCCTGCCAGTTGTCTGGACGTATTTCTTGCCCGCCACTTACGTCCTTAATTGCAACAAGACCTTGCACTGAAGGTCCAAGCTCCTCCCATTGCTGGGTTAACTGAGCTATGATTGCGTCACGTTCTTCTATTTGACTTTTGTATTGTGATGTCTTGCTGTTAATCGTCAGTACGACAATAATACAAGCTACAATCACTATTACAAGACCTGTACCCCAAAGAAGGTGTGGCATAAAGCCTTTGCGTCGTAACATATTCATTCACTCCTATCTCCTTCTCTTAATAAGCTATTACGTCGAATACATAATCGAACAGCAATGGTGCGAATAAAATGTAATCATCTGTTATCGCTACACGGTAATGTGTGTCACCGTTCTTCTCTTTGTAGATATACTCCAAGTAATCGGATGTTCTGGCTTTCGTAACCAAGTCGTAAGCCTCATTACAGTACCCAATTAACGCTCTCGCTCTCGTACTGGTATACTCCCAAGTACAGTCGAATAAAGCGTCGCTCTCCTGTAACGCAGCACTGCCGTAAGGAGAAATCCAGTCCTTCAAGACTGTTGCCTTGGCGTTGGAAACTGGTGCTCCTGTGATAATTTCAGTCGTTTCAGTGTTGTAGATGTAACGCAGTGCGTCCAAAGCATGAACGGTATAAATCGTTCCCTTATGCTCGATTTCCGCAATTATAGGGGAACTTGTTACCTTATCCCTCCATGCAAGTCCTTCTGGCGTTAAATCCGTTTTGTGTACGTCGGTTACTTCGCCATCGCCCGTATCGTCTGGAAGGTCTTCTCCACCATTGTTGTTCTTACAGCCCACAAGCGTAAAAACCATCAGGGCGATTAAAACCCAAGCTATCCACTTACGCATCAACTATTCCCCCCTCTCCTACTGTTTGGCGTTAGGATTTACACCGAAATCTTCGGGATTGATATAACTGCTGGCTTTGTCCGCAGGTAATTCGTTAGCTGTGATGTGGTATGGGGAATCCCCTTCGTTAAGAACTATATCCTGCACTCTGTGCGGATACTTGGTCTTCCATACTGTGTACCACTCTTTGCTATATACCTCTGGATAAGCCTGCAACAGGTTACGAAGCACAGACGCTACTCGGAAGCTTACACCTACGGTAAAGTCAGATGTTACGCCTATCTGCTCGCCTTGGCTGAATACAGTACCCGCAACGACGCCGTCCAGTCCTGTCACTCCTCTGTACCTCACAGTCACCTGTTGGTCGTATGTCATAAGCTCAATTACATCACGGCCTATATACGATACGTAGCCGTTTACAACTGCAAATACCTTGTTGTTCTTGGTTGTGTCAAATACAACCTCAGAAGCGTCGTAGCTGGTATTCCCAATTACATAAGGTTCGCCAAACGGTGAGAGGATATTGACTTTACCCGCAAGAGGTAACGGAAAATATTCGCCCAACTGTCCAATGTCGCCTGTTAAAGCCCATGTAGGAGTGTTTGTATCCCTCATCGGCCTTCCACTTCCTGTGTTGCTTTCCGTACCTACATCATACTCAGCATTAGTGTTAGATACGACTTTATGCTCAGGAGCTTTATAACCTCCCATATAAGCCAGTGCTAACAGGTCATCCCGATTACGTTCTTTGAGGATGTCGGCCGCCGACTTAATTGTCGTAAGCATCTTCACAAGGTCACGCATAGGCAACTGACGGATAAAACCGTCTGAAACGGAGGAGTGATTGTCTGAGAGTGCCTGTGCTACAAGCTCGGAGGAATCTTTTGTTGTGAAGACGTAGCCCGCAGCTCCAAATGGAATTTCCCCAGCAGACGTGTTTGCGGAAGTCTGCTTATCAGGTTCAGGGTCTTTCCACACATACTTCGCCTTTATTCCCATATAAAGCTGTAATTCCGTCGAATCCGCTGCGTAGACGGAAATAGGAGCTAAAATACCAAATAAAATTGCAAACATTAAGCTGCCTACAATAAACTTTCGCATAATAAACCTCCATTCATTCAATAATTAAGTTACAGCCACAACGGGCCTGTTGTGGCTGTAGCTTTTGTGTATGGTTAGTTCGTCTTGATGATGTCGGCCTGACCTTCAACCGAACTCCCACCGAAGATTACGAAAGGTATTCCTCCGTTGAGGTAGTCACTTCCCACAGTTCTCTGTCCGGGGTACGGATTTGCCATTGCTGGACCCGGAGCTCCTTCCAGAGGCAACTTGTAGGATTGCTCACCGATACTGAAGGTTCTCTGTAAACCTTGGTTTCCGTAGTGCAGTTTCCATACTGTTCCGTTTGCATAAATGTCAAGGTAACAGATTATCAAGTTTTCGGAAATGTCAACTGCGTGTGTCACTATATCCTTAGTGTCCACGTGGTTGAATTTCCGTGTTACACGGTCTTGCTGCAAAGGTACGAACACTGCGTCCGAAGGTAATCCTAAGGTTGAGTGCCACCTTTGAGCTGAAATCTGCCAGTAAATGTACTTACCGTTTTGGGTTGGGTCAGATTCATAACCTGCGAACAACCCGCCAGATTTGTCTACCCCGTAAGTGTAGTTGCTACCGATAAAAGTCTGTGTGCGGTAATCTTGGTAGATGTACTGCGCACCACCTATCGGCATTACTCCCGAAGGAGGTTTTCTTGGTGATTCAGTTCTTCCTATTACAGGAGGTAATCCACCTGTACCATCTAAATCAACGTCTGGGTCACTGTATGGGTCACCATCGAATATCAAGTCGGTAAACAGGTCAGCGTAAGTCTCCGTAGCCTGCCATTCTTCGTTGGTTACCATACGTCTGTTGCTCGCACCTACCGCTTCCTCCTCCCAGTTAATGCTTAAACGATACTGGTTGAAGGCATCCAACTCTGCTGGTGTGAAGCCTCCATAAGGTGCTCCAAAGATGTTTACTGGTTGATATGCACCTGAGCTGGAAAGCTGATAGATGTCTACTGGTATCAACGCTACCGCTCCATTTGCGTCCTTCTTTGTTGTATCAACTAAGTAGTAGCTTGGTATAATCTCAAGCTCCGAACTCATGTCGTAGTAGTTACCAACGGTTGTGACGTCGAAGAACACCTTAGAACCTACTGATAACTGTGCCTCAGGACGATTGTACTGCGGTATCACGTTGTGGTCGGAAGTCAGCGGACCTACGAGAGCCTTACCCCCAGAGCTTGCCAACGCCTTATACAATGGGTCTTCCTGTTGTATCCAAGGTCTTCCACCATAAGTGTCTACACCTCGTGTACCATACTCAGGAGTACTTCTACCAGATATGTTGTTGGCGTTTCTCACCTGCGTAGCGTCAGACATTCTAATCCAATCGCCAAGGGCTGTCGCTACTGCTGTGTAATTAGGATACCTCTGCCAAGCTAATGCTCCCAGACCTTCTGTCGCTCTGTTTAGAGTTGTCGTAGACCCCAGATAAATACCTCTGACGTCAGTTAAGTCGGTCAAATAGAAGTTTTGCTTAGTCGGGTCAACTACTTTGTTCAATCCCTGACTGAACCCTGCTCCTCCGATTGCTATGGACATACTTGTCACATAGACATTCGGTACAGATGTGTCTATCAGGTTGAACCTTGGACGAATATCTACTGCTGATGTCGTATTCTTTACATCCACAGTTACGGTTATTTCATCGCTCGTCTTCTTATTCACGGTCATGTCAGCTAAGCGTAGAGTATAAGCTCCGTTCGCTTGGTCTTCAACATGAACAACGAATTCACCAGCCTGCAATGCGTTACCCTTCACTGTGATTACGAACTTACGAGCGTTTCCTCCTGCGTAGTCAAAGCCTACCCAGTCGCTTGCCTCTGTCAACACCGCTCTGTCAGGAGAACCGTTTGGACCATCCACAAGTTTTCCACCCGTTGTAATAGAGCTTGAAGCTTGTAGAGGTTTAGTTGTTCTGCCTGCCTTCGTTCCGTAAAGGTCAGTAATGTCAATGTCGTAAACAACGGTTGTTTCTTCCTCAGGGGTTAGTGGCTTCTTAAAGGTATCTGAGAATTTAACGTCGGTTGTATCAGTGACTACGAAACCACCAATTCTACCTACTACGTCAACCTTAAACACCTTACCTGCACCAACCTCAGCTGTATTCAGCGTTCTCACTCTGTTGCTTACAGTTCCTGAGCGTATCCACTTATTGAAGTTGCCCACTGCGGATAAAACGCTGTCGCCGCCTGAGTTCATTATATCCCTGTCATCTGGTGCATTGACTGCCACTATTGCGTAGGTTACAGTCGCCAAGCTCTGCTCGTCATTTACTATCGGCAAGTAGAAGTCATAGAAGGATTTATACAAGTCGTGATACTTCTTCTGGTTGTAATTAGACCAGTTCTGCACGTTGTAAGGAACTTGCTGTCCGTTGAACAAGTTACCGTCGCTCTTTAAGGAGCTACCGCCTAAACCTGTCTTATTGTCAGTAGTAGAACCCTTGTTATACGTTCCTCTATCGCCAAGTACAATCCACTCGTCTGGTCCGTATAAAACGCCATCGTAGAGTGCTGTCCAAGGGAACTTGACATACTTACCACGGATAAAACGTACTGCGTCAAAGTCACCATTTACGTTAGTGTCGTAATAACCCATACCTGTTCTGGATAGGGTCTGTCTTAACTGGTATGCTGTGCTTCCTCTAAGATTGTCGATTGTGTCCGCATAAAGCGTGTAATCCCAGTCGATACTTACGAACTCCGCAGCCTTCGTATTTACTCTTGAGTTCTGTACGAAGTTCGGGTCGTACTTGGTGTCATCCAAGTCTGGTGAGTAGCACAACCAGTCATTCTCGTAGTGAGCCCCTTTATGGTGTGGCTCTTTACAGTTGTCATAGGTTACGATTTCTACACAAAGTCCTTCTGTGCAGACGTGAGCGTTAAGCTCTCCGTTACATTTATACACTGGGTTACGGCTACCGTCAGGTAAATAGTACGGTATCTGTTCCCACGCCGCCTTGCCGTTTACATTCGGTAAGCTTACGATGTCAGAGTACTTCAAGTTCCTTGTAGTAAGCGTAGCCTCGATGTTGAAGGATGTTGTTACCGCAGAAGCTGTACTTACCACAATCGTGTAAGTAGTGTTCGGCTCTAATACCGTAGCAGGGAATGTTACGTTCGGATTGCCTGTCACAGTCTTAATCAAGTTACCCGCTGACGGAGCAGCTCCCTTGTGAAGTGCCACCTTCATGTTACTTGTACCGCTTAAACATGCAACTGTGATGTTAAGCTCAGCAGGCACACTACCTGTCGTGAAAGTGTACTTCTTTTCAAGGTCTTCAGGAGGAGCAGTAATTTTAACCTTACCGTTTCCTGTGTTAACTCCGTAAGTTACTACTGTGCTTCCGCTGGAATAGTTAGATGTTCTTTCAGCTTCACCCGCAAAGGATGAACCTGAATAAGATACTCCGTCACAACCACTACCTCCTACACCTCCGTAGTATCCTCCACCTCCACCACCTCCGTGGTGTCCAGTTGCGTGCTGTCCTTGACCTAACACTGCGTAACGACTGTGTGTTGCATAAGCTAAACCTGTGTGTGACTTACCTGCCCCTCCACCAGCTACTAGCTTACGGTCTGCTAAGTTCTGACCGCCTATCCTGATGTCAGTTGCACCTCCACCAGAACCGTATCCGTTATAGTTGTTACCTCCACCGTTCCAGCCACCTTCGTCACCTGAGTTACTTGAACCGTTTAGGTCAGTTCCTTTTCCTTGCCCTCCAACATATACATAAACAGTTTGACCCTTAGTTAGGTTAAGAGTGTCTTTTACATATTGACCCTTAGCTCCGTTGTTACCGCCTTGTGCTCCCCAAAGCTCGAAGGTATACGTACCTGTCGAAGGAGCAACATACTGCTGAACAGTACCAGTGTAGTTGAATTCAGTTTCGGCTCCACCACCTACTATGTCGTAGGATACTGTTGCGTAGCCGTTGCCCGAGTGTATACCTATGTCCATTGCAGTATCTGTCATATAGTACTTTGAAGGTACATTATAGCCACTAGGTTTGTACGAAGTAGAGGTGAATACATAACCTGAACCTCCACCTGCACCTGCGTCGTCATAGTCATGGAAGGTTGGATAGTCATTTCCACCACCTCCACCACCGTACCAGCCGCCGCCTCCTCCGGCTCGCCCGTTGGCGTCAGAGCCACCTGCAGCTCCACCATATCCAAATGTTCCTGAACTAGCGTTACGCCCACCAGCTCCTCCTGATGACTGTGTACCCCCGTAACCAAATCCTCCGTATCCGTTTCCACCATTGTTACCTGTGAGTCCTCCACCGTCGCCACCTAATCCGTCGCTTCGGCCTCCAAACCCACCACCGCCACCTGCGACTAAAATTCTGTCGTAGA
>Ga0116180_1002735_pt1 | contig 13752 bp, 10 predicted proteins | sample AD_UKC073_MetaG_FD_89804 | JGI IMG/M metagenome (GOLD analysis project Ga0116180, IMG submission 89804) | Active sludge microbial communities of municipal wastewater-treating anaerobic digesters from USA - AD_UKC073_MetaG | ecosystem: Engineered > Bioreactor > Anaerobic > Digestate | place: USA...
ACATGGCAGCGACGTCGTCATGCCGTTGCTGGCGGTGGTTTCTTGCTGGATGATGCTCAATGTCGCCGGCTGGAATCTTTTTGCGCCGGCCAGCCGGATGTTGATGGCGGTCAACGTCGTATGCGCGCTGTCGGTGGCTAGCGCGGTTTTCCTGATCCTGGAAATGGATCAGCCATTCAATGGCGTCATCAGTATTTCCGATGCGCCCATGCGAGCGGCGCTGGAGCGCTTGCTTGAATGACGAAGGGTCTTGCCTGCTGCAGTCGCTAAGCGCCAGGGGAGTCAGCTGGCATCAAACGCTGCACGAACCGCCATTGCCGCGTTTGAAACCCATTTTCGCCAGCAGCTTTTCCGGCGGGCAGAAGCCGGTGAAGCCGCTTTGCAGCAGGTTGAGGCCGACAAAGGCGGTGAAGGCGAGGAACCATTTTGAGACGAAGATCGGGCTGCCGTCGACGCCGAGGGCCAGCGAGAGCAGGACGAAGAAGCCGGCCATGATGCGGATCATGCGTTCGATGGTCATGAGTGTTCCTTTCTGAAAGCAGAGAAATACAGTACCGGGATCACCACCAGCGTCAGCAGCGTGGAGACCAGGATGCCGAAGATCAGGCTGATGGCCAGCCCGTTGAAGATTGGGTCGTCGAGGATGAACAGGGCGCCGAGCATGGCGGCCAGCGCGGTCAGCGCGATCGGTTTGGCGCGCACGGCGGCGGACTGGATCACCGCGTCGTGGAAGTTCATGCCGGCCGCCACCTGCTGCCTGATGAAATCGACGAGCAAGATCGAGTTGCGGACGATGATGCCGGCCAGCGCGATCATGCCGATCATCGAGGTGGCCGTGAATTGCGCACCGAGCAGCGCGTGGCCGGGCATGACGCCAATGATGGTGAGCGGGATCGGCGCCATGATGATGAGCGGCACCAGATAGCTGCCGAAGTGGGCGACCACTAGCAGGTAGATCAGGATCAGGCCGACGCCGTAGGCCAGCCCCATGTCGCGGAAGGTTTCGTAAGTGACCTTCCACTCGCCGTCCCACTTGACGCTGTAGCCGGCGTAGGGGTCGGCCGGCTGGCGGATGAACCATTCGCCGAGCGTGCCACCTTCCTTGAGTTCCTTGCCGATGATCTTTGAGCGCGCGTCGAACATGCCGTAAAGCGGCGAATCGAGCTTGCCGCCCATGTCGCCGACGACATAGACCACCGGCAGGAGGTCCTTGTGATAGATCGCCTTCTCGCGCGTCGCCTCGCGCACCTCGACCAGTTCCGACACCGGCACCAGGTGGCCGTCGCGCGAGCGCACGCGCAGCTTCAAGAGGGCGTCGAGGTTCGACTGCTTTTCCGCCGGTAGTGTCACGCGTACCGGAATTTCGAACTTGGACTCGGTATTGCGTGCCGGCGTCACGTCCTGCCCGGCCAGCCCCATGCCGACCACCTCGACGATGTCACTCTGCGCCACGCCGAGCAGCGCCGCCTTGCTCTGCAGTACGTGCAGCACGAACTTTCGGGAATCGGCATCGATATAGTCGTCGACCGCAACCAGGTCGGGCGTTTCCTCGAAGACTTTGCGCACCTGCTTGCCGACCGCCATCTGGCCGGCCATGTCCGGCCCGTAGATCTCGGCGACGATGGGCGACAGCACTGGTGGCCCGGGTGGCACCTCGACGACCTTGGCGACGCCACCGTTCTTCTTGCCGATGGCCTCGATACGGTCGCGCAGGGCGACTGCGATCTCGTGGCTCTTGCGCGAACGATGGTGCTTGTCGGCCAGATTTACCTGGATGTCGCCCTTTTCCGGCGTCGACCGCAGGTAATACTGGCGGACCAGGCCGTTGAAGTTGATCGGGCTGGCGGTACCGGCATAGGCCTGGTAATCGACGACATCGGCTTCCTGCGCCAGCTCGGCGCCGATTTCGTGCAGCACGCGCGCCGTTTCCTCGACCGGCGTGCCGACCGGCATGTCGAGGATCACCTGAAACTCGCTCTTGTTGTCGAAAGGCAGCATTTTCAGCACGACGAGCTGGACGTAGGCCAGCGATACTGAACCGAGAATCAGCAGGACGACAGCCACGGCCAGCTTGACGCGCGCCGCGCCGCCCTTGAGCGGGTCGAGGAAGGGCGTCAGCAGTTTGCGGAAAGTGGCGTCCAGCTTGGCATCGAGCTTCGACGGCGCAGGCGCGGCGTGGCCCTTAGCATGCGTTTTCATCAGCATCAGCGCCAGCCAGGGCGTGACGACGAAAGCGACGACCAGCGAGATGCCCATGCCCATTGACGAGTTGATCGGGATCGGGCTCATGTACGGCCCCATCAGGCCGCTGACGAAGGCCATCGGCAGCAGCGCAGCAATCACGGTCAGCGTGGCGAGGATAGTCGGCCCGCCGACCTCGTCGACCGCCGGCGGGATGATCTCGCGCAGCGGCTTGCCGGGATGCAGGCCCTGCCAGCGGTGGATGTTCTCGACGACGACGATGGCGTCGTCAACCAGGATGCCGATCGAGAAGATCAGCGCAAAGAGCGACACGCGGTTGAGGGTGAAGCCCCAGGCCCACGAGGCGAACAGGGTGGCGGCCAGGGTCAGCGTCACGGCGACGCCGACGATGAAGGCCTCGCGCCGGCCGAGGGCGAAGAAGACCAGCGCGACGACGAAGGCGGTGGCGAAAATCAGCTTGCCGATCAGCTTCTGCGCCTTTTCGGTGGCGGTTTCACCGTAATTGCGGGTGACGGTGACTTCGACGCCTTCCGGGATTACCGTGTTTTTGAGCGAATTTATCCGGTCGACCGCAGCAGACGCGACATCGGCGGCATTGACCCCCGGCTGCTTTGAAAGCTGGATGGTGACGGCCGGGAATTCGCCGTCGCGGTTGCCGAACCAGGCGTAACGCTTGGGCTGGTCGGGGCCGTCCTCGATGCTGGCAACGTCGCTCATGAACACGGGTTTGCCGTCTCGCACGGCAACGACCAGTTGCTTCACATCGGCGGCGGATTCGAGATAGGTGCCGGTCTGCACCAGCACTTCGCGGTTGCCGGCGGTCAGGTTGCCCGAGGATTGCTGGGCGTTGGAAACCTTGAGCGCGGCGGCGATTTCCTGCGGCGTGACGCCGAAGGCGTTCATCCGCTCGGCGTCCATCAGGACGCGAATGGCGTGGTCGGGGCCGCCCAGCGTCGACACGTCGCGTGTGCCCTTGATGCGCTTCAGTTCGATCTCGACGGCGCGCGCCACCTGCTGCAACTCGTAGGCCGAGCGTTCCGGGTCTTTCGTCCAGAAAGTGAGGCCGAGGATGGGCACATCGTCGATGCCGCGCGGCTTGATCACCGGCTCCTGGACGCCAAGGTTGGGCGGCAGCCAGTCGCGGTGCGAATGCACGGTGTCGTAGAGGCGCAGCGCGGCGTCGTTGTACTTGACGCCGACATCGAACTGCACGGTGATTACCGCCATGCCGGGGCGCGACATCGAATAGACATGCTCGACCCCGTGCATGCGCGACAGCACCTGCTCGGCAGGGCGGGCGACGAGATTTTCGACATCCTTGGCCGAAGCGCCGGGGAAGGCGACCATCACGTCGGCCATCGTCACGTCGATCTGGGGTTCTTCCTCACGCGGGGTGACGAGCACGGCAAAGACGCCGAGCAGGAAAGCAACCAGCGCCAGCAGCGGCGTCATCCGCGATTCCTGGAAGGCGGCGGCGATGCGCCCGGAAATGCCGAGCGGCGCGGCGCTGGCGGTCTTCTCGCTGGCCATCTTATTTAACCGCAGCCGGGTTCTTGAGGGCGATGGCGGCCTTGACCGGGTCGGCGATCACCTTGTCGCCGGGCGCCAGGCCCGCCAGTACTTCGATTTCGCCAGCACCGACCGCATCGCCCAGGCGCAATTGGCGCAGGCTCAGGCGCTGGTCGGCACCCTGCACATAAACGGCGGCGACTTCGCCCCGGCGCACCACGGCGCTCGCCGGCACGGTCAGCTTCTCGGCCTGCCCAACGACGAAATGAACGCGCGCGAACATGCCCGGCGTTGCCTCCGGCACCGGCGGCAAACTGACGCGCACCTGCGAAACGTGGGTCGCGGTATCGGCGGTCGGCAGCAGCTTGACCGAAGTGGCATCGACCCACTTGCCGAGCTCGGGGAACTCGACGCGGGCGGTCGTCACCTTGCGCAGATCGTTCAGGCGGTATTGCGGAATGCTGGCCGTGACGCGCAGGCCGCCCGGTTCGTAAATCGTGAACAGCGGCTTGCCCGGCGTTGCCATGTCGCCCAGTTCGGCGTGGCGGCGGGCGACGATGCCGGTCAGCGGCGAAACGATGACGGCGTGGCTCTCGCTGGCACCCGCTGCAGCGCGGTTGGCGGTGGCGGCGTCGTAATCGGCCTTGGCTTTGTCGAGCGCGGCGGCGCTCATGAATTTCTGGGCGACCAGACTTTTTGTGCGTTCGTAAGTGAGCTTGGCGTTGGCGTACTGGGCGTTGGCGGCGCGCGCCGCTTCCTCGGCCTCGCGGGCATCGATGCGCATCAGGATTTCGCCCTTGGCGACGTTCTGCCCGGCGTCGGCCTTGACCTCGACGACGCGCCCAGCAACCTGCGCGCCGACGGTGGTTTGCTGCACCGCTTCGACCAGCGCTTCCGCCGGAAAGCTCAGGTCGACCTTGTGGCGTTGAACGACGATGCTTGGCAACTCCTGCGCGAAGGCTGTTGCGGTCGACGCCAAAAAAAGGGCAAAAATCAGTTTTGTCTTCATATATATAAGCATACGCTAATTTATGGCGTCGGCGCAAGGCAGCCGCTCGCCATTGGCGCCCTCGGCGACCTTGCGGCAAAGCTCGATGAAGGCCCGGCTGGCGGGGCTGACGTGGCGCTGCCGGTGGCGAACAAAGTGGAAGTTGCGTTGCAGGTCGAATTGCGGCGTCTTCAGTTCGACCAGGCTGCCGCGCCGGAATGCCTCGCGCAGCGCGACGCGCGACAGGCAGGCCAGCCCGAGGCCAGCCTCGACGGCGCGCTTGATCGCTTCGGTGTGCTCCAGTTGCAGGCGGATGTGCAGCGTGGCAAGTTGCGGTGCCACCGCGCGGTCGAACAGCGCCCGCGTGCCGGAGCCTGTTTCGCGCAATATCCATGGCTGTTCGGCCAGTTGTTCGGTGGTCGCCCTGCCGCCTTTGGCCAGGGGATGTTCGGGCGTGCAGAAGACCACCAGTTCGTCGGTTTGCCAGGTTTCAAGCACGAGATCGGGGTCGTTGGCCTCGCCTTCGATCAGGCCGATGTCGAGTTCGCAGCGCAGCACGCCGTCGAGAATGTGGCGGGTGTTGGCGACCTTGAGGTCGATGCGCGATGCCGGGTGCTGTTGCAGGTAGTCGGCGACGATCAGTGTCGCCAGGTAGTTGCCGATGGTCATCGTCGCGCCGACTGCCAGCGGCCCGAGCTGGCCGCCGGCCAGAAAGCCCTCGATCTCGGCCGCCCGCGCCAGCAGGTTCTCGGCCTGCGGCAGCAGCCCGCGCCCGGTGGTGTTGAGGCGTAGCGATTTGCCGATACGGTCGAACAGCGGGCAGTCGAACTGGCGTTCCAACTCGACCAGCGCGCTGCTCGCCGCCGATTGCGACATGGCAAGCGCCTCGGCGGCACGCGAAACGTTTTCGGTGCGGGCGATGGCGGCGAAGACTTCGATCTGGCGCAGGGTAATTCGCATATTTATAAAATCGATAATTGATATGCAAATTATCCGCTTATGTTTCTTTGTTGCAACGCCTATGATCGATTCCAGTCAAAGAACCAAAGGAGTCTCGCCATGAGCAATCTCGCCACCGAAACCGTGCTTTCCGTCAATCACTGGAACGACACGCTGTTTTCTTTCCGCACCACGCGCAACCCCGGCTTGCGCTTCATCAACGGGCAATTCGTGATGATGGGGCTGGAAGTCGACGGGCGGCCGCTGACGCGCGCCTACAGCATTGCCAGCGCCAACCATGAAGAGCACCTGGAGTTTTTCAGCATCAAGGTCGAGAACGGCCCGCTGACTTCGCGCCTCCAACATTTGCAGCCGGGCGACCCGATCCTGGTCAGCAAGAAGCCGACCGGCACGTTGGTGCTGCACGATCTGAAACCGGGCAAGCGCCTCTTCCTGTTCGCCACCGGCACCGGCCTGGCGCCCTTCATGAGCCTGATCCACGATCCGGAAACCTACGAGCGTTTCGAGAAGATCGTCCTGATCCACGGCGTGCGCCAGGTCAATGAGTTAGCCTATCACGACTACATCACGCAGGATCTGGCCGAGCATGAGTACTTCGGCGAATTGGCGCGCGAAAAGCTGATCTACTACCCGACGGTAACCCGCGAATCCTTCCGCAACGAAGGCCGGCTGACCGACCTGATCGATTCCGGCAAGCTGTTCGCCGACATCGGCGAGCTGCCGCTCGACGTGGCCACCGACCGCGCGATGATCTGCGGCAGCCCGGCCATGCTGGCCGACACCGCCAAGCTGCTCGACGTGCGCGGCTTCAAGGTCGCCCGCCACTACACCGGCGAGTTGGGCGACTACGTGATCGAACGGGCTTTCGTTGAAAAGTGAACGTTAACGCGGCTGCCAGATGTTCCGGCAGCGGGTTTCGACGATCCACCAGCTACTGAGGGCGCCCAACGCGGCGCAGACGGTCACGACCATGACCCCGCCGCGCCAAGCCGCGAGATCGTAGATACGCACGCCGGCCAGCGTTTCACCTTTCCAGGCCAGATCCATCACCCAGCCGACCAGCGGTTGCAGCAGCGCGCCGGCCAGGAAACCGCCCATGTTGGCGACGCTGGTCGACATCCCGGACAGCAGCGGCGGATTGACCTCCTTGGCGCAGGCCCAGCACAGGCTGAACCCGGCGGTGGTCAGGCCGAGGATGGCGAACAGCGCATACGAGGCCGTCGGCGGCATGGTGATGCCCGAGAGCAGGATCAGCCAGATGACAAGATAAAGATGCGACGCGATGATCAGCACCGGCTTACGGCGGCCGATGCGATCCGACAGTGTGCCGATGAACAGGCAGCCGACGGCAAAGCCGCCAAACCACAACGAAAGATGCGATGCAGCGGTGGCGCGCGTCATGCCGTGAACCTGCACCAGAAATGGGGTCGCCCATAGCCCGGCGAAGGTGAAGAAGGCGCCGGACATGCCGGTGTTGACCAGAGTCGCTGGCCAGGTGGCGCGATTACGGATCACCGACAGCAGGCTGCCGAGGACGACCGTGCGGTCGACCTTGGGGGTGCTGGCGGCGGCGCCAGTGTCCGGCCGATCGCGGATGATGAGCCAGCAAGCGGTGGCGAGCAGTAGCGAGACGACCCCGATGCCGATGAATACCCCGCGCCACCCGGTAGCTTGGGCAAGCGCCGAGAGCGGGGCGCCGGCCAGCACCGAACCCATGTTGCCGACCAGCATGCAGATGCCGACCATGGTTGCGAAACGGTTTTCCTCGAACCAGACGGCGATCAACTTCAACATCGCGATGAAGGTGACCGAAACGCCGAGCCCGATCAGCGTGCGCCCGAGCAAGGCCACATCAAGCGAGGGCGCCATGCCAAAAAGGAAGCTGCCGAGCCCGCCGACGATGCCGCCCAGTGCAAGGATCCGGCGTGGCCCCAGGGTGTCGGCGAGGATGCCGGTGGGGATCTGCATCACCGTATAGACGTAGAAATAGGTAGCTGCCAGCACGCCGAGCGAAGTCGCCGAGGTTGAAAAGGCGGCGGCCAGATCCTGGGCGATGCCGGCCGGGGCAAAGCGCTGGAAAAACGAGAGGACGTAGGCGCAGGCGACCACGCCCAGTGCCAGCCATCGGCGCCACTTCTGTTCGCTGCTCAGGGCGAGCACGGTGTCAGGCTCTGGCGGCTTGGCGCTTGAGCAGCATGGTCAGGATCGGTGGCGTCAGCAGCGTGGTCAGGATGACCATGATGACGATTTCCGAGAACATCGCTTCGCTGACGACGCCCAGCTTCTTGCCGACCATCGCGAAAATCAGCCCGACCTCGCCGCGCGGCACCATGCCCCAGCCGACCAGCCAGGGGTTGCGCCCCTTGCCGGCGGCAAATCCGGCCGCCAGCTTGCCGATGATGGCCGCCGCGGTCAGCGCCAGCGCCACGGCAACGGCCTTGGGATCGGCAAGCACGGCGAGATCGACCTGCATGCCCGTCAGTACGAAAAAGACCGGGACGAAGAAATAGCCGATCGGCTCGATCATGTGCTCGTGCTGATGATGGGTGTGGCGCTCCAGCACGCTTCTGAAATCTGCCTGTTTTTCGGGGTCGACCGCAACCGGCAGCAAGGCCTCGATGTCCTGCACCACCTTGGGCGTTTCGAATTCCTTGAGGAAGACCGGCTCGAACAACAGGCCGGCGGCAAAGGCGCCGATGATTGCCGCCAGCCCGACGGTGTGTGCCAGCCAGGCCATGAACAGACCGGCCACGAGAACCAGCGAGAACAGCATCGAATGGCTGCTGTCGAGGCGCGATGCCCAACGCAGCAGATACGGTGCGATGGCGCGCCCGATGAGAATCGAGCCGCCCAGGAAGGCAACCGCCTTGGCGATGATCAGCAGTACGTCGACCAGGCTGACCGTGCCCGCCTCGACCAGACTGGAGACCACGGCGAGGATGACCAGCCCGAGCACGTCGTCGATCACCGCGGCGCCGAGGACGATCTGCGCCTCGGGCATCTTCAGCTTGCCGAGATCGCGGAAGACGCGGCCGGTAATGCCGACCGACGTGGCCGCCAGCGTGGCGCCGAGGAACAGGTAGGCATTGAACTCCATGCCCGGCAACACCAGCGGCCCGGCAACGAAGGCGCCCAGCGCGAAAGGCACGACGATGCCGACCGTTCCGACGATCGAGGCGCGGGCGCCGACGCTGACCAGATCGCCAAGGCGCGTTTCAAGGCCGATCTGCAGGAGCAAGATGATGACGCCCAGCTCGGCCATGAATAGGATGATCGGGTCCTGGACGATGGCGTCGAAATAATGAATGCCAAGCAGTCCAAGGTTGCCGAGGGCGACACCGAGCAACAGCTCGCCGAGTACGGCAGGAAAACCGACCTTCTGGGCGACCGGCGCGAACAGCCGGGCGGCGAGCAGGATAACGGCCAGCCAAAGCAGATTCTGGCCAATGACGTCGGACCCGGCAGCGAATACCGGCCAGGCGGCGGCCAGCAGGGCAAGCGGGAAAAGTCGGCGGAGTGCGGGCATGCTGTTCTTTTCGGAAGCGGAAATGTCGGGCGATTTTAGCACCCGACCCGGGGCAGAACTGCTCGTGGAGGCGCTTGGCTCAGAAAGTCGATAATCGATTTGATGCAGGCACGAGGTGCCGTGGGGTCAGTTTATTGATTGTGACCGATATCAGTGAAAGTAGCCGCTCCGGAAAAGCGGCACTGCAACGTTGCACTCAAGGAGCGCCCGCGAACGGGCGCCCCCTGAAAGTGCTGGTGGGTTGGCTGGCTCAGCGCACCAGCTCGATCTCGCTCGGCCGCCAGCTCTTGGTGAAGAACGGCTCAAGCGGGCTGTAAAGGCGCAGGATCACGAACCAGCCCTTGCCGGGGACGGTCTGGATCCAGTTGCCGCGCTTGACGCCTGCGGGCTGGGTCGGGCTGAAGTACACCGTGGTGACGCCCGAGGCGTCCGCTTCGGCGGCGGGCGAGGGGTAGCTCTGGCTGCCGGCGCGCGGGTGGCGTTGCGGGGTATCGAGCATCGAGCGCGTCTGGTTGTCGTAGAGCGTGAGCGACCAGAACTTCGCTTCGGGAATGCCTTTAGGCAGCGTTACGCGGTAGGTCTTGGCACCGTCGAAGAACTGCTTGTTGGCGTCCTGGAAGGCGAGCAGATACTGGGAGCCGATGCCCGGCAGCCGCATCGCCATCGCGGGGGTGATGCCTGTGATGCCGTAGAAGAAGGCCGAGCGTGCGTCGAGCGTGCGGTACCCGGTGGGCGGGAAGGGCTTGACGCCCTCCGGCGTGATGACGGGGATCGGCGTCTCGAACTGGTAACCGCTGGTGAACAGGAAATTGCTCCACGCCGAGCCGGGGTAGTAGTACCAGTCGCTGGCGCGCGGGGCAATGAACAGGCTGCGCGAGGCGGCATTGCCCACGGCGAGGGCTTCGTTGAGGATCTTGCGCATGCGTGCATCGGGTGCGAACGGCTTGCCCTTGACGATGCCGATGGCGGCAATCGGGCCCATCAGTTCGGGGTCGAGCGCGGTGGCCGGCTCCTGCTGCACTACATCGTTCAGCATCTCGTAGTAGCTGAAATCGTTGGGTGGGATGGTGTTCATCACTTTGCCGCTGCCTTCGTGGAAGACCGTTGGCGGCGGCGGCGTGATGCGGCCGAGCTTGGCCTTGCCGCTCAGGAATTCGGCGATGCTGGTACCGGCGCCGCCGGGCTGGTACGGGTAGATCTTGGTGAATTTCTTGATCACTTCGACCGACGGCTTCGGATCGTTGTTCTCCATGAACATGCGGCCGAGGATCATGACGCGGTTGGTCTTCGAGCGGGCGACGTAGAAGCCGCCTTCGGGCACGGGACCGTCGTAGTCGGGCGGCAGGACCAGATACTTGCCGCCTTCGCCACGATCCGGGCCGGGCGCGCCGAAATCGATGACCCAGCGCCACCACATGTCGTCTAGCGTACCAAGCGCATTCGGTGGCGTTTCGAGCACCATCGGCCCCTTCGAAAGGTCGAGGAAGCCAATGAAATACACGGTGTCCGCGTTCGCCGTCAGGAAGAGCGACTTCGCATCCATCAGGCTGGAGAACACGAGGATTTCGTTGTCCTTGACGCCAATATCCTTGAAGCCCTTGCGGATGGCGGCCGCATTGACGCCCTGCATCGTGTTCACGAATGCCTCGTAGGCGTGCGTGAAATCGACATGGTCGTAAACCTTGTCCAGCGTCGCCTGGCTGGGTGCGCCGTCCCTGAATTCAAGGACGCCGATACGGCTGTCGACGCGATCGGGGGTGGTGATCGACGGCGGAATTGCCGGCGAGGTCTGCGCCTGGGCGCATTGAGCCATGGCCAGCAAAGCGCCGGCGACGAGTGCTGCCGAGGACCTGATGGGGGGTTTCATGGTTTTTCTCCTTGTTCTGCAACGGATTGGGTTGTTGTTGAGGAAGTGCTTTGCCATATCGGCGCCGGTTAGTCGCAACGTACTAACGCTTTTAACCAGCTAAAGTGGGGGTGGACCGCATTCTTGCTGGATTTCTCGACCTTGCGAAGGAGAGCCGGCCGCGTTCGTTGATACGCGCCAAGGGGCTAAAATGCCAACCGGACCTTGCACGCATGCGGAATGGTCGCCTTTGCGTTTGCAGCCTGACATCTGGCTTGGTGCAGCCTGACGAAAGCGGCGTTGCCAAGTCAGAGATTCATTATCGACAGACACGCCTGCCGTCGACGATGCGGCAGGGGGCGGTGACCACTTCTTTTTCAGGGGTGACCACGACTTCCTTCTTCGGCGCCACCACAACCTCTTTGGGCTCAGCCACCACAGGCTTGTTCACTTCCACTGCCCCTCTTGGCCCCACGCATCCTGCGCGCCGGACACCTTCGGCACATTCAACGGCAAAGGCGCCACCGGCAAGCACAGATAGCAGCACAGCAACGGTAAGAAATTTCATTTTTTGACTCCAGTCGGTTGGGTTTAACTTAACTGTACGGCACTCTCAATATAAGTGAAGCGAAATTTACTCCACTCAGACTGCGGATAATTTACAAGTAGATACTTACCCACGCTTGATCGTTTACGCCAAAATATTGCCATTTTAGGACGCTAGGACTTTTGATCAATCACCGCCAACTCCCTATGCCAGAAACTACTTGCGATACTGGGAATAGAGTTGGCCGTTTGCTGGTCGAACCTGGGATGGTTCGTGTCGGTCCGATCCTCGCGGTGCCAACCGTGCTTCGGTCTTTCGCCGTGGAACCTGGCGCTGTGCTGGCAGAGTTTGGCCTTTCTGAGGAATTTTTCGACGATCCGGAAAACACGCTGTCGACCGCGATGGCGGGTCGGTTGATTGGGCGCTGCGTGGAGCGCACCGGTTGCGACCACTTTGGATTGTTGCTTGGCCAGCATGCCGGCGCTTCATCTCTGGGTGCTTTGGGCTATCTGATGCAAAGCTCGTCCACCGTTGGAGAGGCACTGACGGTCTTGGCGCGTAACTTTGAGGTACAGGATCAAGGCGGTGCAGTTTGGGTCGAAGTCAAGGGAGATCACGCGGTACTCGGTTATACCGTCCTTAGTGCCGAGGTTGAGTCGCTGGACCAGATCATGGCTTGCGCCATGGCGATTGCCATCAATTTCCTGCGCAGCTTCTTTGGTCCCCTGTGGCATCCGGATCAGGTGCTGTTCTCATTCGCCCGACCGAGACGTGTTGCGCCCTTTCATCGGTTCTTCGGGATTGTGCCGACATTTGACATGGAACGGACGGGCATCGTTTTTCAATCGCGCCGGCTCAGTGCGCCCACGCACTCCGCTGATCCGTTATTGCACAAGCTCATGGCGGAACGCGTGCGGGAACTAAAGCAAGGGTTGGTGAATGATATTGCGGGCCAAGTGCGACGAGTCCTGAAGACCATGGTCATGTCGTCGAACTGCTCACTTGATGAGGTCGCCGTACAAATTGGCTTGCATCGCCGTACGCTCAGTCGAAAGCTGGCAATGTCCGGGATCTCGTTTCGCGAGATGCGAAATGCAGCAGCTCAGGAAGTCGCTTATCAATTACTCGAAAACACACGAATGCCGGTGACTGACATCGCTGCGACGCTCGGTTATGCCGAGCCCGCTGGTTTTACGCGGGCATTTAGGCGGTGGAGTGGCTTGACTCCGAGTCAGTGGCGTATGAGCCACCAGCGCAGATAATCCACCAGAATCAATTCGACGTAATTCGAGGTAATCAACCTTGGGAACCACTGGCCGCCTTAGTCATTGCGTGACATGCAGCCGACGCATAAGGGCCGACGAGCACATATAGGCCAACCGGCGGCTTTCAGCGTTATCCAGACGATTGAATGACGGCTTCGCAGAGCAGGCGCTAGGCTGGACCGGGTCGAACCATGACTCCTGGTTTTCCCATTGACGTCCGCTCAATCCCTGACTTTCAAGCCCACCCTCACCCCAGCATCTCAATCAGCAGCGTCTCGATCTCCTGACGCCCCAGCGCGCTGGCCATGGCGATTAAAGTGAAACCGGGTTTGAGCAGGAAATCCTTGTCCGGATTGAACTGCCAGTTGCCGTTGCGCTCGCGGGCGGCGAGCAGGACGTAGTTGGCGCTGCGCAGTTTGAGCGAGCCGATCGGCTTGGGAATGAAGGCGGCGGGGATCGGGATTTCCTCGATGCGCAGGTTTTTTTCCGATTTCAGCATTTCGTCGAGGAAGGAGACGACGTGCGGGCGGATCATCGCCGAGGCGATGCGCATGCCGCCGGTGAAGTCGGGCGAGACGATGGCGTCGGCGCCGGCCTTGCGCATTTTTTCGGTGTTGCGCGTTTCCTGGCAGCGGGCGACAACGCGGATGGTGGGCTTCAGCTGCTTGGCGGTGATGACGATCATCAGGTTGCGCGAATCGTCCTCGGTGATCGCGAAAATCCCTTTTGCGTCCTCGATGCCGGCGGCTACCAGCATGTCGTCGTCGCTGGCGTCGCCAGGAAGGTAGAGCATCCCGGGGTTCGTGGCGCGGAAATCCGGGAGCTTGTCGTGCTCTTCATCGATGGCGACGAAATGGCGGTTGGTGGCTTCCAGTTCGTGCGCGATGTTGCGCCCGACGCGCCCGAAGC
>Ga0116180_1002738_pt1 | contig 13745 bp, 10 predicted proteins | sample AD_UKC073_MetaG_FD_89804 | JGI IMG/M metagenome (GOLD analysis project Ga0116180, IMG submission 89804) | Active sludge microbial communities of municipal wastewater-treating anaerobic digesters from USA - AD_UKC073_MetaG | ecosystem: Engineered > Bioreactor > Anaerobic > Digestate | place: USA...
CCTAAGCGCCGGCGCACGGGTCTGTCTGATAGGCGACGGTTCGGTGTGGAACCCGGATCCGTACGCCACCAAGCACGCCGGGAGGGACTACCACATCGGGTTGGTCACGCGACCCGGCGCCTTCCACCCCAAGCTCATGTTGCTGGTAGGCCCGAAGAGGGCCCTCGTGGCGGTGGGGTCCGGCAACGTGACCATGGGCGGCTGGCAGCACAACGCAGAGACCTGGACCATCCTGTATGGCGATCTCGTCGAAGCACCCGCAGCAATGGCTCAGATCGCCGACGTGGTTGACGACATCACTGGCGAAGGGGTTGACCTTCTGGCAGCCGAGTCGCTGACCCGGGCGTCCAGACAACTGAAGGCGCTCCTGGCGGGCTGCGCGAACGTGCTCGACTCGGGCCACCAGATTGTATCGAGCACCAGAGGCCCCATCATCGAACAACTGCTGACAACGAAGGCGGAGGAACTCCGGCTCTACGCGCCGTTCCACGACGACGCGTCACGAGGGGTCGCCGCGGTCATCCAGCGGCTGCGACCCAGCCACGTGACGGTCATGGTGCAACCTGGCTGGACGGTGCTCAACCCCACTGCCCTGGAGCAAGTCCTTCGAGCGAGTCACGTCGACTGGGAGATTGTGGAAGACGCCGAGTTGTCCGGTACAAGGCTGCGATACCGACACGGCAAGCTCATCGAGTGGACCACGCCGGACGGGCAGGTCTTCGCACTTACTGGTAGCCCCAACCTGTCGTATGCAGCGCTGTGCGCGACGAGCGGAAGCGGTAACACCGAGATTGCCATTCTTGCCCGGGTCCAGGAATCGCTCTTCCCTCCATGCGCTCCGCTGAGCATCGCACAGGTGCCTCGCGTGAGCATCTCTGGCCCTGAGGAACAGAGAGCGGGCGCTCCAGCAGCACATCCGCTCCTGCTGTCGGCGGTGATGACCGGTTCGGATCTGAGCCTGACGCTGAACCGCCCTCTGGCGTCACCGGGGGCGCTCGAGCTGTCCCTGCGAAGCGAGGCTCCAGGCATCTGGTCAGCGCTCGGGCAAGTGCCGGCCGGCACCTCGACGCCAATCGTGCGGGTGGCAGACCCCGTCCCAGCCAACAGCCGCCTCAGACTGCTCTCGTACGATGCCGAGGGCGCGGAGCATGCTGGCCGGCTCGTCTTCGTGACCGACAAGGTCAGCGTGAGCCGACGTCAGGTCGTGACGATCAAGTCTCGAACGACCACCATCAAACCGAGTGACTTGTTCGGTTCCGACTTGACCGTCATTGCGGCCCTGGCGAGCGACTTGGCGGACCTCGCCAGCGATCTCTCGGCCTCCAAGGCTCCCCGAGTGACGCCCGGCTCAGACGCCCTCCCCGGGCAGCCCGAGCCTGCACGGGACACGGACTCCAGCGATTGGCTCTGGTGCCAAGAGCAAGCCGCGGCCCACCACGGCCGGTCTCTGGCCGCGTTCGGGCTCGGCATGCCAGCACCTCCAAGCACACCCAATGGTGAACACCTGGCTTGGGAGGACACTCTCGTCGAGGATGCCGAGGCAGGGCTGTCCGACGACACAGCGGAGACCGTCGACGCCGACCCAGACGTTGTGGACGAGACGCCGCTGGATCCACCAGATCACACCGGTGATCATGATGACATTCGTATCGCGCGCCGCCGCCGGATCGCCAAGTGGGCCGACGTGATCAACACCGTGCCGGTGGCCTCGAGCCTGATTGTCCTTCGACTGTCCATGATCTGGTGGTCGGCAGGTGATTGGGACGCAGAGGATCCAGAACCTCAACGCGTCATCGCCACGATGCTGAAAGCCATCTCGCGGCGCGATACGCGCAACATGAAGGAAGTCGACGAGCGGGTTGCCAGCCTTGGTCTAGTGGCGCTAACCCTGATGCGAGATAGGGTCGATCTGACCATACGAGACGAGAAGGCGCTGCGGTTTCTCCGACTTCGCGACGAGCTCGCCTACTGGGTTCTGGACGCACGCCGCGACCTGGTGGAGGAGTACTGCAAGCTCCTGAGAAGACCTTCCGGCATGCCCGTTGATCCCGAACAAGTCATGGAGAACGTCGCGGAATGGTCACAGGAAGACCCCTACGCGGACGTCGTGGCTGACTTGGAGAGCGCTGGGTACTCGGTCACTCGTCCCGGAAAGAGACTCCTCTGCGTCTCCGGCGACTTCCGCGATCCTGATCGCGTGGCCCGATTGGCAGCGGGCCATGTGCCGGAGAGCAGCCTGCCGATCGGGGTGTGGGCAGTCAGCCAAGTCGGCAAAGGATGGGCCCTCGTCATCTGGGATCGGCCGAACCTCGTCAAAGCCGTCAACTCCGGCACGGCCCCAACGCGCTGGCGTCACCAACAACTGGGACCACTGCTCGGCCCCATCACCTCGATGGAGGATGGAAGCCATCTGGGCCTTGTTCGACACGGACGGCTTGTGGACGCGCCACTCATTGCACACGAACTAATGGGGGAGCTCGGCGTCGCTTCACCGCACCCGCCCGCGGAAGGGCTTCTCGGTGTCGCAGGTGCAGATCACGTCCTCAGCTGATCCGACGTGACTCATGCTCGAAGTTGTCCGGAGGGTCAGGTAAGGAAGGGCCGCGTTTCGGACACGGCACCACAAGAGAGATATCAATCCCATGTCTGATCTGACGACCGATCGGCATCAGATAGCTGAGGATGATGAACGCCGCGATGATGATCGGGGACGGCCAGCGTCCGGCCTGAGCCTCGAGGACGACTGCGATGGTGCCGACGACGAACCGGGTGCGCCAGGCGAACTGGACCATTGGTATCCAGGCGACGCGGCGTCCGATCGCATGGGCGAGGCCGCGGACGAAGTCCCACGGGATGGTCCAGACAGCCCAGAGCAGGTCGAATCGGGTGTGGCCGTGGTGGAGACGTCCGATGCCGTGGGCGATTAGGGCGGCGACCTGGTGGGCGGTGATCTGGTTGGTGCAGTAGGCGGCCACGACGTCCCGCCGCAGGAGGACGTGGTGGCGTCCGGCCGTGCCGACAGGCGGACCGTGGCTGACGATCCGGAGACGGACGCCGTCGGCGTCGGCCTGGTGGGTCGCGATCCGCCACGCCACGGCCAGCCGCGGCGCCTCAGCGGGAGTGGCGCGGCGAGCGCGGTAGAGGAACCGGACCGCGGTGTCCTCGCCGAGCCCGGCTGCGAGCACCGCGCCGATGACCAAGCCTCCGACAGCGAGCACGAATCCAACGACCGGCGGCAGTGCGGCGATGATCAGCAGCCAGAGCAGGCTGCTGATGAGGACGTCTGGGACGACGACGGCGGCCTTGAGCAGCAGGCTCCTCAGGACGGTTCGGGGCCGGTCGGTCGAGATCGGATAGGTCATCGCTCGTGGTCCTGGTCGTCGAACAGGCAGGGGTGGTCGTCGTCGGGGCGGTATCCCTGCTCGCTGATCACACTCTGGGCTGCCTCAAGGAGGGAACCCAGCTCGGTGGCCTTCCGGAGCGCCTGGTTGAGTAGCAGCACGGCTTCGGTCACGGACGCCGCGGGATCGCGGCGGTGGTCGTACACGTCGAGGACGTGCAGGGACTCCTCGAGGCCGCGGGCGAGCTGGGCGCACGCCTGCGGGAGGAGATGGCCGATGCCCTTGAGTTCGCCCAGTACCCGGTAGAGGGTCGGGGCAGGAATCGGTCCTTGGTTGGTGAGGTGGTTGATCGCGCGGAGCGACTCGTAGGTGAGTTCGGGCCAGCCCGCCACGTACTCGCCCTGTTCGGTGAAGCCGACCAGGGAGCGTCCTCCGTGCAGCCGGCTCTCCACGTTGACGACCGTCATGACCGGCCCCCGTCCGCGTCTAGCTCGGCGAGTCGGCCGGCTTCCTTGAGGGTGGTCTCGCCATCGATCCAGGTGACGACGTCGGCGAGAGTGAGTCCGTCGGCGAGCATCGCCGAGATGGCGGCGCCGGCTTGGCGTTCGAGGGCGTCCCGCTCGCGGAGCGCGACGATCAGCGTGAGGGCGGCGGCGTCCAGTCGCTTGTCGCGCTCGGCGACCTGGGCGCGGCGCTTGGCCTGCGCGGCGATCGCCGCCTGCCGGGCGGCGCGGCGGATGGATTGCCCGCTCGTTCTGGCGTCGGTCATAGGGGCCGGCTCCCTTCTGGTCGGTGAGTCCTCTCACCCTCCAGAAGTGAGCCAAGGGTCCGTCCACGGACAGTCCGGCGACGAATGGCGACCACCGCCGCGCACGTGGGCGGAGGACGGCCTCAGGTCCGGGGGCGGCAGGCTGTCCCTTCACTCGCGGGGAGGCCTCGGGGAGTTGCCACCGCAAAGCGGTGATGTGATCGGGCTCGAGGGACCGGGCGGGGTTAGGAGCTTGAACAGCTTCTTGGGCCAAACGACGGCGACGTCGCGGATCAAGAAGTCCCCGCCGATCAGGGGCCAGTCGGCGTCCACGCAACACAAAGGCCCCGCGCACACCCATGACGACGTTGCCGTTCTCGATGGGCTCGTCCGCACCGTGAACGAGGCCCGAGTGGACCTCGCCGAGGCGGCGCGTGCCAGTTCCGACCGTGACGCGCACAGCTGGTCGCGGCCGCCGCAGATCTTTCGGACGGCGCTCGACCGGCTGCTGGCCCGGAGGTGGACGACGTAGGACCCTTTGTCGCCCGCTCGCGCGGCCGTGCGTCAGGGGAGATCGTCGAACAGGCTGGTCTGGCCCGGCAGGGGCTGGGTTCCGGCGGGGCGACGCCTCGGCTTCTGCGGCGCGATCGTGGCGGTTTCCAGCTTCGGTAGGAGCCTGTCGGCGATCTCCTGGTGAGTGTCCGCCGCGCGGAGCCCCACGCGTTTGACGTGCCAAGTGCCGGTCTTGTCGCGGGTGGTGAGTCTCGCCGCGTACAGGATGCCCATGGCCGACTCCACGTCGTCCACGGTGCAGCGCCCGTACATTGTCCGCAGGTGGTCGGCGATGGTGCGGGTGCCCGCAGTGAACACGGTGCCGCGTCCGCCGGCGAGGCTGGGGAACACGCTCGCCCAGAGCCTGGTTGCCAGGTACAGCGGGGGGATGGGGTCGTTCACGAACGGCTGGGTGACCTTCACGCCCTGGAACATGTGCGGCTTGATGTTGAGCGCCTCGTCCCAGTCGCCGTAGTTGGGATGACGCCCGTTGTCCTTGTGCAGGGCGCCGTTGGCAGGGAAAGGGCCAGAACGTAAACGTGTACCTGTCCGGCTGCTGTGAGAACGCAACGAGGACAGGCCGCCTCGGGGGCTTGAACGCGTGCCCGGCCGCGTCGAGACGGTCAGCGTAGACGCGTTTTGCGGCCGACGGTGCAAGGTCGAACGGGGACAGATACAGCACGTCGCAAACGCTGACCGGGCTGGTCGTCGTCGGTCCCGAAGGGAGCCGGTCCAGCCGCGAGTAACGGTCGAGCTGGCGGCACAGCTTGTCGACCGAGTTGTCGTGGAGGGCGATGTTGGCGATCTCGGCCGCGATGCCCGTGCCGTCCTTGAACAGGATGGTGAAGTCGGGGGTGGCCTTCTTCCCGTCGGGGCCGGCCAGGTTCGGGAACCGTTCGAAGTGGGCGACCGTTGGGGGCAGGGTGGCGCTGCTCGGGTCGCTGAACAGCCATTGGTAGGCGGAGACCACGTCGACGGACCGGTCGTAGAGCCGGTAGGCGTCGAGCAGTCCTTGGATCTTGGCTTGCGTGAACTCCCCCTCGTCCCGCGGCATGGGCCTACCCGACGGGAGCGCGCAGGTCGTCGAGGCTTACCGGTTCGACCGGGGGCGGGTCGGCGATGGCGACCGCGCCGAGCCGTTCGCCGAGGTACTGCGCGACGCGGGCGAGCGCGGTCGCGGACGCCCGGTACCCCGGATAGAGGTCGATCCGGTCGGGCCGTGTCACCATCACGTCGAAGTTCGAACCGTCCCGCTCGTCCGTTGCCGCAAAGTGCAGGTAGGGGTTGCGGTGGAACACGGCCACCGACACGTCCGGAAGCGACTTCGTGATCGTCAACAGCTCCCCGGTCTCGGCGGGCGTGTTCAGCATCTCCAACGGGAGGAATACTGACACGGGCCGGACGGTCTGCTGCGGGCGGCGCGCACGCCCGGACAACAGCCCCTTCCGGCGGGCGGTCGCTTCCTCCAGTCGGGTGAGCACCTGGTCTGCGAACACGCCGAAGTCTCCCGAGTAGAGAGTCGCGCCGGCAAGCCGACGAACGTGCACGTGCATGGTGGACGACACCATGAGCTCCAAGGTGCGGACCGAGGCGCCGAAGTCCTCGGTCTCCTCGATCAGGTCGAGGTGGGACGGACGGAGACGGTTCTCGCGCTGTTTGAAGCTGCGGTTCACCGCGGAGCCGTCCTCCAGCTTGCGCGCGGACATGCGGACAACCTCCACATCCCCGAACTCCGACAACCGGTCCCCGATGGCGGAGAAGTCGTCGTGGTCGAGGTAGCAGCGGGACACCGTGGACGACGCCGCCACCCAGTTGCTCACGTTGCGCCACTGCCGGTGCGTCGCAGGCAGCCCGCTCGCGAGCTCGAACACGCCCGGAAACTGCGTCGGGAACGCGCCGACGACCCACTGGCCCTCGTGGTCGCGCAGGTGCAGGAACACGTTAGGACCGGACTCCACCCGCTCGACCGAGGCGACGCCCCTCGGCCGGATGCTGTCGAACGGGTGCCCCTCGGACGTGAACACGGTCTCGAACGTGGCGACCGTGTTCCGGCTGCCGCTTACAGCGCACGCCTGCGCGTACAACTCCGAGAGCCCCTCCGGCCGGTCATTCTGCGAGCTCATGGCAGCGTCCAACGCCGCCAGTTCCGCCATGGTTGGGTCCCCTCCCGGTAGTGCTGCCATTCAACCAGATCCGCGCGGTGCCGAGCGGGTGAAACGGGGACCTACGGACAGCTCGGCTCGACCCCGACGGTCGCCACCAGCCGTCCTGAGTTCCCCTGACCCCTATGCTGCTCCGCGCCTCGCCGCGTCCATCTGAACCGTGACGAGTTCACCCCTGGGACCCGCCGTCGCCATTCCGACCAGCATGTCCCTGCCAATGTCCCGATGTCCTCATGTGGCACACACCTGGTGCACCCAGGCAAGTCGACCCCGCGAAAGTGTCCGTGGAAGGCCCTGAATCTCACTTCTGGAGAGTGTGATGAGCCTTCACAAGATCACCGCCGGATCGGGGTACGACTACCTGACCCGGCAGGTGGCCGTGCAGGACTCCACGGAGAAGGGCCACACCGGCCTGGCCTCCTATTACACCCAACGCGGCGAAACCCCTGGGCAATGGTTGGGCTCCGGGATGGCCGGCATCGACGGTCTGGACGCCGGCGACCTGGTCACCGCCGAGCAGATGCAGAACCTCTTCGGCGCTGGAATGCACCCCCTCGCGCAGCAACGCATGGACGCCTTGCACGGCCCCGAGCTCACCGAAGCTGACTACCGGGAGGCCTCCAGGCTCGGGTCGCCGTTCAAGATCCACACCCCGGACGTGTCCCCGTTCCGCGTCGAAGTCGCCAAACGACTAGCCGCGCTGAACCTGCTTGAGGGCGCTCCGAGCCGGTCGGCGGTCGCCGCGAGTGAGCGGGCGCGGATCCGTACCGAGGTGGGGCGGGAGTTCTTCCGCGTCGAGTTCGGCCGCGAACCGGCCGACGCACGGGAGTTGGCCGGGTTGATCGCGAAGTTGTCGCGGCCGCAGACGACGGCGATCGCCGGCTTCGACCTGACGTTCTCGCCGGTCAAGAGCGTGTCGACCCTGTGGGCGTTGGCGGATCCGCACACGGCCGCGACGATCGAGCGCTGCCACCAGGCCGCCATCGCCGACGCGCTCCGCTTCATCGAGACGCACGCTCTGTTCACCCGGACCGGCGCCAAGGGCGTCCGGCAGGTGAACGTCCGCGGCCTGGTTGCGGCTGCGTTCACGCACCGCGACTCTCGGGCCGGAGATCCCGATCTGCACACCCACGTCGCGGTCGCGAACAAGGTCCAGACCCACGATGGCCGCTGGCTGTCCATCGACGGGCGGGTGCTGTTCAAGGCGAAGGTCACCGCCTCGGAGACGTACAACACCGCTCTGGAACGGCATCTGGCGGACGCTCTCGGCGTCCGGTTCGTCGACCGACAGTCCTCGGCTGGACGCCGCCCCGTCCGCGAGATCGACGGCGTCGACCCCGCGTTGAACACCCGATGGTCGGCACGCCGGCGCAGCATCGAAGCCCGTCGCGACGAGCTCGCCGTCGAGTTCCAGGCTACCCATGGGCGGCCGCCGACCCCGGTCGAGACTCTCGCCCTGGCCCAGCAGGCGAACCTCGAGACCCGGGAGGCCAAGCACGAGCCCCGCACCCTGGCCGAGCAGCGCACTGCCTGGCGCACGCAGGCCGAGGCCGTGTTGGGTGGCCAGGACGGCGTCCGCCGCATGATCCACGCCGCCCTCCACCCGGGACGCATCGCCGGCCCGGTGCTGGACGACGCCTGGTTCACCTCGACAGCGGCCTGCATCGTCGGCACCGTCGAGAGCTCGCGGGCAACCTGGCAGTCCTGGCACGTGCGCGCCGAAGCCCAGCGCCGCGCCCGGGCTTCCAGCGTCCCCACTGCCCAGCTGGAAGCGGTAGTGGAACGGCTTGTCGCCACAGCGCTGGGCGAGCACTCGCTACCGCTCGCAGTCCCTGCCGACGGGATCAGCGAACCCTCGGTGCTGCGGCGGGTGGACGGCCAGTCCGTCTACACGGTGGCGGGCGCCGAGTTGTTCACGTCGCCGCGGATCCTCGCCGCCGAGCAACGGCTCGTGGAGGCCGCCGGACGCCGCGAAGGCCGCGCAGTCGACCAGGCCACCGTCGACGTCGCCCTGCTGGAGACAGCGGCGAACGGGGTGGAGTTGAACGCCGGGCAGGTCGCCCTCGTCCGCGCGATGGCGTGCTCCGGGGCACGGGTCCAGGTCGCGATCGCGCCGGCCGGGTCGGGCAAGACCACCGCCATGCGCGCCCTCTCCCGCGCCTGGTCGGACGCTGGCGGCACCGTTCTCGGCCTCGCCCCCTCCGCGGCCGCTGCCGCCGCGTTGGGTGACCAGATCGACACTCACACCGACACCCTCGCGAAGCTCACCTGGTCGATCGAGCACGATGACCTGCCCGACTGGGCCGCCCAGATCGGCCGCACCACGCTCGTCGTGATCGACGAAGCAGGCATGGCCGACACCCTCTCGTTGGACGCCGCCGTCGGGCATATCCTCGCCGCGGGGGCGAGCGTCCGTCTGGTCGGCGACGACCAACAGCTGGCGGCGATCGGCGCCGGCGGCGTCCTGCGTGACATCGCCACCCGCCACGGTGCGGCCCGGCTGAACGAGCTCGTCCGCTTCGCCGACCCCGCCGAAGGGGGCGCCTCCCTCGCCCTGCGTGACGGGAACCCTGAAGCGCTCGGCTTCTACCTCGACCACGGCCGCGTCCACGTCGGCGACCTGGCCACCATCACCGGCGCGGTATTCGACGCCTGGCAGACCGACCAGACCGCCGGTCTGGACACGATCATGCTCGCCCCCACCCGCGAACTCGTCGCCGAGTTGAACACCCGCGCCCGTAGGCACCGTCTCGCCGGCACCCTTCCCGCCCGCGAGGTCGAGTTGGCTGATGGGCTGTCAGCGTCGGTCGGAGACGTGATCATCACCCGCACCAACGACCGCCGCCTCCGCGTGTCGGCGACAGATTGGGTGAAGAACGGCGACCGGTGGACCATCACCGCCTTCGGCGGCGACGGCGGCGTCCGTGCCCTCCACACCCGCAGCCGACGCAGCGTGGTGCTGCCCGCCGACTACGTCGCCAGCTCGGTGGAACTCGGCTACTCGTCCACCGTTCACACCGCTCAAGGCGTGTCGGTCGACACGATGCACGGCCTCGCCACAGGGACTGAGGGACGCCAGCAGCTCTACACAATGCTGACCCGAGGCCGGCACGCCAACCACGTCTACCTCCAGGTTGTCGGCGACGGCGACCCCCACAGCGTCATCCGGCCCGACACCACCCACCCGCTGACCGCCACCGACGTCCTCGAACAGATCCTCGCCCGCGACACCGCCCCCACCTCAGCCACCAGCCTCCAGCAGCAACTTGTCGATCCACGCGTCCGCCTCGGCGAGGCCGTCGCCCGCTACACCGACGCCCTGTCCGCGGCCGCCGAAGACCTCGCCGGCGACCTCGCCGTCCGCGCCCTCGAACGCCAAGTCGACCACGCGCTGCCCGGCGTCCCGTGGTGCGACGCCTGGCCGGCGCTCCGCGCCCACCTACTCCTGATCGCCGCCGACGGCCACGACCCCCTTGCCGAACTACGCCGAGCCGCCGCCGAACAGCCCCTCACCGGGGCTGGCGATCCGGCAGCCGTCCTCGACTGGCGCCTCGACGCCACCGGCCTACGCGGCAGCCAACCCGGGCCGCTGCCGTGGATCCCCGCGATCCCGAGCCGGTTGGGGGAGCACTCCGAGTGGGGCCCCTACCTGGACGCCCGCGCCCGCTTGGTCGCCGAGCTGGCCGACACGGTCCACCGGCAGGCGATCACCACAGGGTGGACGCCAGCCTGGTTGGCGTCCACGATCGCGCAGCCGACCGGGCAGATGATCGCTGACCTCACCGTGTGGCGGGCCGCGATGGGCGTCCCGGATGCCGACCTGCGCCTCACCGGCGAGCGGCAGTTCCCGAAGGCCGCCGCGCGCTGGCAACGCCACCTCGATCGTCGCCTCGCAGGTGATCGCCAACCCGCGATGGCTGAGTGGGGACCCCTCCTTCGGCGCCTCGAACCCCGCCTCGCCGGGGACGACTTCACCCCCACTCTCGCGGCCAGGCTCGCGCAACTGTCGGCGTCCGGGCTCAACGCCCGCACCCTGCTGCGCACCGCGGCTGGTGAGGGCGACCTGCCCGACGACCACTCCGCAGCTGCCCTGTGGTGGCGCGTCGCCCGCCACCTCACCCCCGCCGTCACCGCCGCGCTCGACACTGACCAGCCACTCACCGCCGCCTGGACCACCACCCTCGCCGATGCCGTCGGCACCGAACGCGCCGCGGAACTGCAGGCCAGCCGCTGGTGGCCCGCCCTCGTCACCGCCGTCGACCACGGCGTCTGCCAAGGCTGGACCCCCGCTGATCTGCTCGGCGTGGGCGCCGGCGGCGACGACCAGGTCGACGACTGCCTCGCGCTGGTGTGGCGGATCTCGACTCTCACCGATCCGCCTCACCTCGTCGACGACGAACCCGAACCGCCGCACCCTGCGGATGATCCCCCAGCCGACCTGTGGGACGGGTTCCAGCACACCCACCCGGTCTTCATCGGCGATCCTGCTGAAGACAAGGAGCCGGTGGCTGTCGACCCCATCGATGACAGGCCGTGGGACCGCGACGAGGATGACCTCGATGGTGGCGCCGGGCTGGCGCTGCAAGCGATGATCCGCGATACCCTCGGCCCGCCCGAACCCACCGATCAGGACATCCGCAAGATGTTCGAACGCGCCGACGCGTGGCGCGACTGTCCCTCCACCCCTGAGCGTCTCGGCGAGATCAACCGGCTCACAGCCGCCTTCTACCAGGACCGTCTCCCCGGCTCCTGGGCCCAGCACTACCTCGAATCGCGGTTCGGCCTCGACCTCACCGGACACCCCGACCTTCAACCCGGCTACGCCCCCGCCGGCTGGACCACCTTGGTCGGTCACCTGCACCGGCTCGGCGTCGCCGACGAAGAGATGCTCGCCGCGGGCGTCGCCACCCGCGCCTCGACCGGCCGGCTGATCGACCGGTTCCGGGACCGGGCCGTGTTCCCCATCAGCCACGAGGGCGTCATTCTCGGCTTCGTCGGACGCCGACACCACGACCGCACCGACGACGACAAGGCCGGACCCAAGTACCTCAATACCGGCGACACTCCTCTGTTCCACAAGGGCAACCAGCTCTACACCACCGGACCCCTCGATCCCGGCGTCACCCCCGTCATCGTCGAAGGACCCATGGACGCAATCGCCGTCACTCTCGCCACCGGCGGCAAATACATCGGCGTCGCACCCCTCGGCACCTCACTCACCGATGAGCAAGCGGCCCAACTTCGCCAGCTCGGGTATCGGACGCCGATCGTCGCCACCGACGCGGACCTCGCCGGCCGAGTCGCCGCCGACCGCGACTACTGGATCCTCACCCCTTACGGCCAAGACCCCCGCTACGCAGCCCTGCCCGACGGGACCGACCCCGCTGACCTCCTCGCCACGGGACGCGCCGACGCCCTGGCGGCAGCCCTCGAGAACGCCTCACCGTTGGCGCAACTTCTGATCGACGAGCGTGCCGACCACCTGCCTGTTGGAGAAGCGGCCCTCGATGCACTTCGCGTCATCGCCGCCCAACCCTCCCAGCAGTGGGAGAACGGGCTGCAGGACCTCGCCGCCCGGCTGGCCATCCCCGACAGCGTGCTCCGCGGCACCCTCACCGACCTTGTGACCGCTTGGAACGACGAGCCCAGCGCTGCCGCGCAGGTCGCCCTTCGCAGCCTCGGTGACGTCAAGAACCGACTCCTCCGCCAGCCCGAATCGAGCGTCTTGGAACAGGTGCGCCAGCCCCCAGCCGGAGCCTCGAAAAGCGAGCTTTGGATCCCCCTTGCTCAATCGCAGCCGAGCCCACACCTGAGCATGGACGTGTAATTCACCGAGGGATGCAGGCGGTGCGTCACGCCCGTTCGCGGCCAGGCTCGCCGTTGGTGGCGCCCCTTCACCGTCCGGCGATGCTCGTGGAGCTGCCGAACCCGGCTCTGCACAATCAAGGCGCCGGCTCCGCCGGTGCGCGCTTCGGTCCACTCCTCGCTCTGCTGTGGTGCCGTCCGCGCCACAGTGACCAAGGAACAGCTTCCAAGATTGAACTCTCCCATCATCCGCCGTTGAGATTCACGATTCGGGTCGCAGCTTCGGCCGCTGGAACTCCGAGGCGGGGCGTCACGAAGCTCGAGGCAGGTTGTTGGGGGGTCGTCCCGCAGCCCGGGCCCTCGAGATTCTGGGGGCCTCTGAGCCCGATCATCCAGGAAGCCCCATGGCGGCGGTGATCGCCTTGGTCGCCACCGGGACCCCAATGGTCTTTGCCACCTCCAGCACCCACTGTCCCGCTTGGCGCAGGTACTCGAGCGCCTTGGGGCCATCGCCGTTCGAAGCGGCCTTCTCTGCGCTGGCCAGCGCTCCTACGGCAAGGTCGTGCTCGACCTCACCAGAACTGATGGCCTTTGCTTCATTTCTGAGCTGGCGAAGCTCTGTCGACAACTGCGCGAGGTCAATCTCGCCGGCCTGTTGAAGCCAGACCTGAGAGAACTGGTTACCTATTGCGATGGCGCCAGGCCCTTGGATCCCTTGTCCAGCCTGATACATGTCACCCATAATCATTTCCTTTGGTTGAAATACCGCTCCAGCGACCGTGTTGATGGATATGCCCGGCGGGAGGTGTTGCAGGATATCTGACAGTGTGGTGCTTCCGCCGTTCGGTGCTTGCGGACGGTTATTCATGTACGTCACTATTTCCAAGATGATCTGGAGATCCAGATTCGGATTCTCAGTCATCAAGGCTCTCCTGGCGACCGCGCATCGACCTCCGCTGGATCCAGGGCATGGGGAATTCTGACAGCGTTACCTGCAACCGGAGGGATGCCCTATCAAGGTTGGACTGCATTGCGGGGCGGTCGGGATGTGACGGGGGGGTCTCGTCCAGGGCGCGGCGAAGGAGCACGATCGACTCTTCGAGCAGTCCCGGTTGTCCGGTCTGCTCGGCCATAGCG
>Ga0116180_1002742_pt1 | contig 13738 bp, 9 predicted proteins | sample AD_UKC073_MetaG_FD_89804 | JGI IMG/M metagenome (GOLD analysis project Ga0116180, IMG submission 89804) | Active sludge microbial communities of municipal wastewater-treating anaerobic digesters from USA - AD_UKC073_MetaG | ecosystem: Engineered > Bioreactor > Anaerobic > Digestate | place: USA...
CCTCGACCACGGTGGGTGGTAGCGGCGTGACGAACGGCGCATGTGTCTCTAGCTCTCCGTCGAAGCCGGCTGCTTCCCGTACGGCATCGGCCAGCGCGACCAGGTCATCGTGGGCGTGCTCGCGCGCCACGTCGAGCGGCAGCCTGATCACCTCCCAGCCGCGCGGCACGGACAGACTCGTCGAGTGTGCAGCGCAGAGATCGTACGAACTCGGCTCAGAACGCAGCGCCAGCGGCCCGAGGACCGCGGTCGAGTCGGCGTAGGCGAACGTCAACGTCGCTGCCGCCACACCCTGGCAGCCGGCGCGTGAACACTGTCTCCGACCCACCCGGGCAGGCTAGTGCGCCACCCCGGCCATGGCGGGGAGGCACGCCACGGTCCCATTAGGCTGCGTCCCATGGCCCGACACCGAGACCGACACCAGCGCGGCATGCGCGGGCCGCTCGTGCCGATGTCGGCGGCTGCGGGTCCGATGCTTCGTCGGCAGCGTCCCGTGTCGCCGGCTGAGTTCTTCATGCAGTGTGTTGGTGACGCCCTCGCTCGGATCACTGAAGCCTGCCCCGAGTCTCTGATAGGCGTCGAGGTCGGCATGGAGGACGTTCCCGACGTGACCGGGCAGTGGTCAACCCGGGTTCCTCTCGCGGCGGCCCAGGAGGCGACCTCAGGCGGCCCAGCGCGGATCGTGATCTATCGGCGTCCCGTCGAGCACCGGGCCACGACACGCCGGTCACTGCGCCGGCTCGTCCATTCGACCCTGGTCGAGCAGGTCGCAGCCCTCACCGGGATCACCGTCGAGCAGTTGGACCCCGAAGGAGAGACAGACCTCGACGACTGAGGTTGGGCGGTCTCAATCTGACCGAACTCATGATGCAGGGGGCCTGGATTCGGCAAAGTGATCCTGACGGCGCAGCGCTGTGCCGAGACCCAGGAGATCGCGATGACACCCACCCCTGGACACGTGACCTTGATCGCGCCACTGTCCGGCGTCCTCGTCCCCATCGAGAGAGTTCCCGACCCGGTGTTCGCCGAGAAGATGGTCGGCGAAGGGATCTCGATCGACCCGACCAGCAACGTCCTGCTGGCACCGGTTGACGGCGAGATCACGCTGATCCACCCCTCCCAGCACGCGGTGACCGTACGGCACGAGTCCGGTCTCGAGGTGCTGCTGCACATCGGGCTCGACACCGTGTCAATGCGCGGCGAGGGTTTCACCCCGCACGTGACGCTCGGCCAGAGCGTCAAGGTCGCGGAGCCGCTGATCACGTTCGACCTCGACAAGATCGCCACCGAGGCGAAGAGCCTGCTCACGCAGGTGGTCATCTCCAACTCCGACGCGCTCGGCGGCTTCACGGTCGAGACCGGCGTCGTGACGGCTGGTACGAGCCCCGTCGCTGAGGCCACGGTTGGCGCCAGCGCTGCTGGCGAGACTGGCGAGGGTGCCGTGGCTGCATCCGGGTCATCGGAGCGGGCGACGTCAGACGCCGTCCTCGTCCTTAACCCCACAGGCCTGCATGCCCGTCCCGCTGCAGTCCTGGTCGGGCTGGCCAAGAAGCACGACGGCACCGTACGGCTGCAGCGCGGCACGGAGCAGGTCAACGCCAAGTCGCTCGTGGCCGTGATGGGGCTGTCTGTCGCCAAGGGCGACAAGGTGCAGGTCGTGGCGACCGGCCGTGGCTCTCGCGACCTGGTCAACCAGATCGCTGCGGCGATCGCTGACGGCCTGGGTGAGGACGTCAGTGCAGAGGCTGCATCCTCAGCTCCGGTCGAGGTCGCCGCGCCGAAGGAGGCGCCGCTGACCCGCCGCACCTCCGATGACCCGAACCTGCTGGTCGGCGTCGCCGCGTCGCCTGGCGTCGCGGTCGGCAAGGTCTTCCAGTGGCAGCGCCACCAGATCGAGGTGGCTGAGGAGGCATCCGACAAGCACCTCGAGCGCCGTCGGCTGAACACCGCGTTGGACCGGTCGATCCTGCAGCTGAAGTCGTTGGAGGACCAGCTCAAGAAGCAGGCTGACGCCGACAAGGCCGCCATCTTCGCCGCGCATCAGGAACTGCTGGCCGACCCTGACTTCCTTGACCTGGCCACCTCGGCGATCGACAAGGGCAAGTCGGCCGCGTGGGCGTGGCAGAAGGCGTACGAGGTGTACGCAGGGCGGCTGGAGGGCCTTGCCAACGAGGTGCTCGCTGGCCGCGCCGCCGACGTGCGCGACGTGGGTCGTCGGGTGCTCGAGGAACTCACCGGCCAGAAGTCGGCCCAGCCGGAGATCCCGCTCGGGTCGGTCCTCGTCGCCGAGGATCTCACCCCATCCGACACCGCCACGCTCGACAAGGAGCGGGTGGTCGGCTTCTGCACCACTGGCGGCGGCGCCACCTCCCACGTGGCGATCATCGCCCGCTCACTCGACATCCCTGCCGTCGCAGGCATCGAAGCCCGAGCGTTGGATCTCGCCGCGGGGAGCCAGGTGGTGCTCGACGGTACGAAGGGCACCGTACGGATCAACGTCACCGACGCTGAGGTGCAGGCGATGCGTGATCGGCAGCGGTTGATCGCCGAGAAGCGCGCCCGCGACCTTGCCGCTGCGCATGAGCCCGCATCGACGACCGACGGCACCCACATCGAGGTCGCTGCGAACATCGGGAACTTGGCCGACGCCCAGGATGGAGTCGCCAAGGGCGGCGAGGGGGTCGGTCTGCTCCGCAGCGAGTTCGTCTTCCTGGGCCGCACATCGGCCCCGACCGAGGACGACCAGGCGGCCATCTACACCGACATCTCCAACGCCCTGGGCGCCGGGCAGAAGCTCGTCATCCGTACCCTCGACGTCGGTGGCGACAAGCCTCTTCCGTACCTGCCCATCCCCCGCGAGGAGAACCCGTTCCTCGGTGAGCGCGGCATCCGCGTGGGGTTGGACCGACCCGACGTGCTGCGCACGCAGGTACGGGCGATCCTCCGCGCCGCGAACGACGGTCACGCTGACCTGCACGTGATGTTCCCGATGGTGTCGACGATCCAGGACTTCCGGCTGGGCAAGCGGGTCGTCGAGGAGGAGGCCGAGGCGCTCGGCTTCGGCGGCAACGTGCCGGTCGGGATCATGGTCGAGGTGCCCTCGGTGGCGGTGATGGCGCAGGCCTTTGCGAAGGAGGCGGCCTTCTTCTCCGTCGGTACGAACGACCTCACCCAGTACACCCTCGCGATGGACCGCGGCCATCCGAAGTTGGCGCCACAGATCGACGCGTTGAACCCGGCGGTGCTGGGGCTGATCGCCAACGCGTGCCACCAGGCGCACAAGTACGACCGCTGGGTTGGGGTGTGCGGCGGTGTGGCGTCAGACCCGCAGGCGGTACCGCTGCTGATCGGCATTGGCGTCGACGAGCTGAGCGTCTCGATCCCTGCGATCCCTGCGGTGAAGGCCCAGATCCGGTCCTTGTCCAAGGCTGACTGCGTCGAGCTGGCTGGCAAGGCCCTCGCCGCTGACTCCGCCGAATCCGTCCGGGCCCTCGTGCCCCTCGCCGACGTCTGAGAAAGGGTCCCACCATGACTGTCGCGACATCCACCCCCAAGGCCAGCGTCGGCAGCCGAGTCTTCGGCCAGGCCCAGAAACTCGGCAAGTCGCTCATGCTGCCGGTGTCGGTGCTCCCCGTCGCGGGAATCCTGCTCGGCGTCGGCGGCGCACTGCTCAACGGCGCTACCCAGAACCAGTGGAACCTGCCCGCGGCTGCCACGATCTTCTTCGAGATCATGCAGAACTCGGGGGACCCGATCTTCGGGGCGCTTCCGCTGCTCTTCGCGATCGGCGTCGCTCTCGGACTGACCAAGAACGACGGCGTCTCAGCGCTCGCGGCGACCGTCGGCTACCTGGTGCTCAACGGCACCATGAACGTGGTCGGCAAGCACCTCGGCCTGTCAGTCGAGGACCACACGATGAGCGTGCTGCTCGGCATGCCGACCATCAACACCGGCGTCTTCGGCGGCATCATCGTCGGCGCGATCGCGGGAATCCTGTTCAACAAGTACTTCCGGATCTCGCTGCCGCCGTACCTCGGCTTCTTCGCTGGCAAGCGGTTCGTTCCGATCATCACGGCATTCGCGTGCATCGTGGCCGGAATCGCGCTGGCGTTCATCTGGCCACCCATCCAGGGCGTCATCCGCAACTTCGGCGAGTGGGCCACCACCTCCAACCCGCTGATCGCCACATGGATCTACGGCACCGTCGAGCGATCCCTGCTCCAGTTCGGCCTACACCACATCTGGAACGCGCCGTTCTTCTACGAGATCGGCAACTGCGTGAAGCCGGACGGCTCGGCGGCGACCGGCTGGCTGACCTGCTTCTTCTACGGCAAGCCCGAGTACGGCCTGCTCGGCGGCGGCTTCCTCTTCAAGATGTTCGGCCTGCCTGGTGCGGCGCTGGCGATCTGGCACACGGCGAAGCCCGAGAACCGGACGAAGGTCGGCTCGATCATGGTGTCGGCAGCGCTGACGTCGTTCCTCACCGGTATCACCGAGCCGCTCGAGTTCTCGTTCCTCTTCGTCGCTCCCCTGCTCTACGTCGCCCACGTCATCATGGCCGGCATCGCATTCCCGATCATGGTGGCCGCCGGCGCCCGGATGGGCTACACGTTCAGCCAGGGCGGCATCGACTATCTGCTCTACTTCGCGCTCGACCAGCGACCGTGGATGGTGTTGATCCTCGGTCCGATCTACTTCGGTCTGTACTACATCGTCTTCCGTACGCTCATCCAGTGGCGAAACCTGAAGACGCCCGGCCGTGAGGACGACAACCTGGACGACGCGTCGGCCGCGGGGGGTTCGTCGAACGACTTCGCCCGCCAGCTGGTGCTGGCGTTCGGTGGCCGCTCCAACATCACCGATCTTGACGCGTGCATCACGCGCCTCCGCGTCGGCGTGAAGGACATCGGCCGGGCCGACCAGAACAAGCTCAAGGCACTCGGCGCTGCGGGCGTCCTGCTCGTCGGCTCGAACATGCAGGCCATCTTCGGCACCCGGTCAGAGAACCTGAAGACCGACATGGAGGAGTACCTCTCCACTGCCGGTGACGACGCCGAGCTCTCCGAGTCCGACGTACCGTCGGTGTCGTACGAGGCCGCAGGCGGCCCTGCACCGCGGCTCCGCGACCCGCTCGCTCCCGAGAAGGCGCGCGACTACATCGCTGCCCTTGGTGGGGCGGGCAACGTGGCCAAGGTCGAGTCGGCCGCCGAGACCCGTCTGCGGGTCAAGGTCGCCGACCGGTCGAAGGTCTCCGAGGGCGCGCTCACCTCGGCTGGCGTCGACGGGCACGTGTGGGTCTCCGACGACGTCGTACACCTGATCGTCGGCCTCAACGCTGACCAGTACGCGACGGAGATGAAGGCCCAGAAGGCAGGGGCCGCGGTCCCCGTCTGAGCCGGGTCGAGGCGCTTGCCCGGGCTGCGTTCGCCCTGTCGGTCCTGAGCCTGTCGAAGGCCGATCAGCGGACCGCGGCCCCCAGCCAGGTGAGGATCCGGTCGGCGGCCTGGTCAGGGCTCAGGTCGGTGTTGTCGAGGACCAGGTGGGGATGCCTCGCCAACAGCGGTGAGCTCAGGGTGGGCTCGACGCTGCTCATGGTGAAGCGCTCCATCTCGCGCACGTTGTCGTCGGACCAGTCGCGGTCACGTTTGGACTTCTTCTCGGTGAGGCGATGCTCCGTGCCGTTCCGCTCCAATCGGGTGCCCAGGCTGGCTCGGAGCTCGACGAAGGCGACGTCACTGTCGAAGATGGCGATGTACTCCTGCATCACGTCGAGGTCGTCACTCGAGTCGAGGTCCCAGACCACGGCGAACACCAGGTTCACTCGATGGCGTACGGCCTCCTCCAGGACCCGGCGGCGACACTCGGTGTTCAAAGTGTTGAAGGCTGGCGTCCCGAACCCGAACGTCTCGAGCAGCGGCTCGATGGTCATGTGGTTGTGGAAGAGCCGGAAGTCGCTCGCGGCACACACAGCGCGACCGACGGTCATCTTGCCGACCGCCGGTGGGCCAAAGATCAGGAGCAGCATCTGCTGATGCTGTCACGGGCGCCGCGAGGGGGCATCTGGTTTGTTCGTGCCGCGGTCGAGGAACTGTCGCTCGGCTCACCTACGATCGCCGTGTGTCGAGTTCCCTCCGTACGAGCACCGCGGCGCCGTCCCACGGCACAGCGGCTGAGGTGCTGCGCCGGATCTTCGGGTTCGACTCGTTCCGCGGGTGCCAGCAGCAGGTTGTCGACCATGTCGTGGCGGGCGGCGATGCCTTGGTCCTGATGCCCACGGGTGGGGGCAAGTCCCTGTGCTACCAGGTGCCATCGTTGGTACGGGAAGGCACCGGGGTCGTCATCTCGCCCCTGATTGCCCTCATGCAGGACCAGGTCGACGCACTCGTCGGTCTGGGCGTCCGGGCTGGCTTCCTCAACTCCACGCAGACCCTCGATGAGCGTCGGAGCACCGAGCAGCGCTTCCCGGCTGGCCAGCTCGACCTGCTCTACCTGGCCCCGGAACGCCTGCGCGTGCCCGCCACGATGGATCTGCTCGACCGCGGCCAGATCGCCCTGTTCGCCATCGACGAGGCGCACTGCGTCTCCCAGTGGGGCCACGACTTCCGTCCGGACTACCTGGCACTGTCCGAGCTCCACGAGCGCTGGCCGACGGTCCCCCGCATCGCCCTCACCGCGACCGCGACCCCCGCGACGCGCGCCGAGATCGCCCAGCGGCTCCGCCTCACCGACGCGCTGCAGGTGGTCGCGAGCTTCGACCGGCCCAACATCACCTACCGGATCGAGGCGAAGGACGAGCCCCGCAAGCAACTGCTCCGGCTGCTCACCACCGAGCACCCAGGTGATGCTGGCATCGTCTACACCCTGTCACGCCGGTCAGCCGAGGAGACCGCGACGTTCCTGGAGAGCAACGGCGTGCCGGCCCTTCCGTACCACGCGGGTCTGGACGCCCGCACTCGCGCGGCCCATCAGTCGAGGTTCCTCCGCGAGGAGGGCATCGTGATGTGCGCCACGATCGCGTTCGGCATGGGGATCGACAAGCCAGACGTGCGCTTCGTTGCTCATCTGGACCTGCCCAAGTCCGTCGAGGGCTACTACCAGGAAACAGGCCGGGCCGGTCGAGATGGGCTGCCGTCGACGGCGTGGCTGGCCTACGGGCTCGCCGACGTCGTGCAGCAGCGCAAGATGATCGATGATTCCGAGGGCGATCGCGCTCACAAGCACCGGCTGACCCAGCACCTCGACGCGATGCTGGCGCTCTGCGAGACGGTCCAGTGCCGTCGGGTGCGCATCCTCGACTACTTCGGTCAGCACTCGCAACCGTGCGGCAACTGCGACACGTGTGCCAACCCGCCTGAGTCGTGGGACGGTACGGTCGCCGCCCAGAAGGTGCTCTCGACCATCTATCGCCTGCGGAAGGAACGCAACCAGAGCTTCGGTGCAGGCCAGGTGGTCGACATCCTCCGCGGCGACCGCACCGCCAAGGTCCAGCAGTGGCGCCACGACCAGCTCTCGGTCTTCGGCGTCGGAGCCGATCTCAGCGCCGTGGAGTGGCGTACGGTGATCCGCCAGCTGCTGGCCCTCGGCCTGCTTCAGGTGGAGGGGGCACACCAGACCTACGCCCTGACAGACACCAGCCAGGAGGTGCTCTTCGGTGGCCGTACGGTCGCGCTGCGGCACGATCCCGTACGACAGGCGAAGCCCAAGGCCCGGAAGACGGCCAAGGCTGCCGTCGACCTGCCCGCCGAAGCACGCGAGCTGTTTGAGCTGCTCCGTGAGTGGCGGGCAGGACAGGCGAAGGACCAGGGAGTGCCGCCCTACGTCATCTTCCACGACTCGGCGCTGCGGGAGATCGCCACGCGGCGGCCCGCCGACCTGGTCGACCTCGGGCGCGTGCCCGGCATCGGTGAGGCGAAGCTCACCCGGTACGGCGCCGATGTGCTTGACATGGTGGCCTCCGCGACCGACCAGGAGTCACCATGACCGCCATCGTGCAGACGCAGTCCGAGTCGCGCGTCCAGAATCTCTACCGAGAGATCCTGTCGAAGAGCTTTCCGCGCGCAGAGCTCTGCACCGAAGCTGAGCTCGTCGACTCCGTCGCGGCCGGCCACTACCGCGTGTGGGTCCTCGAGCGGGCCGGTACGGATGTGGGCGTGGCCATCGTCGAGGATGTCGGGGTCCCCGGCCTCGCGCTGCTGTCCTGGCTGGCGATGCAGCGGGGCGGCCGCTCAGCTGGCGGCGGCACCCGCCTGCTGCGGTCCGTGCTCGCCGCCGAAGCCGCCAACGGAGTCACCCACCTGGTGGGCGAGATCGAGAACCCAGCCGGGGATGCTTCCCACGCCCATGGAGATCCGTCGGCTCGTGCGCGGTTCTACGAGCGGTTCGGCGCCCAGGCGATCGTCGTGCCCTACGACCAACCGCCGATGGCGCCTGGCCTGCCCGCGGTAGCGATGCTGCTCCTCGCGATCCCGACCAAGCCTCCCAGCGATCAGCCAATCCCGGCGACGGCACTCACCGATCTGTTGGTTCGCTCGGGACGCGTGGTCGCCGGCAGCCTTCGGCACACCACCATCGTCGAGCTGCTGGCCGACGGGGTGCCACGCGGCTCCCTCACCGCGGCGACCTTCGTACGCACGAGGGAGCGCGCCTGACCGCCCGATCCGCCCACGTCCTCTGTACGCGAGACCTGATCGCGCGTGACTCGCCCGGATTCGCTACCGGCTCAGGCCGGGCTCCAAGGTGGGGTCGTAAGACGCTGGCCCGGCCGATCCCCCGCCGAGCACAGCGACCGCCAGGCCAACCTGGGTGGCGGTCCTGCCCACCCACATCGCCCCCCGGACGTCGGGTCTGTCGGCGCTGAGCTCGAAGGTGGCTGTCCGGTCGCCGGTCAACGGCAGCGGCAGGGATCGGCCTGGCTCCACCTGCGTGCGGGACGTGTCCACCACCCCACCCTCGGCCGTGCGCGTGACCAGGGTCACCGTGGCGACGGCGTCGCCCGGGTTGGTGACGAACAGTTGCGCCCCTTCCACCACGGGCATCTGAACGGTGCCAGTCAGGCCGCTGCCCGAACCGATGACGGCGATGTCACCGTCACTGGCGGCCCGGACGGCAGCGGCCACAGGTTGGGTGGAGGTCAGCCTCAGCCCGACGGCAGCACCCTTCAGGGCACCTTCCAGGGGGATCGCCACGGTCGACTCTGCGTTGACGTCGAAGGTGTCGGCGCCGCTGGGCGCGAAGTGTGAGGTCTTGTCGGAGACCTCGACGGTCACGGTGGCCCGCCGGTTGCCGGGGTTCGTGACGACGAGCGTACGAGCGCCCTCTCCCCCAGGCACGAGCGGAACCACTGCTGTCACTGCGGGAGTGGCTGCGCCGGTCGACCAGTCACCACCGGCATCACTGCTCATCCGTACGGTGGCGGCGATCCGGCCCTCCGATGCCCGCACCTGGATGCCCAACGGATCCCCGGTGGTCAGCAGCGGTTCCAGATAGACGACTCTGGTGGAGTTGCCGGGTACGGCGAGCCCGCGCGCGCCCGGCGCGGTCACGCGCCCGTCCTTGCCAAGGATCGTGACGTCGACCACCGCCTGGGTAGCGTCGACGTTGGTCAGCTCGACCGCGGCACGCTCGCTCGTGCTCGACATGACGCCAGGGAACCAGTGCTCGCCCGCAGGTGCGCGGCAGGGCGCCAGCCACAGGCCTCGGTAGACGCCGGTGGGCATCGTGCTCTGTGACAACCCGCCGAGCGACGCCGACCCCGACAGCACCATCGGCTTCCCGACCGGCGCCTTGAGGAAGGTCTGCGTCGTGCCGAGCGAGGTCTCCCCGACGAGTCGGTGCCGGAAGGCGTCGGCGGAGCCGGCGAGCACTGTCGTGGTCAGCGTTGTCGGGTCTCCGGCCACGCACGCGAGGGTACGAGCGCTTGCGACCTGGATCGGCGCACCGGCGACCCGCCCGGACGGCAGCAGCCCCAGCACCAGGACCAACGCCAGCGTGGCCGCGACGGCGATGGCTGGTCGGAAGAGTGGATGCCTCATGAGAGCACCTCCGCGTTCCCTGATGCGCGGCGTGGGGCGACGGCCTCGACCTCATCGTCGTCTCGCTGCAGCGACGGCGCCGCGAACAGCGCCAACAGCCCCAGCCCGACCAGCTGCAGCCATGCCCACCAAGGGACCTGCTGCGCCAGGCGAAGGTCCACCTGACCGGAGGCCGAGCCCAGGTCGTAAGCAGCGCGCCAGTCTGGCCCGGTGACCGGTGCCAGGGTGGTGCCACCGACAACGACCGTACGACGCGGGTCTGGCGGTTCGGCGAGGACCAGGATCCGGCCAGCCGAGCCGGTCGGTACGGCGGTCGTCACGTGGCTGACGGTCGCGCCATCGACGATCTGAGTACGGGACGGCTTACCGAGCACGAGCCAGACGGTGCCGGTCGGGTCGTCGGTGCCTCGTTGGAGTCCGGGTGTGGAGCCAAGCGCGGCCGAGACGTCGGAGCCAGCTCCGCTGACCCGGACGTGGCTGATGCCGAGGTTGGCCAGACCAGCAGCGAGCCCGTCGACCTGCTTGCCCGACGCGATCTGCGCCACGATCGTACGAGCAGCCGCCACCGCGTCAGGCGAGCCACCCAGCACCAGTCCGGCCTCACCATCACCCCACCGAGGGTGACCGGGCTCGTCGACCAGCCAGCCGACCGAGTCAGGTCGCAAGGAGACCAGCAGAGCACGAGACTGTTGGGCCACCTCGGCGTCACGAATGTAGACCGGTACGGAAGAGGCGTCGGTGCGCGTCAGGGGCGCTCCCACACCACCCCACATCCACCAGCCAGTCGCCAGCACCAGCGCCACGACGCCCACGACAGATGACACCAGGACGAGGCTCTGACCGAGCCCGAAGTCGGCTTCTGCCAGATCAGCCCGGGCCCGGTCGACGGCAGTCGCGGACCCGACCAGCAGCAACCCGAAGCCAGCCACCAACCACATGGTCACCTCGGGCCGCGCAAGACCCCCATTCACCGTCACCAGCAACCGGGACAGCACGGCGGCCAGCGTCAGGCAGCCGGCCGCACCCGCCCAGACACCCCAGGCCGCCGGTCGCAGGTACAAGGCGACAGCAGCACCCAGCCACAGCAGGCCGAAGACCGTGACGCTGAGCCAGAGCGGCGGCAGGCCAGGACCCGCCGATCGGGCGAGGAACGCGCCCCAGGCCGAGCTCGCCTCCACGGTGCCCAGCAGAGGTTCCGGGCCGGTCAGTAGCCGTCCTGGATGACGAAGGAGTGCTGGCGCCCAGGGGAGCAGGAGCACGGCCGACGCCGCGACGGCGAGCAAGGCGCGGGGCACGCCAGCCCGGCGTCGCACAGCGACCCCGACGAGGCAGGCACCGCCCACGACCAGAGCGAGGGGCGCAATCGAGGCCAGGACCGCGAGCACCAGTGCGGCGCCGGCTGGCGCTCGCCACCCGTCCAGTCCGCGACCGACCCCCCACGCTCGCAGGCACACGCCCAGGAGCGGAAGCGCGACGGCCCACACGACGAGCCAGACCTGACCACGCGAGTAGCCACCGACCAGCACGGGCAGCAGTCCGTACAACACCGCGGTCAGCCAGCGCGCGCGGACACTGGCGACGTACGGCTCCAGGTACCAGCCGCATGCCACCGCCGCCGCAGGGACGCCGAGTAGCAGGGCTGCCACCGCCGACCAGCCGGGCACTACAAAGGGAACCGAGGCGATTGCGGCCAGCCCAAGCCAGGCGGGATGCTCGCCGGCGAGCCCCGGTGGCGGCGACAGGTAGCTGGCGAACCCGGCTCCCAGCGACGACGGCGCCGGGAGCAGGCCCGACGAGAGGAGCTGGCCCAACCCGAGGATCCGACGCCCAGCCACCAGACCGATGACGAGAACTCCGACTGCGCCGAGGATCGGCAGCAGTGCTCCCTGCGAACGCTGGGAGCGGTCGGCGAAGTCGTCACCGGTCAGCTCATCGAGGGTGACCGAGTCGCCAGCCGTCGTGAAGGCCCGGAACCGGTCAGAGGCCGCCCTGGCCACCGTCTCGGCTGCCACCGACCAGCTCGACCACGCATGTGGTCGCAGACGCGACACGCCTCGCCGACCGTCTGCCGTCGGGCTGATCGCGCGTACCCTGCGCCGCAGCGACCGGACGGCTCGTCCGCTCCGGAGGAAGTCACTCGCCGCACCGATCTCCTGGCGGGCCAGGTCGACCCGCTTGCCAAGCAGGTAGCCCAGCGCGCGCAGCACAGAGCCCACCAGCAGCCGCAACGAGACGAGCAGGGCAGCTGGTCCAGCACTGTGCGCGGCGACGGTCCGCATGGCCATCGTGCGGTCGTACGCTGCCGGGGTTCGCCCTGCGGCTGCAGCGAGAGTGCCGGCTCTCCGACCTGACCGACCGGCTTCTCGATGCGTGATCCGGGCAGCTGGACAGGTGACCACGCGGTGGCCAGCCAGCCGTGCACGCCAGCCGAGCTCGACGCCGTCCCGAAACAGCGGTACGGCGTCGTCGAAGCCGCCGATCTCGTCGAACGTGCTGCGGCGGATGAGCATGCCGCAGGTTGAGACTCCGAGGGAGTCGGCCGACTCGTGCTGCCCTTGGGCGACCTCACCAGGATCGATCGTCGAGTCCCGGCGGCCGGTGTGGGAGATCGAGATTCCCAGCTCAGCGATCCGGGCAGCCTGGCTGCGGCGGGTGGGACGAAGCAGCATGGGGCCGACGATGTCGGCGTCGGGGGTCCGGGCGGTCTGCTCCAGCAGCTTGCCGAGGGCATCACGCTTGACGACCACATCGTCGTGCAGGAGCCACAGCCATTCAGCGGGAGCTACCGTGTCCAGCCCTGCAGCCACTGCCCGGCCGAAGCCCCACGTGGCGTCACCCTCGACGATGCTGAGCCACTCGTCGGCCGCCGCATCAAGGATCTGTCTGGTGGCGTCGGTGGAGGCGTTGTCGACGACGACCACGTGACGAGGTCGAACATCCAGGGCGCGGACGGAAGCGATCGCGTCCCGTACCCACGACTCACCATTCCGGACGACCATGACGGCCACGACTCCGTCACCAGAGGGAACATCCAGCTCATCGACATGCTCAGCGTCGACCCAGGACCAGAGGTCGTCGTCGTCCTGAGTGAGTTCTGCTGTCATGGCCCGGACAGCCTAACAGCGGACCCTGGCGCGACCTTCAGGTCTCAGACTGCCTGCTTCTTCAGCCGGCGCCGCTCACGCTCGGACAGGCCTCCCCAGATGCCGAACCGCTCGTCATGGGCGAGGGCGTAGTCCAGGCACTCGGCCCGCACGTCACACGACTGGCAGACCTTCTTCGCCTCGCGGGTGGACCCGCCCTTCTCCGGGAAGAAGGCTTCGGGATCGGTCTGTGCGCAGAGGGCTTGGGCTTGCCAGCCCAGTGCACCCTCGTCGGTGCCGCTGGCATCCACGCCTGTCACCGCGAGAATCTGCTCCATGTTCCCTCCCCGACCCAACCCGTCATCGTTGACGGATGACACGGTGAGAATTACATGCTTGGGATTAGGTGTCAACCCGCATGGAGCAAATCACGGACTGTACCGAATCAGGCGATGAAGGAGGCTCGACGCGCCGCGCGTCGCAGCAGGATCAGGACGCCGTGGCCCAACGCTGCGACGAGCACCACGTTGGTCAGGGCGCGGCCCAGGTTCCAGCCCATCGACGTGGCCAGGTTGAACAGGACGAACGTGAGCAGGTTCTCCAGCGTGGTCGCCTCAGGGTTCC
>Ga0116180_1002746_pt1 | contig 13726 bp, 11 predicted proteins | sample AD_UKC073_MetaG_FD_89804 | JGI IMG/M metagenome (GOLD analysis project Ga0116180, IMG submission 89804) | Active sludge microbial communities of municipal wastewater-treating anaerobic digesters from USA - AD_UKC073_MetaG | ecosystem: Engineered > Bioreactor > Anaerobic > Digestate | place: USA...
CCCTGGGCTTGCAGACCGCCTTCAGCGTTTCCCCTTCCGGCCTCCACATAGCGGCCGTCAGAGGTCAGGGTCAGGAAGCCGAGGGTGGCGGCGACCTTCACCGAGGTGCGGCCCATGCCGGGAAGCTCTACGGTAGCCGAGGGGCTGATGGTGCTGGTTGGGGAGCCTGCATTATTCTGGAGGGTGGCGAGGATGCCGCCTTGAGCCGGGGCGAGGTCGGCCGCCGTTTGACGGGTGACCGTGGATTCCGGGCCTTGCTGCACGCCATTGACGAAGGAGACGTGGCCGGTATGCACGCGGCTGGTGTTGGCCTGCTGGGGTGCCTGGGATTGGATGCCGAGGCGCTGACGGGCAAGCGGGATGCCGTAATCGGATTCGCTGTCGCTGCCCATCTCGTAGCGGGAGACGCCCTGAATGTTGCCGATGGTGACGCGGGGGATGTCTGCGGGCGCCCTGGAGGGCTGGCCGGGGGTGTAGCGGGTGACCTGCTCGCCGTCCATGCCGGTGTGGGTGTGAATGTCGCTCATGTAGTGTGTTCTCCTTGTGACGAAGTGTTGAGGGCCGCCACAAGGGCAGCACGCTAGGTTTGATGGATGGGGTTGGTGTTCATCTGGTGGTGATTGAAGGCTTCTCCAGGGCGCCCGGCTGGGTGATAGAACAGCTGTTATGGGATGGGCGGACTGGAGGGCCTGGGGTTGGTCTGAGGCGGTTAGATGACCAGGGGAAGGACTGGGGCGGGATGTGCTCTGAACAGCCTCTTTATCTGTTACTTCTTTACTGGTCATCTTTAACCAGGAAGTCTTTAAGATGCTTCTTCAGTGAATCTTTATTCCAGTTCTTTCTAAAGCCGGGGTTTAACCACATAAAACAATGTAAGTCTTTGATTTAAAAGGATAAATATGTTATTTCGGGAGCCATTTGCCCGCTTGGATTGCAGACCTTCCTAGCACACCTCATCAGCTGGCGTCAATGGTTTTTGTTAGCCTCTTGGAGGTCTGCGGACAGCCGCAGGGCTTCGGCGAAGGTCTTCGGAAGGGCGAAGGAAGGGGCGGGTGCCTGGGCAGCCTCCAGTTCCATCCAACGGGTCACGATACGGTGCCGCATGGTGACGTTGTAGCCGGACACAAGGGTGATCGTGAGGTCCTTCGGGAGGCAGCAGGCGCTCCGCTTCTCACCCTTGGCATCCACATAGACCGACGCAAATTTGCACGCGTCGATTTGGAGGTCTTCCAGCATGCTGCGGATGTCCCGGAGCACGTCGGCGTGGCGCTTCCCCGTCAGCTCGGCAATCTCGCGGCTGCTCATGGTCGGCCCTTCCGGGGGCAGCGGCGGGAGCGCCTTTACAGCGCCTTCGAGGGACTTGTGCTCCCACACCTGGGGATTGGTGAGGGGCGCCACGACAGCATCGCCGCACAGGCGCTTTGCTTCAGGGGACACAATAGGGAAGGTGACGGGGGTCTGCTGGCTGAGGTCGGGGGCGTTCTGCTCCTTCTCCTGCTGGCCCGCCTTGTACGTCTCCACGGCTTCCGTGCGGATGCGCTCGATGGTGGCGTTAATGGCGGCCCCGATGGGCGGGATGGAGGAGCACCAAAACAGATAGCAGCACTCACACGCCTGTGCAGCCGCGTAGCGGCGAGCTATGAAAGCATCGGCGCCTTATCCCGCGCCCTCATGACGGTCTGCCGGCTGGTCTTGAACTCCTTCGCCAGCGCCGCCACGCTCTCGCCCTTGCTCAGGCGGTCCCGGATGGTGTCCTGCTGGGCGTCTGAAAGGGCTCCGGGGCGGCCTATGGCCTTACCTTCTGCCTTCGCCCTCGCTAGTCCCGCCTGGGTGCGCTCTATGAGCAAGTCCCGCTCAAACTCCGCCACCGCTGCTAGAACCTGCATGGTCATCTTCCCGGCTGGACTGGTGAGGTCCATTCCCCCGAGAGCGAGACAATGGACGCTGACGCCCCGCTTGCCGAGGTCTTCGATAGTCGCCCTCACGTCCATCGCATTGCGGCCTAGACGGTCCAGCTTGGTGACGATGAGTACGTCCCCGTCATCCATCCTTTCCAGGAGCTTGGAGAATCCGGGGCGCTGCTTGGCCTCCTGGGAGCCGCTGACGACCTCACGGACGATGCGGCGGTCTTCCAGGTTGAAGCCTGCGCCCCTGATTTCCTGGACTTGGTTATCGGTGGTCTGGTCTTGGGTGGAGACGCGGCAGTAAGCGAAGACGCGGGACATGGTGAAGGGCTCCTGAAGTGTCCGTTATAGGTGTCCGAATCATCGCCCCTGTTCAATACCCCGTCAAGCTAAGTTTTGGACATGGTGAATCAGGGATGTACGGAAACGGTCGGTTTAGGACATGGCTACCCGCGCAGCGGGAGCGCAGGCTTCAGGAGGTCCGAGGACGGCCGGTAAGGGCCTGGAAGAGGCGCCGAGGGTGAATGGCTGGGCGAGGAGGAAGACCGCACCAGCGCCACGCCAAGAGGTTCGCCGGGCGCCCATGCGGTCCCCTATCGGCTGCGGCTGCGTGGGTGGCTGGAGGTGCCCCTACGGGGGGGAATGGGCGCTTCGCTTACGAGAGGGGACGCCTCGAAAATTTCCGCCGGATGCTCCCCACTTGGCGGACAAGGTATGATGACGTTTATCTAATCCCTTGCTCACTCATCATGGATTGCACTGTATTTTTGACTGTCTTTACGGGCACCTGCACTTACGTCATGGGGCAAATTATCGTAAAGCTCATTCTCGAGCCCGTACAAGAACTTAGAAAAACCATAGGTCAAGTTTCACATATGCTGATCGAACACTGCTCAGAGATACACACTCCCGGTATAGCTGACGAGGCAGTGATACAGGGTGTGTCGGACAAGCTCGCAATGATGTCTGCCCAACTAAACGCCCACCTCTACCTTGTTCCGGCTTACGGATTGACCGCGCGGGTGTTCCGCTTGCCTTCAAGGAACGACGTTCTAACCGCTAGTAGCGCCCTGATGGGACTTGCAAACAGTGTGTTCCCATCGAAGAACCCGAGATTATTTGAAGCGAATATCAGGAAGAAAGAATTGGTCTGCGACAAACTCAAGATATACCTACCGCCCGAAGACCGAATTTCGCGTGCGGAGGACTTGGACGAATAGCGGACGATTGGCAGGCTCTTTCAGGGAATCGAAGTGATTTCCCCGATACTCAAAACGCTTGGCTGTTCTGATAATCGCGTGGTAGAGTTTGACCTACAGGCAGTCGGAAACCCAGTAACGGCGCGGGTTTTGAGAGGTGGTTCGATTCCTAAACCCCTGTCGGGGGGACCAAGTTACCGTGTCAGGTAACCTCAAGCAGCCTCAGAAGTACCCGAAGAAGCCCGCCGTTGCGGGCTTTTTCGTTTTCCGGGCGCATCGTCCTGGTCAGTAGCCCTCACTCAATCGCGTGCATTGCGCGGGCCTTTCACGGGGCCATTTATTAAGCCCTCGGCATTCCGCGACAAAAAGGCTTCCATGCCTCTGACCGATACGGTCATCCACAAAACTCTTCCAGTCGATAAGCCCTTCAAGCTCTCCGATGAAAAAGGACCTTTCCTGAACGGTTCGCGGTACTGGAAGCCCAATTACCGATTCGCCGGCAAGGAAAGGAAACTCGCCCTTGGGGTGTATCCGGAAGTCTCTCTCAAACTTATCCGGTAGAAGCGTCAAGGGTGGAATGGCCGGACGGCTACCAACATATTTCATTCCAACCGGTTGAATCCGCCCACCAATATGGCACGCACGGATCGATGTCTCACATGGGCAACTGCCGGGGACAATAGGCGCAATCCAGTTTCGCGAGCAACGAGGCGAAAGGGCAATGCCCGGCACAACGCCTCGACCGAGCGCTTCGTCGCCAGCTTCAAGAATGCGCGCGCATGGCGTGAGCTACGCGACGCCCGATGAGGCGATGAGCGATCTGTTCCAATACATCGCCGCCTTTCTACAACCGAAGCCGCCGCCGCTTCTCAACAGAATCGGCGAGAAATGGCGACGGTGACAGGTTGGAAGGCGGAAAACGTGGAGCGCAAAAAAAACCCTACACAGCGTAATCCGCTGGGTAGGGTTCTGGTTGACCAGCTCATCAATGCCGACAGGCTTCGCCGGCATTTTTGATGCGCAAACGCGGGGCTCAGTGCTTGACGACTTCGCCGTTCTCCGTCGGCTCGGCCGGCTTGGCGACGGCAACGTCACTGGTCGGTGTGTCCGGCAAGGCTTCGGGCACGCGCTCGAGCGCGTGTTCGAGCACTTGGTCGATCCACTTGACCGGGATGATTTCCAGCGCGTTCTTCACGTTGTCGGGAATCTCCGTGAGATCCTTGACGTTTTCCTGGGGTATCAGCGCACGTGTGATACCGCCGCGGACTGCGGCCAGCAGCTTTTCCTTCAGGCCACCGATGGGCAGGACTTCACCGCGCAGCGTGATCTCCCCGGTCATCGCCACATCGCAGCGCACCGGAATACCCGTCAACACCGACACCAACCCGGTGCAGATGGCGATACCGGCGGACGGGCCGTCCTTCGGGATCGCACCTTCGGGCAAGTGGATGTGGATATCGGACTTCTGATAGAAGTCCTCTTGGATGCCCAGCGACTTGGAGCGCCGGCGCACCACCGACAGCGCGGCCTGGATGGACTCCTGCATGACCTCGCCGAGTTTACCGGTGGTCATGATCTTGCCCTTGCCCGGCAGCGCCACGGCCTCGACGGTGAGCAGTTCGCCGCCGACTTCAGTCCACGCCAAGCCGGTGACCTGGCCGATCTGGTTCTCCTTCTCGGCCACACCGAAGCTGTACTTGTGCACGCCCAGGTACTTGTCGATGTTTTTGGAGTTCACCACCACCTTGGTCTTGCGCTTACCGAGAACCAGAGCCTTCACCACCTTGCGGCAGACCTTGGACACCTCGCGCTCCAAACCACGCACGCCGGCCTCGCGGGTGTAGAAGCGAACGATGTCGCGTAGCGCGTCTTCGGTGACCGACAGCTCCTCGCGTTTGATCCCGTTGTTCTTCATCTGCTTGGGAACGAGATAACGCTCGGCGATATTCACCTTCTCGTCTTCCGTGTAACCGGACAGGCGGATCAGTTCCATCCGGTCGAGCAGCGGCGCCGGAATGTTGAGGGTGTTGGCGGTCGCCACGAACATCACATCCGACAGGTCGTATTCCACTTCGATGTAGTGGTCGACGAAGGTCGAGTTCTGCTCCGGGTCGAGCACTTCAAGCAGCGCCGACGACGGATCGCCACGGAAATCCTGGCCCATCTTGTCCACCTCGTCGAGGAGGAAAAGCGGGTTGCGCACGCCGACCTTGGACATGTTCTGCAAAATCTTGCCCGGCATCGAACCGATGTAGGTGCGACGGTGACCGCGGATCTCGGCTTCATCGCGCACACCGCCGAGGCTCATGCGCACGAACTTGCGATTGGTGGCACGCGCCACCGACTGACCGAGAGAGGTCTTGCCGACCCCCGGAGGACCGACCAGGCACAGGATCGGCGCCTTCAGCTTGTCCACGCGCTGCTGCACGGCAAGATATTCAAGGATGCGTTCCTTGACCTTCTCGAGGCCGTAGTGCTCCTTGTCGAGGATCGTTTCGGCTTCGGCCAGATCTTTGCTGATGCGCGACTTCTTTTTCCAAGGCAGGCCGACCAAGGTTTCGATGTAGTTGCGGACCACCGTGGCTTCGGCCGACATCGGCGACATCAGACGCAATTTCTTGAGCTCTGCCTGGGCCTTGGCCATAGCCTCCTTGGTCATGCCGGCGGCCTTGATCTTCTTGTCCATCTCCTCAAGATCGGCACCGTCTTCGCCCTCGCCGAGTTCCTTCTGGATGGCCTTGACCTGTTCGTTGAGGTAATACTCGCGCTGGCTCTTTTCCATCTGGCGCTTGACGCGGCCACGGATGCGCTTTTCTACCTGGAGGATGTCGAGTTCGGTTTCGAGCTGGTTAAGCAGGCGCTCGAGGCGTCGGCCGGCATCGAACATTTCGAGGATTTCCTGCTTCTGCTCGAGTTTGAGCGGAAGGTGGGCAGCAATGGTATCTGCCAGCCGGCCCGGATCCTCGATGCCCGAAAGCGAGCTGAGGATTTCCGGCGGAATCTTCTTGTTGAGCTTAACGTACTGGTCGAACTGGCTGATGATGGCCCGGCGCATGGCTTCGACTTCGTTGTCGGGCGCTTCTGCAGCCGGCAGCGGTTGGGCCTTGGCAACGAACAGGGTGCGCAGATCCTCCACCGACAGCACGCGCGCACGCTGCACGCCTTCGACCAGCACCTTCACGGTGCCGTCAGGCAGCTTGAGCATCTGCAGGATGTTGGCAATGCAACCGAGGTCGTAGAGATCTTCGGCCGAGGGTTCGTCCTTGGCGGCGGATTTTTGCGCCACCAGCAGGATGCTCTTGCCGGCTTCCATGGCGCTTTCGAGAGCCTTGATGGATTTGGGGCGACCCACGAACAGCGGGATCACCATGTGCGGAAACACCACCACGTCGCGCAGGGGGAGCAGCGGGAGTTCGATCTGTTCTTCGGGGAGGTCAAGCGTGCTCGACATGATTATTCCTTTAAAGGCACTAAGGCCCCATATGGGGCCCTAGCGACATCAATTCAAGCAGTCCGGGAAAAAACTTCTGCTCGATGTCAGTTGGAGCCGGAGACCTTGGGTTGATCGGCATAGATCAGGATCGGCTTGGTGCCGCCGTCGATCATTCCTTCGTCGATCACTACTTTGGACACATTCTCCATGGACGGCAGTTCATACATGGTGTCGAGCAGCGTGCCTTCAAGAATCGAACGCAGACCGCGGGCACCCGTCTTGCGCTTGAGCGCCTTGCGGGCAATCGCCTGCAAGGCCGCAGGACGCACCTCGAGTTCGACGCCTTCCATCGAGAAGAGTTTCTGGTATTGCTTGATGAGCGCGTTTTTCGGCTCGACGAGAATCTGAATCAACGCCTCCTCATCGAGCTCCTGCAGCGTGGCAACCACAGGCAGACGGCCGATCAACTCTGGGATCAGGCCAAACTTGATCAGATCGCCCGGCTCCACTTCACGCAAGGATTCGGAAAGGTTCTTGCTCTCGCTGCTCTTCACCTCGGCCCCGAAACCGATCCCGAACTTTTCGGTACGGTTGCGAATCACCTTGTCGAGACCGTCGAACGCGCCTCCGCAAACGAACAGGATGTTGGTGGTATCCACCTGCACGAAATCCTGGTTCGGATGCTTGCGCCCGCCTTGCGGCGGAACCGATGCGATGGTGCCTTCGATAAGCTTCAAGAGAGCCTGCTGGACGCCTTCACCGGACACATCGCGAGTAATCGACGGGTTGTCCGACTTGCGGGAAATCTTGTCGATTTCGTCGATATAGACGATACCTTGCTGTGCCTTGTCGACTTCGTAGTCGCACTTCTGCAGCAACTTCTGGATGATGTTTTCGACGTCCTCGCCGACATAACCGGCTTCGGTGAGCGTCGTCGCATCCGCCATCACGAAAGGCACGTTGAGAAGGCGAGCCAAGGTCTGGGCGAGCAGCGTCTTGCCCGAACCAGTGGGGCCAACCAACAGGATATTGCTCTTCGAGAGCTCGACGTCGTCGTGTGTCTTGGAGAGGTGACGCAAGCGCTTGTAGTGGTTGTACACCGCCACGGACAGGATGCGCTTGGCCGGCCCCTGGCCGATCACGTACTGGTCGAGGATCGCACTGATCTCGCGGGGCGAGGGAAGCTCACCCTTGACGCCCTTGGCGCCACCGGTATCTGCAGTAATTTCATCGCGAATAATGTCGTTGCACAGCTCGATGCATTCATCGCAGATGAACACGGACGGACCCGCGATAAGCTTGCGGACCTCGTGTTGGCTCTTGCCGCAGAACGAGCAATATAAGAGCTTTTCTCCGCTCGTTTTCTTGTCCGCCATTACTGCCCTTTCTCTCTGTACAGGATACTGCCGAACAATCAGGCCACGTCGGCGCGGCTGGTCAGAACTTTATCGATCAACCCGTAACGCGTGGCGTCTTCCGCAGACATGAAGTTGTCCCGGTCGGTGTCACGTTCGATGTTCTCGACAGGCTGACCGGTGTGCTTGGCCAGCATGCCGTTGAGTTTGGCGCGCAGGGCGAGGATTTCGCGAGCATGGATTTCGATATCCGACGCCTGCCCCTGAAAACCGCCGAGCGGCTGATGAATCATAATCCGCGAGTTGGGCAGCGAAAACCGTTTGTCCTTCGCGCCGGCCGCCAGCAGGAAGGCGCCCATGCTTGCCGCCTGCCCAACGCACAGAGTGCTCACGTCCGGCTTGATGAACTGCATGGTGTCGTAGATCGCCATGCCGGCCGTCACCGAACCGCCCGGGGAGTTGATGTAGAAGAAGATGTCCTTGTCCGGGTTTTCCGATTCGAGGAACAGCAACTGAGCGACGATCAGGTTGGCCGTCACGTCGGTGACCGGCCCTACCAGAAACACCACCCGCTCCTTGAGAAGGCGCGAGTAGATATCGTAGGACCGCTCACCGCGACCACTCTGCTCGACCACCATCGGAATCAGGCCGAGGCCGACCGGACTCCAGTCGCTTTGAGAATACGGGGGTGTCATCGGGTTCATTTAACGTCGCTTTCCGCGGAAATTAAGCCGCATTGCCCATCAAGTCGTCAAAAGAGGTGGCCTTGTCGGTCGTTTTGGCATTGCCAACGACCCACGCTACCACATTGTCCTCGATCACCAGCGCTTCGGCCTGTGCCAGACGTTGCGGCTGGGAGTAATACCAACTCACCACTTCGCTCGGATCTTCATAGCTGGCGGCAAAGTCTTCGATGGTGGCACGAATCTGCTCAGGCTTGGCCTGGAGGTCCTTGCTCTTGACCAGCTCGGACATGATCAGGCCAAGCTTGACACGGCGAGCCGCCTGTTCGGCAAACCAGCTGGCGTCAATCGGCAGATCCTTGGTCTGCATGCCGCGGGCCTCGAAATCCTTCTTGGCGTTTTCGGCCAACTGACGGGATTCCTGCTCGACCAGAGCCTTCGGCACGTCGATCGGGTGAGTTTCAATCAACACGTTCATGACGCGCTCCTTGACCTTGGCCTGGATGCGACGCTTCACTTCGCGCTCCAGATTGCCCTTTACTTCTTCGCGCATCTTGGCGACATCGCCATCGGCGATACCCAACGACTTGGCGAATTCACTGTCGATTTCCGGCAGCTTCGGCTCTTCAACCTTCTTCAGCACCACTTCGAACTGAACGGTCTGACCGGCCAGATGGGTCGCGTGGTAATCGGCCGGGAAGGTCATGTCGAACGTCTTGACTTCACCTGCGTTGAGACCCAGCACGGCAGTTTCGAAATCCTTGAGCATCTGGCCAGCGCCAATCACAAAGGGAAAATCGGTTGCCTTGCCACCTTCGAATTCGACACCATCCTTGCGACCGGTGAAATCGACTACGACACGATCGCCGTCCTGGGCCGCACGCTCGATAGGCACAAAAGTGGTGCGCTGCTTGCGCAGAACTTCGAGGGTCTTGTCGACTTCGGCATCGCCGACTTCGAGCAGCGGACGCTCGACTTCGTGGGCGCTCACGTCGGCAATCGCGATTTCCGGGTAAACCTCGAATACCGCCGTGAACTCCAGCGCTTCGGCTCCGGCAGCTTCTTTCGGCTCGATGTTCGGATAGCCAGCAATGCGCAGGTTCTGGGCACGGATCTGCTCGCCCAGCACGCGTTCGACCGCGGCACCGATGGCCTCCGAGCGGGCTTGCGGACCATACGACTGCGCCACCATCCGGAACGGAACCTTACCCGGACGGAACCCCGGCATCTTGACGGTACGAGCCATCTGCTTGAGACGGGCTTCCACGTCCTTTTCGATATCGGCCAGCGGCACGGACATGTCGATACGGCGCTCGAGTGCGCTCACCACGGTTTCCTGGTTGCTCATGAAAATTCCCTGATCGGTCTGGACAAAAACGCTTCATCAATGGGCGGAGAATATCGAGCAAGACTCGTGCCTCAATCGCCCTGTAACCAATGAAGACGTCGGAAAAACCTTTAGTCTATCACAGGCGCCTGAATGGCTTGCAGCACCGCGTGTGATGTGACATCCGTGCGTCGCATCGATGCATCAAGTGTGAAAAAGTCCCATAGAATCGTTGGAACTCCATTCGCGTTTGCGCTATCACATCAACTGGAACACCCAAACTCCTCAGCCTTGGCGGATATACCGCGTGCTTTCGAGGTGCTCGATCAACGATCTGCGTCACACGCCGTCATCCGCGCCGAGGGTGGCGGCAAATTCGGTACCCTGCTCGGGTGCCCTGCCTCAGGAGACATCAGATGAGTATCTTCACCAGCTTTCAGGCCCGATACGAGTCGACACGGGAAGAGGAGATGTCGATCCAGGAATATCTGGATCTGTGCAAGTCCGACCCGATGGCTTATGCGACCTCGGCCGAACGCCTGCTCCAGGCCATCGGCGAACCGGAACTTGTCGACACGCGTCTCGATCCGCGCCTGTCACGCATCTTCTCCAACAAGATGATCAAGATCTATCCAGCGTTCCGCGATTTTTACGGAATGGAAGAATCGATCGAGAACATCGTGTCGTATTTCCGACATGCCGCTCAAGGTTTGGAGGAAAAGAAACAAATCCTTTATCTGCTTGGCCCCGTCGGCGGCGGTAAGAGTTCGTTGGCCGAAAAGCTCAAGACTCTCGTCGAAAAGATACCCTTCTATGCCATCAAGGGTTCTCCGGTGCATGAGTCGCCACTGGGTCTTTTCAATCTGACCGAGGATGGCCGCATTCTTGAGGGTGACTATGGGATTCCTCAGCGCTATCTCAACACGATCATGAGCCCGTGGGCGGTCAAACGCCTCCATGAGTTCAACGGCGATATCACCCGGTTCCGCGTCGTCAAACTGCGTCCATCGGTACTGCGTCAAGTCGCGGTGGCCAAGACCGAGCCAGGCGACGAGAACAATCAGGACATCTCCTCGCTGGTCGGCAAGATCGATATCCGCAAACTCGAGCAATATTCCCAGGACGACCCGGATGCCTATTCATATTCCGGCGGCCTGTGTCTGGCCAATCGCGGCCTCCTCGAATTCGTCGAAATGTTCAAGGCACCGATCAAGGTGCTCCACCCTCTGCTGACCGCCACCCAGGAAGGCAACTACAAGGGGACCGAAGGCTTCGGTGCCATTCCCTTCGACGGCATCGTGATGGCGCACTCCAACGAATCTGAATGGACGGCCTTCAAGAACAACCGCAACAACGAAGCCTTCCTCGATCGTATCTACACTGTCAAAGTGCCTTACTGCCTGCGCGTTTCGGACGAAGTGCGCATCTATGAAAAGCTGCTCGCCAACAGCTCCTTGTCTGCCGCGCCCTGCGCACCCGACACGCTCAGAATGATGGGTCAGTTTGCCGTGCTGTCGCGGATCAAGGAGCCCGAGAACTCCAGCCTCTTCTCCAAAATGCGCGTCTACGACGGCGAGAACCTCAAGGATACCGACCCGAAGGCAAAGAGCTACCAGGAATACCGCGACTATGCAGGCGTCGATGAGGGCATGACGGGGCTCTCCACCCGCTTTGCATTCAAGGTGCTCTCCAAAGTCTTCAACTTCGACCACCGCGAAGTCGCAGCCAACCCTGTTCACCTGATGTACGTCCTCGAACAGCAGATCGCCCAAGAGCAATATCCGCCCGAAAACGAAACCAAGTATCTGGCCTTCATCAAGGAATTCCTCGCCCCTCGCTATGCCGAATTCATCGGCAAGGAAATCCAGACCGCCTACCTCGAAAGCTACAGCGAATACGGCCAAAATATCTTCGATCGCTACGTCACTTACGCCGACTTCTGGATCCAGGACCAGGAATACCGTGACCAGAACACCGGCGAAATCCTTGATCGCAACGCGCTCAACGACGAACTGGAGAAGATCGAAAAACCTGCTGGAATCAGCAATCCGAAGGATTTCCGCAATGAAGTGGTGAACTTCGTGCTGCGTGCCCGCGCCAAAAACAACGGCAAGAACCCGAGTTGGACCAGCTACGAAAAACTGCGTGCGGTGATCGAAAAGAAGATGTTCTCCAATACCGAGGATCTGCTGCCGGTCATCAGCTTCAATGCCAAAGCCAGTGGCGACGACCAGAAGAAACATCAGAACTTCGTCAACCGCATGATCGAAAAAGGTTACACCGAGCGGCAGGTTCGCCTGCTGTGTGAGTGGTACCTGCGCGTCCGCAAGTCGTCCTGACTCAGCGGCAGCACGCCAACAGTTCGGGAGGCTTGAATGGTCCGGATCATCGACCGCCGGTTCGACAGCAAGAACAAGAGCACTGTCAACCGGCAACGGTTTATGCGTCGCTTCAAAAAGCAGATCCGCGAAGCCGTGGCCGACGCAATTTCGGGCCGCTCGATCAAGGATCTGGATAATGGCGAGAGTGTTTCCATTCCCGCCAAGGATCTGTCCGAGCCCCAGTTTCACCACGGCCACGGCGGCGTTTGGGAAACCGTATTCACCGGTAACGACCAGTTTTCCACCGGTGACCAGATCAACCGCCCCCAAGGCGGGGGCGGTGGCACGGGCAAAGGCAAGGCCAGTAAGGACGGTGAAGGCGAGGATGACTTCGTGTTCAATCTGTCCCGCGAAGAATTTCTTGACGTCTTCTTCGACGACCTCGCCCTGCCCGACCTCGTAAAGACGCAGCTCGCCCGCATCGAGGAATACAAAAGCCAGCGTGCCGGCTTTACCAACGACGGCACACCGGCCAACATCAACGTTGTGCGCTCGTTACGGGGCGCCCTTGGCCGCAGACTGGCCCTCGCTTCACCCTGGCAAGGCAAGCTGCGGGAGCTCCAGCGGCAACTGGACGAACTCCTCGAAACCCGGCCCGACAACGACCCGGATGTCGCCCGCCTGAAGGAAGAAATCGGCGCGCTGCGCGCCCGGATCGAAGCGATCCCCTTCATCGACACCTTCGACCTGCGCTACAACAACCGGATCAAGGCGCCCAAACCAACGACCCAGGCGGTGATGTTCTGCATCATGGACGTATCTGGCTCGATGGATGAAGAAAAGAAGTCGACTGCCAAACGCTTCTTCATGCTGCTCTATCTTTTCCTCATGCGCACCTACGAGCACATCGATCTGGTCTTCATCCGCCACCATACGGTTGCCAAGGAAGTAAACGAAGAAGACTTCTTTCACTCGCGAGAATCCGGCGGCACCGTGGTTTCGAGCGCAATAGATCTGATGCGTGAAATTCTCCACTCCCGCTACGCGAGCGGCGCCTGGAACATCTACGGCGCCCAGGCTTCCGACGGCGACAACTGGGAGAACGACTCGCCCCATTGCCGCGAATTGCTTGCCCAGACCATCCTGCCCTTCGTACAGCACTTCGCCTACATCGAAATCACTCGCGGCGAACCCCAGAATCTGTGGCGTGAATACGAAAAACTGCCCGGTGCCCATCCGAACTTCGCGATGCAGCACATCGAAGGCTTGCCGGATATCTACCCGGTGTTCCGTGAACTCTTCAGGAAGAAACTGGCATGAGCTCACCGATCCGAGCGAAACGAAAAAAACCTCTCCCAGCCCCCGGCGAATGGAGCTTCGAACTCATCGAGACCTACCACGCCGAGATTGACCGGGTCGCCCGCGAATACAAGCTCGACACCTATCCGATCCAGGTGGAGCTCATCACGTCCGAGCAGATGATGGACGCCTACTCGTCCGTCGG
>Ga0116180_1002756_pt1 | contig 13690 bp, 10 predicted proteins | sample AD_UKC073_MetaG_FD_89804 | JGI IMG/M metagenome (GOLD analysis project Ga0116180, IMG submission 89804) | Active sludge microbial communities of municipal wastewater-treating anaerobic digesters from USA - AD_UKC073_MetaG | ecosystem: Engineered > Bioreactor > Anaerobic > Digestate | place: USA...
CGCGCTGGCGGCCGCCTGGGCGGCCTGTTCGACCAATGACGCGTTCTGGCGCGTCATCAGATCGAGCTCGCCCATCGCGTGGTCGACCTCCTCGATGCCCGCGGTCTGGGCGTCGCCCGCCTCGCTGATCTGAGCGATCAGGGTCGTCACGTCGTGCACCTGTCGCACGATGTCGTCCATCGTCGCCCCCGTCGTCTGCACGAGACGTGCACCGGTCTGCACTTCGCCGACCGAGGTCACGATCAGTTCCTTGATCTCGCGCGCCGCGCCGGCCGAGCGCTGGGCGAGGTTGCGCACCTCGCTGGCGACGACCGCGAACCCGCGTCCCTGTTCGCCTGCACGTGCCGCCTCGACGGCCGCGTTCAGGGCGAGGATGTTGGTCTGGAACGCGATGCCGTCGATCAGACCGATGATCTCGGAGATGCGGCTCGAACTGCTCTCGATGCCGCTCATCGTCGTGGCCAGCTGGCCGACGACCTCGCCGCCCCGGGCGGCGGCGGCCGATGCGGTGCCGGCCAGCGCGCGTGCGCGGGCGGCGTTCTCGGCGTTGCCGCGCACCGACTCGGTCATCCCGCGCATGGAGGCGGCGGTCCGGTCGATGCTGTCGGCCTGCAGCCCGGAGCGGGCCGACAGGTCGTGGTTGCCGGCGGCGATCTGCCCGAGCGCGCCGGCGATCGATTCGGCGCCGGACCGGATCCCGCCCACCATGCCGTTGAGGGCGCCGCGCATGGCGTTCAGCGCCGCGAGCAGTTCACCGAGTTCGTCGCGCCCGGACGTGTCGATGCGCACCGACAGGTCGCCCGCCGAGATCGCCGTCGCCGCGGCGGTGGCCTTGGCGAGCGAGCGCCGGATCGAGCGCAGGGTCAGTGCCATCACGGTGCCGAACAGGACGACGCCGGCGGCGGCGAGCGCGATCGCCGAGCCTGCGAGCGTGCGGTTCTGTTCGACCGCGTGCTCGTACCGGCCGCGCGCGTCCTGCGCCTCCAGCGGGATCAGCGACTGCAGGGGCTTGCCGAACGCGATGTGGGCGCCCGCCCACTCGTCCTCCAGCAGCGTGCGCATGGCCTCCGGGTCGTTCTTCTCGTAGGCCGTCTCGATCCGGCCGAGCAGCGCGGCCACCTTCTCCCATCCCTTGACCAGATCCCCGCGGAGCGCCGCGCGCCCGGCATCGTCGTCGGCGGACCCGGAGGCGATCTGCCCGACCAGGCCGATCACCTGCGTACGCGTCTCGCGCAGGTGCTTGAGGGCGCCGGCGCGCGGGATCATCTCCGCGACGAAGGCGATGGCCCGGTAGCGGATCTCGCGCAGTTCGGATTCCACCCGCTGCAGGGCGAGAACCTGCTGCAGGCTGCCGCTGTACACGCGTTCGAGCGCCCGCTCGCTGAGGCGTCCCGAGTACAGGGTGAAGCCGGCCAGGGCGGCGGTGACGATCATGGCGGCGATCGTCGCCAGCAGCAGCTTGGTGCGGATCTTGATGCGGTCGAACATGGGGGATCCTTCCGAAACGCGCCGCCCCCCGGTGCGGGGCGGGGGGGCGGCGCCGCGGTTCACTGGGTCGGCAGGCCCTTGGCGGTCCACTCGGGCATGCCGCCGCGCAGCCAGTGCACCTGGGTGTAGCCCGCGTCGCGGGCGTACACCGACGCCTTGTAGCTGCGCCAGCACTCCACGGGTCCGTTGCAGAAGAACACGAGCGGCTTGCCCTTGTCCTGCGGCAGCTTGCCGAGGTCGAAGCTGTCGACCGACTTGTCGAACTCCGGTGTCTTCGGGCTCTTCTCGCGGTAGGTGATGCTGATCGCGCCCTTGATCGTCTTTTCGGCGAACTCGGCCGCGACGCGCGTGTCGACGATCGGCGCGCCCTTGGCCTGCAGGTCGCGGGCCTGCTCGGCGGTGACGACCTTCACCCGGTCGATGCTCTCGGGCACCGCGGCGTGCGCCGTGGCGACCAGGGACGCGCTCAGCGCGCCTGCGCGCAGGAGGTGCAGAAGGGTCCGATGCATCATGCTTCCTTTTCGGTGGTGGACAGACGGGAGGCCGGCGGGGGCGTCAGTGCCCCTCCGGTACACAGGCGGGGGCCGGCGCGGGGGGCGCGGCGGCGTCGCCGCGGCGCGGCATGGAGAACTCGGTCTCGAGGCGCATGGTGCGCGCCCCGCCCGACATCCAGCTGCGGGCATCCTGGGCGCCGGCACGCGAGCCGCCCAGCATCCGCGGGTTGAGCGCCGCGAGTCCGCCGAGCGATCGCTCGAGCATCGCCGTGCCGTCGCCGTCGTACACGACGCAAAACGTCGGGGCGGCGACGGACAGCAGGAACCGCTCGCGCGCGGCTTCGGGCAGCTGCCTGGACAGCCCGTACAGCAGGCCGAACAGATACCCGAGCGTGAAGTCGTCGCGCAGCGCATGACGCCGCTGATGCGCGCCGAGCGTGCGCAGCTGGTGGGCCACGACGACGGGCATCGCCTCGACGATGGCGCCGGCAAGGTGCTCCGCGCCCTGGGGGCCGGAGCGGGGGCTGCACTGCAGTGTCGTGTCCATGCGTACGGTCGAATCCGATGGGGGAATGGGCCGGATTCTCCCGGCGCACCCTCAGGTCGGAATCGGCGGAACACGCTGCCAGCGCCGCCTCATATGGCGAAATTCGTGTCTATTAAGTACAAAACAACCAAAGTGAATGCGCGTTCCGATGCGCCGCATTCCATAAAGCGCGCAATCTCACGGGGCGCCGTCGAGCCTGAAGCGCCGGGCCGCCGCCGCCGCGGCCGTGCGTGTCTCGACGCCCAGCTTCTCGAAGATGTGTTCGAGGTGCTTGTTCACGGTCCGGGGACTCATCCCCAGGATGTCGGCGATGTCGCGGTTGGTCTTGCCGCGGGCGACCCACAGCAGCACTTCGCTTTCGCGGGCGGTCAGCCGCGGCAGTGCATCGGCACCCGGCATCTCGCGCCCGTCCGGCGCCAGGGCGGCCACCACGAGCGTGCCGTTCGGCTCGGCCACCCGGGTGGCGCTCAACGCGCGCCCCGCGAGCGCGAACTGCATGCGTTCGCCCGCTGCCGGTTCCTCGGACAACGGGATCAGCGCGGCCGCCAGCTGCCGGCCGGTGTCCGGGGCGTCGAGTCCGTGCAGCAGGGCGCGCGCCGCCTGGTTCATCCACAGGATCCGCTCGCCGTCGCTCGCGACCATCGGCTGCGCATTCGCGTCGAGCGCTTCGCGGGCGGCACGGGCCAGGCGCGCCGTGCGCGTGTGGGCGGCGAGCCGCGCGATCACCTCGGGCAGCGACAGCGGCTTGGTCACGTAGTCGTTCGCGCCCGCCTCGAAGCCGCGCACCACGTGCTCGGTGTCGCCCAGCCCCGTCATGAACACGATCGGCAGCTCTTCGTTCCAGGCGCGCAGGCGCGCGCAGGTCTCGAACCCGTCGAGCCCGTGCATCACCACGTCCAGCAGCACCGCATCCGGTGTGCGCGTCTCCACCGCCCGCAGCGCCTCGTGGCCGTCCCGGGCGCAGCGCACGCCGTAGCCCGCGTGCTCCAGCGCGGTGCGCAGCAGTGCGCGGGTGTCGTCGTCGTCGTCGACGACCAGCACTTCGAGCGACGCATCAGCGGCGCGCTGCGGCATTCAGCACCTCCATCAGTGTGTCGCGCAGCATCCGGCTGTCGCGTGCCTGCAGGGACGCGAGACGCCGTCCCCAGGCGGCCAGCGCGTCCGATTCATCGGCCATCTCGGCAAGCCGCGCGACCAGCGCCCGATGATGCCCGCGCGCCGACAGCGCGAGCAGCTCGCGTGCGACGTCGGCGGGCAGGTCGGCCAGCGGCGGCTCGGGCGAGGCCACGGGCGCGAGCGTCCACGTCAGTCCGAGTGCGTCGCGGATCGCCTCGAGCAGGTCGGTCTCGGCGAAGGGCTTGGCGACGAACCCGTTCACGCCGGCCGCCGTGCGCGCGGCAGCCGTGTTCTCGTGCACGTTGGCCGACACCATCACGATGCGCGGCGCGTGCGCGTGCTGGCCGCGCAGGCGGCCCGCCACGTCCCATCCCGCCGCATCGGGCAGGTTCACGTCGAGCAGCACGAGGTCGGGCTGCAGCGACCGCGCGCATTCGAGGCAGCCCGCGCCGGTCTCGGCTTCGTACACGTCGAACCCCAGCGGCGCGAGCGTCTGGCGCAGCACCGCCCGGTGCGCGGGCTCGTCGTCGACCACCAGCACCGTCTGCCGGCGGCCCTGATAGCCGGTGATGCCGGTGCCCGCGGTCGGCGACACGTAGCCGTCGATCGCCGGCAGGTACAGCCGGATCGTGAACCGGCTGCCCGCCCCGGGCGCGCTGTCCAGGCGCAGGTCGCCGCCCATCAGGTCGACCAGCAGGCGCGTGATCGTCAGGCCCAGGCCGGTGCCTTCGATGGCGGCGCCCGACGGCAGCCGCTCGAACGGCTGGAAGATGCGCTGGTGGTCGGCGGCCGCGATGCCGATGCCGGTGTCCGCCACCTCGATGTGGGCGATCTCGCGCAGGTAGCGCACCCGTACACGCACCGCGCCGTGGCGCGTGAACTTCACCGCGTTGCCGAGCAGGTTGATGAGGATCTGACGCAGGCGCTTCGGGTCGGCGTTGACCCAGGGCGGCAGCCGGCCTTCGATCTCGAAGTGGAACGCCAGCCCCTTCTCCTGCGCCTGGGGCTCGAACATGCGCCGGATCTGGGCGAGGAAATCCGCCAGGTCGAGCGGCTCGCGCTCCAGCCTGAGCTTGCCGGCCTCGATGCGCGACAGTTCGAGCAGTCCGTCGACGAGGCTGCCCAGGTGCTCGCCGCTGCGCCGGATCGTGCCGATCGCGGCGCGCTCCTCCGCGCCCAGGCGGTCCTGGCGCAGCAGCACCTGCGAGTAGCCGAGGATGCTGTTCAGCGGCGAGCGCATCTCGTGGCTCATGCCGGTGAGGAAGCGGCTCTTCGCGAGATTGGCGCTCTCGGCGGTCTCCTTGGCCGCCTGCAGCAGCGCATCGGTGTGCCGGTGCGCGTCGATCTCGCGCATCAGCAGCTGGTTCTGGCGCTCCGACTCCTGCTGCGCAACGTGCCGCGTCTCGTTGACGAGCACCAGCCACCAGGAGGCGACCGCGGCCAGCATCAGCAGCGCAGCGAAGACCTTGAGGAACAGCGCGTCGAGATGCGGGTCGAGCGCCGCGGGCACGGCCGGGGTCGCATGCGCGCGCAGCGCCTCCTGCGCGTGCAGCAGCCACAGCGTGGAGCCGATCACGGTCACCATGCCTCCCAGCACCAGCAGGTACAGGCCGATGCGGCGCACCATCGTGGGGGTCGTCTGCCCGGGCAGCAGGCGCGCCAGCAGGGGCGCGATCTGCTCGTGCATGCGTGCGCCCGGTTTGCAGCGGTCACCGCAGCGCGCGTCCAGCGTGCAGCACAGCGAGCAGATCACGCCGCCGTACGCCGGGCAGCGTGCCATGTCGTCGGCCTCGAACCGGTTGCGGCAGACCACGCAGCGCAGCGTCGCGTGCCGGGCGCCGAAGTCGGCCGGCGTGCGGGCCATGAAGAATCGGCGCCGCGTCACCGCCGCGATCATCGGCGCCAGGCACAGCGAGGCGCCCAGCGCGATCGCCGCCGACGCCGGCCGCAGCGTGTCGCCGAACAGGCCCAGATAGACACCGACCGAGAGCGCCGACGCGACCAGCATCGCGCCGAACCCGGAGGGATTGATGTCGTAGAGGTAGGCCCGCCGGAACTCGATCTGGCGCGGCGACAGCCCGAGCGGCTTGGAGATCGTGAGATCGCCGACGATCGCACCGACCCAGGCGACGGCCAGATGCGCATACAGGCCGAGCACCTGCTCGAGCGCCTCGAACACGCCCATCGCCATCAGCAGCATCGAGATCAGCACGTTGAACACCAGCCAGACCACCCGCCCCGGGTGGCTGTGCGTGAGGCGGGCGAAGAAGTTCGACCAGGCGAGCGACCCGGCGTACGCGTTGGTGACGTTGATCTTCACCTGGGACACGATCACGAACACGCCGGTGGCGGCGATCGCCAGCATGCCGGGGCCGAGCGCGTACTCGAAGCCCGCGAGGTACATGGTGGTCGGCTCGAGCACCCGCGCGATCGGCACCTCGTGCTGGAGTGCCAGGAAGGCGAGAAAGGCCCCGCCGACCATCTTCGCGGCGCCCAGGAGGATCCAGCCCGGGCCGGCCACGATCACGGCCAGCCACCAGCGCACGCGGTTACGCGGCGTCGGCTCCGGCATGAAGCGCAGGAAGTCGACCTGTTCGCCGATCTGCGCGATCAGCGACGCCGCCACCGTCGCGGCCGCGCCGAACGCCGCCCACGAGAAGTCCGAGCCGTCCTCGCTGCGACCGTTCAGCGAGCCGAAGCGCACGAACGCCCCCGGGTCCTTCAGCGCCACGGCGACGAACGGCAGGGCCAGCAGCACCAGCCACAGCGGCTGCGTCCACAGCTGCAGGCGCGAGATCAGCGTGATGCCGTGCATCACCAGCGGGATGACGGCCAGTGCGCTGACGAGGTAGCCGATAAGCCGCGGCATGCCGAACCACAGCTCGAGCGCCTGCGCCATGATCGCCGCCTCCAGGGCGAAGAAGATGAACGTGAAGCCCGCGTAGATCAGCGAGGTCAGCGTCGAGCCCAGGTAGCCGAAGCCCGCGCCGCGGGTCAGCAGGTCCATGTCGAGACCGTGGCGCGCGGCGCGGTAGGCGATCGGCAGACCGGTCAGGAAGATCACGAGGCCGACCACGCCGATCGCCCACATCGCGTTGGTGAAGCCGTAGCTGAGCGTGATCGCGGCGCCGATCGCCTCGAGCGCGAGGAACGACACCGCACCGAACGCGGTGTTCGCGACCCGGAAGGCGCTCCACTTCCGGAAGCTGCGCGGCGCAAAGCGCAGCGCGTAGTCCTCCAGCGACTCGTCCGCCACCCAGCGGTTGTAGTCGCGGCGGATCTTGCTGATCCGCTGCACGGGTCGCGCCGCTTCGATCGTTTCGCTCACGGGCCCTCTTCGATGCGCGATGGGGAGATCGCCCTCGGACAGGCAAGGCGCGTGCCTGCGCAGATCCCCGCCCGATGCCCAGCGAGTGTGCGTGGCGCCACCTGCCGGTGCAGTACGTCAATCGACGTATTCCGGGCCGGAAGGCGAGTGCGCATGATGCAACGCAACAAGAACGCATTCCGCCGCGCAACGAGCCTCTCCGCCAACGCACTTCCAGGAGCACCGACGATGGACACCTTCGACCCGAACGACTTCTCCTCCCTGCGCCGCCGCATCCTGCAGGGCCTGTCGGCCATGCCGCTCGCCGGCCTGCCGGCCTGGGCGCTGGCCCAGCAGTTCCCGACCGCCAAGGTGAACACGACCAAGCTGGCCGTGACCGACGCCGAGGTGACGGTCGGCCAGCTCCACTCGGCCACCGGCACGATGGCCATCTCCGAGACCGGATCGATCCAGGCCGAGCAGCTGGCGATCGACCAGATCAACGCGATGGGCGGCGTGCTGGGCCGCAAGATCAAGGTGATCAAGGAGGACGGCGCCTCCGACTGGCCGACCTTCGCCGAGAAGTCCAAGAAGCTGCTCGTCAACGACCGGGTGGCGGCCGTCTTCGGCTGCTGGACCTCGGCGTCGCGCAAGGCCGTGCTGCCGATCTTCGAGAAGGAGAACGGCATGCTGTACTACCCGACCTTCTACGAAGGGCTGGAGCAGTCCAAGAACGTCATCTACACCGGTCAGGAGGCCACGCAGCAGATCATCTGGGGCCTGGACTGGGCGGCGAAGGAGAAGAAGGCCAAGACCTTCTTCCTGATCGGCTCCGACTACATCTGGCCGCGCACGTCGAACAAGATCGCGCGCAAGCACATCGAGAACTTCCAGAAGAACAAGGTGGTGGGCGAGGAGTACTACCCGCTGGGCCACACGAACTTCAACTCGCTGATCAACAAGATCAAGGTCGCCAAGCCCGACTGCATCTACGCGATCATCGTCGGCGGCTCCAACGTCGCGTTCTACAAGCAGCTCAAGGCCGCGGGCATCACGGCGGACAAGCAGTTCCTGCTGACCATCTCGGTCACCGAGGACGAGGTCCTCGGCATCGGCGGCGAGAACATCAACGGCTTCTACGCCGCGATGAAGTACTTCCAGTCGCTCGACAACCCGAACAACAAGAAGTTCGTGGAAGCGTTCAAGGCCAAGTACGGACCGAAGTCGGTGATCGGCGACGTCACGCAGGCGGCCTACCTCGGACCGTGGCTCTGGAAGATGGCCGTCGAGAAGGCCGGCAGCTTCGACGTCGACAAGGTGGCCGCCGCGTCTCCCGACATCGAGTTCAAGGAAGCGCCCGAGGGCTACGTGAAGATCCACAAGAACCATCACCTGTGGAGCAAGACGCGCGTCGGCCTGGCGCAGACCGACGGGCAGTTCAAGGTCGTCGCCGAGTCGCCCAACCTGATCGAGCCCAACCCGTTCCCGAAGGGCTACCAGTAACCGGGCCTGCGGGCCGTCGCCACGGCCCGCGCAGCCGGGGCCCGCCCGGGCCGGCCCCGGCCGGTCGCGCCCCCGGGTGGCGCAGCCCCCCTCATTGCACTGCGGCGCCGCACCCGGCGCCCCACGAACCGACACGGGAGAGTCGTCATGTCACTGAACGAGATGCTCAACATCGGCCTGATGCAGGGCTTCGCCGGGCTGAGCCTGTTCAGCGTGCTGCTGCTGATGGGCCTGGGACTGGCCGTGATCTTCGGTCAGATGGGCGTGATCAACATGGCCCACGGCGAGTTCATGACGATCGGCGCCTACACGATCTACCTGATGTCGACGCTGACCGAGCGCTTCGCGCCGCAGCTGATGCAGGCGTACTTCCTGGTCGCGATCGCCGCGGCCTTCTGCATCGCCTTCGCCGTCGGGTGGCTGACCGAGTGGGCCCTGATCCGGCACCTGTACCGCCGGCCGCTCGACACGCTGCTGGCCACCTGGGGCCTGTCGCTGGGCATGCAGCAGGTGTTCCGGTCCACCTTCGGCGCCAAGGAGGTGAGCCCCACGGTGCCCGACTGGCTGATGGGCTCGTGGGCGCCCGCCGAAGGGCTGGACATCCCCATCAACGGCCTGTTCGTGATGGCGCTGACGCTGGCCGTCACCGGCGGCCTGCTGCTCGCGCTGTACCGCTCGCGCTGGGGGCTGCGGGTGCGCGCCACGGTGAGCAACCGTGCGATGGCCAACGCCGCCGGCATCAACACCCGCCGCACCGACCGGATCACGTTTGCGATCGGCTGCGGCATCGCCGGGGTCGCCGGCGCCGCCTTCACCACCATCGGATCGACCGGTCCCACCAGCGGCTCGCTCTACATCGTCGACGCGTTCCTGGTCGTCACCTTCGGGGGCGCGGCGAGCCTGCTCGGCACGGTCGCCTCCGCCTTCGGCATCGCCCAGACCCAGTCGGTGTCGGAGTTCTTCATGACCGGGTCGAACGCGAAGGTGCTCACGCTGATGCTGGTCATCACGATCCTGATGATCCGCCCGCAGGGCCTGTTCGCCGCCAAGGTCCGCCGCTGAGCGGTCATCCGTCCGGCCACGCATCGTCCCCGCATTCCGCACGGTTCAACCGCACCTCGAGGAGCAACACATGAATCCCGCAGCCCGATGGTTCTCGCAGCGCGGACTGGGCAGCCTCGCACTGCTCGCGCTCGTGATCCTGGTCGTCTTCCCGCTGACGCTCGACGTCTTCCGCCTGAACCTGGTGGGCAAGTACCTGACCTACGGCTTCGTGGCGATCGGCCTGGTGATGCTGTGGGGCTACGGCGGCGTGCTCAGCCTGGGGCAGGGCGTGTTCTTCGGGCTCGGCGGCTACTGCATGGCGATGTTCCTGAAGCTCGAGGCGTCCGACCCGGAGAGCACGAAGATCCAGTCCACGCCCGGCATCCCCGACTTCATGGACTGGAACCAGCTGACCGCGCTGCCGGTCTGGTGGGAGCCGTTCCGGCATCTGCCGTTCGCGCTGTTCGCCGTGATCGCGGTGCCCACGCTGCTGGCGTTCGTCATCGGCTTCGCGATGTTCAAGCGGCGGGTGGGCGGCGTGTACTTCGCGATCATCACGCAGGCGGTGGCGCTGATCCTGTCGGTGCTGATCATCGGGCAGCAGGGCTACACCGGCGGGGTCAACGGCATCACCGACCTGAAGACGCTGCTGGGCTGGGACATCCGCACCGAGAGCGCGCGCACGATCCTGTACTTCGTCAATGCCGTCCTGCTGATCGGCGCGATCGTGCTGTGCCGCTGGGTGCAGGACAGCAAGCTCGGCACGCTGCTGCTGGCGATGCGCGACAAGGAGGACCGCGTCCGCTTCTCCGGCTACGACGTGTCGATGTTCAAGGTCTTCGTGTTCTGCCTGGCGGCGGCGCTGTCGGCCGTGGGCGGTGCGATGTTCGCGCTGCAGGTGGGGTTCATGTCGCCGTCGTTCGTCGGCATCGTGCCTTCGATCGAGATGGTGATCTTCGCCGCCGTGGGCGGGCGCATGTCGCTGGTCGGCGCCGTCTACGGGACGCTGCTGGTGAACTTCGGCAAGACCTACTTCTCCGAGAGCTTCCCGGAGCTGTGGCTGTTCCTGATGGCCGCGCTGTTCATCGGCGTGGTCATGGCCTTCCCCGACGGTCTCGCCGGCCTGTACGAGCGCCACGTCAAGCCGCGGCTGGCACGCCGCTCCGCTGCCGCGCGCGCCGCCGCGGCCTCCGCTCCGGCGGGCCCGGCCGCCGCCGCCGGCGGCGGGACGAGCGCCAAGCCCGCGATCGGCGGCCAGTCCGCCTGACCCCAACGCCTGCGAGGAGAACGACGATGAGCAAGGCCGAACTGGTGCTGTCGATCGAAGACCTGACCGTGTCCTTCGACGGATTCAAGGCGATCGACGCGCTGAACCTGTACGTGGACAAGGGCGAGCTGCGCGTGATCATCGGTCCGAACGGCGCGGGCAAGACCACGCTGCTCGATCTGATCTGCGGCAAGACGAAGGCCAGCGCGGGCCGCATCCGGTTCCGCGACCAGGAGATGACGAAGCTGAACGAGCACGAGATCGTGCGGTGCGGCATCGGGCGCAAGTTCCAGACGCCGTCCATCTACGAGAACCTGAGCGTGTTCAAGAACCTCGAGGTGTCGTACCCGAGCGGGCGCGGCGTGTTCGGCGCGCTGGCGTTCCGGTGCACCGACGAGATCCGGGCGCGGGTCGACGAGGTCGCCGGCGAGATCGGGCTGCGCGAGCACCTGACGATGGAGGCCGGCCTGCTGTCGCACGGGCAGAAGCAGTGGCTCGAGATCGGCATGCTGCTGATGCAGGACCCCGAGCTGCTGATGCTCGACGAACCGATCGCCGGCATGAGCGTGCGCGAGCGCGAACTCACCGCCGAGCTGCTCGAGCGCATCTGCCGCAACCGCTCGATGATCGTGATCGAACACGACATGGAGTTCGTCAAGCGCATCGCGCACAAGGTCACCGTGATGCACCAGGGAAAGATCCTCGCCGAGGGACCGATGGAACGGGTCCAGGCCGATCCCAAGGTCATCGACGTCTACCTCGGGCACTGAAGCGCCCGCCGCCGTCATTCCCCGATCCCGCATCCCCGGAGCCGAACCATGCTCAGAGTCACGGACCTGTACACCGCCTACGGGCAGAGCGAAGTGCTGCACGGCCTGTCGTTCGAGGCCCGCGCGAACGAGACCGTCGCGATCATGGGGCGCAACGGCATGGGCAAGACCACGCTGTTCAAGTCGCTGATCGGCATGATCCCTTCGAAGTCCGGCCGCATCGAGGTGGCCGGGCAGGACGTCACGCGCGACGAGAGCCACCGCCGCGTCGCCAAGGGCATCGCGTTCGTGCCGCAGGGCCGCATGATCTTCCCGACGCTGACGGTGGAGGAGAACATCCTCACCGGGCTGGAGAACGCGAAGGTCAAGCGCATCCCCGACGACGTCTACGCGCTGTTTCCCGTGCTGTTCGACATGCGCAAGCGGCGCGGCGGCAACCTGTCGGGCGGTCAGCAGCAGCAGCTCGCGATCGCGCGGGCGCTGGTCACCGACCCCAAGGTGCTGCTGCTCGACGAGCCGACCGAAGGCATCCAGCCGTCGATCATCAAGGACATCGCGCGGGCGCTCAACGAGATCCGCAAGACCCGCGGCATCGCGATCGTCGTCTCCGAGCAGGTGCTGAGCTTCGCGATGGACGTGGCCGACCGCCTGTTCGTCATCGAGGGCGGCCGGCTCGTGCACGAGAGCGCGCGCGCCGACACCGACGTGAGCCGCATCAAGCAGTACCTGTCGGTCTAGCCGCGGCCGACCCGTCCCCACCCTCTCTTTCACCGCACCAGGAGGCGCACCATGCCCGACACCCTGATCAAGGTCGATCTCGCCCAGTCCCCGTACGCGAACGAGATGGTCCACAACCGCTGGCATCCCGACATCCCGATGGCCTGCTGGGTCAAGCCCGGCGACGATTTCGTGCTGGAGACCTACGACTGGACCGGGGGCTTCATCAAGAACAACGATTCGGCCGACGACGTGCGCGACATCGACCTGTCGATCGTGCACTTCCTGTCCGGGCCGGTCGGCGTGAAGGGCGCCGAGCCGGGCGATCTGCTCGTGGTCGACCTGCTCGACGTGGGCGCCAAGCCCGAGAGCCTGTGGGGGTTCAACGGCTTCTTCTCGAAGAAGAACGGCGGCGGATTCCTCACCGACCACTTCCCCCTGGCGCAGAAGTCGATCTGGGACTTCCATGGCCTGTACACCAGCTCGCGCCACGTGCCGGGTGTGAACTTCGCCGGTCTGATCCATCCGGGCCTGATCGGCTGTCTGCCCGACAAGAAGATGCTGGCGGAATGGAACCGGCGCGAGATCGAGTTCATCGCCACCGAGCCCGACCGGGTGCCGCCGCTCGCCAACCCGCCGTTCGCGGCGACCGCCCACATGGGCAAGCTGGGTGGCGCCGCCAAGGCGGCCGCGGCGGCCGAGGGCGCCCGCACCGTCCCGCCGCGCGAGCACGGCGGCAACTGCGACATCAAGGACCTCTCGCGCGGCTCGAAGATCTACTTCCCCGTCTACGTCGACGGCGCGGGCCTGTCGGTGGGCGACCTGCACTTCAGCCAGGGCGACGGCGAGATCACGTTCTGCGGCGCGATCGAGATGGCCGGCTGGGTGCACATGAAGGTCGACCTGATCAAGGGCGGCATGGCCAAGTACGGGATCAAGAACCCGATCTTCAAGCCCAGCCCGATCACGCCCAAGTATGACGACTACCTGATCTTCGAAGGCATCTCGGTCGACGAGGCGGGCAAGCAGCATTACCTCGACGTCCACATCGCTTATCGCCAGGCCTGCCTGAACGCGATCGAGTACCTGAAGAAGTTCGGCTACTCGGGCGCCCAGGCGTATTCGATCCTGGGCACGGCGCCGGTGCAGGGCCACATCAGCGGCGTCGTCGACATTCCCAACGCCTGCGCGACGCTGTGGCTGCCGACCGACATCTTCGACTTCGACATCAAGCCGAACGCGAACGGACCGACGAAGTTCCTCGACGGTTCGGTGCAGATGCCGATCTCGCCCGACAAGTGACGGGCGCGCGTCCGGCAGAGGCCGGGCGCGGCCCGCCGCGACTCCATGCACGATGCTGTACGACTTGGCCCGATCTCATGCCCACCTATGATTTTCGATGCGCCGATTGCGGCGATTTTCCGGTGATGCGGCCGA
>Ga0116180_1002758_pt1 | contig 13681 bp, 12 predicted proteins | sample AD_UKC073_MetaG_FD_89804 | JGI IMG/M metagenome (GOLD analysis project Ga0116180, IMG submission 89804) | Active sludge microbial communities of municipal wastewater-treating anaerobic digesters from USA - AD_UKC073_MetaG | ecosystem: Engineered > Bioreactor > Anaerobic > Digestate | place: USA...
CCGCTGCTGGAGGCGGAAGGGCTGGTCGTGGGCGATCAGCAGCCCTATTCGGGCAAACTGCTCAATTACACTATGGACCGCCATGGTGAGGCTGATGGGCGACCCTATCTGGGGGTAGAGGTTCGTCAGGATCAGATCGGCGATGCGGCGGGGCAGGCTGTCTGGGCAGAGCGGCTGGCGCGGATCGCGAATACTGTGGCGCTGAGGCTGGAGTAGAATGGATCGCGCGGAGGCACCGCAGGCGTGCCTCGCCCGATCAATCGCGATTGTTTGGAATGAATAGCGGCTTCGCCGCCAGCGAAACATCTTTGCGCTCTTTGCGGCTTCTCGCGAACCAATCTTCTTCTTGACCCGGCAGGCCAACCTCGCAAGAGCAGAGCCAGCCAAAGGAGTCCCACCATGCCCGCCTATCGTTCCCGCACTTCCACCCATGGCCGCAACATGGCCGGCGCGCGCGGGCTGTGGCGGGCGACGGGGATGAAGGACAGCGATTTCGGCAAACCGATCATCGCCGTGGTCAACAGCTTCACCCAGTTCGTTCCGGGGCACGTCCACCTCAAGGACCTGGGCCAGATGGTCGCGCGCGAGATTGAGGCGGCGGGCGGTGTCGCCAAGGAATTCAATACCATCGCGGTCGATGACGGGATCGCGATGGGGCATGACGGGATGCTCTATTCGCTGCCCAGCCGCGATCTGATCGCTGACAGCGTCGAATACATGGTCGGCGCGCACTGCGCCGATGCGATGGTCTGCATTTCCAACTGTGACAAGATTACGCCGGGGATGCTGATGGCGGCGATGCGGCTAAACATTCCCTGTGTTTTCGTGTCCGGCGGGCCGATGGAGGCCGGGAAGGTCGTCCTCAAGGGCAAGGAGGTCGCGCTCGATCTGATCGACGCAATGATCGCCGCCGCCGATGACAGCTATTCTGACGAGGAAGTGCAGACGATCGAGCGCTCAGCCTGCCCGACCTGCGGGTCGTGCAGCGGGATGTTCACCGCCAATTCGATGAACTGCCTGACCGAGGCGCTGGGGCTCTCGCTGCCCGGCAATGGATCGCAGCTGGCCACCCACGCGGACCGGAAAGAGCTGTTCCTTCAGGCCGGACGGCTCGTGGTTGAACTGTGCAAGCGCTATTACGAACAGGATGATGAAAGCGTGCTGCCGCGCTCGATCGCCAGCTTCGGTGCCTTTGAAAATGCGATGAGCCTGGACATCGCGATGGGCGGATCGACCAACACCGTGCTGCACCTGCTGGCCGCCGCGCAGGAAGCCGGGGTGGACTTCACCATGAAGGACATTGACCGGCTGAGCCGCGTGGTGCCGTGCCTGTCCAAGGTTGCCCCGGCCAAGAATGATGTCCATATGGAAGACGTCCACCGCGCTGGCGGGATCATGGCGATCCTGGGTGAGCTGGACCGCGCCGGTCTGCTCCACACCGATCTGCCGACGGTCCACAGCCGCACGTTGGGTGATGCGCTGAACCACTGGGATATCAAGCGCACCAACGACCCTGCCGTGCAGCATTTCTTCAAGGCCGCGCCCGGCGGGGTGCCGACCCAGACCGCGTTCAGCCAGGATCGCCGCTGGGATGAGCTTGACCTTGACCGTGAAGGCGGGGTGATCCGCAGCAAGGAACACGCCTTCAGCCAGGATGGCGGGCTGGCGGTGCTTTATGGCAATATCGCGCTGGAAGGCTGCATCGTGAAAACCGCTGGTGTGGACGAAAGCATTCTCAAATTCACGGGACCCGCGAAGGTCTATGATAGCCAGGACGCTGCCGTCACCGCGATCCTGACCGGGCAGGTGGTGGCCGGAGACGTTGTGGTGATCCGCTATGAAGGGCCAAAGGGCGGCCCCGGAATGCAGGAAATGCTCTATCCCACCAGCTACCTCAAATCGAAGGGGCTGGGGAAGGCCTGCGCGCTGCTTACTGACGGGCGCTTTTCGGGCGGAACCTCTGGCCTGTCGATCGGCCATGCCTCGCCCGAAGCGGCAGAGGGCGGTGCGATCGGTCTGGTTGAGACTGGGGATGTGATCGCGATCGACATTCCGGGCCGCACGATCAACCTGCAGGTCTCCGATGAGGTGCTGGCTGAGCGCCGTGCGGCGCAGGACGCGAAGGGTTGGCAGCCGGAGCAGCCGCGCAAGCGCTTTGTCAGCCAGGCACTTCAGGCCTATGCCGCGATGACCACCAGCGCTGCACGCGGCGCGGTCCGCGACGTATCGCAAATCACCCGGAAATGACCGCAACCGTCGATCAGGTTCTTACCGCAGCGCAAATGCGCGCTGCCGAACAGGCCCTGATCGCTGACGGCACGAGTGTCGACGAATTGATGCGGCGGGCCGGGCAGGGCGCAGCCGAATGGGTCTGGCGGATGTCCGGCGGACGATCGGTGACGGTGCTGTGCGGCCCCGGCAACAACGGCGGCGATGGCTGGGTCATTGCCGAGGCGATCCGCCAACGCGGCGGCGACGTGGCGGTGGTTATGGCGGCAGAGCCGGTGACCGAGGCTGCCCGGAACGCACGGGCGCTCTACCACGGTGAAACGCTGGTGGGCGATGCAATCCGATACGGCGAGGTTTTGGTCGATTGCCTGTTCGGCACCGGGCTTACCCGTCCGCTTGGCGCGGAGCATCTGGCATTGCTGACGGGACTGGCGGCAACGCATCACAAGTGGGTGGCGGTCGATCTGCCGAGCGGGGTTGAGGCCGATCTGGGCCAGCCGCTCAACCGCGACCTTCCCGATTACGATCTGACCCTGGCGCTCGGTGCCTGGAAGCCTGCCCATTTCCTGATGCCCGCCGCCGCCTGTATGGGAACCTTGCGCCTGGTCGAGATTGGCGTGGAGCAGGTGCTGGGCGGTGCGCGGCTGATCGAACGGCCACGCTTTACCGCCCCAGCCGTGGATGCGCACAAATACACCCGCGGCTTGCTCGGCGTGATCGGCGGGGCATTGCCGGGGGCTTCGATGCTCTCGGCGCGCGCGGCGCAAGGGGCGGGGGCGGGCTATGTCAGGCTGCTGGGCCAGGGGGCAGGCGTCGCTCCTGCCGATCTGGTGGTTGAAGATGCGCCGCTGGCCGAAGCGCTACTCGACAAGCGGTTTTCGGCGCTGCTGATCGGGCCGGGGCTGGGCCGCGATGGCGCGGCGCGAGAGGCGCTGGCTCTTGTTCTGGCCGAACAGCGCCCGACCGTGATCGATGCCGATGCCCTTGTTCTCCTCGCCCCGCGCCTGCTGGCTGAGCGTCAGGCGCCGCTGATCGCCACCCCCCACGATGGCGAGCTGTTCAGCCTGGAACGTGCCTTCGACCTCGACGGATCGGGCAGCAAGGTTGAGCGCGCCATGGCCGTGGCCCGGACGGCGAACATGGTTGTCCTCGCCAAAGGGCCGGACAGCGTTGTCGCAGCACCCGATGGGCGAACAGCCTTCGCACCACGCGCCGCATCCTGGCTTTCAACCGCCGGGACCGGCGATGTGCTGGCCGGGATCATCGCCAGCCGCCTGGCGAACGGGGCCGATCCGTTTGCAGCTGCCTGTCAGGGCGTCTGGCTTCATAGCGAAGCGGCGCGGCTGAGTGGAGCAGCCTTTTCGGCCGGGCAACTTGCCGAAGCGGTGAGGGCGGCCTACGCGGCTTGCTTGTAATGGTTCACGCGTCGCGAAAACGAAGAAGATTTGACTCACGCAAAGGCGCGAAGGCGCAAAGATGTGACAAGGCGCCGCAGGCGTTTGATTCTTCTCTTCGGTTGCCTGTTGGGCCAAGTTCGGAATCAATAGCGGCTTTGCCGTACAGGGTGCTCTTTGCGCCTTCGCGCCGCTGCGAGAGCCAAGTTTCCGGCTCCTGTGCGCCACGGCATGACCTCAAACCGGCACAAGGCTGAATGACCAAGGAAACCATAATCCGCATCGCCGCCAAGGGAGACGGCCTTACCGCCTCCGGCCGCTTCGCCTGGGGCGCCGCGCCGGGCGATCTGCTGCTCGGCGACGGCAGCCTTGAATGGGGGCCACACCACGTTTCGCCGCCATGCCGCCACTTTGGGCGCTGCGGCGGGTGCCAGTTGCAGCAGCTTGACGAGGAAACTCTGGCGCAGTTCGTTGAGGGGCGGGTCAGCAATGCTTCCAGCGCGCACGAATTGGGGGCGGAGCATATCGCCCCGCCGCACCTTTCGCCGCCCGGCAGCCGCCGCCGCGCATCCCTGCGCGCGGAAAGCAGCCAGGGGCGGGTGGTGATCGGCTACCGCGAGGCGCGTTCGCACCGTCTGGTTGAGCTGGCCGAATGCCCGGTGCTGCGGCCCGAACTGGTCGCCGTGCTGGCGCCGCTGCGCGGATTGCTGATTACCCTGGGGCAGGGGCAGGTGAGCGGGAAGGCCAGGGGCAAGGGCAAGCATACCCACGCCAGGATGGCGGCCGATATCGAACTGACCCTGTGCGATCAGGGCGTGGACCTGGGCATCAAGGGGCTGAGTGCGGAGAGCCTTGTCCTGACCGAGGCGCTGCTCGATTTTGCCCGCGATCACGGCCTGGCCCGGCTGACTCTGGATGGCGGATACGGGCCGGAGGTGGTGTGGGAGCCAGAACAGGCCACCGTCACCTTGTCAGGCGTCGCCGTGCCGTTCCCACCCGGCAGCTTCCTGCAAGCAACCGATGACGGTGAGGCCGCGCTGATCGCCGCCGCGCGTGAATGGCTGGCGGGAAGCCCGACCGTGGCCGATCTGTTCTCTGGCCTCGGCACATTCGCATTCGCCCTGGCCGGGCCCGAAACCAAGGTTCTGGCCGCCGAGGCCGCGCGCGACGCGCATCTGGCCTGCAAGGCCGCGGCGGGTATCAGTGGCCGGCCGGTCCATGCGCTGCACCGAGATCTATTCCGCAACCCCCTGCTGGCCGAGGAACTGAACCGCTTTTCCGCCGTCCTGCTCGACCCGCCCCGCGCCGGCGCTCGCGAACAGGTAGAGCGGATTGCCGAAAGCACTGTGGAACGGGTGGTCTATATCAGCTGCAATCCCTCCAGCTGGGCCCGCGATGCGCAGGCGCTGGTGGAGGCCGGTTTCGTGCTCAAGGAGCTGAGGCCGGTGGGGCAGTTCAGGTGGTCAACCCACGTTGAGCTGGCGAGTTTGTTTGTGCGGTAGTTCAGATGTCCACGATAATTGGCATGTGATCACTGAAGGGCAACCAATCCTGAGGTTGGCCAACCTCGAAACCCACGTGGGATTTTTGGATTTTTTCGTTGTGAGCAAACACGTAGTCGATGTGGTACGGGCGTTCCTCGTGGCGGTATAGATAGAAAGTCGGTGTCTCTTCCTCCCCGTGTCGTTCGCCTTTTATCATATGGTAAAGGCTAACGAATCCTCGCTCTTTCAGTAAGTTAATACAATCGGTGTGATTGCCGGGTAGGTTTGGGCGATCCCAAATGGCGTTGCTGTTGAAGTCGCCACAAATAATCGAATCTTCGCCTAGCGATTTTTCGTGCAACTGCAGATAGTGCCAAAACTGACGGACATAGCTACGTTCACGCGACTTCGATTCCTGAGTCCATACCCCGACTACGTCGATTAGGCCATCTACGCGGGTCGGAAGGAACAATTCATGGCCTTTAGACGTCCAGTCTAATAGCTCCAAATTTCTATTGTTGCGAGCGAATACGCCTATTCCCTTATGCTTGTTTTCACCCAACCAAGCATATGAGCCTGCCCAATCACGGTAACTTCCGCCGTGGATTAACGGGTCTTCGCATTCCTGAATCACCAGCACATCGGCTTGCAGCGCATCGACCCTTTCCAGTTTGCGCCGGAATGCGCCGTTGCAGTTCCATGTAACGATCCGCATCCTTGCCAGGCCAATCCGTTAGTGCGCGAAACATAGACGCGGGACCGTCCACCTGCAAAGCAAATGGGGCCGGTGTTTCCACCAGCCCCACGCTCACCTGCCTTGGTTCCGGGCGACTTGGGCGATCGCCGTACCCGAGGGAGCACGCTAACTGCTTCTTTCGATCCTTTCGGTTCGCTCTCCGCGTTATCGGCTGCTCGGTGGTTCCCGAAAGAACCGGCTTTCATCGCCAGGCACCGCTGCCGGTGTCCGGTCCCGTCAGGCGGGCGGTTCCGGCACTCTCGGCAAGCCGATCGGGCCTTTCCCTTCCACCTGGCGGTTCCGTGACCGCTCCTCCGCCTTGCCGTTCCTGGCCTTCCGTTCTGCCACGCGTGAAGCGCCGCTTTCCTTCCGCCATTTCCGACCGCTGGTGAAGCAGCCTGCTGACTGCGCGCCACTCACTGCATCTGCGGTTCGCCAGATTCAGACCGAAGCCATCCTGAGGCGTGTTTTCCGATACTGCTGCGGGCATCGCTGCCAGACCGTTACGTTATGTTTTCCCTTTCCGTTTCAGTGGTTTCCCACTTCATCTTCAAGTTCGGTTTCACCGTCTCGATGACTTGAAGCTGCGCCTCAAAGGTGAGTCGCGCAAGCAGGCAAAGGCCAACTTATCCACAGAATGCAGGATTCCTTGTGGATAAGTCGGCCTGCGATGTGGACAGACTCGCTTTCGGCCGTCAGAGGCGGCGGTTTCGTGCTTAGCGGTCGCGCTGGGCCAGTAGCCGCAGGCGCAGGGCATTCAGTTTGATGAAGCCCGCCGCATCCTTCTGATCATAGGCCCCGGCATCATCCTCGAACGTGACGTGCCGTTCGCTGTAGAGCGAATTGGGGCTCTTGCGCCCGACAACGCTGGCATTGCCCTTGTAGAGCTTGAGCCGAACCGTGCCCGAAACCTTTTCCTGGCTGAGGTCGATCGCCGCCTGGAGCATTTCCCGTTCCGGCGCGAACCAGAAGCCGTTGTAGATCAGCTCGGCATATTTCGGCATCAGCTCGTCCTTGAGGTGCGCCGCGCCGCGATCAAGCGTGATCTGTTCGATCCCCCGGTGCGCCCGGGCATAGATTTCACCGCCAGGCGTTTCGTACATCCCGCGGCTCTTCATGCCGACGAAGCGGTTTTCGACCAGATCGAGGCGGCCGATCCCATGCTTGCGGCCCAGCTCGTTGAGCGCGGTCAGCAGCGCTGCCGGACTCAACGCCACGCCGTTCAGGGCAACGCCATCGCCCTTTTCGAAATCGACCGTGATGTATTCGGGCGTATCCGGCGCGTTTTCCGGGTGGTCGGTGCGCGAATAGACATAATCCGGGGTTTCTTCCCAGGGATCTTCGAGCACCTTACCCTCACTGCTGGTGTGCAGCAGGTTGGCGTCGGTGGAGAAGGGGCTTTCGCCGCGCTTGTCCTTGGGAACGGGGATCTGGTGCTGTTCGGCCCAGTCGATCAACGCGGTCCGGCTCGTCAGGTTCCATTCGCGCCAGGGGGCGATCACCTTGATATTGGGATCGAGCGCATAGGCCGAAAGTTCGAAGCGGACCTGATCGTTGCCCTTGCCGGTGGCGCCGTGGGCCACGGCATCGGCGCCGGTTTCGTGCGCGATCTCAACCAGCCGTTTCGAAATCAACGGACGCGCGATGCTGGTGCCGAGCAGGTAATCGCCTTCATAGCGGGCATTGGCGCGCATCATCGGGAAGACGAAATCGCGGACGAATTCCTCACGCAGGTCGTCGATATAGATGTTCTCGTCGGGCAGGCCCATCAGCTTGGCCTTGGCCCGTGCCGGTTCCAGTTCCTCGCCCTGGCCCAGATCGGCGGTGAAGGTCACCACCTCGCAGTTGTAGGTCACCTGCAGCCACTTGAGGATGACCGAAGTATCGAGGCCGCCCGAATAGGCGAGGACGACTTTCTTGATGTCCGACATAGGCTGGTTTTCCGCTGATTTGGCGTTAGGATTCGGCTGCGGCCCCTAAGCCATGGGGGCGCGAGAGGCAAGCAAATGGCCAAAACCGAACTCAAGACCAAAGCGAGCGAGGTCAGTGTAGCCGAATTCATTGCAGCTGTGCCGGATGAGCGCCGCCGCGAAGACGCCGCCGTAATCGAGGCGCTGCACCGCCGGGTGACCGGTTGCCAGCCGAAGATGTGGGGCCCCACGATCATCGGCTATGGCAGCTATCGCTATAAGTACGACAGCGGCCGCGAAGGGACGATGTGCCGCGGCGGTTTCAGCCCGCGCAAGGCAGCGCTGACAATCTACCTGATGGGCACCCATATGAGTAACGAGGCAGAGGAACTGTTTGGTCTGCTGGGTAAGCATATCCGCGGCAAAGGGTGTCTCTACATCAAGAAGCTCGCGGACGTGGACCTGGCCGTGCTGGAACAGTTGATCGCAAGAAGCTGGGTGATCATGAACGCGAAGTGGCCGGATTGACGGCAACGAGAGGGAGAGAGGCGAATGGGGCTGTGGGCCAAGGCGGCGGAAATGGCGGGCAAGGCCCCGCCTGAACGCAACCGCTATGTCGATTTCCTGCGCGCCCTGTCGATCCTTGCGGTGGTGGTCGGGCACTGGCTGGTCGCTGCACCCTATATGAAGGACGGCGCGGTTGAGGGCGGGCATCTGCTGGGGATGGTACCCTGGACACAGTGGCTGACCTGGCTGTTTCAGGTGATGCCGCTGTTCTTCTTCGTCGGCGGCTTTTCCAACGGGATTTCCTGGGCGGCGACCCAAGCCAAGGGCGGCACCTTTTCCGATTGGTATGGCGGCCGTCTGCAACGACTGATCAACCCGGTGATGCCGTTGTTTCTGGTCTGGTCAGTGATCGCGGTGGGCGGCACGGCATTCGGGATCGAGCGTTCCGTGGTCAAGATGGCCGCGCAGCTGGCGCTGATCCCGGTGTGGTTTCTGGCGGTCTATCTGATCGTTTCCGCGCTGGTGCCGTTCAGCCATGCGGCGTGGAAGCGCTGGGGCTGGGCCAGCTTCTGGGCGCTGGTGATGGCTGCCGTGGCGGTTGACTATGCTTCGGTGTTCCGGGCAGTCCCGGTCATCAACTGGCTCAATTTCCTGTTCGTCTGGTTGGCAATCCATCAGCTTGGCTATGCCTGGCAGGAAGGGCGGTTTCGCTTGCCCGCACTGTGGGGTGCGGTCAGCCTTGGCATTCTGGGGGCGCTGGTGAAGTTCGGCCCCTATCCGGTGGCCATGATCGGAGTTCCAGGCAGCGATCTTTCCAATTCGATGCCGCCGACGATCGCCTTGCTGGCGCTTGGCAATGCCCAGATCGGTATTGCGCTGACGCTTGAGCCGCTGATGCGGCGATTACTGGACAAGGCCTGGCTGTGGACCACGACGGTGCTGGTCAACGGGATGATCATGACCGTCTATCTCTGGCACCTGACTGCCTTTGTGCTGGTAATGGTGGCGGCATGGTTGCTAGGCGGGGTAGGTCTTCATTCCGCGCCGGGCAGCAGCGAGTGGTGGCTTGTGCGGCCAGTGTGGTTTGCGCTCTACATCGCTGTCACCCTGCCACTGATCGCGCTGTTCAGCCCGTTTGAGCGGATGGGAAGTGCCGCCAAAAACGGCGCGCCCAAGCAGGTCCCGCACTGGCGGCTGATTCTGGGCCTGATCCTCATTTGCCTGGGCCTGACGCTGACTGCGGCGATATCCATCGCCAGCCCGGAAGGGGTCACCGGTCTCAGAATCTGGGTCGTCGCCTTGCCATTTGTCGGCGCGGGATTGGTTGGCTTCGGACCTGCCTATACCCTGGCTCGGAGGCTGGACCGATAGGGCAGCTCCGCGTTCCCAAGAAAGTCGGGGCGTGAGACAAGTTATTTGGTTTGCGCTGTTCGGCGCGGCGTGATGGCATTCCCCGACGTTTCGCTTTGAAGCGACAGCCGGAGAAGACTGCCATGAACAAACGAATTGCCAGCCTTGCGATTGCCTGCCTTTGCATGACGACCCTGGCTTCGGCCCGCCCGCCCGCCAAACCGCGCTCACCCTTTCTTGGGAAATGGGCGCTCGACCTCAAATCGATGCCGGTAACCTATGGCGCACCGCCGGAAAGCGTGACCTACGAATTTGTCGATCTGGGCAATGGCCGCTGGGAAACCCGCATCAACATCGTCGATAAGGGACATGGCGTGCGCGATATCGCCGTTTCCTATCGCCGTGACGGGCAATCCAACAAGGGCACGGGCTATGCCGGTGAAGGCGAAATGGCGGCGGTCAATTCCCCGGCCCCGAACGTGTTGGTGATGAGCCTGGCCAGGGACAAGCAGCTTGAATCGGTCCGCACCTATGCCGTCTCGGCCAATGGGCAGGAGATGATCGAAAGCGCCGCCGACGTCGATAACGAGGGTGTGCCCTTCGTGCGCAATTTCCGTTTCACCCGGATCGCGAAATAGCTGCGTTACGCTTTCGGCTTGCGGGCCAGGTGCCATTCCGGCGCCTGGTCCAGCGCCGAAAGCCGGGCTGCCTCGGCGCTGATGTAATCGCGGGTCATCGGCACCGCATCGCGCTGCTTGACGGACTGGATGTGGAAATTGACCATCGAGCCGTGGCGAAAGCTCTGCTCGGCACCGGCCAGATAAAACTGCCACATTCGGAACAGCCGGGCATCGTAGAGCGCGGTAATCTCTGCCTCATGCAGGCAGGTGCGGCGATACCATTCGGCCAGGGTGTGGGCATAGTGATAGCGTAGCACTTCTATATCCGCCACCTCCCACCCGGTTTTCTCGCAGGCTGAAACCAGTTCGCTCATTGCCGGGATATAGCCGCCGGGGAAGATGTACTTGCGGGTCCATTTGTCGGTCGTGCCCGGGCCATTGGTGCGACCGATCGTGTGGGTCAGCATGATCCCGTCCTCGGCCAGCAAATCGTGGGTCTTGGCAAAGTATTCGGGCAGGTGCGGGGCACCGACGTGTTCGATCATCCCGACGCTGGTGATCCGGTCAAACGGGCCGCTGACGTCGCGGTAATCGGTGAGTTGGAATTTCACCTTGTCGGCGACCCCGGCTGCCTCGGCGCGTTCGTTGGCGAAGCGGACCTGATCGGGGGCGAGGCTGACGCCCAGCACCTCAACCCCGAAATGGCGATTGAGGTAAAGCCCCAGTCCGCCCCAGCCACAGCCGATGTCGAGCAGGCGCATACCGGGTTCAAGCCGCAGCTTGGCCGCGATCAGCGCCTTCTTGTCCAGCTGTGCGCGTTCCAGCGTACTGTCCGGCGCCTTGAAGTAGGCCATGGTGTATTGCCGGTCCTCATCGAGGAACAGCTCATAGAACTGGCGGGTCAGATCATAGTGATGGACAACATTCTTGCTGGCCTTGGGCCGTAGGTTGATCTGATCGGCCTTGGCAAAAATCCAATCGACCCCGCGTTTGAGCGGGTTGGGCGCGCCAATCCCGCCGCCGCGGTTGGCGTTCATCATCACCAGCAGAACCATGTCGCGGATGTCATGCGGCGGATCGACCAGCAGCCGCCCGTCCATATAGGCCTCACCCGCGCCGACCCGGGGGTCCTTGGCGACGTGCATCGCCGCGCCCTTGTCGACAAAGCGGATCGTTACCGGTTCAGCGGATAGGTCGCCGTAGCAATACGCGGTGCCGTCATGGTCGATAACGCGCAGTTGGCCTTCCTTGACCAGAGCTTTCAGCATCTTGTCGAGCAGCCACATGGCCGCAGAGACTATGCCTCATTGCGGGATGTGCAAGCCCCGATCAGCCCAGCAGGCCGAAGATTTCGGCAAGTTGCCAAAGTCCCAGCACCAGAAACAGCACGGCCGCCAGCGTTCGGGTCAGCTTCATCGAGATCCGCCGCTCGATCGCTTCGCCCAGGAATACCGCCGGGCCGTTGGCCAGCATCATGCCAAGTGTGGTCCCGGCTGCGACCACCAGCACCGACTGGTAATGCGCTGCCAGCGCAATGGTGGCCACCTGAGTCTTGTCGCCCATCTCGACCAGAAAGAAGCTGACCAGCGTGGTAAGGAAGGCCCCGCCGGCCGAGCGAATCGAATCCTCGTCTTCGTCAAGTTTGTCCGGCACCAGGGTCCAGGCAGCCATGGCGATAAAGCCGAGCGCCACCGCGATCCGGAACCAGTCGGCCTGGAGCAGCCCGGCGACCTGGCTTCCGATCAGCGCGGCAAGGGCGTGATTGGCGATGGTTGCGACGAAAATACCGGCCAGAATTGCCCAGTGCGCGCCGCGCATACGTGCGGCCAGCACGATGGCCAGCAGCATGGTCTTGTCGCCAATTTCGGCGAGTGCAACGACCGCGGTTGAAGAAAGAAAGGCTTCCATGGAAATCTCCGGGCCGGGCGACACGAAACAACGCCATCAACCCTCCACCCGGCCAGGTGAGGGACGATGCCGTTGGTCTCGCCCGAATGTTTCCATCCTCCGCGCGCCATGGCCTCTCAGCCAAGTATGTTGACACTGCGGGATCGCCGACCGGCGATTGGCTACTCCCCAAGGGACATTTGCCGGTTAGACCGAGGTGATCGGCAATGCAACCCGCACGGAAAAGAGGCGCGGGCTATTCCCGTGCAAGATAGAGCACGTCACGGCGCTGCGAAAGCAGATGCTGGCCGGAATCGATGAACAAGGTCTCGCCGCTGGATAGCCAGCCGCCTGACAGGAACAGCGCGGCATCGGCCAGCTCCTCGGGATCGGTCAGTCGCTCTAGCAGGTTCATCCGGCCTGAAAGCTCATGTTCGGCATCGACCTGATCGAAACTGGGCAGCATCGCGCCTGGCGCGAGTCCATAGATTCGTGTTTCCGGATCGGTCTCGGCCATCGCCAGCATCCTTACCGTTGCCGCCAGTGCGTGCTTGGCCATGGTATAGCTGAAGAAGTCCGGATTGGTGTTGAGGATCTTCTGATCGAGGAACTGGATCACCCGTTTTCCGCCCGCAGCACGGCCCTCGGCAAGAAAGGTTTGGGCGAGGATAGTCGGCGTCTCGGCGTTGACGCGGATTGCTTCGTCAAAGATCGCGGGTTCGATTTTAGCGGCACTGTCGGGTCTGAACACAGCTGCGCTGTTTATCAGCATCCGCCAATCGGCAAGTCGTCCGGCCAGTTCGCTAGCCATCGCTTTGGCTGCGGCCTGGTCAAGCAAATCGCAGGTGATCAGTTCGGCTGAGGGAAGCGACGCGGCGAATGTTGCCGCTTCATCACTGTGATGGTGGACATGGACCACCACGTGCCATCCCGCAGCGGCAAAGCGCCGTGACAGGACCGCACCAATGCGACGGGCAGCGCCGGTTATGAGTACCGCGGGTCGGGCCATCCCCATGGGCTTTGCGGGGGATGGCCCGCCAGGTCAAGCGTCAGCGGCAGCGGGTCGGCCCCTTGGCCAGCTCATTACCGATAAGTGCACCGGCGGCCGCGCCAAGAACCGTGCCGGTTGTGCGCTCGCCGCGGGTGTCGATCGCGCGGCCGATCAGCGCGCCCAGCGCCGCGCCAACCAGCAGGCCGACGGTGCCGTCGCCGCGGCGGCAATAGTATTGGCCGTCGTTTCCGCGCCAGTACCGGATGCCATTATCGGTGCGGCGATACTTGATGTCGCCATGCTTGTTGCGCCAGCCATGGGCCGGGGCCCAGCGCGGCGGATCGGCCAGGGCGGGGGCGGTTGCGCCAAACAGCGTGGCGGCAAGGACCGAGGCGGTCAGGACCTTTTTCATGGAATTGCTCCCGTTGTCGTTTTCGTCACGGGAGAGGCGTGTAGCAGGCGTGATGAACGCCAGATTTCCAGCAATGGTGAACCGTGCGGGAAGCACGGTGGGCTGCTTCGTAGCGCTATCAGGCCGCTTTAGATGGTGGCGCAGCGGGCTGATCCTTGGCC
>Ga0116180_1002760_pt1 | contig 13673 bp, 17 predicted proteins | sample AD_UKC073_MetaG_FD_89804 | JGI IMG/M metagenome (GOLD analysis project Ga0116180, IMG submission 89804) | Active sludge microbial communities of municipal wastewater-treating anaerobic digesters from USA - AD_UKC073_MetaG | ecosystem: Engineered > Bioreactor > Anaerobic > Digestate | place: USA...
GGACTCACCATCAAGAAGATATTAGAAAGTACCAAATCGGCACGCGATACTAGAGAAGTCTTGGTCTCCAAAGTCTGCGGCTTTGGTCCAAAGCAGGCCAGCTTGTTTCTCCGTCGAATTGGATACTGCTCCGAACTTGCGGTACTTGATGTGCATGTCCTGGATTACCTTGAATTGGCCAAGGGATTCAGCATCAAAGCCAGTACATTGGGCCGACTTTCAGTCTATGAACGTGTCGAAGATGAATTCCGGGGTATCGCCAAGCAGTTTGGACATGCGATAGGGTGCGTTGATTTGGCGATGTGGGTGACGATGCGCGTTGCCAAGCAAGAGGCCTATATATGAGTGTCGTCAACCTTGTTTCTGGCGGACTTGATTCCACGTTGATCGCGGTAATGATGCGAGAGGAAGGCATCGAACAGTTCCCACTCTTCATTGACTATGGGCAGCGTGCAGCAAAACGAGAGTGGGATACATGCCAAGCGGTACATAGTGGGTTGGGATTGCCAATCCCAGTGCGCATGGATCTATCTGGTTACGGCGCGGTCATTGCATCCGGCTTGACGCGGGAGTCCTTGGACATTAAGACCGAGGCTTTCACACCAGGCAGGAATTTGATGTTTTTATTGATGGGTGCTGCATATGCCCATCAGGTGCAAGCAAATTCAATCGCACTTGGTCTGCTTTCCGAAAAATTCAGCCTCTTTCCTGACCAACGTGCTGACTTCTTGGTGAAGACTGAATCCACTTTGACTACGGCACTGGGGCACAGCATCAAGATCGTGACCCCGTTATTCGAGTTTTCAAAGGCAGACGTGGTCGAGTTGGCGAGGCAAAAGGGCATTTCGGGAACGTATTCCTGTCATGCCGGTGGCGGTACGCCATGCGGTACTTGCATCTCTTGCATGGAATTTTCCAATACATCAAGGAGCTGATATGGGTGGCGGTTCGGGCGGAAGTTTTTCTCTTGGTGATCTCGCCAAGTTGCAGGAAGCAGCAAAGCAGAAACTGAAAGATGCATCTGAGGTTTCAAGTCCACATGTCTTCATCAGCTTTTCTCATGACGACATGGATGAGGTCAACCTGTTACGTGGTCAAGCAAAGAACGAAAATAATGACCTCCAGTTTGATGATCACTCCGTCAAAGAGGCGTTTGACAGCACCAACGCCGATTACATCAAACGCCAGATTCGCGAAAAGATTGATCGGGCGTCTGTGACGGTCGTTTATGTATCAGAAAACAGTGCTAATAGCAAGTGGGTGAACTGGGAGATTGAGGAAAGCCTCAAGCGCGGCAAAGGTGTTGTCGGCGTACATAAAGGCGATAAGCCACCGGCCAGCCTGCCAAAGGCTTTAGTTGACTCCAAGAGCAAAGTGGTCAGGTGGCAGCATGCGGAGTTAGTCGCAGCCATCCATGAGGCGAGACGGAATCGCAAGTAACTCCTGTTCAGAATACAAAAACTATCGCAACGAAGTCAGGGAGAAGTAATTGAAGTCGAAAAAGACATTTACCGTCCATCTATACCAAGTCATCACAGCCGATAAATCAAAACCATTGGCAGACTTACTGGAGGAAGTCGAAGGACTTTCGCTGGAGCAGCGCATACGAAAAATTAATGATCGAGAAATGCGTCTTGAGCACGTTTCAAAAAATGACAAGGGACTTTGGCATCTCGACTTTGGTTTGCTGAGATTCGACAATGGTCCAGGTCGAGCAAGCAAAAAGACGCCTGTAACTGATTTTGATCTCAAGATTGGCGAGGGCTTTGGCGAAGAAACCGCAGCCATCTATGACCCGGCAAGTGGTTATCTTGCACTTCAATACAACCACTTTGGCGCAAGGGTTTCAGCTATTGCCGCCTATCTGAGCACGCTAGATGAAAAACCAAATAGCTACGAGTTCCGTTTGTCTCTTGATGATTCAGCCGTTGCACGGTTGAAAAAGAAAACAATCTTTACAAAAATCGAAATGAAAGTGGCGCCAGGGAAGCTATCGAAAGCATTTAAGGAAAATAACGTTTCCCTCTACTCCGCTCTTGCTGCTCAACAGAAGGAGTTTGGTGGTGACATTGTTACCGTGGTTGTTGGGCTGGAAAAAAATAGCAATAAAAGCCTATCGATTGCCAACAAAATTACTTCTCTGCTGGGATTGGCAAGTGATGAACCTGATGCGGTAAGCACGTTACAGGTATCTGGAAAGGAAAGTCAAACAGCCAGCATTGATTTGGTGGATTTACTGGAGGAATCCCGCACAACACAATTCAAAGATTTGCCTCTCAGTTCAGGTCTGAGATATCCTTTGTCTGACCGTTTTAATCGACTTCAACGGGCTTTCAACGGCTGGAAGGCTGACAAGGCAATACCATGACTATGAGTCGCTCATTCGAGCGTTTATATCCTTGGATATTCGGTTTTGCAGCCGGACTGTCTACCCACTTGATGGGAATAACTTTGCCGAATGATGACAGCAGATTAACGGCTTTGTTATCGGCATCAATAAGCACCAGTGCAATCCTAGTTGGCTTCCTTGCAACCATCAAAGCAATATTGATGGCGTTACCAGACTCCTCCATAAAGACACAACTTCGTGACAGTGGGGAGATGATCACGCTTTCGAGTTATTTGAGTAGTTCTATGACTGCAAATCTCATTTTTTGCATCTTGAACATTGGGTGTTTTTTTTCGTCAGCACAAGCTTTATCAAATTTGGTATCAGCTCTTTGGTTCGCATTTGGAACATTCGCTCTTAGTGCATTTTGGCGGGTAGGACAAATAATGATTTTGATTTTGCGTCTGGTGTAGGGATATCTGGTGAGTAATCTCGAAGACCCCTTTTTCCAGCACGAGTTTTTTGGAACGCTGTTCTTCTTGCCGTCAAGTATGGATTCATCGGCATTCTGTCGGATTGAATTTACTACATGGGGACCAAGCACGGTGGCGTGCATTGGCTTGAACGACACGCATTACGATATTTCCAAAGAGTGGCTGCTTTGCCCTAATGGTGAACGGCGTTTCCGTTCCCGCAAAGACATTGCCGCCTACGGAGATGGGCGGCATGTTCAGTTGGTGCTGGTCAAGGACAGGCTATCCCCCGTCACGCTTGACAACGCACTACATCTTCGGGTGGTAGGCGACTGGATTGAGAGGACCACAGACAAGAACGGTAGAGTGAGCACTGCGAGTTGCGGATTTGAGGGGCTACTGAAGCAAGGAGGCGCCGCCTCCACGAAACTAGATCAAAGGGAGCTGCGCACGCTTAACGAACTCCACAATCACTGGCGCCAAGTGGGCGAATAGTCGTTACCCACGCCCGGCCATTGGTCTCAAGGAGTGCCAGCCAACTCACTACAACAGGCTTGGCAGTTTCCGCTTCTGTACAGGGCGGATATACCGCGCCAACATCAAGTCACTGGTATGGCCGGTCTGATCTCTGATCTGCCACGGTTGAAGCCCCGCAATTGCGGCTTGGGTGCAGTACCCTGACCGCAAGCTGTGGCCGCTGACGGCGGAGGGGTCACCACCCACACGCCGTACAGCATCTTTGACTATCAGCGCCACCGACTGCGCCGACAGCGGCTTTTCGGATACGTTGTCGTGCCGGTCTACGGCGCGGAACAGCCAGCCGGAGCGTATGCCTGTCAGTTCTTGCCATTGCTTCAGAGCCTTCACCGGACAGCGTTCACCATTGGCATGCGGAATGAAACATGTTCGCCCGGCCCCTTCCTGGTCGGTCTTCGAGCGCACAATCAACAGTTCAAGTCCGGTTGCGTGTTCAGTGATGTCCTCGCAGCGCAGCGCCACCAGTTCCGATCTACGCATGGCAGAGCCCCAGCCAATCAACAGCAAGGCTTGGTCACGCGCCGCTTTGACTGGTTTTTGTTGCCCTAGCACCAACAACATTTCCAGCAGATCATCCTTCACCACGGGTTTGACCCGTCGTTGCCGCGTGCCGATGGTGCGCCGGATTCCTTGCATGGTGCGTTTCACCTGCACGTGTTTGATGGGAGATGGGTGCCCCGCATCGACGCACGCTTTGCCAATGGCAATCAGCCTACGCTCCAGGGTGGCAACTGCCAAAGTTGACGCGGCGTCAACTATGTACGCAATCACTTGCTCCGGCGTGGCTGGAATCGTGCCGCCATGGTCGCAGAAGTGGCGCACGTCGTTGGCGTAGCCGCGCTTGGTGGCGGTAGATTGAGCGGCGGCGGCATAGTTGTCGGCGGTGAGCTTGCGCCGCTTCTCTGGCATTTCAGCGCCGATTGAGGCAGATGAGAAGATTGAGCTGTTTTCAGCGGCTTTGGCGCTGGCGGTCAGATCGTGGTTTTTCATGGTGTTTTGGTTAGCGGTAATGTTGACTTTTCGCTAGTCAGCCGACTTTGAGCAAGCGGCACAGTGGCCGCTGCTCATCTGGCTCAACCAGCTCAGGGAGTTGAAATTGCTCTGCTTATGGCCGCGCACTGGCGACCGAGCGATGCACTGGCGGCGAAAAGTCCGCCGTGTGGTGACGACATGCAGCCGAGAGAGAAAACGCGGTGGCCGCAAAGCTGCCAAGTTCTTCCATCAGTCTGCCCAATGCCTCCACGGTGTCGCTGCCGATGTCGCTGCCAACTTCCGGCGCGGCATGTGCCAGGATGTGACCAACGGCAGAGAGACCGAGGTGAATCACGTTCATGGCCGTTTCAGCGTTATCAGCAATCTGTGCCAGCACCACGGCATCAGCCTCTTCGTATTGAATGACTTCCGCCGGGTTGGCCGTCAGCAGAGGCAATTGCAAAAGCAAGTCGCGCATGGGGCGGCTTGAACCGTAGCCGCATGGTGTGTTTTCGGCGTGCGCTGGCATGTCAATACTCACTGGGGAAAAGCAGGGTCGTGACGCTTCTGTCCGCCTCCGTCAAAATCCAAATGCGCTCTTTGGCCACGGTGTATGAACTGAGCAACCGGAGGCGGCGCGTCAGGGCAAAGTCGTTTTCGGCTGCGTCTGCCTTTGGCACTTCGCCCCAGTCGCCACGAACGTGCCGGTTCAGATAGTCGCTGGCATTGATGCCATGCTTTTCCAAATGCTCAAGCACAGTGGGAGTGGCAACGATTTGCCCCAGTGCGAATAGCGGCGGTTGGTTAAGAGTTGTTTTTTGCGTCGTGCCCATGTGGGTTCTCCAAGTTGCATTGGCCGCGCACCGAATCAACACGGTGCCAGAAATGCAAAAAGCCAAGGCGACGAATCGACTTGGCTTTGCATATTGGTTCCGGTGGCTTTTCAGCGATCACGCGGCACGGCGCGGTATGCGCCGTTTTTTTAAGTTATCAGAGTACGGTGATTAGATCGAGTGCTGAATAACTTCGGTCAGATCACATCCAAAGCGCATCGCTCCCGTATTACTGATCTAAAAGACTTCGGCCCTATTGGTCTCGTGGTTGACAAGTTGACTCACTCCGCAAAATTTGACTCGCTTCTTGCAGTCGTCCGCGCAATACTCTGACAGCCTTGTCGCGATTACCTTCACTGGAGGTTCGGACATTTCGGTGAGCTTCAGAAATGCGCTTATGGCGCTGATTTGGCAAACGAAGTTCTTCGCCTGCAATGATTGCTCCGGTAACCGTTTTAACCGCGCTTGCCGCAAAGGTTTTTGATTTCTTTTGTTTGGTGGTCAGCCCATGCCTACTGACGATTTTTCGTACTTCCCCCAATAGTGCCTTTGTTGCATTGGGACCCGACAACGTAATGTCATCGACATAGGTTGTCATCTTGCAGTTTGATGCGGATGCCAGCGCAGCGACTTCATCAAACATCTGTCGGGCAGCGAAGAATGCCACCCTTCCACTCAACGGGCTACCAGTTGGCAGGTGTTCTTGTTTGTAGCAGCAAATATCCGCCAATCTGTTTGCGACGTCTTCTGCGCATTGAAAATCTTCAATGAACATATTCAACACCATGCGGCGGGTGGTGCTTGGGTAGAACTTGCTGATGTCAGTCTTTATAAGCGATTGATTGCCGACATGCTCACGGGCATTATCGGCATAGGAGCGCCCTTTGCGAGAGAAAAGATAGTCTGGCAGCTCAATCCGGCTAAGCAAATTTGCGATTCTTTTGTGAACTGTTGCCATCCAAAAAATGGGGGCTTGTATCTCGCGATCCTTCTCATTTTTCCAAACGCGGTAGCCTTCGCGTGCGAGTAATTCAGGTACCGCGTCCCAGTTAACCCCAATTGCGGATTCAAACTGTCTCTTGCTTAACAAGCGAAACAAGGGAGACTGATGAATAGGATAGAGCTTAGGCAGGATTTTGGACGGCATCGCGCTCTTCCAGCCATTCAAGCAAGCGAAGAATTTTGTCAGCGGCAGCCACTCGTAGCTTGGTACCCGGTTTGCGCTCGCTTCCCATCGACTCAGAAAACAGCATGATGGACGATACCGGCATTTTGAAAACTTCGGCGTACTTTTCCAGCAAGTCTAGGCCAGGAGTTTTGTCACCACTTTCGATTTCACTTAAATAGGAACCAGAAATACCCAACCTTTTAGCCAAGTTGGCTTGGGTGAACTGGTGATACGTTCTCAATAACCGCAGGGCTCTATTGAGCATAACAACTCCTCTAGTTAGGAAGTAAGGGGGGACGAATCACCTTGATAGCCAGTCGATTAGCTTTGCAACCTGGTGAACTAATCGCACAACAGCAAAAGCCATGCGCAATGTTTCTGGTCGCAGCCACCACGACTTACCTTGGCTCTTCGTCCCCCGCCGTTTGGGAGGTTTTTCATCGTCTTTCATGACGGTTTCCTTGGCTGCACCAAACAGTAAATACGACATGTACTTACCGTGGCTGTCGTCCGCAACCAAGCAGAGCAAAACGGCGGGTTGACCCCCTAACTCACAGATGCCTGCCCGGAGTCGTCCGGGCAGGCTCGCACTTGCGTATGTCGTCGGTACTACGGGTGCAGCACCACGCCACCTATGCAGTGCGAGATGGCAGAGCCTTTCGGCCCCTCAGGAAACCTACGTTCCCCACTTTGTCGACAGTTGTCTCTGCTAACCTCAGATTGGATTCTATACCACGCAGCGGAATTCATGCAAATATTCTTCGCTAATAGCGAAGTTATTTCATGAAAAACCTTTCATCCACCGTCGCGGCATGCCGAGTTCCCACGACACAACTTCGGTGTCATGTGCTGGCACCACCATGCTTTTCCTGCCAAGCGGCCAGCTCTAACGGTCTGATTCCAAAGCGCACAGCATTGCCAGGATGTAACGCGGCAAACTCTTCCAGTACCAATTGGATGAAGTGCCCTCTGTCCAGCTCTGCCACAGTGGGCGGCATCTTGGCGCTGACAACATCCCGGCTCGCAGCTTCATCATTCTTGACGATGGCGGCGACAGCTTCGGTCAAGGCTTGGCGGTAACGCAGCCGGAAAATATCTGGGGGTACGAGGTTCTGTTTGACCGCCACATATTGTTGGCAAGACCGCTCGTAGGCCCATACGAAGACGTCGCGCAAGAGTTCGACGCGGTTCAGTTCGTAGACGCCGATCATGGCGTCTACATAGGCCTGTTGCGGTACGTCGATGAAGGACAGCGGGCACAGGTTATGGCGAATGAACGGAATGTTGGCGGCCAGTCGGGACACACGCTTGTTCACGTCCTCAAAAGGCTGCAGATAGGGCAAATGCACCATCAGGAAGAATGCTTGCTCAAATGGGTCCTGAATTTCTGCGGCCATCTGGACGACGATGCCAAACAGTTCCTCCAATCGCTGCGGCAACGCCACGGGAAGATACACACTGCCACCAATCTCGACGGCGCGGCGGCGAATGCGGCCCACCGCTGCGGGGTCAGCCATCAAGCCGTCGGACAGGAAGGCGTGCAGCGCAATGATGGTGTCTGGCGTGAGCTGCGCGTGCGCAGGATCAAGCACCAAGTATTCAATGGCCTGTTTGTGGTTCAGGATCATCTGAGTTTCCAGCGCACCTTTGCCCTCGGCGGCTTGGCCGAACTCGATCAGGCGCTCGGTGTCTAGGCGACTGTAGGTGTTGCCCTCCAGTTGCGACGATGCCCAAGACAGGTCGATGAGCAAGCGATTGAGAATGTCGCGGGCAAAGGTTCCGGCAGGTGTCTGATCGGCTGGGGAGCGGCCCAGTGCGTGCAGTTGATCCCGCAGACCTGGTGGTAGGTAAGCGGTATGGTTGGGATGGTATTGCTCCAGGAACTCCAGCTTGTATCCCACTGGCGGGCGCAGCGTACGCGGCTGGCGCACGTAAGCTTTGATCTCGGCGCCTTCCGGCGAAGTCGGCACATAGACCTCGCCAACGGCTCGCATCGTGTCGCCCGCCTCTTCCTGGGCTGTCAAGACTCCTTTGACAATCGGCGGCGGACAGACGTAGCGCACTAATCGTGCCTCGCCCAGCATCTGTATCTGGCCTTGCGCAACCAGCATTGCTAACCTACGCTGCAAAGTACGGCGCAACAGGGTGTTATCTAGTTGCTGCGCAATGGCATCTATGCCAAGGCCATCCTGGTGTTCAGAAATCAGCTCTACCAGCCGGTCAAGTTCGGTTTGGGGGGTGACTTTTGGCATGACTTCAGTTTTTCAGTGCTGGAGTCACAGTATCACGTCACTTTAATTGACGCGCAAGAGGTATTACGACAAATAAAGTGACGTGATAAGGAATGGCGTCACAAACCAACATCGCCCGACGGGTCACCACTGACTTCTCACTTCCTCATCCGTCAATGGTTTGGATGCCGCCGGTACACCGTCGCCGGTCAATGGTCTGAACACGGCAGGCACATCACGCGCCTTGGCGACGCGCATCAGCACCTCGCCTGAATCCAGCAGCCGGATATAAATTTCATCCCCCTCCTGCATTGCGGCCCGTTGAGCCACATGAGTAGGTATTCGGACACCGAGGCTGTTGCCCCATCTGGAAAGCTTTGGCATGGGTTTTACTCCTTGATACTCAATGAGTACAAATTGCAGTCGCGGCGCGTGGCGCTATGCCAAGCATTGCCGCTGACCGCATTTGAGCCATGCCGTCGCCAACGCATGGCCAGGCTTAGGCGTCTGCGGCGGGTCGCAGACCATAAAAGTACGCAAGGTTGGACTGAATCACCTTTTTGTATCCCTTCTTTTCGATCCGTTTTGAAAAATCGGGCTTGCTCAGCAACGGAAAGTGAAGATTCAACTTCTGCCAGTCCCGATACAGCTCGCTATAGAGCATCTTCAACGGAGTACGCATACCGACTTCGGAAATCATGACGTCCTCCAAGAATGCCTCAACAGGGTCAGCGGCCTCACGCTGCTTCTTGACCTCGTTCATCACGATGTCCGGATGCGCCAGTCCGTTTTGCTGGTAATCGCGGATGCCACGCAACATCAAGTTCAAGATGCCTGAGGCTTCCTTCTTGAACTTATCTCCGATGTGCTCATCCATGTCTTTCTTGGTGAAGGAATGGTTGAACGGAATGACACGAATGCGGCGCCAGAGTCCTTGGTCATCGTCGGGTACTTCAGGCATGAAGTTGGTGGGCAACATCATGACAAACTCGATGGACATGTTCTTGCTGCCCTGGAAATTGGCCCGGACACTCATGGACTCATCACCTGTCATCTGTTTCACGATGCCAGAATCTATTTTGTGTTTGCGATTCGGTTCAGAAACGATAGCCAAACGACGCCCTTCGAGGTCAGCGAGGCTGGGGGTTGGACCATCCGAAACATGAGACTTGGTCATGACCGTTGTGGTGTTCAGAATCGTGGCGTAAGGCCCCAAGACATGTCGCAACGCCTCGATCAGCTTGGACTTACCGTTGTTAGCACTAGGTCCGTACAAGATGAAAAAGACCTGCCCCACTGGGCGACCGAGGATGGTGTAACCCATAACCCGAATGAAGTAGCGGATCAGCTCTTCGTTGCCCTGAAAAACAATATCCAAGGCATTCTCAAAAACCGGTGCTTTGGCAGTCGGATCAAAGGTGACCGGCGCACTGACAGGGCAAATAGCTTGGTACTTGGCGGGAATCAGTTGCTGGCTGAGCAAGTTGAGGACGCCATTGGCGACACCAAGATACGGGTACCCTTTTATTACGCGGCGTTCAGAGTCCAAAATTGCAGCCTCGGCAACGTGGTCACAAACCTCCATCAATGAACGATTGGCACCGAGCTTCTGCTTGAACTTGACGACATCAGCCTTGTCCATCTTTTTGGCTTCGGCAAGCGACGCAATGACTTGACCACCAGCTTTTTCAACCGCCGAACGGTATGTAACCTCCTTCATGACCGAATAGGTTTGGCCATTCCAATGCAAGAAAGTTAAAAGGCGTTTGTCACGTGGACTGGTGTCTTCCAGCACGGCAATATCACCATGCATCTGCGCGGCCACCAGTCGACCAAACTCACGATCCGTCACCATGGGCGCCTCTGCTGCAGACTGGTTGCGAAAGCCCGGATTTTTCCAGCCAGCACGCTGCGCCATCAAGAAAATGGTTGCCGGATTACCAGGATACGACTGACCTTGAAGCTGCGCCCACTTTTTGACAAACACGGACTCATCGAACTTGGATGACTGTTTAGAAAACTCCCGAGCCAACGCTTCACCGTCCGCACCCAACGAAACCAATGCCATCAACACACCAATCCAATCTGAATATGCGTCGGCCTTGTCGGCCAAGTGCGTAAGCGCACTGTGCAGGTCTTGCACCACGTACTCGCGGTCATAGCCCGTCTGCGGGATCGTCAGGTTGTCGTTAAAGCGCGGTACAGCCTGCTGAACGGTGCGCGTCATAAGACCTGCATCAAAGGCATTCAGCAGAAAGTCGACTTTGAAATACTTGTCTGGCACCGACTCAGGCATCAGACGGCTAACCGTGCCGTGTTTGCGATTGACAAAGCCTGGCAACCGGATGATTTGGCTGATCTTGGCGTGCGCCAAGTCGGTTTCCATACGCACGGCCATGCAACGGACCAAGCGTTGATACGTCTCGGTGTCCAGCACTTCATCAAGAATCCACACGGCCTGATAGCGACCCGGTGACGTTTCGATCAACAGACTCGGCATCAGCAGCGAGTTATGAAAAAGGCTTGGCATGCCGTCGTCGCAGTCTACGGCCACAGCCCAGGTTTTGCTGACATCCTTGTTGCCAAAGCCTTCGTTGTCGGACAGACCTACCATGATGAATGGCTCAAAACCTTGTTTGGCGTAGTCTGCAAGGCGGCTGGCATGTCCAGTCGCATCATCAAAGCACTTCTTCACCGGCCATGCGTGGTTGGTGCCGTCTTCCCTGTCCATGGCCATCAGACCAAAGCGGGCGTCACCGTGCATGGCCTCCATGGCCGCAATCGCCTCCGCGTACTCGGGTTCGTTATGTTTCATGATTCAATCCTTCGGATGAGTGCATGAGCGATGTGAGCTGTTTTCATATTTACTTTTTTCATTCATTCACTGAAAAATGAAACAAATAAATAACAGCTCATCTCACTCAAAATATGTTTGGGGAAAAGGGAAACCGGCGGACCGGCCCCCATGTCGGTTATTCGGCTGGTACTTCGATAGCAGGATCGGAATCGACAGCGGGTTCACCAGCATTTGCGGGTGGCAGCGACTTGGCAAGCCACTGCGAGAGTGAAAAGCCACGGATGTCGACGTCCCACATTTCCGAATCGCCATCAGACATCAACACTGATGCAGCCAGTAATCGATTGCTAAGAGTGGACTGGTCGGCTATTGCCAAAAGGACTTTTTCAACCAATGCCGGAACTTCATACCCAAAAAGCACTGCAATCTGGTTGAGTCGGAATGTGCTGCTGAATTCCTCCGAAAGTCGAGACAGATCGAAGCAGTTCGGTGTGGCATCCATCGCAACCTTCAGCCAAGCAGGCGTTGGATGGAGGTCATACCTCCCCGACCAATGGAACACTTGCGGCAGCGTTACTTCAATAGGGTTTGCATCAAGCTCTTGAATTAGCACCCTATCTTCATCTGCAGAGGTGTGGCATGCAACATAGACCTGAAGGCCTTCAATGTCCGAATAGAGGACGGGCTGTCCACGCTTCAACATTTCAGCGGTAACAGGTTGACTACGAGCGTACATGAAGACCTTCTGCGCGACCTCAATCAAGAATGCTTTGGAATACAGCCAGTGATGCGAAACGATGAAATCCATATCGTTCTCCTTAACGTGCAGTGCGTTGTTGGGATGTCAGCCACTTTTCAAACTCGACGCGGTCGAGAAGCACCTTGCGCTGGTTCGGTGGGCGCACGATTACCGGCAAGAATCCATTCGAGCGAAGTCCCGGCTTCGGATCTTTTTCATACGCTTCGGCACTCCAGATCAACGCACGCAACGCGCCTTCGCTGATGAAATCTCCATACAGCTTTGCCAGCGTCTTGACCGGGAGGATGCGTCCGAGAGACTCCAATGCTTCTGGAGAGGCAACGGCGTCTCCAAGCGCTTTTTGAGAACTGAACATCGGTACCGACGTGGAAATGGACCGGAAGCTGACTTCGCCATAGCCCGTGATCGGCATGGAATATGAACTGCGTGGCAGTACCGGTGGTGTTTGATGACGTGCCATTTATTGGCTCCTAAGTTAGTGAATCGAAAGGGGTTCGTCGGCCGACTGCTGCGAATTTTTGTTGTTTTGTGCATCGCACAGTAGTGGCTGTAAGCCCTACCGAGATGCACGTAAAACACACCAGAACAATCCACAGTGCTGCCGGAAAAAACAAAGGCCCATCAATGACTTAGATGGGCCTTTTGAGCGCGACACTGCGATAATCAATGTCAAGTGGCGCTAAGGAGACTGTTGCAGAAATGCGGGTTTTTCGCGAGCGTGGGTTTTTGGCGGTGCGCGTGCTGACAACGGCGGCGCACATTGATCCTCGTGGCACAGCTCTGGCACACTAGTAGCGCGTTTTGCAAGAAAAGCCTGTGGAGGCACGTAGAACGCTGAAAGTAAAAACTCCAGCAGCGACAAAGAGTTACGTGCTGCGGAAGTATCTATATCATTCCTATGAAATGGCCGGAGAAAATTCGTAATGAGAAGGTCGGGTGTTCGATTCATCTCTCCGGCACCAATAAAGATAAGGGTTCATTGCTATCAAAATAGCAGTGAACCCTTCTTCTATTGCGGGCTTGTAGGCAATCTGTAGGCAACTTGCCCGAATGCAGCCCCAGCACCAGACAAAAGAAAAGCCCCACAGGCGGGGGCTCAGGGTGCAGTCAGGCGGCGCTCAGTTCACGCGTGCACCACGGTGTAGTCAGACTCAAGGCGTTCAGCGATTGCACCAGCGGCCTGCGCCACGTCCTGCGCGGCGTACAGCACCCCGCGCACGGTCGCCATGTCGGGCACGGATGACAGGCATGTCAGGTCAATGGCGGCGGCCAGCAGCGCATTGAGTTGGTCAATCTTGCAATCCAGGGTGCTGGTGCATGGTGTGTCGTGCATATCGGCCTCAGTGGTTTGTGAAGTCCTCACTCTGCCGCGTTTCGCTTGAACCTCAAAACAAACGAAAGGTTGGTGCGTGAACCCACAACGCGGGGCTTGTGAGTCGGTGCAGGTGACATAGGCAGCGTGCCCCGCGCGGGTGCGCCTATGCCCTTGCACCCCATGCGGGATACAACCAGCACTCAGCACTCAGCACCAGCACCCAGCACCCAGCACCCAGCACCCAGCACCCAGCACCCA
>Ga0116180_1002766_pt1 | contig 13647 bp, 7 predicted proteins | sample AD_UKC073_MetaG_FD_89804 | JGI IMG/M metagenome (GOLD analysis project Ga0116180, IMG submission 89804) | Active sludge microbial communities of municipal wastewater-treating anaerobic digesters from USA - AD_UKC073_MetaG | ecosystem: Engineered > Bioreactor > Anaerobic > Digestate | place: USA...
CCGGGGGCCTGCCGGATCGCCGCGGAAGACGCCGCCGACGTGGCCTTCATCGACGTGGACAATGACCTCGGCCCCTACCTGCTGGCCGGGCACCGCATGCTCTACCCCACCCGGCCGCTGATCGTCACCACCCAGGCACCGGGCCGGCAGCCCGACCCGCTGACCGTGGAAGTGACCAAGCCGGTCGGCCTTGCGGCCTTCTCGGCGGCCCTGGAAAAGGTCCGCGGCCTGCTGCCCGCCACCAGCGCCGCAGAGGGCGCCGAGCTACCGGATGCCGCCGACGAGCGGGCCGGCACCTTCGACACCATCCCCGACGAGAGCGCCCTCGACGCCCTGCGCGACCCGGGCCCCGACCCGGCCAGCCTGCTGCGCCGTATCGAGGCCCGCATGGCGACGCTGCACGTCGGCTCCCTGCCCGACGCCGACCTGGACGATCCGGTATCGCGGGCTGCCGTCTACTACGCCCCCGAGCATTTCCTGCAGGGTCTGGTGGCCCGCGCCATCACCCACGCCCGGGAGATCGGCCGCCCGGTACGCATCGACGACGCCGGCGGTGCCGCCCTGGTGCTCGACCCCCGCGACGGCCAGGCATGGACCGCGCGCAGCCCCAATGCCCTGCGCGCCCTGGCCCAGCTGCCCACCCGCGGCACCCTGCACATGGCCAGCCAGACACCCGACGCGGCCGTGCCGGAAGGCGCCAGCCCCCGTCAGCTGGAAGGGCTCGAGTGGGACCTGGCCCTGTGGGCCTCCCGCGGGCGCCTGCCCCGGGGCACCAGCCTGGAGCACCCGATCCGCCTCAAGAACTGGCCCAACCTGACCCGCCTGGCCGTTCCCCCCGAAGCCATGCGCATCGCCGGTCTGTGGTCCCGCAGCAGCCTCAGCCTGCGTGACACGGTGCGTACCCTGGGCATTCCCCAGCGCTATGTCTTTGCCTTTTACAGCGCCTGCGCGGCCCTCGGGCATGTGGAGCAGATCGCCCCCCCGGCCGTGCCCGGCGGTCTGCGGGCTGCCCCCGCGCAGCCCGCGGCCGTGCCCATCCCGCCGCCCCCGCGCGGGCGCTTCAAGCGCCTGTTCGGCAAGCTCCTCGGCCCCCGTCAGGACGAGCCCGGCCTGGACTGACAGGCGCGCGGCGGTGAGTCACGCCAAGATTCTCTTCGGCGGCCCGCGCGGCGCGGGCAAGACCACCGCCATCGCCTCGGCCAGCGATACGCCACCCCACACCGCCCTGGCCGTGGACTACGGCGCCATCACCCTCGACGACGGCAGCACCCTCCACCTCTACGGCACCCCCGGCCAGGCGCGCTTCGACTTCATGTGGGAGCAGCTCACCGAAGGCGCGATTGCCCTGATTCTGCTCATCGACAACAGCCAGCCCGACGCCCTCGGGCAGCTGCACTTCCATCTCGGCGCCTTCAGCCGCTTCATCCGCGACACCGCCGTCGCCGTCGGCATCACCCACTGCGACCTCAGCAGCGGCCTGCATCTGGGCGACTACCAGCACGAACTGGCGCTCGCCGGCTTCGGCTGCGTCCCGGTGTTTGCCGTGGACCCGCGCAGCAAGCGCGACGTCTGCCTGCTCATCGAGGCCGCCCTCAGCGTGCTCGATGTCACACCCCGGGCCTGACCCGGATCGTCTGCAAGCTTGACGCAAGAAACTGTTCAGGTCATCGACAGGAAGCCTTCCTAGACTGCAGGCCTGTTCAACCCGGTCCGCATGGCATGCGCACATCCTTCCGACTGTTGCTGGCCAGCTGGCTTGTGCCTGCGGCCTGCCTGGCTCAGACCAGCACCTCCCTTGGCCTGCCCGAGGCTGACGCCCTGCTCCTCGAGGCCAACCCGGCCATCCTCCAGGCCCGCGCCGCGGTCGCCGGGGCCCGGGCCGGCATCGACATGGCCGGCGCCCGACCCAACCCCCAGCTCAGCCTGGGCGTCACCAGCACCGACCCCGGCCGCCAGGGGAGCGGCAGCTTCTGGCGCCAGCCCACCGAGAACACCGTCGGCATCAGCCAGCTCATCGAGCGTGGCGACAAGCGCGCGCTCCGCCTGCGCGCCGCCGATCACGACCTGTCGGCCACCCGCCTTGATCTCGACAACACCATCCGCATGGCACGCATGGAGCTGGCCAGCCGCTGGATCGACCTGCGCGCCGCCCGGGAGACCAGCCGGATCGCTGCGGAGAACGCCACCCTGGCCCAGCGGGCCGCCAGTGCCGCCGAGCTGCGCGGCCGGGCCGGCGATCTCCCCGGCATGGACGTGGCCCGCTTCGCCGCCGACGCCGCCCGGGTCGCCAACGACGCCGCCCAGGCCGGGCTGGCCCTCGACCACGCCCGCATCGCCCTGGCCGAGCTCCTCGGCAACCGGGTGCCCGCCGCCGGCCTGAGCACCTCCGACGACTGGCCCGGAGACGAGCCCGCCCCCGCCGCCGGCGAAGGAGAACGTGCCGACGTGGCATCGGCCCGCAGCCGCCTCGCCCAGGCCGACGCCCTGCGCGAGCTGGCCCGCGCCCAGCGCACCCGCGACGTGGCGGTGGGCGCCCAGTACGAACGCACCCCGGCCAGCGGCAACAACGCCTACACCACCAACGCCATCGGCCTGAGCATCTCGGTGCCCCTGTTCATCGGCAACGACTACCGGGGCGACATCGCCCGCAGCGAGGCCGACTACCTCTCCGCCGAAGCCCAGCTCAAGGCCACCCGCAGCGCCGCCGACAGCGAATTCGCCCGGCTGCAGGCCAGCCGCGACGCCGCCGCGGCGCGCCTCACCCGCGTCCGCGACGTGGTGCTGCCCGCCGCCGAACGGGCCGGACGCGGCGCCGACATCGCCATCCAGAAGGGCGGCATGAGCCTCACCGACTACCTCGACACCCAACGCAACCTGCGCGCCGCCCGGATCGAAGCGATCCAGGCCCGTGCCGATCTCGCCCGCGCAGCCCTCATGCTGCGCCTGGCCGGAGCCGCCCAATGAAACGCCCCCTGCTCATCGCCCTGATCGCCGCCGTCATCGCCGGAGGCACCTGGTACACCCAGCGCCCGGCCGCCCCCGACAAGCCCGAGGAGCCGGCCATCCAGCGCCCCTCCGCCGAGCCCGGCGTGCTGCGCTTCCCTACCGCCGCCCCCCAGCTGGCCCAGCTGAAGGTCGAGCGCACCGAGATTGCCCCGGTGCCCATGGACGAGCCCCTGGCCGCCCGCGTGGCCTATGACGAGAACGCCACCGCACGCATCTTCGCGCCGATCGCCGGCCGGGTAGTCGAGATCCGCGCCAACGTGGGCGACGCGGTGAAGGCCGGCGAGGTGCTGGCCGTACTCGACGCCCCCGAGCTGGGCACCGCCGCCGCCGACCTGGCCAAGGCCCAGGCCGACGCCCGCCAGAAGCAGTCCGCCCTGGCCCGGGCCCGCAGCCTGTTCGACGCCGAGGTCATCGCCCGCCGCGACCTGGAAACCGCCGAAGCCGAATCCCGCCAGGCCCAGGCCGAAGCCGAACGCGCCCGCCTGCGTCTGGCCAACCTGGCCCCCGGCGGCAAGGCCGACAGCGGCAGCCAGCACTACGCCCTGCGCACCCCCATCGCCGGCATCGTCGCCACCCGCCAGATCAACCCGGGCATGGAGATCCGCACCGACCGGGACGAGCCCCTCTTCGTGGTCACCGACATGAACCGCCTGTCGGTGCTGGTGGACGTGCCCGAGCGCGACCTGCCCGTCGTCACCGTCGGCAAGTCGGCCAGCGTGGAAGTCTCCGCCTACCCCCACCGCAGCTTCGAGGGCAAGATCGTCCGCGTGGCCCCGACCCTCGACCCCCAGACCCGCCGTGTCCAGGCCCGGGTGGCGGTGGACAACCGGGAGGGGCTTCTCAAGCCCGAGATGTACGCCAAGGTCGGCATCCTGGCCGACGCCAAGCAGGAGCTGCCGCGCATCCCCACCACCGCCCTGCTGGTCGAAGGGGTCAAGAACTACGTCTTCGTGGAACGGGAGCCCGGCGTCTTCGAGAAGCGCGAGGTCAGCCTCGCCGTGCAAACCCGCAGTGACGCCTACGTGTGGAGCGGCGTGAAGCCTGGCGACAAGGTGGTGAGCGTCGGCGCGCTGCTGCTCAACGCCGAACTGGCCAGCAACTCCCGCTGAGGCCGCCCCATGTTCGACACCCTCATCACCCTCGCCCTGCGCCAGCGCGCCTTCGTCCTGATCGCCGCCCTGGCCCTCCTCGGCTACGGCCTCTACGCGGTCAACCAGATCTCCATCGAGGCCTTCCCCGACGTGCAGGACGTCCAGGTCCAGGTGGTCACCCAGGCCATCGGCGTGGCGCCGGAAGAGGTGGAGCGCACCATTTCCCTGCCCATCGAGCGGGAGATGAGCGGCGTGCCGGGCATGACCCAGCTGCGCTCGGTGTCCATCACCGGCCTGTCGGTAGTCACCCTCACCTTCAACGACAAGACCGGCGACTACTTTGCCCGCCAGCAGGTGCTGGAGCGTCTGCAGAACATCAGTCTGCCCCCCGGCGCCCAGCCGGTGCTCGCCCCCCTCACCACCGCGGTGGGCGAGATCTACCGTTACGTGCTCGAAGCGCCCCCCACCGCCGAACGCGAGGAGACCCGCGCCATCCAGGACTGGACGGTGCGCCCCGCCCTGCGCATGGTGCCCGGCATTGCCGACGTGGTGAGCTTTGGCGGTGCGATCCGCGAAGTCCAGGTGCGCATCGAGCCTGAGCTGCTGCGCAAGTATTCGGTGAGCCTGGACGACGTGAACCAGGCCCTCGCCAGCGCCAGCGCCAATGGCGGCGGCGGCCTGCTGCGCCGGGGCGATGAAGCCCTGGTGATCCGCACCCTGGGCCTGTTCCAGAATCTGGACGACGTGCGCGACGTGGTGGTGGTGGCCCGGGAGGGCAAGCCGGTGCGCATCAGCGACGTGGCCGAGGTGGCCTACGGCTTCCGCCCCCGCTCGGGCATCGTCGCCTTCAACGAACGTGACGACGTGATCGAGGGCATCGTGCAGATGACCAAGGGCGGCAACGCGGCCAAGATCGTCGAAGCCCTGCATGTCAAAGTGGATGAGGTTAACGCCCGCCTGCCGGAAGGCTACCGGATCCTCCCCATCTACCAGCGCACCGAGCTGATCGGCCATACCGTCGCCACCGTCGCCGAGAACCTGCTGGTGGGCGCGGTGCTGGTTACCGGCATCCTGCTGGCCTTCCTGCGCAACCTGCGGGCGGCCGTCATCGTTGCCGCGGTGATTCCCCTGTCCCTGCTGTTCGCCTTCATCCTGATGCACGCCATGGGCGTGTCGGCCAACCTCATCTCCCTGGGGGCGGTGGACTTCGGCGTGATCATCGACAGCGCGGTGGTGATGGTCGAAGCCCTGATGGTGCGCCTGGCCGTGGAAGCCCATAGCGAACACCACGGCATCGCCTCGCCCTACGGCCGGCGCATCCACGCCCTCAAGCAGACCTGCATCGAGCTGGGCTCGCCGATCATGTTCTCGAAGGCCATCATCATCGTCGCCTTCCTGCCCATCTTCACCTTCCAGCGGGTCGAAGGGCGCATCTTCACCCCAGTGGCCCTGACCCTGTCCTTCGCCCTGCTGGGCGGCCTCATCCTGACCCTCACGCTGGTTCCCACCCTGCTCTCCTACGCCCTCAACAAGGACATGGCGGAGAAGGAGTCCCCCTGGCTGCACAAGCTCCAGGAAAGCTACCGCGATCTGCTGGTGCGCCTGCAGGCCCGCCGCCGCATGGTGGTGGCCGCCTCGGTGGGCAGCCTGGTGGTGGCCCTCGGCCTGGCCCCGCTGCTGGGCTCCGAGTTCCTGCCGAAGCTAGACGAAGGCAACATCTGGCTCACCATCAGCCTGCCCCAGTCCTCCGGGCTGACCAACACCAAGGAGATCGAGCGCAAGGTCCGCGAGGTGGTGTCCTCCTACCCCGAGGTCAAGGCCGTGATCACCCACGTGGGCCGCCCCGACGACGGCACCGACCCCAAGGGCCCCAACAACATCGAGATCCTGGTGGACCTGAAACCCCACGACGAGTGGCGCTTTGCCACCAAGGATGCCCTGGTGGACAGCATGTCCGGGCGCCTGGAGGCCATTCCCGGCCTGCCCACCAACTTCTCCCAGGTGATCCAGGACAGCGTCGAGGAATCCCTGTCCGGCGCCAAGGGCGAGATCGCAGTGAAAGTCTTCGGCCCCGACCTGAGCGTGCTGGAAGCCAAGGGGCGCCAGATCGCCAGCGTGCTCAACCGCATCGAAGGCTCCGCCGACGTGGCTGCCCTGCCCGTGGGCGGCCAGAGCGAGGTGGACATCCGCCTGCGCCGGGAAGCCCTGGCCCGCTACGACATCAACGTCACCGATGTAAACACCATGATCCAGACCGCCCTGGGCGGCAGCACGGTGAACGCCTTCTACGCCGGCGAACGGCGCTATGACGTCACCCTGCGCTTCGGCCCCCAGTTCCGCGACCAGGTGGATGACATCGCCAACCTGCCCGTGGCCCTGCCCGGCGGGCATGGCAGCATTCCCCTGGGCGACCTGGCCGACGTGGAACTGCGCCAGGGCGCCTCCCGCATCCAGCGCGAGGCCGGCAGCCGCAACGTGATCGTCAAGGCCAACCTGCGCGGCCGCGACCAGGGCAGCTTCGTGGCCGAAGCCCGCGCCAGGGTCGCCGCCGAGGTGGCCCTGCCGGCCGGCTACACCATCACCTGGGGCGGCCAGTTCGAGAACCAGCAGCGCGCCATGGGCCGCCTCAAGCTCATCGTGCCGATCACCCTGGGCCTGATCTTCTCCCTGCTGTTCTGGGCCTTCCGCGACATCCGCCCGGCCCTGCTGGTGCTCTCCATGGTGCCCTTCACCCTGATCGGCGGCTTTGCCGGCCTGGGCCTCGCCGGCCTGCACCTGTCGGTGTCGGCGGCGGTGGGCTTCATCGCGGTGGCCGGCATTTCGGTGCAGAACGGCGTGATCATGGTCGAACAGGTCATGGAGATCGCCCGCCGCGGCGCCCCGCGTACCGAGGCCATCCTCGACGGCGCCATGCTGCGCCTGCGCCCCATCGTGATGACCGCCCTGATGGCCGGCCTCGGCCTGCTGCCGGCGGCCCTGTCCCACGGCATCGGCTCCGAAACCCAGCGCCCCTTCGCGGTGGTGATCGTCGGCGGCATCGTCAGTGCGACAATCTTCACCCTGCTGCTGCTGCCCGTGCTGCTCAGCTACGGCGGCAAGGACACCCCCACGCCGGACCCGGCCCCCTGACCGCACTCACCCGAGCCCTCACCATGCGCATCCTCATCGTCGAAGACGACCCCCTGCTCGCCGACGGCCTGGCCCAGCTGCTGCGCGGCGCCGGCTTCACCGCCGACTATGTGGGCAGCGCCGAACTGGCCGAGGCTGCGTTGGCGGTCGAAAAGTTCGACCTGCTGGTCCTCGACATCGGCCTGCCCGGCATGGATGGCCTGGAGCTGCTGACACGCCTGCGGGCCCGCCACAACCCCATCCACGTGCTCATGCTCACCGCCCGGGACGCCCTCAACGAGCGGGTGCGCGGCCTCAACCTGGGGGCCGACGACTACCTCACCAAGCCCTTCGCCGCGGTGGAGCTGCTGGCCCGCATCAACGCCCTGGTGCGGCGCAGCCGCGGCCAGGGCAAGCTGCGCCGGGAATACGGCCCCCTGGTCCTCGACGAAGAGGCCCATCGGGCCTGGCTGGGGGATCAGCCCCTGGAACTGCCCCAGCGGGAGTGGGCAATCCTGCAGTTCTTCCTCGATAATCCGGGCCGGGTGCTCAGCAAGGAGCGGATCGTCGCCGCCGTGTGCACCTGGGACAAGGACATGAGCGAGAACGCCGTGGAAGTTTACATATCGCGACTGCGCACCAAGCTGGAGCCCGCCAGCCTGCGCATCCGCACCGTACGCGGCCTCGGCTACATGCTCGAGGATCCGCCCGCGTGACGCGCAGCCTGCGCAAGGCGCTGCTGCTGTGGCTGCTGCTGCCTGCCAGTCTGGTTCTGCTGACCTTCCTGCCCCTGGCCTACCACCTGGTCCATCAACCGGCCATGGAGGCCCTCGACCAGGCCCTGGCCGATGCCAGCCTGGCCCTCGTCCCGCACCTCGAAGTCATCGACGGCGAACCGCGCTTCGTCTTCCCCGCCGCCGCCGAGCAGGTGCTGCGCACCGACCGGGTGGACGACATCTACTTCCTGGTGCTCGGCCCCAACGGCCGCTTCGTGGCCGGCGACATGGGCCTGCCCCATGACCCGCCGGACGGCGAGGAAGCCCGCGGCGACCGGACCAGCTTCGACTCCCACTTCCGCGGGCACCGCATCCGGGTCAGCGCCATCCATCGCACCATCTCCGGTGCGCCCTTCGTCTTCATCACCGCCGAAACCACCCGCAAGCGTGACCAGCTGCGGGTAGACCTGGCCGTGGCCCTGGCCCTGCCCCTGCTGTTCTTCGCCGGCTCCACCGGCCTGACCATCTGGTTCGGCATCCGCCACGCCCTGCTCCCGGTCGAGGACATCCGCCGCGCCCTGCACGGCATGCAGCACCAGGCCCTGACGCCGCTGGACTCGGGCTCCGCCCCCGGCGAGATCCGCCCCCTGGTGAGCGAATTCAACCAGCTCCTGGAGCGCCTCGAACAGGCCGCCAACGCCCAGCAGCGCTTCGTCGCCAATGCCGCCCACCAGCTGCGCACCCCGCTGGCCGGCATCCGCACCCAGCTCGAGCTGATCCAGCGCGACCCCGACCCCGACCAGCGCAGCGCCCGGGCGGCCCAGTGCATCGGCGCCATCGAGCGCCTGGGCCACCTGATCAACCAGATGCTGGTGCTGCTGTCCGCCGAACCCGGCGGCCGCCAGGCCGACCTGGCCGAGCACATCGACCTGCCGGAGTTGGTGCGGGACCGCAGCCCGGAGTGGATCCGCCTGGCCGAAAACCAGGGGCTCGACCTGGGCTTCGAGCTGGAGGACTGCCAGGTGACCGGCGACCGCCTGCTGCTCGGCGAGATGATCAGCAACCTGGTCAGCAACGCCCTCATCTACACCCCGCCCGCCGGCGAGGTCACCCTGCGCTGCCGCAAGGCCGGCGACAAGGCCATCATCGAGGTGGAGGACAGCGGCCCCGGCATCCCGCCCGAGTTCCGCGAGCGCGTCTTCGAGCGCTTCTTCCGCCTCCCCACCGCCCGCAGCCCCGGCGGCGGCCTGGGCCTGCCCATCGTGCGCGAGATCGCCCGGGGCTTCGGCGGCCAGGTGATCGTCCTCACGCCCCCCGACGGGCGCGGCACCCTGCTGCAGGTCACCCTGCCCCGCCACACTCCGGCTTCATGACCCATTCCGGGCTCGAGTACGCCCGTCTGCGTCCGTGAGAATAGCGAGACCTCCGCCGTGCAGGCGGTCCGCCCCTCCTTTTCCGGCCCAGACCCGTGTTGTTTGACTCCTTCTTCCTGCGCGACAGCGACCCGACGCTGCTGCTCTACGGCACCTACGACCCGGGGCGGGTCGCCCTCTACCTGCTGATCGCGGTGCTGGGCTCGGCCATGAGCCTGCAGCTGGCCGGCATGCTGGCCTTCTCCCTGTGCGACGAGATCCGCTACGCCCCCACCCTTACCGTGCTGTCCATGGGGCCGGCCATGCTGGCCTCGTGGGTGGCCCTGTCGCTGCTCGCCCGGGAGGAGATCCGGCCCTGGCAGCTGGCCCTCGGCAGCACCCTGGTGGGTGCCGGCATCGGCAGCATGCGCTACCTGGGCATGGCGGCCATGGAGATGGACGCCCAACTGCGCTACAACCCGGCCTGGTTCCTCGCCTCCATCCTGGTGGCCGTGGTTCTCGCCGTGCTGGCCCTGTGGATCCGCTTCGGGCTGGCCCGCAACCCGCGCTTCGGTGGCCTGCCCGGGGTGCTCGCCGGTGGGCTGGTGATGGGCCTGGTGATCGCCGGCATGCACTACGTGGCCATGGCCGCCGCCCGCTTCATCGGCCTGCCCGACCCCGGCTGCGTGGGCAACGACGAGGGCAACACCCGTCTCGCCCTGGGCATTGCCGCGGTCACCGTGATCACCAGCCTGGTGGTGGCCGCCGCCAACGGCTTCCTGCGCTACCGCTACCTCTACCAGCGCCTGGTGCAGGGCGAGTCGCGCCTGCGCGCTATGGTGGACACCGCCGTCGAGGGCATCATCACCATCGACGGCCGGGGCCGCATCCTGTCCTTCAACCTGGCCGCCGAACGCCTGTTCGGCTGGCAGGCCAGCGAAGTCATCGGGCACAACGTGAGCATGCTGATGCCCGAGCCCGACCGCTCCCGCCACGACGGCTACCTGGCCCACCACCTGCAGACCGGCGAGGCCCGCATCATCGGTACCGGCCGCGACGTGACCGCCGTGCGCAAGGACGGCAGTCCGCTGCCCATGCGCCTGTCCATCGGCCGGGTGCCCATCGCCGGTGAAGATCTTTTCGTCGGTTTCGTCTCCGACATGAGCGAACGCCAGCGCATGGAAAACGCCCTGCGGGAGCGGGAACAGCAGCTGCGCGGCCTCATCGACAACATGCCCGGCGTGTGCTTCCGCTCCTGCATGGACGAGCACTGGAGCATCCTCTTCATCAGCGACGCGGTCGAGCGGGTCACCGGCTGGCCTGCCGCCGACTTCATCGCCGGGCGGGTCACCTTCGCCCAGCTGATCCACCCGGACGACAGCGCCATGGTCCTGGAGGTGGTCAGCACGGCCCTCGACGCCGACCGCCCCTACATGATCGAATACCGCCTGCGCACCCGCAGCGAAGACGAGATCTGGGTGTCGGAGACCGGCAGCGGCAAGCGGGACCCCCAGGGCCAGCTGCAGTGGATCGACGGCGTGCTGATGGACATCACCGACTCGAAACGCCGGGCCGCCGAGTTCGAAGGCCTGGCCAACGCCGTCAACCGGGCCCTGGCGGTGCTGGAGATCGACACCGACAAGCGCATCATCACCGCCAACGCACCCTTCCTCGAGCTCACCGGCTACACCCTCGAAGACCTCTGCGGGCAGCCCCACGACATGCTGTGCCCGCCCTCCGAGCTGAGCAGCGAGGCCTACCGGCGCAAGATCGACGAAGGCCTGCGCAGCGGCCAGTTCGTCACCGGCGACGTGCTGCGCCTGGGCAAGGATGGCCGACGGGTGTGGATGCACGCCACCTACAACCCGGTCTTCGACGCCAACGGCGAGATCTGCAAGGTCACCATGCTGGCCCAGTACATGACCGAACGCCGCGCCATGGAGCTGGCCCTGGTGGACGCCAAGGAGCGGGCAGAACAGGCCGCCGCCGCCCGCGCCGCCTTCCTGGCCAACATGAGCCACGAGATCCGCACCCCGATGAACGCCATCCTCGGCTTCACCGAGCTGCTCATGGACACGCCCCTCGACGACGCCCAGCGCCGCCACCTGGGCACCGTGCGGGCCTCCGCCCGCTCCCTGCTCGGGCTGCTCAACGACATCCTCGACACGGCCAAGCTGGACAAGGGCGCCATGGAGCTGGAGCTGGCCGACTTCTCCCTGCGCGCGGTGTGCGACCAAACCCTCGCCTCCCTGCGCCTGGGCGCCACCCGCAAAGGGCTGGACCTGCGCCTCGACTACCCCGACACCCTGCCCGAGCATTTCACCGGCGACGCCCTGCGCGTCCAGCAGGTCCTGCTCAACCTGCTCGGCAATGCCATCAAGTTCACCGAGCAGGGCGGCGTCACGCTGCAGGTGGATCACGACCAGGGGCAACTGCACCTGTGCATCTCGGACACCGGCATCGGCATCCCCGCAGACCGCCTGGACAGCATCTTCGCCCCCTTCGCCCAGGCCGACGCCAGCACCTCCCGGCGTTTTGGCGGCACCGGCCTCGGCACCACCATCTCGCGCCAGCTGGTCGAGCTGATGGGCGGCCGCATCCGGGTGGAGAGCGAGGTCGGCGTGGGCAGTCGCTTCCACGTGCAACTCCCCCTGGCCCCGGGCAAGCCCCAGGACACCCCGGAGCAGACCGACCAGGGCCTGCCGCCCCTCAGCATCCTGGTCGCCGACGACGTGGCCCAAAACAGCGAGCTGCTGACCCTGCTGCTGGGCCGGGAAGGCCACCGCATCGTCGTCGCCAGCGACGGCATGGAAGCGGTCAGCTGCTTCGGCCGGCAAGCCTTCGACGTGATCCTGATGGACGTGCATATGCCCGGCATGGACGGCCTCGCCGCCGCCCGGGCCATCCGCCAGCGGGAGAGCCACGACAACCGCGCCCCGACCCCCATCATCGCCCTCACCGCCAGCGTGCTCGAACAGGACCGGGTCGCCGCCCTCGCCGCCGGCATGAACGGTTTTGCCGTGAAACCCATCGAGCTGCCCCGCCTCAAGGCCGAGATCGCCCGGGTCTGCGGTATCGAGACCCTACCGGCGGGCCCGCGCGCCGGGGCCACGGCCACCCCCGCCGATGGCGCCATCGACTGGCTCGCCGGCACCAACCGCTGGGGCAGCCGGAGCGCCCTCGAAGCCGCCCTCCGCCAGTTTCTGGCGAACCGTGCCGAGCAGACCGCGGCCCTCTCCGCAGCCACCGCCAGAGACACGCTGCGCGCCCAAGCCCACCGCATCGCCGGCGCCGCCGCCAACCTGTCGCTGCCGGACGTGACGGCGCGGGCCCGCCAGCTCGAAACCTGGGCCAGCGGCAACGCAGGCGGGGCCGACACCGGCGCCGCCCTGGCCGCACACCTGTGCCAGGCTCTCGACGCCGCCTGGGCCGCCCTGCCGGAGGCCACCGCCGCCAACCCCCAGCAGGCCGGCATCGACATCGCAGGGCTGAGCGCGCCCCTGGAGCGCCTCGCCGCCCGCCTGGCCCACGGCGAGCTCGACGACGCGGCCCTGGCGGCCGTGGTGGCGGGGCTGCCTGCCGCCCTCACCGCCCGCCTCCAGGCTGCAGTGGATGACTTCGACTTCGACCAGGCCTGCGCCGAGCTCAACGGCCTGCGTGCGCACCTCAACACTCCCCCAGCGGATACCGCCCCATGACCCAAGACCGCCGCCAGCGCCTGCTGCTCGTGGATGACGAGCCGGCCAACCTCCAGGTTCTGCGCCACATCCTCCAGGACGACTACCGCCTGCTGTTTGCCCGGGACGGCGAGAAGGCCCTGCAGCTGGCCGCCCAGGAACGCCCACACCTGATCCTCCTCGACGTGATGATGCCCGGCATGACCGGACTGGACGTGTGCCGGCAGCTCAAGGCCGACGCAGCCCTCGCCCGCATCCCGATCATTTTCGTCACCGCCCTGGCCGATCCCCAGGACGAGGCGGTGGGCTTCGAAGCCGGCGCGGTGGACTACATCGCCAAGCCGGTGAGCGCGCCCATCGTCAAGGCCCGGGTACGCACTCACCTCTCTCTGGTGCGGGTGGACGAGCTCTACGAGACCCGCCTGCAGATCATCCAGCGCCTCGGCCGCGCCGCCGAATACAAGGACAACGAGACCGGCCTGCACGTGGTGCGCATGAGCCACTACTCGGCCATCCTGGCCCGGGCCGCCGGCCTGGGCGACAAGGCCGCCGACGACATCCTGCACGCCGCGCCGATGCACGACGTGGGCAAGCTGGGCATCCCCGACGCGGTGCTGCGCAAGCCCGGCCCCCTCGACCCGGCCGAATGGGAGGTGATGCGCCAGCACGCGCGCATCGGCCAGGAGATCATCGGCGA
>Ga0116180_1002768_pt1 | contig 13634 bp, 16 predicted proteins | sample AD_UKC073_MetaG_FD_89804 | JGI IMG/M metagenome (GOLD analysis project Ga0116180, IMG submission 89804) | Active sludge microbial communities of municipal wastewater-treating anaerobic digesters from USA - AD_UKC073_MetaG | ecosystem: Engineered > Bioreactor > Anaerobic > Digestate | place: USA...
ACATCTTGCCGTTCGAGAGATTCGCATTGTGCGGGATCGCCAGGGTTTTACCGCCGGTCTGCTTCTCATAGGCGTCCATATAATCCCACAGCCCGTCGGGCTTGGTCGTATCGAACGACATCAGCGGCAGGACGTTCGCGGCGCGGTCGCCGCCATCGCGGAACACCACATTGCGGTGCAGGTTCCGGCCTTCGTCCATCAGGGTATATTCAAAGCCGATAAACGCGGTGAACTTACCCGGCTCGTTATAGCGCTCGACCGTTGCGATGTGCCGGTTCCAGTCCTTGCGCAGTCTGTCGGCGGCGGCTTTGGGATTGGTAATTGACGGCGGCAGTTTGTTTTTTGCTTTTGCGTCGATCAGTTCGGCCGTCGCGCGCATCGATCCTTCCGGGCCGGAATGCAGCATGTCATACCAGCGCAGCAGTAGTGGATCGGAAATCAGCGCGCGGGGCGCCTCATACAGGTTCTTGACCGTCGCAAACCCGTCCGAGTGATCGCTGATAACCAGAAAATCGAGCGGGCGCTTGAGCTGGGCCTTCTGCCCGGTCGATGAGGTGACCTCCTCACCGCGAGCAAAGCGCAGCGCGGCTTCCGGATCGAGCCGGGTGCCAAAGCCGAAGGCATCGGGGGAATTGCTGGTGTGAAGATGGGTGTCACCCCAATAGACGCGTTGCGGATGGGCATTTGCGCTGACCGCTGCGGTTTGGTCCTGCGCCTCCTTGCCGCGATCGCATCCGCCGACAAGCGAAGTCGATCCAAGCAGCAATGCTGCCAAGGCCATGGCTCTTCCAGTCATATGGACCCCTCCCGATCCTGTTCTTTCCGGCAGCCTGACAGCTTGAAACGCGTTGTTCAAGGTTCACCGGCACTTGTGCACCTTAACCGATCGCTTAAGGATGGGAAGCATGAATGACAGCGATGAGATGAATGAGATTCGCCGCGCCGTGCAGGCGCTGTGCGCCGATTTCCCGGGCGAATACTGGCGCCATAAGGATGCCGCGCGGGCCTATCCCGGGGAATTCGTTGATGCGCTGACCCGTTCCGGGTTCCTGGCCGCGCTTATTCCCGAAGAATTCGGCGGCTCCGGCCTCAGCCTTGAAGCGGCGGCCCTGATCATGGAGGAGATCCAGGCGGCGGGCTGCAACGGAGCTTCGGCGCACGCCCAGATGTATATCATGAACACCCTGCTGCGTTACGGCAGTGCCGAACAGAAGGCGCGGTATCTGCCGAAGATCGCCAGCGGGGAGCTGCGATTGCAGGCCTTCGGCGTTTCCGAACCGACCAGCGGCACCGATACGCTTTCGCTTCGGACAACGGCGGTGCGCGATGGCGATAGTTATGTGGTCAATGGCCAGAAGATCTGGACCAGCCGGGCTGAGCATTCCGATCTGATGCTGCTGCTTGCGCGGACCACGCCGCGCGATCAGGTGGCGAAGAAGACCGATGGTCTGTCGATCTTCCTGGTCGATATGCGCGAAGTCGTTGGCAAGGGTATGGCGATCAAGCCGATCCGGACGATGATGAATCACTCAACCACCGAAGTGTTCTTCGATGAAATGCGGATCCCGGCCTCAAGCCTGATCGGAGAAGAGGGGAAGGGGTTCCGCTATGTGCTTTCGGGAATGAATGCCGAGCGAATCCTGATCGGTGCCGAATGTATTGGCGATGCCAAATGGTTCATCCGCAAGGCGACTGATTATGCCGGCGATCGCGAGGTCTTCGCGCGGCCGATCGGGCAGAACCAGGGCGTTCAGTTCCCGATCGCGCGCTGCTATGCCCAGATGCGCGCCGCCGAACTGATGGTCCGCCATGCCGCGCAGGTCTATGATCAGGGCGGCAATCCGGGGGAGGAGGCCAACATGGCCAAGCTGCTGGCGAGCGAGGCCAGCTGGGCCGCCGCCGATATGTGCGTCCAGACCCACGGCGGCTTCGGTTTTGCCGAGGAATACGATGTCGAACGCAAGTTTCGTGAAGCCCGGCTCTATACAGTGGCGCCGATCAGCACCAATCTGATCCTGAGCTACATCGCCGAACACGTGCTCGGCCTGCCGCGCAGTTACTGAAACGGCAAGACCGGGCTGGCGGTGGAGGTGCGCTTGCCCGCTGTCGGCAATAACACCATCCGCCCGCGCTTCGGGCTCCAGGTGAATTCGCCGGGACACGCCTCAGCACCGAAACCGCCGCACTGGGTGCCGTGGAAATCGAACACGAACACGATCCTGCCCTGGCGCTCGGCGCTTTGGTGTTCGCGGACCTGACGATCAAAAACCCGCAGCGGTGATCCAGTCTTTCGGCCCAGCCAGAGCTGATACCGGCATCCGCCGGTTCCGCACCAGGCAGACCCGAAGGCATTGAAATCGACCTGCCAATCCTGGATTCCGTCACGGTTGATATCAACCGGCCTGATCGCTGCGCGGATTTCCGCCGGGCTGTGCGGCGTAAAATCCCCTTTGAGCTGACGCTTCAGAACCCGTGCAATTTCCCCTTTCGGATCGGCGCCAGTCCGGGCGGAAGCCGGAATTGACAGCAACGTTGCGGATGCGAGCGCCAAGAGGAATGCGGATGCAGCAGGGCGATACATGATTGTGGGGCTCCCAAAAGGATGGGCAGCCATAGCGGTAAAAAGGGCAATAACCGTTGGATCAACGCGACACTGTGGGAGAGGGAGGTGGTGGACGCACTAGGGCTCGAACCTAGGACCCGCTGATTTAGAGCAATCTTTCCGTCCGGATGTGTTCGCGTGCGACCGCATCGATGTGCAGGTGTCCAGAGGATCTGGTCAACTGACCGCGATCCCGTCGAGGATCGGACAATCGGGTCTGCTGTCGCCGCTGCACCCTTCGGCCAGTTCCAGCAAGGCGCGACGCATGGCTTCAAGTGCTGCGGCCTTGCGACCAAGATCATCGGCATGTGCCAGGGCAACGGCCTTCACTTCACTGCTCGTCCGCTCGCGGTTGTCCCATAGGCCGAGGAGAGTGGCGATCTCCTCAAGCGAGAAGCCAAGGCCGCGGGCGTTGGCAATGAAGCGCAGGCGCTCGATCGATTGCGGCGAATAATCCCTGTAACCATTGTCGCGTCGGTCAGTGGGCGGCATCAACCCTACGCGCTCATAGTGCCGGATCATCCGCTCCGACACGCCAGTGGTCTTCGATGCCTGTCCGATGTTCATGGCCGCTGTTCGTCGAACTTCGGGTAGCGTCCTTGGTGGTGGCCGCCATGGAAGAAGTGCAGCAGCAGGCAGGCGAGCAGGAATGCGTAAGGGATCAGCCCGAAGAAGTGCTGCCGGTGTTCCGGATAGAGCAGGAAAGCGGCGATCAGCGCGCCCGATGCCGCGGCCAGCAGCCACGCGCGCTTGCTGGCAAGGTTCATAGCGCAATCCTCCTGAGACGCAGCGAATTACCGATGACGCTGACCGAGGAAAGCGCCATCGCCGCCGCCGCGATGATCGGTGAAAGCATGATGCCGAACAGCGGGTAGAGCGCGCCCGCAGCCACCGGGATACCAGCGACGTTGTAGGCAAAGGCAAAGAACAGGTTCTGCCGGATGTTGGTCATGGTTGCGTGGCTGAGGTGCCGGGCACGCGCTATCCCCGTCAAATCGCCCTTGAGCAGTGTGATGCCTGCGCTTTCAATCGCAACGTCTGTGCCGGTGCCCATGGCGATGCCGACATCGGCAGCGGCAAGCGCAGGGGCGTCGTTCACACCGTCGCCTGCCATCGCCACGATCCTGCCTTCGTCCCTCAAGCGCTTGACGATCGCGCTCTTTTGGTCTGGCAACACATCGGCTTCGATGTCGTCGATGCCGAGCCGCCGCGCGATGGCCTCAGCCGTGACGCGATTGTCCCCGGTCAACATGATGACATGGATACCCGCTCCGGCCAGCGCCTTGAGCGCGGCAGACGTAGTCTGCTTTACCGGATCGGCAATGCCGATGGCACCCGCAACCTTGCCATCTATGCCAAGAAAAATTGCGGTCGCCCCGTCAGCGCGCAGGGCGTCAGCACGTTGCGCCAGGGGGGCAGTCGAGACCCCTTGTTCCTGAAGAAAGCGGGCATTTCCAGCAACAAGCCGATGTCCATCGACGATGCCGGTTATGCCCTTGCCGACTGGCTGATCGACGTCGCCCGGTTCGCTGATTGCGATCCTCTTGGCTTCTGCATCTCTGACAATTGCCAGGGCTAGCGGATGCTCGCTGCTGCGTTCGAGGCTCGCGGCAAGGCGCAGAACCTCTTGACTGTCGAACCCTTCGGCCGTCTCGATCGCAACCACCGCAGGCTTGCCTTCGGTGAGCGTGCCGGTCTTGTCGACGACAAGCGTATCGACCTTCTCCATGCGTTCGAGTGCCTCGGCGTTCTTGATGAGTATACCGGCCTGGGCACCGCGTCCGACCCCCACCATGATCGACATCGGGGTCGCGAGGCCAAGCGCACAGGGGCAGGCGATGATCAGCACGGCCACCGCTGCGATCAGGCCATAGCCCATTGCCGGCGATGGGCCGACTAGGGACCAGATGACGAACGCGATCGCTGCGACGGCGATCACCGCCGGCACGAACCAGCCCGACACGGTGTCGGCAAGCCGCTGGATGGGCGCACGACTGCGCTGGGCTTCTGCTACCATCTGGACGATGCGCGCCAGCATGGTGTCGCGCCCGATCTTCTCGGCGCGCATCACAATGCCGCCGGTCTGGTTTATCGTGCCACCGATCAGCTTCGACGCAGCCTCCTTGGTCACCGGCATGGACTCGCCAGTCACCATCGATTCATCGACCGTGCCGCGGCCCTCCAGTACCACGCCATCAACCGGAACCTTCTCGCCAGGGCGAACGCGTAGCGTGTCGCCGACCAGAACCTGGTCGAGTGTGATCTCCTCGTCACTACCATCGGGACGAACCCGGCGGGCGAGCTTGGGCGAAAGGTCGAGCAATGCGCGGATCGCACCGCTGGTTGTTTCCCGGGCACGCAGTTCAAGCAGTTGGCCAAGCAAGACCAGCACGGTAATGACCGCCGCCGCCTCGAAATAGACCGCGACTGAGCCGTCCATTGCGCGAAACGCGGGCGGGAAGATACCGGGCGCGAGCGCCGCCGCCATGCTGTAGATCCAGGCAACGCCCGTTCCCATCGCAATCAGGGTGAACATGTTGAGGTGGCCGCTCTTCACCGATGCCCAGCCGCGTTCGAAAAATGGCCAGCCCGCCCACAGGACCACCGGCGTCGCCAGAACCATCTGGATCAGGTTGGCGATGTTTCCATCCAGATAATGGCGCAGTCCGGTAAGATGCCCGCCCATTTCGAGCGCAACCACCGGCAAAGCGAGGATGAGGCCGATTACAAAGCGCCGCTTCATGTCGGCATATTCGGGCGACGGTCCATCGTTGAGCGTCGGCGTCATCGGTTCCAAGGCCATGCCGCAGATCGGGCAGCTTCCCGGCCCCGACTGCTGGACCTCCGGATGCATCGGGCAGGTCCAGGTCGCGCCGTCTGGCACCGGCTCTGCCGGTCGCGGCGCATCGCTCATATAACGCGATGGATCGGCCTTGAACTTGGTTAGACAGGCAACGCTGCAAAAGTAGTGATGGACGCCGTCATGGGTCGCGACATGCGTGGTCGTCGCAGAATCGACGCTCATTCCGCAGACGGGGTCAATCACCGTCCCTGGAGCCTTCGATCCGGAATGCGCGCATTTCGCATGATCATGATGCGACTCGGTCATACTTCGTACTCCTCTGGTCGCAACACTCATCAACCTTGACATTATGTCAGGGTCAAGGGGTAATTCAACCGTTCGCCATGATCGGCTCCAGCGTACCCAGCCAGGCCACCACGGCGAGGATCGTAAGCACTGTGGACGTTTCCAGAACCAGGCTTTGCCGAAGACCACGTAACGCGGGGACCGGAGTGCCGTTGGCTGCACCAAGAGCGGGTGTCAGGCGCCAGCGGTTGACACCCGCCAGCATCAGCATTGCAGCAAACAGGGCGAGCTTGATAAGCAGGAGTTGGCCGTAGCGCGAAGCGAACAAGGCGTATGGATGCGGCAAGCCCATTAGGCTCAGGCTGTTGATGATGCCCGTGAGAACGATCAACGCGACCGCAAGCGTCCCAACCCGCGAGAATTGTTCAAGCGCCCGATGCGCGATCCTGATCTGCGCATCGGATTGGTGCGCCAATGGCTGAAAAAGCAGCCAAGAGAACGCGGCAATTCCGCCGATCCATATAGCCGCCGCCAGCATGTGGACGATGTCGCTCAGCCGGTGGAGCGATCCAGTCCACCCTTCGGTTGCACCGGCATGGCCAGTCCAGACCAGCGTGGCGATGGCAAGCACAGCCGAGGCAAGCAGACAGTATCTTGTAAGGCGTGGGCTTCGGCCAAGCGCCAGCGCGGCAAGCAGGGCAATTGCGACTGCCACCATGCGCACGACCCAGGCGCTGCCGATGGCGCTCTGTGTAACGATTTCCCTGAAGGCCGAGCCATCGACTTCCCAGAGGCTTGTCCCGGTCATGGCTGCGACAAGTGCGATCATGCCGGAGCCGGACAGCAGCAGTCCGAGCAGCGAAAGGAGGAGGGCAGGTTTGGCCAGCGGCAGCAAGGCAGTGCCTCGCTCCTCGGGTTTCAGCGCGTAAAGCGAGAAGGCTGTCACACCTGCCAGCACCATCAGGTCGACGTAAAGCGCGAACCGGATGGCGATGACAGGCAGGTTGTCCATGTCTTCAGCGTACGGTGAAGCTGAAGTTGCCGCCCATGCGATGCGTGTCGGCTCCGGCCGCGCTCCAGGTCACGCGGTAAGTCCCGCTGGCAAGCGGCCGACGGAGCAGCAAAGTCATCGATTTCCTGTCATTGCCAAGCCGGGCGGTGAAACCCGTGATCGGCATCGGCGCATGGTTTGCCATACCCGGCATTCCGGTCATTGCGATCTCGGCCCTTGCCGTTGCGCCGATCACGGCCTCATTGAAGCGCAGTTCGACCTTTGTCGGCGCTGCGACCGTGGCATTGGCTGTCGGGGTCGAAGACACGAGCTGCGTATGCGCGCTGGCTACCTGCGGCACGATGAGCCCCAAAGTCGCAACGGCAAAGGCAAGGCTGGGCAAACGCATCAGTTATCTCCTTGGAAATGTCTATCAGGTTGAGATACGCGGCCAGGAACAGCATCCCTCAGATTGGGCGGGCTCAGTTTTCCTGAGGGATTGGGAATATGGCCGCGTATAGGATCACAAGACCTCGGGAGACCCACCATGTCCGACCTTGATCAGGCGCTCCGCCGCCTGGGCACACTTCCGGCTCCTTCGGGGCTGGCGACTATCGACGATGCTGTGCTTGCCGGACTGGCTGCGAGCTGCCGTGAGGATGCGGCCGGGTCGCGGCTGATGGGTTTTGCTGCAGCCTTGGCGCTTGTGGTCGGCGTGGCCGGTGGTGGACTGGCGGGCGGCGAACCGGCCACGGCTCAGCCAATCTCACCCTTTGCTCCCGACAATCCCCTCGCACCTTCGACCTTGCTGGATGTCCACCCGTGAATTGGACCACGCGGCTGATCCTGATCGCGCTTGTCGCATTTGCGGCGGCGCTGGGCGGCACTTATGCTGGCCGCGTCCTGTTCGCACCGGAAAGGCAGAGCGAGACCGAACTCCACGCCTTGCTGCACAGCGAGCTCGAACTAGATGCCGCACAGGAAGCAAAGATCGAGGCAATCGAGCAGCGTTTTGCCACACGACGCAAGGCGCTCGAACTCGAGATGCGGGCCGCCAATGCCCATCTGGCCGACGCGATGGAAGTGGAACACGGCTATGGTCCGCAAGTCACGGCCGCCATCGACCACACCCACAAGGTCATGGGTGAAATGCAGAAGGAAACGCTTGAGCATCTCTTTGCCATGCGCGCCGTCCTGAGGGCTGATCAGGCGGCCAAATTCGACAGGTCGGTTACCAGAGCCCTGACCCCAGAAGTGCGGTGAGCCTTCCGCTGTCCGAGGGGAGCGACGGCGAGCTCGCGGCACTGGCGCTCGCGGGCCGGCAGGACGCTTATCGCGAATTGCTGGCGCGCCACCGTGACGCTGTGTTTCGCTTGGTGCGAGCGTCAGTCGGCGATCCGCACGAGGCCCTCGACGTCACCCAGGAAACCTTCATTGCCGCATTCTCGGCCCTTGGGCGTTACGACCATGGGCGACCGTTTTTGGCATGGCTCAAGCACATCGCGCTCAACAAGTGCAGGGACTGGGGACGAAGGCGCAAGGTGCGCTCCTTCTTCACGCGCGCAGTGCCGCTCGAGATGGCTTTCGATGTTTCAGACGATGCCATTCCCGCCGATTTGCAAGCGGCGGACCGGGCCGAGCTGGCGCGCGTGACCGCTGCCATATCCCGCTTGCCATCCCGTCTGCGCGAGGTCCTGGTCCTCCGCACGATCGATGGCCTCGGCCAGGCCGAAGCTGCCGACGTGCTCGGTGTCAGCGAGAAGACGGTCGAGACCCGCCTCTACCGGGCCAGGGGGAAATTAAAGGCGATGCTTGACGACCAGATCTGAGGGCTAGGGAAAGCGGCTGCGTAGAGGACAATGAAGCCGTCAATCTTACCGGATACCACTCATGCATTCTTTTGCGCTCGATCGCCGTACCCTCATTCGTTCGGCTGCTTTGGGGGGCGGGGGCCTCGCGCTTTCGGCAGCGCTCCCCGCGTGGGCGCGCAGTGGAACTCCTGGCCTCGCAGGCCCGATGTCCGTGGTTTCCGGGGAGCAAATCGCACTATCCATCGGTCATGCCTCGCTCCGGGTCGGCGGACGTGAGGGGCATGCCATCGGCATCAACGGTGCGACACCTGGCCCGGTCATCCGGTTAAAGGAGGGCCAGAACGTTCGCTTCGCGGTGAACAACACGCTGAACGAGGAAACCTCGATTCATTGGCATGGGCTGCTCGTGCCCTTCCAGATGGACGGCGTGCCGGGGGTGAGCTTTCCGGGGATCAAGGTCGGCCAGACCTTCTTGTACGAGTTCCCCGTCAAGCAGTCTGGCACCTATTGGTATCACAGCCACTCCGGCATGCAGGAAGCGATGGGAACGTATGGCGCGATCATCATCGATCCCGCCGCGCCCGATCCGGTCGCCTATGACCGTGAACATGTAATCATGCTCGCCGACTGGAGCTTCATGCATCCGCATACCCAACTGCGCAAGTTGAAGGCGCAGCCTGGCTACTTCAACATGCAGAAGCAGACCCTCTCCGGCCTGCTCGCGGGCAAGGACCAGTCGGCCTCCGAACGCCGCATGTGGGCCGGGATGCGGATGGACCCGACCGACATTTCGGACGTCACCGGCGCAACCTATCATTTCATGGTCAACGGTCATGACAGTACCGCGAACTGGACTGGACTGTTCGCACCCGGAGAGCGTGTGCGCCTGCGCATCATCAATGCTGCCGCCATGACCAACTTCAATGTCCGGATTCCGGGCCTTGCGATGACCGTGGTTGCCGCCGACGGGCAGAACGTGCAGCCAGTCGAGACCGACGAGTTCCAGATCGGCATCGCCGAGACCTATGACGTGATTGTCGTGCCCAGAGCCGACGAGGCCTATGGCTTCATCGCCGAAGCCATCGACCGCTCCGGTCAGGTGCGCGCCACGCTCGCCCCGCGCCTCGGCATGGTCGCGCCGATCCCGGCGATCCGCGAACGCCCGCTGCTGTCCATGCAAGACATGGGCATGGGCGATATGGCGGCACCCGGTGCCGATGCGAGTGCAACTGATCACGCAGCCATGGGCCACGCCATGCCCGGGATGGATCACGGCTCGATGAAGATGCGCGATCCCGCGGTCGCGCCGCAGGTCAAAATGGGACCAGGCGTTGCGACGCTTTCGCCAATGCCCATGGACCGCACGGGCGAACGTCCGACCGGCCTTGAGAAGGTCGATCACCGGGTGCTGACTTATCGTGACCTCAAAGCGCTCGCGCCCAATCCAGACAAGCGCACGCCGTCGCGCGAGATCGATCTGCACCTGACCGCCAACATGGAGCGCTACATGTGGTCCTTCGACGGCGAGAAGTTCAGCGAAAATACTGAGCCAATCCCGTTCCGCCACATGGAGCGGGTGCGCATCAATCTCATTAACGACACCATGATGCCCCATCCGATTCACTTGCACGGACACTTCTTCGAACTGGTTACGGGCAGTCCCGGCCATCATCCGCTGAAACACACGGTCAATGTCTTGCCCGGTGGCAAGGTTTCGTTCGACCTGACGGCCGATGAACTCGGCGACTGGGCATTCCACTGTCACATGCTGCTGCATATGATGTCGGGGATGTTCCGTGTCGTGACCGTGCGCCATGAGGAGGACGCGGCATGAAGACGACCCTTCTCATCAGTGCTGCGGTCCTGCTGGCAGCGCCTGGCATCGCGGCGGCCCAGTCCTCCATGTCAGACGTGGCAATGAAGGATGCGCCGGCGCCAATTCCCCAAGGCGCAGCCACGCAGCCTGCTGCAGATCATTCCGGCCATGGTCAGCCAAAGTCCGCAGTTTCCGCGCCCGCCGCGGCCGATCCCCATGCCGGACACGCTGCCGACCCAAAGACGGCCAGTGCGCCAGAGGTCGAAGCCGTGGATCATTCCGGCCACGACATGAATGCTATGGCGGGCATGTCTGAGGACGGTCCGGTGATCGGGACTTCGCCCGCCCCGGCGCCGCCAAGTGATCATGCCGCCGATGCTGTGTTCGATCCTGCCGAAATGGCGCGGGCGAGAGAGGCGCTGCGGCGAGAGAACGGGGCGTTCTACGGATCGATGGTGCTCTTCGACCTTGCCGAATTCCAGGCCCGAAAGGGCAGGGACGGCTATCGCTGGGCAGGCGAAGCATGGTTTGGCGGCGACATCGATCGCCTCCTGATCAAGACGGAAGGCGAGGGCACTTTCGGCGAACCAGTCGAGGACCTGGAGATTCAGGCGCTCTATTCGCGCGCGATCTCGCCATTCTGGAACGCCCATGTCGGCGTTCGGCACGATATAGTCCCCAATCCCTCGCGAACCTATGCCGTACTCGGGATAGAGGGGATCGCACCCTACTGGTTCCACCTGACCGGACAGATGTTTTTCTCGGACAAGGGTGATCTGCGGGCTCGCCTTGAGGGAAGTTACGATGAGCGCATTACCCAGCGCCTGATCCTCCAGCCTCGGGCGGAGTTCAACATCTCCGCTCAGGACATGCCGGCGATCGGGGTAGGATCAGGTCTCACGGACTTCGAACTGGGCGCGCGCCTGCGCTACGAGATACGGCGGGAATTCGCGCCCTACGTTGGCGCGGAATGGAGCAAAAAGACTGGCGAGACTGCGCGATTGGCGCGGCTTGCCGGGGAAGATCCCGAAGCAGTCAGTTTCGTGGCCGGGCTCAGGGTTTGGTTCTGATGGTAACGGGCAAAGACTTGGTCTGGACCTATCGGTCGCGCCGGAGCAAGACTTGATCCTATGAACTCGGCCGTCGCTCTCATTGTTGCGCTTGCATCGGTGTTCGGCTCAGGCCCGCTTTGTGCCGCGACGGCACAGGCTACGGTTCAGACGGTTAGCATGGAATGCGGCGACATGCCGGGAAGCGGCAACCGCTCACATCGTCATGACACACCAGACGTGGCGCGGGCCTGCCATTCGTGCATCTTTCCGGCACCCGCTATCGGCACCAATCTGAATGCCACTGGATGGCATTGGATCAGTCCTGAGGTCCGGGCTCCGCAAAGCCTGTCCGGGTTGACGCTTGAACCGCCGACACCGCCCCCGCGCCAAGTGCTTCCTCGATCCATTTCAAACTTATCTGGAGAATACACATGAAATCCAAGTATCTGCTGGGCGCCCTCGCGGTCTCGCTTTCTACCGCCGTGTTTGCAGCAGAGCCTGCACCGACGCCAGAAAAGCCGTGCTGTTGCTGTAAGAAGGACGAGCACGGCCAGATGGCCTGCTGCAAGGAACATGGCGAGCAGGCTGGTGAGCATGCTGGTCACGACATGAGCGGCATGGACCACAAGTAAGTCAAGGTGCGCGGAGGGTGGTTGGCCACCCTCCGCGCGTTGCCATGTGACTACCGGCAAATGCGGACTGGACCTTAGTTTACACCGGGGCGGTTAGGCGGCCACCCGCGGATAAGGAGATCACACATGCGAAAGCTCGTTTTGGCACTGGCGTTGTTTTCGACCCCCGCGCTAGCGGCAGGCGACATCCTGATGCATCGCGATCCGGGGTGTGGGTGCTGCGAACAATGGGCTGCGCGGGTTCGGCAGGCCTTCGGCAGAAATGTGCGAATCGTCGATGACGCGAACCGTACCGCGTTCCAACGGCAGGTGGGTCTTCCCGCAAACCTGGTGTCATGCCACACCGCGATCGTGAACGGGATCGCCTTCGAGGGACACGTTCCTATTGCGGACATGAACCGCGTACTGGCGAGCCGCCCGAAAGGTGTTCGTGGGCTTGCAGTTGCGGGAATGCCCATCGGATCGCCGGGCATGGAGGTGCCGGGTGTTCGCGCGCAGCGGTATAACGTCATTGCCTTCGGGGCCGCACGCAGCAGCGTATACGCACAGCATTAGTCGTCGCATTAGATGCGAGCGACTTCGTGAAGGGCAGTCGCATAGCGTCGGCACGTTGCAAGGCTGCTGCCAAAATGGCGGTATCAAGATCGACGCCCGTAACCCTTACACCCCTGCCGCAAAAACTGGCCAGGAGGGTGCCATCCTCGCAACCGACATCGAGAACATCAAGCACTTCGAGTTCGCCTGTCAGTTCGTCGATCAGTTCCGCTTCACGGTGATCTGGCCGCAGAGGCTGCAGCGCCGTAGCCATTCGGTGAAGACCTCACCCCAAGGGTAGGATGAAGCCGACGACATCCATCTGCTTTCGTGACGCGACCAGTGCGCCAGTCAGCGAGAGAACTACAATCCCGAGCCAGTCGAGGAAAGTCACGGTGCTCTCGAACATGCTATCCCCTTATCTCTCTGTGCCATTGGCCTGGCCGTGCAGTCGGTTTTGGTGTGCGTTGACGGGCAGGGCACCATCGTGTGACGGCACCCTGCCGCTCGAGATCAGCCGAACAGCTTGGCAGCAGTTCTTGCGACGCGCGCACCGAGATAGCGGGCCCCGACGAGTTCATCCTCATCGGGCTGGCGGCTGCCATCGCCGCCGGCAATGGTCGTGGCGCCGTACGGCGCGCCGCCACGGACCTTGTCATGGCCCGATTGTCCGGCGAAGCCGTAATCGAGCCCGACGATGGTCATGCCGAAATGCAGCATGTTGGTGATGAGCGAAAACAGTGTCGTTTCCTGCCCGCCATGCTGGGTGGCCGTTGATGTGAAGGCCGCGCCGACCTTGCCGTTGAGCGCGCCGCGCGCCCACAGCCCGCCGGCCTGATCGAGAAAGGCGGCCATCTGCGACGAGATCCTTCCGAAGCGCGTGCCTGTCCCGATGACGATGGCGTCATAGTTCTCAAGCTCGGCCACGGTCGCGACGGGAGCAGCCTGGTCGAGTTTGAAATGGCTGGCCCGCGCCACCTCCTCGGGAACGGTTTCGGGCACGCGCTTGATATCGACCGTGGCGCCCGCTTCGCGCGCACCTTCCGCGATGGCCTGCGCCATCGTCTCGATATGGCAATAGGTCGAATAATAGAGGACGAGAACCTTG
>Ga0116180_1002771_pt1 | contig 13622 bp, 14 predicted proteins | sample AD_UKC073_MetaG_FD_89804 | JGI IMG/M metagenome (GOLD analysis project Ga0116180, IMG submission 89804) | Active sludge microbial communities of municipal wastewater-treating anaerobic digesters from USA - AD_UKC073_MetaG | ecosystem: Engineered > Bioreactor > Anaerobic > Digestate | place: USA...
ACGAGGCCGTCGCCGTCGAGGTCGTCGAACCTCCGGCCGCGACGGCCCACGTGAGCTATCGCCCGGGATTGCGCCATCCGGTCGAACTCGGCGCCCCCGGCCTGGCCCTGCTCGCCGGCGAGCCACCTCGCCCTCAAGAACGCCCCGAGGTCACCACCGCGCGCACCCTGGGATGGGCCTACACCGAGAGCGAGGTCATCATGGGCTTCCGCGCGGTGTCAGCTCCGGTCATCGACAACTCAGGGGTATGCCGGGGTGCCATCTCGGTCGTGTATGCCGGTCCGACCGACCTCGATGCCCTCGGTGATGTCGTCTGCCGTCACGCTCGCGAACTGGGGGCCGAGCTCTAGGGTGCGCGGCGGACGACCGCGAGGCTGCGGGTAACACCAATTCAGTTGCCGGGGAAGGCCGTTGCGGGCGGGAGCAGGTAGTAGGAACCGCTCTTCGGTGTGCTGAACCTGGTCAGCGCATCGCGCGGTTCTCCCCCGATCCCGACCATCCGCACGAGCATGCCTTGCAGGACTGCCTGGGAGGCGCACAGACCCACGAACAAGGTGCCGGGATCGGCCACTCCACCGATCGGCACGTTCTTGCGCAGGATGTGGCCCGCCTCGTCCTGGTCGGTGCGGGCGTTGTGCGCGGACGGCGGCTTCGGATCCAGCTCCACGTTGTCGGCCTTGGTGCGCCCTATCGCGGCCTCCTGAATGGTGACGCCGGCAGCGTCCCAGGCGGCGAGGTCATGGCGCCATTCCTGCAGCAACAGCACCGAAGACCCGGCGCCCGGACCGTCGGCAATCAGGCAGACGTCGGCAGCCTCGGCGACGGTCGGGTTCTCGCTGCCGTCGGTGAAGCCGGTGAGGTCGACGTTGCCGTGGTAGTTCCAGCCGTCGGTCTCGCGCACCAGCCGCGCCATCCCGCCCAGCGTCGCCAGCGCTCTCCGGGCTTCGTCGTATGCCGAGTCGCGTGACCCCGCCGCGACCCACACCAACAGATCGGCCTGCGTGGCCGGCATACGGAATCCGTCGTCGCCGACGACCGGAGTGGCGAAGTCGTGCACGTCGGGAGGACAGTCCTGGGGTGCCATCCGACGCCAGAGCGACGGCCGGATCCCGAGGACCACATTGCAGCCTTGGCTGGGTTTGATTCCCGCCACGAGCTCGGCAAGCGTCCGAGCGTCGGCCATCGGGTCGCGATCCGCGCCGCGAAGGTCGAGTTCGAGGAAGAGCTGCACCGGGGTGCCGAGGGCGAAGACTCCCGGCTGGGGCAACACGATGGCAGCCACGACGTCCCTCCCGGCGGCCCGTGGTCAGTCGCGGCTGCGGACGTCGTCGACCTTGTCCTTGGCCGTCGACAGCAGGCCCTCAGTGCGTTCTCTCGTCACCGAGGCGACCGACTCGGTCCGCTCTCGCACCCGGGCGACGACATGCTCCCCGTGCGGCGTCAGCAGGTCGCGGCCGGCCCGACGGGCGGGGACGACGACCGCAAGGAGGACGCCGAGGCCCAACGCCAGGCACAAGAACATGGCAAGGACGAGAGCAGTCATACCCTCTAGGGTCGCAAACTTCCCGCGGAAGGGCGAATGCACCGCGCCGACACGGTGAGCCGGATCACGGGAATCGCGCCGTCAGGCCAGGTCCCGCATGCGTTGCGAGACCACGGTGGTCACGCCGTCGCCGCGCATCGTCACGCCGTAGAGCGCGTCGGCGATCTCCATCGTCTTCTTCTGGTGGGTAATGACGATGAGCTGGCTGGAGTCGCGCAACTCCTCGAAGAGGATGAGCAAGCGACCCAGGTTGGCGTCGTCCAGGGCTGCCTCGACCTCGTCCATGATGTAGAACGGGCTCGGTCGCGCCTTGAAGATCGCCACGAGCAGGGCCACTGCCACGAGCGATCGCTCTCCGCCGGACAGCAGCGATAGTCGCTTGATCTTCTTGCCCGGAGGGCGAGCCTCCACCTCCAGGCCGGTCGTCAGCATGTTGGCCGGATCGGTGAGCACCAGTCGGCCTTCGCCGCCGGGGAAGAGCCGCGAGAACACCGCCTCGAACTGCGCGGCCGTGTCATGGAATGCCTCGGTGAAGACGCGTTCGACCCGTTCGTCCACCTCCCGGACGATGTCCAGCAGGTCGCGCTTGGACGTGCGCAGGTCCTCCAGTTGGGTGGTGAGAAAGGTATGCCGTTCCTCCAGCGCCGCGAATTCCTCCAGGGCCAACGGGTTGATCCGGCCCAGAGCCGCCAACTGCCGCTCGGCCGTGCGCAGTCGGCGCTCCTGGACGTCGCGGACATAGGGAACCGGATCAGGCGCCGGCGCGTCCGGGTCATGGTCACGGTCATGGTCCGGGCCTGGCGCCGTGAGGACGACCGGCACCGGTTGGTCGGGCCCGTACTCAGCGACGAGGGTGTCGAAGGCGACGCCGTACTCGTCCAGCGCCCGAGCCTGCAGAGCCTCGATCCGCAAGCGCTGCTGCGCGCGGGCGACCTCGTCGCGGTGCACCGAATCGGTCAGCTCGCGCATCTGCTCCTGCAAGACGGCCAGTTCGCGGCGCAGGACGGTCATCCGGGCGTCGCGCTCGGCCCGTTCGCGCTCCCCGACCTGGCGGTGTTCGTCGGCTCGGGCCGCGCTCACCCGCAGCAGCTGCACGGCATACCCGGATCCGGCACGCACCGCGTGAGCCGTGCGTGCCTCCCGGGCCCGGCGCTCTCGTCGCGCGGCCTGGGCGGCCCGGGCGGCTTCTTCCGCAGCCGCCGCGGCGTCAAGGGCATCGGCACGGTCGACCAGCGCGCGGTCGCGTTCCTCACGCGTTCGCAGCGTCAAACGCACCTCGGTCTCATGGGCCCGTGCCGCCCGCGCCGCCTGCTCCAGCACGTCGCGGTGCTCTGAGCTGGCATCGGCCTCGTCGCCGGTGTCCGCCTCGGCGGCCCGCAACCGGGTCACGAGGTCGGTGTGCTCGGCGCGGTCGCGCTCCAGGACGTCGGCGCCAGCGCGGATCGCGGCCTGGGTGCGGTCCGCTTCGGCGCGGGCATTGCGGACGGCCGCGCCCAGCGCCCCAAGTTGTTCGGCGACCGCGGCCATCCGAGCGTCCGAGTCGTGCAGCCGCGCCAAGGCGGCAGCCACTTGCTGCGCGGATTCGTCGGCGCGAGCGGCGAGGGCGGCCCTCGCGAACCGGGCCTGCTCGGACTCCCGCGCCGCGGCGTCGGCCCGCGCCTTGGCCTCCTCCATCGCCGCAGTGATCTCCAACTGGCTGGGGGCGCCGCTGCCGCCGCGCACGAACCCGGGAGCCAGCACGTCGCCGTCCGGGGTGACGGCGACCAGACCGGAGTCGACGACCACTTGGGCGAGGGCGGCATCGCCGGCCAGGGCAACTCGGTCGAGGAGGTGCTCGACCGCGGATCGGATGCGCTCGTCACTCGTGACGACGTCGCGCGCCCAGCGGGCGCCGGCGGGCAATGCGGGCCAGTGCGCTGGATCACTCGGTCGAGCGCCCGACGCGACGAGCAGGCCCGCTCGCCCGGCATCGGCCGCCCGCAGCCGCCCGATGTGGTGCACGGCGTCGGCCATGCTCTCGACAGCCACGGCGTCGGCTGCCCAGCCGAGCGCCGCCGCGACTGCGGCTTCGTGTCCCGGCTCGACGTGGACCAATTGGGAGAGCGACCCCAGCACCCCGCGGGAGTCCTCACCCTGCAGCAACGAGGCGACGCCGTCCTTGACCGACAAGCTCATCCCGAGGGCGTCGGCGCGGGCCGCTGCAGCCGAGCGGGTGCGCTCGGCCTCGCGTTCGGCCTCGACCAGGCGCGCCACCTCGGCCTGCAGGCGCGCGAGGTCGGCCGCAGCCGACTCGTATGCCGTGTCCAGGCCTTCCTCGCCCTCCTCCTCGACGGCGATCGAGGCCTCTAGGGTGGCAAATTCGCGCTCTGCAGCCGCGGCCCGGGCCGTCGATGCCGCCTCGATGTCACGCAGCCGGCCAATCTCGGCCTCCCGAGCCTCGATTCGCGACGCGCGGGCGGCCACCTGCCCGGCCAGGGTCGCCAGTCCCTCGCGGCGGTCGGCTGCAGCGCGAGCCAACGCCGCGAGCCGTTGCTGCTCCACGGCATACTCCTGCTCGGCCGCCGTGCGGGCGGTGACAGCTGCGCGGAGGTCGGCCGCGGCCTGCTCGATCTGGTCGACCAAGGCCGTGTGCTGGTCGCGCAGGTCGGCCGCCTGGGCGCGCAACAACTGTGGGTCGCGCGCGGGAGCCGCTTCCGGACCGTCGTCGTCCTCGGCGAGCAACCGGACCCGCTCACCGGCAAAGGTGGCGATGGCCGAGAGCCGCTCGACCAACCGGGCCAGGATGAACCAGCGGTCCTGCGCCTCGGCAAGCTGCGGGCGAGCTTGTTCGGCCCGAGCCTCCAGCTCGGCCAGGTCGGCACTGAGGATGCCGACCTGCTCCTCGATTTCGGTGCGTCGGGCGATGAGGGCGGTCTCGTCGGCGACCTCTTGTTCGAGGGTGGCGGTGAGCTGGACGAGGTCGTCGGCGATGAGCCGCAGCCGCGCGTCGCGCACCTCGGCCTGGATCGCCCCGGCCTTGCGCGCCGTCTCGGCCTGCCGACCCAAAGGCCCCAACTGGCGCCGGATCTCGGTCGTGAGGTCCTTGACCCGCGTGAGGTTGGCCTCCATCGTCTCGAGCTTGCGCAGCGCGCGTTCCTTGCGCTTGCGGTGCTTGAGGACGCCAGCGGCCTCCTCGATGAACCCGCGCCGCTCCTCCGGAGTCGCCCGCAGGACTGCATCGAGTTGACCCTGACCGACGATGACGTGCATCTCTCGGCCGATTCCGCTGTCGGACAACAGTTCTTGCACGTCGAGCAGCCGACAGGTGGTGCCGTTGATGGCGTACTCCGACCCGCCGTTGCGGAACATCGTGCGGCTGATCGTCACCTCGGAGTAGTCGATCGGCAGTGCACCGTCGGTGTTGTCGATGGTCAGCGCAACCTCGGCCCGCCCCAGCGGCGCGCGCCCGGAGGTGCCAGCGAAGATGACGTCCTCCATCTTGCCGCCGCGCAGGCTCTTGGCACCCTGCTCCCCCATGACCCAGGCGAGGGCGTCGACGACGTTGGACTTGCCCGAGCCGTTGGGGCCGACGATGCAGGTAATCCCGGGTTCCAGGCGCAGCGTGGTCGCCGACGCGAAGGACTTGAAGCCCTTGAGGGTCACGCTCTTGAGGTACACGCTGCTGGTGGCTTCCTGCTACGGGTGCTGGTGGTGCTCGTCGGACGGGATACGGGGCGCGCCCAGGTTACTCGGGCCGGTCGGTGGGTGGCTTGCCCGCGATCTGCTCGTGGTGGTGGATGACCTCCGCGATGATGAAGTTGAGGACCTTCTCCGCGAAGACCGGATCCAGTCCCGACTCCGCAGCCAGGCGGCGCAATCGGGCGAGTTGCAGCTCCTCCCGCCCAGGGTCGGAGGGTGCAAGCCCGAGGTCGGCCTTGAGGTGACCGACCCGCTGGGTGCAGCGGAAGCGTTCGGCCAGCAGGTAGACCAAGGCCGCGTCGAGGTTGTCGATGCTTGCGCGCAGGGCTGCCAGTTCCGGGGGCACGTCGGTCACGGGCACGAGGGTATGCCGTGCAGCCACCTGCGCGCGCCTCGGCTCCTCGGATCGTCCGCGGAGGTCATCGCTCCTTGAAGCCGACGACCCCGTCGTGAGGTTGTCCCCACTGACAGACGACCCCGGTGACCCGGCCCGGACGTCGGTGCGTGGAGGGTTGGGCGCGAAGCAACTCGACCAGGGCATCGAGGGCCTCGGTCGGGCCCTGCGCCACGATCTCGACCCGGCCGTCCTCGAGGTTGCGGGCATAGCCGACCAGCCCGAGCTCCAGCCCTCGCGACCGCGCCCACCATCGGAACCCGACTCCCTGGACGTGACCGGAGACGAAGGCCGTGAGCCGCTCAGTGGTCACCGGCATACCTCACTCGGCGAGGTACGCGGCATACGCGTCGAAGGTGTACGGCCGGCTGAGGAAGTCCTGCACGAGGTCGGCCGCGTCGCGCGAGCCGCCCGGCCGCAGCACCCGATCGCGATACCGAGCCGCCACCTCCGGGGCGAACATGTCAGCCCGGTCGAAGGCGGAGAAGAGGTCCTTGGCGATGACGAGCGACCAGGCGTAGGTGTAGTAGGCGCTCGAATACCCTTCCAAATGGCCGAAACTCGACGTGAAGTGGGTGTCGGGTAGGTAGGGGAAGAGCGAGTACTTCGTCTGAAGCGCTTGCGTGGCCTCGGTGAAGTCGGCCGGCCGCTCGGTGTGGAAGACATAGGAGATCGCGGCGTAGAACATCTGGGTGCGCTCGCGGTAGCCCTTGCCGAAGTTGTCGGCGGTGCGCATCTTGGCGACCAGGTCGGCAGGGATCGGCTCGCCGCCGAGCGTGCGCGCGAAGCCGCGTAGAACATCGGCGTCCCAGGCCCACTCTTCGAGCATCTGGCTGGGCGCCTCGACGAAATCCCACTCAGTCGCCACGCCGGAGAAGCGCACCCAGCGTTGGTCACCGCCGAGCACGTGGTGCAGCAGATGGCCGAACTCGTGGAAGAGGGTGACGACCTGGTCGTGCTCCATGAACCCACGCGGGAAGTTGCACACGAGCACGCCCTCGGGGAGCTGCCGACCGGACACCCCGGGGCGCAGGTCGAACTGGGCGGCGTGCTTGTACTTCCCCTCGCGCGGATGCAGGTCAAGGTAGATCCGGCCGAGGCGCTTCCCGGCTGCGTCACCGTCATGGACGTCGTATGCCGCGACGTCGCCGTCCCACAGCGTGGCGTCGGTCGCGGGCACGTAGCTCAGCCCGAAGAGCCGGCCGGTCACGTCGAGCAAGCCCTGGCGCACCTGGGTGAAGTCGAAGTAGGTGCGGACCAGTTGGGCGTCGACGTCGAGCTGCTCACGCCGCACGACCTCCTCGTAGAAGGCCGCGTCGGTGGTCGTGACGGCCGTGGCCTCCGGGTCGTCCTGGCGCAGCCGCGTGAGCAGCACCCCGAGGTCGCGCTCGCCCGACTCGGTCGCGGCAGCCGCGATCCGGTCGATGAACTCGGGGATGGCCGAGCCCTTCCCGATCATCTTGACGTCGGCGTCGTAGTCGGCCCAGGACGCATAACCGACCAGACCGGCCAGCTCGTGACGCAGGTCGACCAACTCGCGCAGCAGCGCGTCGTTGGCCGGCCAGGCTCGGTTGAGGAAGGCCACCCGCAGGGCGTGCCGGGTCTGGCGCACCGTGCAGAAGGTGACGACCGGGACCAAGTCGGGGTAGTCGGTCGTGACGGTGATCCGGCCGTCGGCTCCGACCGGGTGGCTGTCGAGCCAGTCCTGCGGGAGGCCATCCAGCTCGTCCGGAGTGACCGAGATCGTTTTGACGTCGTCGCGAATGTTCTTGCTGAATTCCTGCCCGACGATGAGCAGCCGTTCGTTGATCGCGCGGATGCGATCACGAGTCGCCTCGTCCTGGTCGACGCCGGCGCGCCGGAAGTCCTGCAGCGTCTTGTCCAGCAGGCGCCGCGCCGACTCGTCCAACGTCGACCCGTCGACGGCGGCGAAGATGTCGTAAAGCTCCCGGTCCAGCCCCAGGTCGGTGGTGACCTTCTGGACGTCCTGCATGGCCTGCTCGCCGCGGGTGCGGACCGCCTCCAGGGGGTGCACCTCGCTGAAGAAGGACGACACCGCAGCGACGTTGGCAAGCTCGACGCTGATGTCGTTCCACAGCTCGACGGCAGCCTGCGCGTCCTGGGGGCGCTCCTGCTTGAGGCGGGCGACGAGATCAGCAGCACGAGCCAGGCCGGTCTCGGCCTTCCGGGCCAGCCAGGGCTCCGCAGCGTCGGCGGTCGGCAAGGACAGGGGCGCGATGGAGTCACTCACGCCCGGCACTCTATGTCAGCACCCGAAGGATCCGGAGGTTGTTGCGCTCTGTCGCCCCCCTGGGGACATCCACGGAGGCGTGTCGCGTGCATTGCCACAGAGCGCGATGGTCGAAGCTGACCGGGTCCCGGGATAGGCCACCTGCATCGCCGTAGGCACTGCGTACTGGGCGTACTTCTCGGTCTCGGGAAGGAGGATCGCCAAGTTCGGCTCGGCGGTGTAGATCTCGACCAGGTACCGAACCACCGCCAGTCAACCGATCTTGACGAGCTTGCCGTTGATGCACTTATAGGTGGCGATCACGCTGCTGGTCTGCGACGGGACCTTGATGATGGCACCCTCGGTGCAGCTGCCGCCCTGCGGCTTCGGCGCGAAACCGCCACCACCGGTCACTGGCTTGGGCGCGCTCGTCGTGGCAGCCGGCTTCGTGCCGCACTTCCCGTCGTAGGACGAGCCACTGTAATCGCCGTTCGGGCAGCTGTCCTTGACCCGGGTTGGGGTCGTGCTGCTGGTCTTGGCCGGCGTCGGGGCAGGTGCCTGAGCCTGGGCCTTCGCGGGCGCAGCAGCAGACGGCGGTGCAGGCTCTGTCGTCGGCATGGTCGTGACACTCGGGCTGGCGGTCGCCGACGCCGTTGCGGCGACGCTTGGAGTGCTGGTGGCCGACGTGACAGCGAGCGTGGCGGTCGCCGTGCGCGTGGCCGAGACGGACGGGGCAGCAGGGCCGCCGCCGGCGAGCAGCCCGCCGCCGACGAGGCCGCCTATGGCGACGATGGCCGCGGCGGGCAGGGCGATGAGGGCTAGGCGCTTGCGGCTGGAGGAACGCTCCGTGGCGTTGTCGCTAGGTACCTGGTCAGACTGGGTCACAGCGTGGTTCCTTCACAAGATGTTTCGGCAAACAGTTGAGCTCGGCTCGTTGAACCCACCGTGTTGGTCGGCTACGCGACCCAACACGTGAGCCTCTCCCCAGCTCGCCCGATCGACGACCGGCGAATCGCGGAGCCAAAGACATCACCCGAACCCGAACATCTGGTCTCGGTACGTGGCGATGGATCAACGACGGATACATGACGCACAGCCGGTGCATTTATGACGCATGGTCTGTGGACAATTGCTCAACCCAGCGAAGCCAGTGTCAGAGAAGCACGCCCCTCATGGGAGACCGGCCGACGTCGCCCAACTTCGACACATTCCTACGTTCAGGCTGGACCGGAGACGTGGAGCCTCGCTCCCAGAAAAGTGGTAAGCGATGCACGCTTGGCGGGCGACCGTCTGTCGTTTCGCCAGCCCGCCTCCCTGGACTTGGGCCGCCAGGTCTGATGGCTGCGAACGCTGTCGACAGAAGGAGTCGCGACGGAACATTGGCGGTGCCGAGCTGACGGCCCAGGCATGGCCGATGGTGGTCCTGAGTCGAAGTGCAGTGTCTGGGTCCCTTGGATTGGTGGCTCCTCACCCGTTCCAAGGAAGCCGCCGACGAAGCTCCTCTACCGGAGGGCGCATGCCGCGGGTCTTCATGACCCGTACGCTCTTGAGGCGAGGGAGCTCCAGCAGCGGGCTGTAGTCCTTGTCGTCGACCACGAGGGTATGGAGGAGGATGGACTCCAATCCCGGCAGTTCGGCCAGGAAGCCGATGCTGGAGATGTGGCCATTGCGCGGAGTCATCCACTTGCCACCGAGTTCAAGGGCGCGCAGCATGCTGAGGCCGCGAAGCGGCGACGGGTCCTCGATGGTGTCGAAGCCCTCCAGCACGAGATGTTCAAGATGCTTGAGCGACCCAAGGGGTCGAAGATCGTTGACTTTCGCGGCGCCCCGCAGCTCCAGAGTCCGAAGCGCCGTCATGGCGCCGATCGGCGTGAGGTCGGCGTAGTCTCCCCACTTCACGACGAGACGATTGAGCTGAGGTTGCCCGGTCAGCGCTGCGAACAGTCGATGGGGAGTGCGCGTCGTGAATTGCAGGTCAGTGATCGATGTCGGCGACAGCAAGAGGTCCACCCACCCGTCCAGGACGCGTTTGGCACCGCTGCTGGAGTACTTCGATCCAAGTTGCGTGCAGGCCACGACGACGGCCGTCTCGCCCTTGTACTCGGCGGCCTCCGTTAGAAGAGGAGGCGTCCGGGGCGTCATGCCTGTCACGCTACAGCTGACGCAGAACGCACGGACATACCCAACTCGGCATGAGCGGGCGAGCGGGCCAGCCGCATCGAGGCGAAGCAGGCGCTGTCTCAGCCGCGGAGCAGCGGCACGGGCTGGCAGCGGGGGCAGAAGAGGCTTGAGCGGTTCATGAAGTGCTCGCGGCGGATCAGCGTGCCGCACTGCGCGCACGGCATACCCTCCTGCCCGTATGCCGTGAGCGACCGGTCGAAGTAGCCCGCCGTCATATGTTTCCCACGTTCAGATTCCGGGCACATTGAGCGGCTGCGGTGCCTGCTAGCATTGCTGTCAGGAGGTGATGGGCCCGTGAGAACCCTGACGATCCGGCAGCTGAACGACCACACGCACGCACGGCTGCGTGGTCGGGCAGCCAAGAATGGTCGATCCGTCGAGGCAGAGGTCCGTGCGATCTTGGACGCCGCAATGAATCTGCCCGAAGAGAACATCTTGCTCGCGCTGCACGGCAGCTTCGCCGAGGCTGGCGGTGTCGAGCTGGAGCTGCCAGAGCGTCGCGACGCGCCGCGGCCGGTTGACCTGTCGTGATCATCGCTGACACCAACGTCGTCTCGGAGTTCATGAAGGACACCCCAGACCCGCAGGTACTGGGGTGGGCGCAGGGCCTGGCGGCAGCAGCACTGACGATCAGCGTCGTGACCGTCGAGGAGATCGATCGCGGCCTTGGGCGACTGCCCAATGGACGCCGACGCCAAGACCTAGAGCGTCGCTGGGTCAGATTGCTAGACGCGTTCGCCGACACCATCGCCACCTACGACCTGACAGCGGCCAGAGCAACCGCCCGGATCTTGATCGAGGGTCTGGATCGCGGCCGGCCGATGTCCCTAGCCGATGCCCAGATCGCCGGTATCTGCCTCGCCCACACAGCCGCTCTGGCGACCAGAAACGTCAAGGACTTCACCCACGTGAGCGGCCTGACCTTGATCAACCCGTTCGATCATTCACCCTCGTGAAGCGCCATTCCCCAGCGCAACGGTTCAGCTCAACTCGTGGCTGAAGTGCCACCAGAGCGTCGAGACTTGGGGCTGGGATGGGCCATTACTCCTGACGAGGCAAACCTCGTCACCCCCTACACGGCTAGGAACGCTGCTGCCACCTCGCTCGGGCAACTAACGCTTGGGCCGGTCATCGACCCTTCTCGCAAACAACGGGCGTGACAGCATGCTCTGGTGAGCGGATTGCTGATTGGGAGCGGATCATCTGGACTGCGGTCGGCGGCGTGCTGGCTGTGGGGTTGCCCGATGAGGTCCGGGTCGTGGTGGGATCGCACGCTGGAGTCGGGATCGTCGACGTGACGAAGGCGGATCGGGCAATTCGGTTGCACGACAACGATTACCGCTGGTTCGACGAAGAACGCATGGCGATCCTTATCCCCGATGGACGAGGCGGACAGGAAGTGGTGGCTGCCATGGGTCTCGCAGGCGGACAACTGCCCACCAGCACCCATGACGGCTGGCGCTGCGAGAGGACGGACTTAGGCGCAACCCTGGTTCGGGACGACCAGTTGCTGAAGATCGCCGATCAAGAGGAGTTCCGCGCCTGCGGCTTCTCCCCACGGGGCTCGGTGTTCATCCTCGCGACCTCACCCAATCTGACCGTCCTGAAGCGGGATCTGGCCCTCGAACAGAAACTGTGACCCCGACCCGAGCGGGCTTTGGCAGGCCAGCGGCGTCGCACTATCCAATCCATTTCCTCCGTCTGGTCAGTCGCGCCCCTTGGGGACTCGCTGGCAGCGGGGGCAGAAGAACGACGACCGGTTCATGAAGTGCTCCCGCTGGATCGGCGTGCCGCACCGCTCACAGGGCCGGCCCTCTTGACCGTACGCCCGGAGCCGCCTGTCGAAGTACCCTGACGCGCCGTTGACATTGACGTAGAGCCGGTCGAAACTCGTGCCGCCCTGCCCCAGCGCCTCTTCCATCACCTCGCGAGCGTGGCCGAGTACGCGTCGCAGCGCCGGCCGGGTCAGCTCGGCAGACTCTCGCCCTCCGTGGATCCCGGCCCGCCAGAGCGCCTCGTCGGCATAGATGTTGCCGATCCCCGACACGATGGTCTGGTCGAGCAGCCCGCGCTTGATCGCGCTGTGGCGCGCCTTGAGCCGGGCGACGACCCGCTCCAGGTCGTACGTCGGCTCGAACGGGTCCGGCGCGATGTGCGCGATCACCTCCGGTATGCCGTCCGGCCCGGTGTCGGACAACGCCATCCCCCCGAAGGTCCGCTGGTCGACGAACCGCAGCTCCGGCCCGCCATCGCCAAACCGGAGTCGCGCGTGCAGGTGTCTTTCCGCGGGTGCGTCAGCAGGCTGCACTAACAGCTGCCCACTCATCCCGAGATGCAACAGCAGCGCGTATGCCGGGTCGGCCAGACCGTGCACACCCCCCGGCTGAGTCGACGCCAATTCCAGCCAGAGGTACTTCCCGCGCCGACGCGCAGCCGAAACCGTCGTTCCAAGCAGCCGGGTGATGAGATCATCGGCGCCCGGCAGGTGCCGACGCACGACGCGAGGACCTGAGACGACGACGGAACTGATCTCACGCCCGACGACGTGCTCGGCCAGACCCCGACGGACGGTCTCGACCTCGGGTAGTTCGGGCACGTCAGTTCAGGCTGGCGGCCTGGTCGGTGGCTGAGTCTGCCCTGCCCGACTGGGTCTGCGCTGCGACGGGCGCGGTATGCCGTGCGGTGATGCCTTGCCACGCCTCCTCGGCTGCGCGCTGCTCGGCTTCCTTCTTGCTTCGACCACTGCCGCGACCCAGGATCTCGCGCCCGACGGCGACCGAGGCCTCGAAGCTCTTCTCGTGGTCGGGTCCAGACTCGGCCAACCGGTACTCCGGAGATCCGAGCGAATGGGCCGAGCACAGCTCCTGAAGGCTGGTCTTCCAGTCCAATCCGGCCCCGAGCGAGGCCGACGTGGTCAGCAGCGGGTCGAAGAGGTGGTGGACCAGCCGCCCAGCTGCAGCCAGCCCACCAGAGAGATAGATCGTGCCGATGAGGGCTTCCATGGTGTCGGCGAGGATCGAGGCCTTGTCCCGCCCACCGGTGCTTTCCTCGCCGCGCCCCAGGTGCACATAGCTGCCGAGCTCGATGCCCCGGCCGACATCGGCCAGCGCCCGCATGTTGACCACCGACGCGCGCAGCTTGGCCAGTTGCCCCTCGGGAAGGTCGGGGTGGGCGGCATACAGGGTGTCGGTGATGACCAAACCGAGCACGGCGTCACCGAGGAACTCCAGCCGCTCGTTGTTGGGCAGCCCCCCGTTTTCGTAGGCGTACGAGCGGTGCGTCAGCGCCCGCTGCAGGATGTCCTCGTCAACGGGCATGGCAATGACACCCTGCAGGAAGTCCCGCAGGGTGTCGACAGGCTCGCCGCGCGAGCCGCCGGACACGGACATCGCCGAGCCGGCGATCAGCCCTGGTGCTCGCTGCGCTCGGCAGCGGCGTAGTAGCGACCCTTGTAGGTGCCGCAGCTCGGGCACGCCTGGTGCGCCGGGGTGGGGTTGGAGCAGCGCGGGCAGGTGGTCAGCGCGGTCGCGACAGCCTTCCAGTTCGCGCGGCGCGAACGGGTGTTGGAGCGCGACATCTTCCGCTTCGGAACGGCC
>Ga0116180_1002776_pt1 | contig 13604 bp, 30 predicted proteins | sample AD_UKC073_MetaG_FD_89804 | JGI IMG/M metagenome (GOLD analysis project Ga0116180, IMG submission 89804) | Active sludge microbial communities of municipal wastewater-treating anaerobic digesters from USA - AD_UKC073_MetaG | ecosystem: Engineered > Bioreactor > Anaerobic > Digestate | place: USA...
ACCCATCACAATGTGATTTAAAAGATAAGAAATCTGCCGGTTATTCAATTTGGAAACGATTTGAAGGTATTACCGGGTTTGCTTTAATATCTCTTACTACAAACCACAGAGATCCTATTGTTGAAGAGATTTTAAAGGTCTTTGATGAATTTCGTGATTAAATAAATTGTCTACCTTTTTCTTTTTTACTACATTTTTCTTCATACTTTTAGAGAAATACTTTATCTATGAGTCTAGGATGGAAAAGCGTCGTAACATTTGAAGAGTTGGAAACTGTAAATAATAAAGTTACAGAGTTAAGACCGTACTTCTATGAACGAAACAACCACATATTAGTTAACGAACTAATACTAATGATAGCGTTAAAAGGAAGTGGTCGTAAAAGCTCTGTTAGAAAACTACCAACATCATCTATTAGGTACTACTTGTGGAAAGAAAGAGAGTTTAGACTTTGGAGAGAAAAGAATCCCGTTTTTAAATTTCCAAATAACTATTTTCCTACCTTGGAGAAGTTTGAAGATAATGCTATTAAAGCAAAGGTTATTTGGAAACAAGATAAACAACTTATAAAGGCAAAGGCCTTAAAATTAAATAAAATAAATAAACTGTAAAACCGTAAAACAAACAAATTGGAAAAAATAAGAATGAAAGTAATTAATACATCATCTGGTCAAGGGTTGGCTATTTCACGTTCAGCAGGAACTGAACGTTATTTAAGAGAAATAGGAACCAAGATTAAATTAACAAAAGCTGAAGAAAAAGAAATTTTTAAAAAGATTAGACAAGGTGATTTAAAAGCAAAGGAGTTTATAGCAAAGCAAAACTTACCCTTTGTTGTTTCATGTGCTAAAGAATATCAAACTCCAAAAATTGACGTTCAAGATTTAATAGCATTTGGGAACGAAGGCTTATTGCATGCTATTGATAAGTTTGATGCAGAGAAAGACGTTAAGTTTATTTCTTTTGCTGTGTGGCATATTAAATGTTATATCATAACTGGCACCAGACAAATGACAAATACAATTGAATTGCCTTTAAATCAATCTGAACAATTACGTAAACTGGCAAAGTTTAAAGAGCAAACAGAAGAAAAATTTCAAGGGACTGTCGGGTTAGAGTTTCTTATTGATGAATATATAAAAGAAAATCCTGAAGTTACTTTTACTAATATTAAAAGTATTAGAGATGCAATTGCTGCAAGAGGTAATATTCTCTCAGTAGATTCTCCATTAGATAACTCTGGGGATGACAACCCTTCTTCTTTATCAGACCTATCAGACTTAAACAACTCACTAGGAACTGAAGAAGTAATCAATAATTCAGAAAGTAAAAAGGAAATTAATTTGTTATTAAATAAATTAACACCTCAACAACAAACTATTGTTGGACACTTTTACGGATTAAATGGGTTAAGTGAACTCTCAATAGACTTAATAGCTCAAAAATTAAATATTACAACAGAACGTGTTAGGCATATTAATAAAAAAGCCTTACTTTTATTAAGACAGGAATATGAAAAAACCTTACAATCGTAAGTTAGATGGAGCTGATTTAGTTACATTTAGAAATACTTTTACGTGTAAAAACAAATTTTCTCCAAATGATATTGTAAATTGTCATGGTTATGGACCTTTCAGAGTTAAACATATTTTAGGATTTGGCGGAACTAAACAAATGAACTATCTCTTAATTTATGAAGGCGATGTGTCTAAACTAGGAATTGCTACTTGGCAGGCTCCTTCAGAAGATAGGAAATACTTCAATGTTAGTGATAAAGATTTTTTAAAAATCTCATTAGAGAATTGGATGGAGAAATAGACAAAGGAAGAAGAAAAGAATTAGTAGATAAGTTCTTTAAAAGACGCTTAAAGAAAAGAAAGTTAAAAATTTCTGACGATTTACCTCATTGGACTAACGACTTAAAAACAACAAGTGGTGCTTGTGGTTGTTATTTGTGTAAAAAACAAAGATACAACAGGGCAAAAGAAAATAAGTTAAACAAATCTTATCATTAGGGTAGACTTTATTATTTGCCTAGATTAAGAAAAGGTCTTATCTTTAGGGAGTTAAAAATAAGAACGTCCCAGTACTTCAATTGGTTAGATAACTGGTCTTCAAAACTACGTGGTTGTGGGTTCGAATCCTACCTGGGCACAAATTAAACCATAAAACAAATGAGCACAAAAACAAAAGAAGACAAATTGTCAGAAAAGTTATTTAGTGGAATTGCGATTTTCCATTACAGAAAAAAAGATGGTACTATTAGAGAAGCTGCCGGTACTACAAATCCAAACATTATCCCAAATGGTGATATGAATTCAACTGCAATGTCGCATGTTAAAGGAAATGTTCAATCGTATTACGATTTATCCCGTAGTAAGTGGAGAAACTTCATTAGAACTAATGTGTTGAGCATTAGAGCTTCTGTAAATTGGGAGCAAGGAAAGTAAAAAATAACAATACAAAATAATAAAAAAGCCTAAATATTACGTTTAGGCTTTTTTTATGGATATGGGTTTCCTCTTCCGGGGCATTGAACAGTCTTATAGAACTGTTTTTTATTAATACGTTGTTTATTATACTTTTGTGTCTTGCACATTGTTAAAAGTATAAAGCATAAAGTTAATAAGAGTAGTTTCTTTTTCATTATAAAGCCCATATAATTGTAATTTTAAATATGGTGCAAGAAAAAGAACTTAGTTTATATTTCTACTTTTTATTTTCGTTTTAGAATGTTTTTCTATATTGTACAAATCCTTTAAAGTTACCAGAGTATCTTGTGCCAGATCCGTTCATATAATAGTTTAAAATCCCATTTCTAATATCATACTCCTCCTGCTTCGTAAAAGCTCTTGCACAATGCTCAAAACAACTCCAATGACCGGCATTTGATAATCTATCATGTAAATCAAAATCGTTTTTGTAATTTACCTTTTTACCCTCCTCACCAACAACTGTATAAGAAACTCTTGCACATCTTGCAGTTGCTACTTTAATTAACCATTTGTTAACATCAATCTCTTCACTCGGGTTATTTACTATATAATACTCAGCGGTTGCTTCTCCTAACTTTTCATAATCAATATTATCTCCGAAAGGAATATGCCATTGTCCAGGTTCTAGTAATTTAGGTTCATGTTCATTATATAAATCCCACATCTTCTCTGCTAAATCCATTAAGTGAATTTCAGCCATACCCTTATTTAAACTAAACCAATGATACTGATCAAAATCATCAATTTTCATTTGATTTTCAGGTGTTGATATTTTATTATAGAATGCAACAAAGTCTTTTCTACTTCTAAAGCACAATCTACTGCTTCCACAATTATAAATTGGGCATCTTAGTGAAAAGAAGTTTTCAAAATCAGTTGCAGTAACAATTGTTGTATAATACTGATATGGTTCTAACAATCTATTGCATAATTGTTTTGTTACTGGTATTACTTCAAACTCGTTTGAATCATCAGAAGCAACCTCTCCGGAACCAATTCTTGTTGCATGAAGAATTGCATGATCTCTAGCCTCTAACCATTCTTCTTCTAGTAACTTTATTCTTTCTGGGTCTGTAACGTATTCAGTTCCTTGCATCCCTGAATGTTCCTTTTGCCAAGCTATTGGTATAAAAGGATTTTCTTTAATTGAATCAATTAATTTTAAGAATGGTACTGCCCTTGAGGATGCTGCATTCCTTGAGAACATTCTGTGGGTCATAATTTCAGAGTGCAAACATCTCGGATAAACTAAAATAAACGTTGTTATCCTTTCTCCATTATTATTCTTTGAATCCGCTATAATTGTAGCAGATATTCGATTAATCATTTTTGTTGTTGACATTTTCTTAGATGTTGTTTATAATTGTTTTTGTTTAATTTTCTTTGACAAAGTTCACATGGAACTTTATTATTCGGATCTGTCATATATTTTTTTAATCTCTCTACTTCTTTTAAGGGCCTTGGTTTCCCCTTTTGTCTTTCTGATTGCATTTTTTTACTTTCTTCAGTTCTTTTCCTTCCTTTGTTCGCCGCTCCAATTTTCGCTCTTGCTTCAGTAGTATGCCAAGGTTTATTATTTGCTTTACGACTATTAACCTTCTTTTCGTTCACTTCGGGTCTTTTCTGTGCCTTAGATATACTTAAACACTCTTCTTGAGTTCTTTTTCTTCCTGTAAGTGCTTGCGATATTTTAGCTGCCCTAACAGGGTCATATGTTTTATCTCTCTTAGCATGCGAAATACGTTGCTTTGCTTTTATTTCTTCTTTCCTTGGATTACAACTAACGTTATCTCCACCTGCACCTCCAGGATTAATATTATAACCTTTTGGATACAATGTACCAGTTAATTCAATCCAGTATATCTCGCGTAAAACAAGTTCTTCTAAAGTATCGCAATACTCTAAGATCTCTCTTTTAAAATTCTCTCGCCCATTCTTTAGTACTGCTTTCTTTAATATTGTTCCGGAGCCTAAATAAAGTTTATCATATTTATTTCTCTTTATAACTCGCTTTCCAATATACTGCTTATTATTAATAAGATTGGTTGTTTTATAAATAAAACCTATAGCCATTTATTATTTTTAACTTTAAATAGGCTATGAGTAAAGAGTTTAGCGTGAATAATTAAGTTAAAACAAAAGTAGTGATTCTTTCACCATTGTTGTTTTTGGAATCGGCAATAATTTGCGCGTTAATTTTGTTTATAGACATTGTTATTTAAAGATTTTAGTCTTTAAATTTGTCTATTTATTTTCACATAAGCCTTTACAGGTACATATTGTTTATTTTTACGCAATTATTTTTACTTTAACTTTTGCTTGAACCTTCCCGAAGAGTTCTTCTTCCTTTAATTTTTTTTCAAGTTTTTGTTTCACAAACTCTTCACTAAAAGAAGACCAGGGTGATACTAATTCAATTTCAATCTTGTAGACTGTTGCCATTAGAATGCTCCTCTAAAAGAATTGTGAAGGTGTTTAACCTTTCTTGACTCTAATCTAAATACCTTTCCTTCTGAATCCTTAAGTTCATAGATGTGAGGAAAAGTAGGGGATACAATTCTTTCTAATTTCCCAAGAAAAACCTCATTATCATCATGAATATTGTTATTCACATACATATTACGACCTATGAAATCTTCCTGCACAACTATTTCATCTGTACCATCAATTTTAACCAAGGTAAGGTTATTGTCTTTTATTTCTGCATTAAAATCATCAATAAAATCACTAGCTTTTTCGTTGTGAATGTTTATTTCTGAAATAATACCTTTAACAATATCAATAGAAATAATTTCTAAGGTTTTTAAAACCTCAATTAAGTCCTCTCTATGTTCTTTATATACTAAAGAGTCATCTATAATTTCGTTAATAGCAGCTAACGATAAATCACTGAACTCTTTAATATATCTAATTCTTCCTGGGCGCTGTTTTAGATTGTTGTTTATGTAAAGGTTGTTTGTTGTGAAAAGAAAAAGTTTCTTACCTTTTGTTGATAACACACCATCCATTAAAGTTAATACTTTAGGATTGTCGTAGTCCTCACCTCCGACATAAACCTTTTCAAACTCATCACAAAGAATTACACAATCTTGAGAAATGGTTGCAATTAAGTCAACCTCTCTCCCTTCGTAATCTTGATCTATAATGATTACAGGAAGCTTCATTGCATTACAAATTAACTTTGCAGTTACGGACTTACCTGTACCTTTTACTCCATTTAATAAAACACCTAAGTTACTTGTGGTGTTATGGTAGGTTTTAGCTACTCTGTTTACGAATTTAGTTTCTGCACCGTAAACTTTGTATCCGAAATCAAATTTATCTTCTACAAATTGTAAAAAGCACGAGTTAGACTTAGGATCGAACACAACCTTATAAATTTTAGGTTCTAAATTTTTAATTACATCTCTAATGTTGCTAGGATAAAAATTATCCCCTACTCTTTGCCAAACGTTTACTTCTTGATTTTGGTTTTCCATAATTTATAAATTTAATAATTGTTTTACTAAAGGACCTACTGATGCTGTATCATACATTCCAGCATAGTTTACATTCAACTCTTTAATTACGGAGCCTGTAATCTTACCAACATTTTTTTCTCCTTCTGGCACCATTGATACAATCAATTTTACTTTTTCAGTTAATAATGATTGTGCCATTTGCGCAGGTAGGTAAGAATTTAACACTTCAAATTCTTTTTGCGAGTCTTCTCCACCAACTTGCATTACCCCATCAATCATTTTCTTTAAAAGTTTGGTCATATCAGAGTCGTTAAACTCTCTTAAACCCGCTTCACCTCTGGATACTTCTGCCTTAATTGTAGCTAATACGTTTTTCTTAAACATATCTTTAGCTACATAAGCTGCTTTGAAATCAATTTCAATTTGTTGTTTTATTGTTGTCATAATTTATAATTGCATTTTAATTTCAGCTAATCTTGCTTCTAACTTTTGTTTTTCCTCAATTAACTCTCGTTTTCTAACAGTACTCTTATCAGTTACTGATACAACCGTAATTGCCTCTAATCTAATTTCATACTCTTTTTGATCATCGTAATATTCCTTGATATCAGTGGGATTGCCAGTGGCGTAACCTATAATTCTTGTAGTTCTACCTTCACAATCACCTTTCGTTGTTACTTTATATGTCGTCATAATGTTTACAATAAAAACCTAAAGATAAATTTAATTTCCTACAATATCATAAAAACTTTTAATAATATCCTCCCCTGTTCTAATTGGAATATTTTTTGATATCCTTTCATACCCTGTTTTATCATTATTAACAAAGTAAGGGGCATAAGTCATTGCTTGTAAAAACATCCAGTAATCATCTTTACTGTCATCTTCAACAGAAATTTTATATTTAACACCACTTCTCTTAAACTTATAAGCCCACCAGTACCCTGATTTATCAGAAAACCATTTCTTTTTAAAACCTAAGTCTTTTAAAGTTTGTTCTATTTGTCTTTTCATATCAATTGGTTTAACTAGTTTGTATTTTTCCATTCCTAAATCTCTTTAAATAATTCACGTATTCTTAATTTTAAAGTTAACAGGTTTGTATTTTCTTTTTTTCGAAAAAATCCCTTTCTATCACTACTTCCGTCACATAGATGGTTTAGTGCATCAGATAATGTCTCCCCTAAATTCAACTCTCCCAACTCTCTTCTTACAAGAAACTTTGCATCACCAAGTGAAAGATATCTAACTTGATCCCACATAAACTTCCTCCTAAACTGTAGTATGTGGTTAGTTCCTTCTTCTCTTACATCTACAATAACGCAATTTAGATCTTCTAATTTTTTCTTCATTCTACTAATTTAAACAACGCGCGCATTTGTCTTTGTCTTGTAAAAGGAAATGGTTCACCACATAACCACATTAAAGCATCATTAAAATCATGATTAAATGTTGTAGATAAAACTTCAGGAATCATTTCATAGCGAAGAAACTCTGCTGTTTCTTCTAAAGTTAAGACTCCGTTTTTATAATCATTGTAATCGTAAACTGGGCGACACCATTTATTTTCACTAATCTGAATACTTGACCTAATCGTTTTAATTGGCTCGAAAATACTTGTCCTTATACTCAGACGTTTTATTGAATCATTGATTAATTCTATTTCACCATTTGCCATTTTTTATAAATCCAAAACAGAATTAATTAACTCTTTCTTTTGTAATTTTAAAATCCATTTTTTAGGTATTGTTCCAAAATCAAAAATTGATCCTGCTAATGCACCATATACAGCACAGTTTGAATCACAGTCGCCACCAAAGTTAGCACACATTAACATTCCATGATGAAAGTTATCAGCATTTAAAAAGGAATATATAGCTGTATGAAAAGTATCTAATACATAACCTGTTGGATTAACAGGTTTGTTTTTATATTGTTCGTTTTCAAACCAGGTTAAAAATACTTCATCGTAAATCATATTTTTTTCTATAAAAAAACTCGTAATAGAAATAAAATTGTGTAATCTTGCAGCAGGGGATGAAGGAGGACAAAGAACATTATGTAATACTAAAGCAGCTTGTAAACCACATATTTGATTACATAATGCAATATCGTGAGTTGTTTTTGAAGATTCAACCCCCATTTTAAAACAATCAATTGTCTTTTTAAAGTTTGGTTTATTAGGATTCTCGTGATCAAAACTAAGAAAATACATTGATACTGCACCTACTCGCATTAGAGAGCCGTTACCTTGATTTAATGGCATTTCATCAAAGTTTAATTTCATTCCTTCAGAAGAAAACTTTTTTAAACAAGCAACAGTTCTACCCCCTAAACCGAAAGCTTGTTTATGCATACAACTCATATAACCATTCTCATACCATCTAAGATATGAATATAATTGATCTAATGGGTCATGTTGTTTCCTTCGTTTTAACGACTGTAATAATAAAAGTGACATAGAAGTATCATCCGTCCAGAATCCTGAAGGTATGAGGGTATTTATACCTTTATATGAGTTCATCCAACTATGATCTTTCATACCAGTTATTTTTCTTGTAATTGGTTGAAATTCATGTGGGAATCCGATAGCATCACCAACAGCAATACCATACATGATTGTTTTTATTCTTTCTTTATTTTCCATAAATTTGTAATTCTTGAATATATGTTACATCTTCCTTACCTAACTTATCAAAATAAGAGACCTTGTAATATTGATAGTCTTTATTTACACTGAAAATGTAACCTTTCACCGAATCTGGTTTTAAGTAAACAATATCACCAACTGCATATGTTAATATCGGTAAAGGTGCTTTGGGTTGTTGTTGACAACTAATAACTGTTGCAACTAATAGAATTAATAAGATTCTTTTTATCATTTGTTCAGTTCTTCTAGTTCTTCAGTTAATTGTGTGACAGTATCCTCTAATTCTCTAACTCTTTCCTTTGTTTCTTCTAATTGTCGTTCAAGTATGTCTCTTTCTTCTTCTAAACTTTCTGCTTCATTATACATTTCATTCCCCCACTCTCTCAATGCACTATTAGAGTTTCTTAAATCCTCTAAATCACAAAAACGACCTACACCAATATTTTTTAAATCACTTTGCCAATCTTGTATTTGAGAAAGAATATCTAGTTTTTCATCACCCTCATTATAATTAGACATATCCTTTACAATTCGTGATATTGTATTAATCATATGATTAATATCAGGACAAGTATGTTTTACTGGTTCAGTTTTTCTACGGGCCATAACTTAAAATTCATTCCTTCACAATAAGGGTGAAACAATTCCCCAAAGATAATACTTTTAATTCTTAATCTATGTTTAATTCTCGCCCGGTAAATTAAGTCGGTTTGTAACTTTACTCTATCATAACCTATTACATAATTAATAGGTATTTTATCTTCACCAACTAAAACTCTATATCTGGTCATAAAAAAACAATTTATTTAGTGTTGATGATACGTGAGGGTTTGGTCTAATTTGGGGATTGTTTCTTTTATATTCGGCAAAAGGAACTCTAAAGTAATCTGCAATAAATGCCCCAACTGCTCCAGACCTTGATATACCTGCAGCACAATGTAACATACACGCCCGCTTGTCTTTGTTTTTATTTAAAAACTCAATAATTTGCTTTGCTTGATCTTCAGAAAAAGCTTTTGTTTTACCTAAATCATCACCAAAAGGGGATACATTGCCATCTTCAGTTACATCATCAAAATGTAAAATTAAAACATTTGAATGATTCTCTTTAAAATAAGAATTACTAAACTCTTCATTTGCTTCTGGTGTAGAGTTTATTGAAATAAAGAAAAAATCTTTATCATCTTCTACATTAGAATCATTTACATTTCCTAATCTTAAAGTTGTGTTGAAGTTATCTTGACTTAATACTGTTATTTTCATTTTCTAAAGATAATAAATTTATTTAAATTTGTATACTATATTTTAAAGAGTGATTATACCGTATAAGTCCTACAATCAAATAAGATATTCCTCTATAACCTACGATACTAATGAGTAAGAGAGGGAAACAGGAGTATCACCTCTAATTGTAAAAATATCTTAATAAAGTTGCCTGTATTCTTTGTTAAATAATTTATTTTTATATCTCAAATTAAGGTATTAGTTTTAGGGAATGAGCGAATTAAGTATTACAGATTGGCAAATTAATGATATAGTAATTTGTGTTAAAGCAAAACCTATACGTCAACTAACTTTAAATAAAGTTTATAGGGTTAAGAAAACAACCGATTCGTCAATTTATATAATTAACGATGATGGTGAAGAGCAACCCTATTTTCGTTTTAGATTTAAAAAAGCAAATTTTTCTATTTTTATAAAACAATTATTTGATTTTGTATGAAAGAAGGCGATTTAGTTATCTGTTGTAAAGCATTTTATAATCTTACGCCTAAGAAGTGCTATTGCATTAATGCAATAAAAGCAACTCCATTAGGTGACTATTTATTGCTTTATGTAATAAATGATTATGGAACTGTTGATATTATACCATCTTATTATTTTAAGAGTTTGAGTGAACACGGAAAAGCAAATTTTTCTATGACACTAGCTAGAAAAGCTTTAATAGATTATTTATTTCGAAGTTATTAATGAAAAAGGGTGATATAGTTATTTGTAATACAGCTAACTTTAATACTTTAACACAAGGTAAAAAGTATGTTGTAGAAAACACCTATCTACTAAACAATATTGACACTTTAGAATTAACTAATGATGATGGCGGGGTAAGTATTTTACCTCATTTTTACTTCGACCTTACAGAGCGTGATAATGATGTGCCAAAAGTTAGAAGAACCCTAATGAGAACGTTATTTAACTCATAATTCCGTAACTCATTGATTCTCAGTGTAGTAGAGTTTAGGTATTTTTAGTGAAAAGTTGCTAGATTCGGGTGTTAGTCTTATCTTTAGATATCAATAATAACAAACAAATAATCATGACATCTTCACAACTAACATTAGAAGCAGCACAGAACGCAATTTTAGCGGAAAAGCATTTGTAACCTTTTTAAATACTCAAACTGAAAAGAGATTTACTTATAGAATCACCCAAATAAAAGATAGAGCTACAGGTCAAAAGTTAGAACGTTGGTTTGTATCAGTTTTAACTGGTTCAAATAATGAGTCAAGTTACCGTTATATTGGTTGGATAAATAATAATTTTGTGTTTAAACATACTGCAACTTCAAAGATTAATGCATCAGCACAATCAGTAAAAGCTTTTGAGAATGTTTTTGGTAGAATTGTAAACCAACAACCACATGATTTTTTACAAATTTGGCATGAAGGTAAATGTTTATGCTGTGGTAAAAAATTAACTGTACCAGAATCAATTGCTACTGGTCTTGGCCCAATCTGCGCATCAGTGCAGTATATAAGTGCTTCACGTTTTAAAAGTTTAGCAAAATAAAGTTGCTTAATTCAAATATTACCCTTATCTTTAGATATCAATAAAAACATTATGGAAAATATTTTAAAATTATCACAAGTAAAAAAAGAATTACCTTTTAATATTTCTAAAGGTACTTGTCTTTGCAACATAAAAGATTTAATAACAGACTCTGAATATTACAATTTAGATTTTGATGTTTTTTTACCTACAAAGAACAAAAACTTACAACGCGATTATTGTTGGAGTGATACACAAAAATCAGAGTTAATTCTTTCTATCTTAAAAGGAATTCAAATACCTGTTTTTTACTTTGTACAATCAAAAGCTAAAGATGGTACAAGAACTTATAAAGTAATTGATGGTAAACAACGTCTATCAACAATATTATCATTTGTAAGAGGGGAGTTTTTTGTTGTACATGATGATTGTGCTTATTCTTTTGAAAACTTAGATGCAGAATGTCAACAAAAAATTATGTTGTATGATATAACTGTAAACATTGCTTACGAGTACTATGACAAACCAATTTATGATGATGATTTAATTGCCTGGTTTGAGTTAATTAACTTTGCAGGTACACAACAAGATATTCAACATTTAATTAACTTAAAATCTTAAACAACATGAAAGAGTTAACCAAAAGAGAATACTGTTTACAGAAGACTTTGGGAGAATATAATTCTTCAAGATTATTAGCTACAGAAATTTTATCAGGAAAACAGTTTCGTAGACTAAGAAGAAAGGGTTTAATTACTATTTAATAGTAAAACAAATATAATGAGAAAATTAAAAGTTGTTGCCCCGTATTTTATAATTGGTCTTTTAATAGGCAGTTTGATAACTATCTTTACAAACCATCAAACTCACGGTTATAAGCAAACCAAGTTACAATATGAAATGGATTCTATTAGAATTGCTAATTACAATAGAATTTATAAACAAGTTGTTGATCAAGAGTTTCAAACATTTACAAGTGATGGTACAAAGGTTACTTATTTTGTAGAAATAACTTTTCTTAATCAAACAAGGTACGAAGCAAAATTATTAGCTTTTAATTTTCAACAAAAATTAGATTCAGCTACAAAAAATCATATAGCAATAGATGGGTTTATTGATTCAGAAACGAAAAAGCCTTTATATCCAACTGATAGTTTAACTGTTTCTGAAACAAAAATTCCTTTTTGGCAGCAAGTAGCTGCTGATAATATTCATTACCCTATAACGAATATTGAAATATTAATAACTAAAGTAGAATAAAAACATGGCTAGTAAAAAACTAATTAGTTTGTTTAATCAGATTAAGCAAATTGTTTATCAACCTGAAAATTGGGTAAGTGAAGAGGTTTTTAAATTTGATAATACAACCTTTAAAACAATAAAAGATTACGGAGAGGTAATTACTTCTGACACTATTGAGGTTGAATTTGATAAGACTAACAACCAAATTCATTTTTTAAAGGGAAGCGAAGAGGAATTGGAAGAGTTAATATGGCATTTATCTCTTTTTGAAATTATTTTAACTTTAAATACTTAATCAAAATGATTTAGTAATTGCGAGAGTAGGGAGACATTATAGAAAATCAATCGTCCAATCAGTTACTGATTCAGTAGTTATTGACATAGGATTAAAGGATCCGGTAGATGTTATTGATTGTATTAAACTTCCTACCTATACTGAAGAAGAAGAATACAACTTTGCAAAATTAGCTTTCTATGAAAGTGAAGGTAGAGAAGTCAATATGAATGATGAGAAAGATATGTTAGCTATTAGTGCAATTCAATTAGGTATATCCTTTGCACATAAAAATATTTTATCTTTAAAATAAAATACCCAGTTTTATGTTTAAACTATTAATTAAACATAAAATGGAACCAGTTAATTTAAAAACCCCAGAGCCTAAGCCTAAAAAAAATTATTCTAAATGGATGATAGGTGTAACATTATTATCATTATTTGGAATAGTACACTTAATAAAAAACTGGGACAAGATAGTAGCAGACAATGTAGAAGCTCCATACATGCCGTATGTTGGTTTAACAATTGTTGTAGGTACTTTAATTGCCGCTTTAGTTTATCTTTATAAAGGTAAAGGCTAGTGGAGAGTGAACTTTCTACTGATACAGTTATTCTTGTTTTTTATCTAAACACATCTGTACATTTCCCAGAACAAGTTGAACAGATGAGAAAGTCTATACCTACTGATGTAGCAACGTTTTTTGTTCCTA
>Ga0116180_1002779_pt1 | contig 13600 bp, 5 predicted proteins | sample AD_UKC073_MetaG_FD_89804 | JGI IMG/M metagenome (GOLD analysis project Ga0116180, IMG submission 89804) | Active sludge microbial communities of municipal wastewater-treating anaerobic digesters from USA - AD_UKC073_MetaG | ecosystem: Engineered > Bioreactor > Anaerobic > Digestate | place: USA...
GGCCTTGGCCCAGACGTTGCCACCGTCGCCGGAGGGGGTGTCGTTACCGGTGAGCGTGCCGCTGAGGGGCGTGTCTTCCCGGGCTTCCAGGGCGTCGTCCACCGCGATGGGGAGGTCGTCGACGGGGGTGATCTGGATGGTCACGATGGCGGTGTCGGTGCCGCCATGGCCGTCGCTGATGGTGTAGGTGATCACCGCCGTGCCATGGAAGTTGGGGGCCGGGATGAAGTCCAGGGTGCCATCCGGATTGACGGTGACGGAGCCCTGCTCGGGCGGGATGGTGGCGGAGGTGACGGTGAGGGGGTCGTTCTCCGGGTCGGAGTCGTTGGACAGCACCGGAATGCCCCGCAGCGGTGTGTCTTCGGGGGTGACGAGGATGCCGTCGTCCACGGCGACGGGGGGATCGTTCTGGCCATTGATGGTGATGGTCAGGGTTGTGCTTGCGGTGTCGCCGTCCTTGTCGGTGATGGTGTAGGTGAACACCTCGGTCAGGGTGTCGCCGGCGCGCATGGCCGCCACCGTGGGGTGGGTGTTGTCGAGGCTGTAGGTGTAGCTGCCGTTGGCGGCAAGCGTGAGGCTGCCGTAGGCGCCGGCCAGGGGGGCGCCGAGGGTGCCCGGGGTGGCGCCGAAGCTCACGTGGCTGACCGGGCCCGGAACGACGTCGGCGCCCAGTCGGTCGGCGGCGTCACCGGCGGAGCCCGCCGCAAAGACGTTGCCGCTGGTGGTGGTGGGGGCGGTGGTGAAGCCCTCGTTCACGCTGTTGGTGTCGGCGTTGGCGCTGGGCTGGTCATCGACGATGCGGATGGTCAGGGTGCCGCTGGCGCTGCTGCCGCCGGCGTCGTTGATCTCCAGGGCGAGGACGTCGGTGCTCTCGTTGACGCCCGGGGTGGTCTGATCGGCGCTCAGGGTGTAGGTGTAGTCGAGGGTGCCGGAGGTGGGGATGCCGCCCACCGTCGTGTCCACGGTGAAGCCGGTCAGGGTGAGCTCGCCCTTGCTGGTGGTGATGGTGACGGGCGTGGTGCCCAGGGCGTTGATCTGCGCCAGGGTCACCAGGGTGCCGTCGATGCGGAGGCTGTCGAGGCCGTCATCGGCGCTCAGGGTGATGCTGCCGGTGCCGGTTTCGCTGGTGTCGGCCACGGTGGTGAGGCCTGCCTCGAATACGGTGGTCTCGCCCGTTGCAGCGCCGTTGCCATCCACGGGGGTGATCGACGGGCCGCCGTCGGTGACGCCGTCGATGGTGATGGTGAGCTGGGCGACGTCGCTGAGGACGCCCGGATCGGCCAGGGTGTAGCTGAAGACTTCGGTGAGGGTGTCACCGGTCTTGAGGGCGTTCACCACCGGGTTGGCGTTGTCGAGGGTGTAGCTGTAGCTGCCGTCGGCGCCGATGCGCAGGCTGCCGTAGAGGCCGGCGATGATGGTGCCGTCGGCGCTGGTGGTGCCTGCTGCGATGGCGGTCATAACGCCGCCGCTGGCTTCGGTGCCGGTGCGGATGCCGGTGATGCTCAGTTCGGCGTTGGTGTTGTCCAGGTCGCTGTCCTGCCCGGGGGTGCCGGGCTTGACGTTGCCGGCCACCGACACGCTGCCCTCGGTGATGCTGTTCACGTCATCCACCGCCACCGGGGCGTCGGGGACGGAGACCACGTTGAGGGTGGTAGTGAGGGTGTTGGAGAGCTGGGTGCCGTTGCTGGCGGCGTCGCTGTTGGCGTCCCGCACCTGCCAGCTGATGGTGCGCTGCGCGGTGGACGGGTTCTCGCTGGCGTTGCTGTAGCGGACGGTTTCGAGGGCGCTGAGTACGTTGGCCAGGTTGGTGGCGGCACCGCTGAGGGTCAGGGTGCCGGTGCCGGCGTTGTAGCTCTGGGTCCAGCCGGGAGGCAGGCTGCCGGCGGCCAGGGTGTCGCCGCTGCCCAGGCCGGCGCCGATCTGCACGGTGGCCGACACCATCTGGGTGTCGTCCACGTCGCTGAGGGTCCAGCCCGAGGGTTCGAGGAGCAGGGCGAGGTCGTTCTCGGTGAAGGTCCGGGTCGAGCCCGCGCCACCCAGGGCCGGCGTGTCGTTGATCGGCACGATGTTGATCAGCCGCGTGGTCGTGCCGGTGCCGGTGCCGGCGCCGCTGGAGCCGCCGTCGCTGAGGCTGTAGGTGACGGTGCGGCTGCGGTTGGCGGGGGTGTCGTTGTTGTTCGGGTCTTCGCTGGTGCTCAGGTAGGTGAGGCTGCGCAGGACGCTCTGGTAATTGGCGGTGGTGTCCGTGCCGGACAGGGTGAGGATGCCGGTGGCGGCGTTGTAGCTGGCAGTGATGCCGGTGCCGGTGGTGTCCACGGCGAGCACGTCGCCCGGGAGGAAGCCGCTGGTGAGGCTGATGCTGCCGCCGCTCATCTGGGTGTCGTCGGCATCACTCAGGGTGATGGCGTTGTCGACGCTGAGGGCCGGGTTGTTTTCGGTGTAGATCTTGGCACCGCCGGCGGACAGCACGGGCTTGTCCACAACCTGGTTGATGTTGATGAGGATGTTGCCGCCGCCCGACAGCTGGCCGCCGCCGCCCTGGTCCTGCCCGCCGCCCGCGGTGCCGCTGCCGGTGGTGTTGGGGTTCTGGTCGTTGATGGTGTAGGCGAGGGTGACGGAGGCGGGCGGGGCGTCGCTGCTGTTGCGGTAGGTAACGGCCTGCAGCACGCTGTCCGCAATGGCGGCGGTGGCGCTGCCGTTGAAGGTGACGGTGAGGGTGCCGCCGGTGTTGGTGAAGCTGCCCACCACCGTGCTGCCGTTGCGGATGTTGGCGCCGCTGAAGTTGATGCCGGTGGTGCCGCTGCCGGTGACGCCGAAGACGTCATCGGTGTTGGCGCCGCCGTTGCGCTCGATGCGCAGCACGGCACCGCTCCAGCTCGGGTAGATGTCCAGTTCCGGGTCCACCAGGGTGGCGTTGGCGTCCACCACGATGGCGGCGCCGCCTTCGCTGTAGGTGTTGGCCGACGTGGCGTCGAGGCCGGCGATGCTGGGGGCTTCGTTCTGGTCGGTGGTGATCAGGGTAAAGGTGTTGGTGGCGGAGGTGGGGCCGCTGACGCCGGAGGGCAGCTGCGTGCCGCCGTTGTTGCCATCATCCACGGTCACGCGGAAGGTGATGGCGCCATTGACGTTGGTGTCGGTGGGCACGTAGCTGACGGTGGCCAGTGCGGCCAGCAGGTCGGCCCGGTTGCCGGTGAGAACCAGGTTGCCGGTGCTGCTGGTGACGCTGAGGCCGATGGTGGTGCCGACCTGGATGGTGCCGTAGTTGGCTGCGCTCAGTTGGGCGTTGAGGGTGATGGTGTAGTTGTCGACACCCACCTCGAAGCCCGCGGTCGCGTTGCTGATGTCGGCCGCGTCGTTGAAGCTGATGGTGTTGCCCGCGCCGATGAACTCGAAGCTGCCATCGGTGATGAACTTGGTCCCGCTGGGCATGCTCAGGGTCGGCGCGTCGTTGACCGGGCGGATGGCGATGGCGATGGCGGTGCTGTCGCTGCCCGTGCCGCCGCCGTCGACGCCGGTGTTGCCGCCGTCGTCCACCGTGAGGCTCAGGGTGTCGTCGCCGTTGTAGTGGGTGGCGCTCTGGTAGTAGAGGTTGCCCAGGGCGGCGTTGAGGTCGGTGGCGGAGCCGCGCAGGGTGACGGTGCTGGATCCGATGGCGCCGGCCGTGACGCTGAGGCCGGCCGGGGTGCTCGAGCCGCTGCTGCCGAAATAGATGTGGCTGCCGGTGCCGGCCGTCAGGGTGATGGTGTTGGTGGTGCTGGAGAAGGCGTCCGGGTCGGAAAAAGACAGGCCGGTGATCTGGCTGCGGACGTCCTCATTGACGGTCTGGTTCGGCGTCGGGTTGGTGATGACGGGCGGGTCGTTGGTGTCGGACGCGGCAACGGCAAAGACCACGCTGGCCACGTTGTTGGTGGCGTCGATGGGGGTGCCGTCGACATTGGTGGCACCGCCGTTGGCGCCGGCGGTGAGGGCGCCCGAGGCGTCCCGCAGGCGGTCATCCACGGTGACCTTGATCTTCAGGTTGGCCAGGTCCGGGTCGGAGCCGTCGGTGGCGGCGCGCAGCTGGTTGAGGGCGGCCTGCACGTCGGCCAGGCTGCCCTGGAAGACGACGGTGTTGTCGCCTGCTGCGTTGGTGACGATGACGCCGGCGGGCAGGGCGCCGCTGAAGCTCAGCACGCCCGCGGCGAAGGGGGCGTCGGCAGCGGTGAGGAATTCGGCCGTGACCTGCACGAAGTCCTGTTCGCCGGCGCCGATGCCGCCGGCTACGTCCAGATCGGCCAGGGTGATGGCCGGCAGGGCCACCGGGGTGATGGCCGAATTGACCACCAGGCTCGAGCCGGCGGCGGTGATGGTGGGCTTGTCGTTGGCCGGGTTCAGCTCGATGTTGTAGCGGGACGGGGCGGGCGTGCTGCCCTGGGGCACCGAGCTGCTGTCATTGGAGACGAAGTCGCCGTCGCTGACCACGTAGTCGAAGAAGTCGGCCGAGGTCTCGCTGCCGTTATGCCGGTAGGTGATGCGCCCGCTGTCCAGGTCGGCCTGGGTGAATACCGAGCCGACGGAGAGGAGGGCGCCGCTCAACAGCAGGCTGCCGTTGGCGGGGGCGGTGGTGATCCGGTACTGGCGCTGTTCGGTGCTGTTGTCGGTGTCGCCGTATACCAGGTGGGCGACGTTGTTGGCGGGCAGGGTGGGGGTGCCTGCGCCGGTGATGCCATTGGTGTTGGCGTAAGCCAGGGCGCCGCCGATGGTGGCCGTGGCGCCTTCGGTGATGGCCCCGGCCTCGCCGCTGATCAGCTGGGACTTGTGCTGGTACTGGTGCGCATCGTTGATGGGCGTGAGGGTGATCGGGACGATCAGCTCGGTGCCGGTGCTGGTGTGATTGGTGGCCGTGGCGGTGCCCGCGGTGATGCCCTGGTCGTCGATCGGGACGAGCCGGAAGCTGTCGGTGAAGTTCTCGCTGCTGTCGTGGGTGTAGACCAGCTTGCCGGCGGCGAGCTCGGCTGCCGTCACGTAGTCGCCCACGCCGATGGCCACGCCGTTGAGGGTGAGGCTGCCGTGGGTGACGTTGCCGGTGATCTGGAAGCGCAGGGTGTTGTCGACGGCGTAGCCGGTTTCGTTGTCGGAGGTCGAGTTGTCGGCGTCGGTGAGGACGATGTTGGCCGGCGTGATGGTGATGCTGCTGCCCTCGGGCCCGAAGATGCGGCTGCCGTTGGTGGCGGTGGGCGTGTCGTTCTGGGGCGTGATGGTGAGGGTGAAATTGCGGACGGCGGTTTCGGTGGAGCCGTCGGAGACCGAGTAGGTGAAGACGTCGTTGAAGTCTTCGCCGCCGGAATGGACGAAGGTGACGTGCCCGGCATTTACGTCTGCCTGGGTGAAGCTGTCGAAGTACGCCAGGGCCGCGCCGTTGAGGCGGATGCTGCCGCTGGTGGGCAGGGACAGGACGCGGTAAGTCAGCTGGGCGGGTACGGTGTCCGGGTCGGTGGCGGTGAGCTGGGTGTTGTCGAGGGTGATGGTCTGCCCTTCGAGCAGCGCCGCTGCGTTGCTGCCGCCGGTGTTGGGCACGTCATTGACCGGCGCGGGCGGGGGCACGGGGTTGCCGTCGACGCCGGTGCTCTGCACGTTGATGCTGAAGGTGTTGACCGCCAGGGTGTCGGTGCCGGGCACGTAGATGCCGCCATCCCGGGGGGTGGGGTAGATGCGGCGATCGCCGTCCTTGACGGTGAAGCTGATGCTGTCGGTGCGTGGCGTGGCGGAGAGGGTGGTGTAGACCAGTCGTCCGTCGGTGATGTCCTGCTGGGTGAAGGTGGCGCCCGCCACCAGCCGGGTGCCGCCGAGGCTGAAGTAGCCTTCGGCCGGATTAGGGACGGCGGTGAGCGTGTAGGTGAGGCTGCTGTCAGGGGAGTCGGTGTCGGTCACCTGGAGCATCGCCGGGGTGACGGTCAGGCTGGTGCTGGTGCCGGTGAGAGTCTGGGTGACGTCGGTGGTGAGCACCGGGTCGTTGTTGTTGCCGATGACCCCGATCTGGATGGTGGTGTCCTGGGACAGGGGGACGCCGGTGCCGCCGCCACTGTCGGTGATGCGCATGTTGAAGCTGTCGGGCGTGCCGGTGGGCTCGCTGCCATCGTGGCTGTAGGTGAGCTTGCTCAGGTCGGCCACGATGAAGGGGCTGCCTGCGCTGGCGCTGGTGACCGCTACGCCATCGTATTTGAGCGTGCCATGGGTGGGCAGGCTGGTGATGCGGTAGCTGAAGACGGTGTCGTCCGGGTCGCTGCCCGAGATGGCGCCGCGGGGCGTGGACACCGGCGGCACCAGGTTGGTGTTGGCGGTGAGGCTGACGTCCTGCTCGCCTTCGAAGACGGTGACCGTGCCGGCCACGCTGGGCGCCTGGTTGACCGGGGTGATGGCCACGGTGACCACCTGGTTGGTCAGCAGGCCACCGGCGCCGTCATCGACGGTGATGAGGAAGGTGTCGTTGGTGGGTGCCAGCACCTGGTTGCCATTGTGGGTATAGCTGAGCTGGGCGATCTGGCTGACGGCGAAGGTGGAGCCGACGGACAGCTCGTTGCCGGCCAGCTTGAGCACACCTTGACCCGGCAGGCCGGCGACTTTGATGATGACCTGGTTCTGGGTGTTGTCCACGTCCGACAAGCCCAGGTTGATCTGGGTGAAGCCCACCGCACCCACGTTGGTGGCGGCGCTGAAGCTGGCCGTGCCGCCTTCGGATACGCTCAGGGGGGTGCCGCCCGTGAGCACCGGGACGTCGTTGGTCGGGGTGATGGCCAGGTTGACCGTGCGGTTCGCCGAGGTGCTGCCGTCGTTGGTCGCGATGGTGAAATCGGCGGCGCCACTGGCTTCTGCCAGGCCGCGGAAGTTCATGCCGTTGATGGCGGCGTTGACGTCGCTCAGGGTCCCGCTGAAGCTGACCGAGCCCGTGCCGTTGCCGGTGAGCCCGACGAGGCCCGCGGTGCTGGCGAGGGTCAGGGTGCCCGTGGTGGAGCTGAGGGTGACGCTCTGGTTGTTGCCGTCACCGTCGGCGATGGTGATGCCGGTGATGGTGATGTTGCTGTCTTCGCTGCCGCTGCGGGTGGCGCTGATGCTGTCGGTGATGGTCGGGGCGGCGAGCAGGCCGTTGAGCCCGTGCAGGGCGAGGGCGCTGGCTTCGATGCTGCCCGATGTGGCTTCCAGGGTGGTGTCGCCGCCGCTCCCGGCGGAGCCGGTGAGGTTGATGGAGGCGGCGACGTCGGCGCCGGTCAGGGCCGCCAGGCGGTCGATGAAGGCGGTGCCCTGGCTGGCCACGTCGCAGCCATAGATCAGGATGTCGGCGCTGGCGCTGAGGTGGCTGCCGATGGTGGCGAGCTCGCTGCGGAAATCGTCGAGGCTGGCGGTGTCGAGGCTCTGGTTGCCCAGCACGATCTGGTCGGCCGAGCCGTGGCTGATGAGGTGAAGGGTGGTGATATTGTCGCGGGCGTTCAGGGCATTGGCGATCTGTTCGAGGCCTGAGCGGGCGGGGTCGAGCACCAGGACTTCGCTCCCTGCGGGCAGGCCGGCGACGAGCTCCTGCCAGCCGCGTACGGCGGGATCCACAATGACCAGCTCCGTGCGGTCCGTCTGCCCGGCGGGGCTGGAGGGCTGGTCGGCGGTGGCGGCCGGTCGCTGGCTGTCGTCGCGGGTGTCGGTGGCCGGGTGGCTGGCGCTGTCGTCGTGCTGGTCGATGGTGACCGGCGCGGCACCATCGAAAAGATGGCGGGGTTCGAGAGCGAGACGATGGGAAACGGGACGAAGCGACTTCTGAACGACTCGAGTAGACATTTCAACACCTCGCGCCGGGCGGCACGTTTGTGATTATCGGGATGGGAGCGTGGATCGTGCGATTCAATGCACCCCGACGAGTCGGGGGGTGAAATCCTTACTGGCAGCGGCGCACCGCATTAGAGATCAATATCGAAAGCCAGGCCGCATACTTGAGAGTGCGGGCTTGCGTACTTACAAGATTTAACACGGGCAGGCGGCTATTCTGACGGCAATCGAGCAAAGAGGGAAAGAACCATATGAAACCCATGCAGGGCGTGAAGGTGCTGGAACTGGGCACCTTGATTGCAGGGCCCTTCTGTACGCGCATCCTTGGTGAGTTTGGTGCGGATGTCATCAAGGTGGAGTCCCCGGATGGTGGCGATCCTTTGCGTCAGTGGCGCAAGTTGCACCAGGGGACTTCCCTGTGGTGGTCGGTGCAGGCGCGCAACAAAAAGTCCCTGACCGTCAATCTGAAGCACCCGGAGGGCCTGGCCATCGTTCGCCAACTGGCGGCCGAGGCGGATATCGTGGTGGAGAACTTCCGGCCTGGCGTGCTCGAGAAGCTCGGGCTGGGCTGGGATGTGCTGTCGGCGGCCAATCCCGGATTGGTGATGGTGCGCCTCTCCGGCTTTGGCCAGACGGGTCCCTACAAGGACAGGCCGGGTTTCGGGGCGATCGGCGAGTCCATGGGCGGGCTGCGCTACATCACCGGCTTTCCGGATCGGCCCCCGGTGCGCACGGGCATCTCGATCGGCGATTCGATTGCGGCCTTGTGGGCAGCGATTGGCGCGCTGATGGCGCTGCGCCACCGGGAGGTGAATGGGGGGCAGGGGCAGGTGGTGGATGTAGCCCTCTATGAAGCGGTGTTCGCCATGATGGAGAGCATGGTGCCGGAGTTCGACGTGGCCGGTTTTGTGCGTGAGCGGACCGGCAACATCATGCCGGGCATCACGCCATCGAATACGCATACCACCCGTGATGGGCGCCACATCATTGTGGGTGGCAACGGTGATGCGATCTTCAAGCGCCTCATGCTGGCGGTGGGGCGCCCTGATCTTGCCGACGATCCGGGCCTCGCCAGCAACGCGGGGCGCGACCTGCGGGCGATCGAGCTGTACGGGGTGATCGATGCCTGGGTGGCGGCGCGGGACGGGGACAGCGTGCTGGCCGCCCTGGCGGCGGCCGAGGTGCCGGCCAGCTCCGTGTATTCCGTGGCCGACATGTTCCGTGACGCCCAGTTTGCGGCGCGGGGCATGCTGGAGCAGGCAAGCCTGCCCGACGGTACGCCGATGTGCATTCCCGGCATCGTGCCGAGGCTTACCGCAACCCCGGGTTCGACCGAGTGGCTGGGGCCGCAGCTGGGCGAGCACACGGACGCGCTCCTCCGCGGCCTGGGTTTTGATGCGGAGCGCATTGCTGCGCTGCGGGCGGCCGGGGCAATTTGACATATCGACGGGCGCTCGCCCGGGCCTGTTGCCCTGCGCGCCGCGTTATCATCGGGGCATCAACCCTTCACCGGAACTGTGCATGCCTACCATTCTCGTGACCGGCGGTGCCGGCTACATCGGCTCCCACACCTGCGTCGAGCTCCTCGGTGCTGGCTATGACGTGGTCGTCGTCGACAATTTCTGCAACAGCAAGCCGGAAGCCCTCCGGCGGGTCGAGGCCATCGCCGGCCGCAAGCTGCTGGCCTTCTACAACGCCGACGTGCGCGACAAGGCTGCCCTGCGCGAGCTCTTCAAGGCCCACGCCATCTATGCGGTGATCCACTTCGCGGCCCTCAAGGCGGTGGGGGAGTCCGTTGCCAAGCCCTTGATGTATTACGACAACAACATTGCCGGCACGGTGGCGCTGACCGAGGTCATGGGCGAGGCGGGGGTCAAGTCCCTGGTGTTCAGCTCGTCGGCCACCGTGTATGGCGACCCGGCCAGCGTGCCGATCCGCGAGGATTTTCCCACCGGCCCGACCAACCCCTACGGGCGCACCAAGTGGATGATGGAGTTCGTGCTGTCCGATCTGGCGGCGGCGGATCCGGAGTGGCGGGTGGCCCTGCTGCGCTACTTCAATCCGGTGGGCGCCCACGCCAGCGGGCGTATCGGTGAGGATCCCAACGGGTTGCCCAACAACCTGATGCCCTTCGTCAGCCAGGTGGCGGTGGGGCGCCTGCCCCGGCTGCGTGTCTTTGGCGGCGACTACGCCACGCCTGATGGCACCGGTGTCCGCGACTATATTCATGTGGTGGATCTGGCGGTGGGGCACGTGGCGGCGGTGCGGCGGCTGGCTGAACGCCCCGGCGTGCTGACGGTCAACCTGGGTACGGGGCGCGGCTACAGCGTCATCGAGGTGGTCAAGGCCTTCGAAGAGGCCAGCGGCCGTCCGGTGCCCTACGAGATCGTGGCCCGCCGCCCCGGCGATGTCGCCCAGTGCTATGCCGAGCCGACCCTGGCTGAGCAGGAGCTGGGCTGGCGTGCGACGCGGGGGATCGACGAAATGTGCGCTGATTCATGGCGTTGGCAAAGCACCAATCCCCAGGGGTATCCCGATTGAGCACCGAAGACCTGCCCGTGAGCGACGCCCTCAACGTGCTGGGAGGTCCCTTGCTGGCCTGCAGCTACGACCCCTTGACCGGCTGGATGCGGACCGGCTGCTGCGAGTCCGACCCGGACGACCTCGGCCGCCATCATGTGTGCGTCAAGGTGAGCGCCGAGTTTCTGAAGTTCAGTGCCCTGCGCGGCAATGATCTATCTACGCCGCGTCCCGAGTATCGCTTTGCCGGCCTCAAGCCCGGTGATCGCTGGTGCCTGTGCGCCCTGCGCTGGCGGGAGGCCTGGGAAGCCGGCGTGGCGCCGCCGGTGGTGCTCGCGGCGACCCACATGGCGGCACTTGAGGTGATCCCCTTCGACGCCCTCAGGCGTCACGCCCACGAGGGCTGAACCGCCTACTGTGCGGCGGTCCACTCCAGCAGTGCGTCCTGGGCGTCACGGGCCGCGCCGGCGTTGGGGTGGTTGATCATAAGCACCACCGCGTAGCGCCGGCCGCTTGCGCCCAGCACGTAGCCGGCCAGGCTGCGCACCCCGTCCAAGGTGCCGGTCTTGATGTGGGCGGCGCCGGCTGCGGGGCTGTTGGCGACGCGGCGTCGGGCGGTGCCATCACGTCCGGCGATGGGGAGCGACGACACCAGTTCGGGCATCGTCCTGCTGCGCCAGGCAGCCCGGAGCAGATCGCCCAGGCTGAGGGCGGTGACGCGTTCGTTACGCGACAGGCCTGCGCCGTTCTCGATAACCAGCCCCTCCGTGGAGATGCCCGTTGCCCTCAGGCTGCGTTCGACCACCCGCGCCCCGGCAGCGGCGGAGTCGCGGCCCGGCTCGGCCAGTGCGCCAAGGGTGGCCAGCACGTGGCGGGCGATCACGTTGTTCGACCATTTGTTCATATCACGCAGGACCTCCGGCAGCGCCGGTGAAGTGGACTCGACCAGCACCTGGCTGCCCTGGGGCGGCGGTGCCTCGCGGAAGCGTCCGGAGATCTCCCCGCCCAGCTCGCTCCACAGGGTCCGGAACAGCCCCTCGAACAATCGTTCGGGGGCGAGCGGGGCAAGGTTCCAGTCAAAGCTCGCATTACAGCCAAGGGGCAGGTTGCCTTCCAGGCTCAGGATGGTGTTGCCGCTGCCGTCGCGGGGGGTTGCCGTAAGATGGGTGACGGGGTCGCCGCAGGTGCTGCCGGCAATGCGGCGGATCCGGTTGTCCACGAGGAGTCCGGCCGGTTGTGGATCCAGCGTTGCGTCGGCGCCCGCCGGGGTGGGTTGCATGCGCAGCTGGATCGATCCGAAGTCCACGTTCAGGGCGTTGGCGCCTGCGTTGTAAGGCCGCAGGGGGCGCTGGTCGAAAGCTGCAGGGTCGTGGGCCGGCAGGCTGAAGAAACTGCGGTCGGTCAGGACGTCACCTTCGATGCGTCTGACGCCGCGTGAGCGCAGGTCGCGGAGCATCAGCCACAGGCGTTCCCTGGACAGGCGCGGGTCTCCGCCGCCGATGATCGACAGGTCACCCTTCAGTACGCCCTCCCGGATCGGTGCGACGGCCAGGATGCGGGTTTTCCAGGTGAAGGTCGGGCCGAGCTGGTCGAGGGCGGAAAAAGTCGTCACCAGCTTCATGACCGAGGCGGGGTTCATGGGGGTGGTGATACGGTGACTCAGCAGTGCGGGCGCCCCTTCCACGTCCTGGATCAGGACACTGGTTGCGCTCCGGGGAATGCCGTTCCGGGCAAGGCTGGCGTCGAGGGTTGCCGGCCAGTTCTCCCCGCTGCTTGCGGGCGAGGTCGTGAGGGTCAGGGCTAGGGCGAGCAGGGTGGTGCGGAGGGCGGGCATGGGCGTGGACATGAAGGCGGACTGCGACCGATTATGCCTTTGAAGCCCGTCGATTTTATTGCTGCGCTGCAGCATTCATCGGGATCCTCTATGCCTTCGTGCCGCTTTTCTTCCTGTCCGGCAACTCTGAAAACGCCATAATTCCCAATGCTGGCGCGGGTTTAGGTCACTAGCCCTTTTTTTGGGTAAGGGTTTTCGCTATACTCCGCAGGTTTTCCGTATTGCGATCTTCGAAGTCTCTTTTATTGAGGTTAGTGGGCCATGAGCGTGGATCAGAAAGTAGATGCGGGTCGGCGCCAGCTGTTGCTGGTAACGTCGGCGGCAGGGGGCGTGGGCGCAGTCGCCGCGGCCGTGCCGTTCGTCGCGAGCCTGACGCCGTCGGAGCGTGCAAAGGCAGCCGGTGCGCCGGTTGAAGTGGATATCAGTAAGCTGGGCCCGGGTCAGATGATGACCGTCGAGTGGCGTGGCAAGCCGGTGTGGATCATCAACCGCACCAAGGAGATGCTGGACTCCCTGAAAAAAACCGACAGTGAAGTCAGCGATCCGGCTTCCGACAAGCCGATGCAGCCGGCGTACGCCAAGAACGAAACCCGCTCCATCAAGCCGGAAATTCTGGTGGCGGTCGGTATCTGTACTCACCTGGGCTGCTCCCCGTCCGACAAGTTCAAGACGGGCGCCGAGAGCGGTGTTGCGCCTGATTGGGCCGGTGGTTTCCTGTGCCCCTGTCACGGCTCCACCTTCGACATGGCCGGCCGTGTTTACAAGAGCAAGCCTGCGCCGGACAACCTCGAGATTCCGCCGCACAAGTATCTGGCCGATACCAAGATCCTGATCGGCGAAGACGGAAAGGCATAAACGATGACCACCAAAGCTCAAGCGGTAATCGACTGGGTTGACGAGCGCTTCCCGCTGACGTCCTCCATCAAGGGGCACCTCACCGAGTATTACGCCCCCAAGAACTTCAACTTCTGGTACTTCTTCGGTTCCCTGGCCCTGCTGGTCCTGGTGATCCAGATCGTCACCGGTATCTTCCTGGTCATGCACTACAAGCCTGATGCGTCCCTCAACGCGTCCGGCGTGCCGGTGGCCTTTGCCTCCGTCGAGTACATCATGCGCGACGTGCCGGGCGGCTGGCTGATCCGCTACATGCACTCCACTGGCGCTTCGGCGTTCTTCATCGTGGTGTATCTGCACATGTTCCGCGGCCTGCTCTACGGTTCCTACCGCAAGCCCCGCGAACTGATCTGGATCTTCGGCACCCTGATCTTCCTGGCGCTGATGGCTGAAGCCTTCATGGGCTACCTGCTGCCCTGGGGCCAGATGTCCTTCTGGGGCGCCCAGGTGATCGTGAACCTGTTCTCCGCGATTCCCGTGATCGGCCCGGACCTCTCCGTGGTCATCCGTGGTGACTTCGTGGTGTCCGATGCGACCCTGAACCGCTTCTTCTCCTTCCAC
>Ga0116180_1002784_pt1 | contig 13584 bp, 9 predicted proteins | sample AD_UKC073_MetaG_FD_89804 | JGI IMG/M metagenome (GOLD analysis project Ga0116180, IMG submission 89804) | Active sludge microbial communities of municipal wastewater-treating anaerobic digesters from USA - AD_UKC073_MetaG | ecosystem: Engineered > Bioreactor > Anaerobic > Digestate | place: USA...
TGGCCGTACCCGGACCTTGGGGCGCTGCCCCAAACCCCGCACTCGCCGTGGGGCAGCCGGGGCGGGTTAAAAACCAACCCACCCCAGCAGCCGGGAGCGTTGGGTCGCGTCGTTCAGTCAAGGGCTTTCGCGGCATAAACAGGCTTCCTCCCGCAAGCGGGCCCCTCCTATTTATTCCACGGTCCCTTGACAGCCCGTCGCTCATTTCAGTCCCTTGGTCAGCAATCTCGGCAACATCACATTCCGACGAGCGGCGGTGGCTGGGGCTTTGATGGAGGCGTTCGTAGCATCCAGATCTCCCACCAGCACCACCTGATCGACGCCCCGGGTGACTGCTGTGTAGATCAGGGTTTGGTCAAGCAAGCGAGACTTGCGGATCGGCACGATCACCCGCGTGAACTGGCTCCCCTGACTCTTGTGCACCGTGATGCTGTAGCTGTGGCTGAGAGTCTGGACCTGGGTGGAGTCAAGCAGGTACTCACCGCCTTCAAACATGCAGCGGCAGCAGGGGTCATCCGGTTCGCTGACCGGCAACGCTCCGACAATGCGCCCGAGACTGCCATTGCGCAGGCCAAGCTTGTAGTTGTTTTCGGTGAAGATGACTAAATCGCCCACGCACAGAGGTATGCGGTCGAGCGTATTGGCGGCGACGTTGCCGTACTCGGCGTCCAGCGCCATGACCACCTCGCCATCGGCCTGATAGCGATTGTGCAGGGCGACATTGAGGTTCTTCACCCCGCCCAGGTTGGCGTTGGTGATGGAGAGGATTTGCACGGCGTAGTCAGTGCCATTGCCGCCCAAGTCTTCGTAAATGGCCTGTACCGTATCCTCAAGTCGCGCGTCATCGCAGGGCACGAAGGACACCCCTGATCCCTTGCCCTGGTACTCCACCCAGGCCGGCACCTGATGGGCGCGGATCGCGGCGGCAACTTGCGGGATGCCACTGGCGCTGCTCTGGCGCTTGACCACCTTCAGTTCGGTTTGCGGGATGCTCGGCAGCTCCGCCAAGGCATGCAGGACGAGTCCGGGGCCGATGGGCGGAAGCTGGCTGGGGTCGCCGACGAGAATCAGGCGCACACCCGAGGGGATATGGCGCAACAACCGATACATCAGGATCACATCGACCATCGAGACTTCATCGACGACGACTGCGCTACCGATTTCGATGGAACCCGGCTCGATCCCGGCAAGAAAGCCGGCGATGGTCATGGCCTCGCGTTGGGTGGCCTCCGCCATGCGCTGGGCGGCACGGCCGGCCAAGGCAAGCTGATAGATCGGCATATTCTCACGCTGATCCCCCAGTGCTTCATACAGCGCCTTGAGCACGGTGGTCTTGCCGGTGCCGGCTCCACCCAAGATCAGGCTCAGATGATTGGCGGCCGAGGTACGCACAGCGAGGCGCTGTTCCTCGGACAGGGTGATTCCGTGCGTGGCCTCATAGTCGTCAATGACTTGTTCAATGCCCCTGGGGTGGGGGGCGATCTGCGCGAAGAGGCCGGACTGTCCTGATTCATCCTCGCCCGCGACCATTTCGTGCAGGCGACGGGCAACGTAGCTTTCGATCAACCATGCGCCATGGGCTTGCAGGAGGCCGTCAATGCGGTGAAATGGAATGCCAGATACATCCTCCGATTGGGGATCATTTTGTGGCAAAGGATTCAGCGCCCGCTCGGCCAGCTCAGCGCTGTCCAGAAGCCGGGACAGGCGTGTGCGGGCCTCGCTCTCGGGGAGGCAGGTGTGGCCGTGCCTCATGCTGCCGTACAGCACGTCCTCGACCGCTCCGGCGAGGCGGCGGGGATCGTCTTCGGCGATGCCGAGGCGGGTGCGGACAAAGGTATCGACTTTCTTCCAGTCGGCCTCGAAGGAGATCAGGGCATAGGGGTTGGCCTCGATCTTCTCCTGCGCCTCGCCCTTCCAGTAGCTGACGACGCTCTGGCCCATCTTGCGGCTCATGCCCACGCGATCCAGCCAGAGCAGGGCATTGGCAACCTTGAACTTGTCGAAGGCGTTGCATAGCAGCTCAGCGGCTTCCGCGCTGATGATCTGGGTCAGGGCCTCCAGGTCGCGGTCTTCAATGAGGTCAGCCAGATCGGGACCGAAGCGGTCATACAGCCGTCTGGCCTTGACCTGCCCGATCCCGGCACAGTCGGGGCAGTTGGCGATCCAATCGATCATGTTGCGCCCGGTGGGTCGCAGCATCTCGGCGGCGGTGGCGTTGATGACCTGCTCATGCCGGAGGATGGCGGTACTGCCGACGGTCGCGCTGCGCATCGTCACCGGCCCCTCGATGAGCCAAACCTGACCCTTCTCTATCAGGCTGGCATCCGGAAGGAGGCGGTAGTCGGAGACGACGGCGTAGTGCTCTGCGCCATCGGTCACGCCGGCGAACACGGCACCACCGGCCTTGCCGCGACTGCGGATCGACGTGATGCGCAGGCTGACATTCACCATCGGCGGGGTGAGCCGGGCGTTCATGCGGGCAGCAGCCTTCCGGTACGAGAAAGGTGATCATCCAGATGCTCGAAGCGGCGCAACCGCTCACGCAAGCTGGCGACTTCGGCCTTGAGGCTGGCGTTCTGTTCTTCCAGCGCCTTGACCCGCGCTTCCGCGCGACCCTTGGCGGCCATGATCCGCTTGTCGATGACTTTCTCGGAGGCGGCTGCGGCCTCATTGGAAGCGTCAGGAGCGGTTCTTAGGGGTTGGGTGAGGCCAAGGGTTGTCAATCGACTCTCCAGGGCCTCCAGAGCCTCCTTGACGGCCGGGTTCTGACGCATGACCGACAGGGAGAAGTCGCATTCGGCGGCAATCTCGCTGCGGTTGAGCTTGTCGCCTCGCAGGTAGTCGTGCCAGTCGTTGGTGACCTCGCGCTCAGCGATCCACGATTGGAACTTGGCGAGGTTGTCACGTGCGAGTTGCTGGCCGGATTGGTTGGATTGGCTCATACCCGCTTTCCCTTCACTTCCAGCATTGGCGTTCTGTCACTCCTGCCGAGGATTTTGGCGATGGCGGTGGCGAAGCCCGGATTGAAGACGAAGCGCCCGCGTTCATCTACGATCTCCCCGGTATCGCCGATACGCAGCTTTTGCTGAGCCAGGGACTTGGGATCGATGGCGGCAGCGAGAGCATTGCGTTCGGAATCGGTGAGTTGCGCTGCCGGTTCGATTATCGCTACATTCGTTGATCCCTTAGCAATCTCAGCCCCCAACGGCCTCATGTCGATGGGAACGACTGTCACGCTCTTGAGCATGTTGAGTTCGGCGCGAATCTTGTCGCGCTCAATGATCGCCATCTGACAAAGGCTACGGACGGCCGGGTCTTCAATCTTCTTGAGGAAGGCATGCTTGTCAGCTGGTGCAAGCTGGGCCTTGACCGCTTTCGACGGCTTGGGACCGTTGTAGGCTTCCCACGCCTTGATCAGTGCTGCGTAGTCTTCCGACTGCTTGTTGTAGATCGTGCGCGCCTTGAAGAGTCCATGGCTCTCAGCAACGCGGGCCATGTTGGCTATGCTCAGGTCGCGGGCGCCCTGGCTGTGCCGGCTGTATTCCAATGAGCACAGCTCATGGATCTTGCGCAGCTTCTCTTCCTTGTCGCGACGATTGCCCTTGTCGAGGATCGCCTTCAACACTTCGTCAGGATGCACGTCGGTCGTCATGATCGTCCTCCGTCGTTGGCTTCACAAGACGCAAGGGCGTCTGATTCTTGGCGGGCAATGCCTGGCGCGCAATCTCATTCAGCTTCACCCCAAGCAGCTTTTGCAGCGACTCGCCACGGTCAATGATTTCAACCACTGCCCGGCGTCCGAGCAGATGGTTTTGCGGGTTGGCGTGCCGCTCCAGTTGCCGCATGAGGGCGTTGGCGCACTGCATCTTTTCGTCCTTGGATAGTCGTACTAGGATGCGTGGATGACCCTCGCACTCGAAAGCGTTGTCGAGCAGATCGGCATAGGCATAGACCGCCTCGCCAGTATTCGATTGAAGGTCTGGGTACAACTCCATGTCTCCCACCACATTCGCCAGTTGCAGCAGCTCACTGGCATCTTCAATGACAGCGTGGGCGGTCAGGGCATCGCCTTGTAACGCCAGTACAGTGGGGCCATCGACGTTGACGGGCAGGGCCATGACCCGATCGATGGTGCGATTCAGCGCTGCAACATCCAACGTGAGTTCCTGCATTCGATGCATCGCAGCTTCATGGCGGCGCTCGGCGCTCGTGAGATCATGAGTCTGGCCGAAAGGTTCATTAGCCGCCTCGGTTCTAGCCTTGGACTTGAGAATCGCATCACGTTCTCGAAGTGTCGCCAAGGCTTCGTTCGAGGCATTCTGAAGGTGCCAGGATCGGTTGGTCAGGGTCGCAGCGAGAGAGTCAAGGTGCTCCTTGCCCGATGCACTCCAGCGGCAACGGCAGCAGTTACGCACGCCGCCCGGAACCGGGTCGTGGATGTCTTTCTGATTTCGACCTTCTTTGGTTCTGACCGGGCCGCCGTTATGGCAACCGGGGACCTGGTTGTCTCCATGTGTATTGCCGCCTGCGAAACAGACTCGATCATGCATGTAATACCAACCAAGTGGCGAGCGATCCGCAGAATTCAGCGGTAGAACCGTAGTCCAGTCCTCTGTATTGAATACGGCGATTTCACGCATCCGTTCTGCATTTGCGCTAAGCAGATCGCGCTCAAAGGTCTTGTGCTTCGTTTCTTCCAATACTTTTGTCGCCTGCTTGATCGAATTCTGGATGCCGACAAGTCCGGCCTTGGTGTAGTAAAGGGTCATGATGAACCGCGCATGACCGACGACCTTCGTCATAATGATAGGCGGCACGTTTCCGTCCATGATCAGGTGCGTGATCAGGCTTGGGCGGGTCGCGTGGGGGGAACTCCATGCTCGACCTGTCTCGGGATTGATCAGTTCGATGCGTTCTCCTGTAGGACTGCGAATGCCCTGCTCGCCGAGAGCGCTTTCGAACGCGGTTAGGAGAATTTGCCAAGCAACATTGGCTCTATTTGATGAAAGTGGCCAATCGGGGTGCTTGGCATCTTCCGGAAGCCGAAACAGAAAGGCTGTATCGGGATAGTCCTGCAACCGATTCTTGCTCTGGGGAGAGAGTTTGGTAGCGCCTTCCAGGTCAATCCATCGCGTCAGACGTTGGATCGGGTTGTACTTCATCTGCCAGTCCCGCAGTTTGGCAAGCCAACGGTAGGGGTCTTCGTCCGATTCCTCCATCTGCGGCCAAGGACATTCGAACCCCAGTGCTGATCCGCCTTTGCCTATATCGGCGGTCTTGTTGGAGTTGAAATAGAGCGTGATCTTTGCTCCTGCGGACTCTTCCTCGGTCGAGGGGCGACGGAACACACCCTGCTGGCGTGGGTTGCGGGCCGAACCTTGGCAGAGTTTGCTTGGATTGGGAATGAATTTAGCATCGTGCCAGATGAAGGTGTCTGCCTCGCCGCTGTCGGCCATGCGCGCCTGACCTCCCCGTACGGGGGTTTGCAGGTGCAGTAAGGCATGCACCCAGCGCACAGGCGACCACATTTCGAGAACGGGCCGATCTACAGTTGAAGGGCTTCGTACCCGCCAGACGCAATCTAGATCGCTCTTGTCGAGTCGATCCTCGCTAACCTCGAACCAATCGGGGCCAAGGCTGTTCCCATCGAGGTCTTTATTCCCCATCAAACCCTGCGCCCAAGTCCAATCGCGGAAGTTCGGACCCTGTACGATCTGCTTGCGCAGAAGAGAGACGAGCAAGTAACTTAGCAAGGTCTTTGTGGATTCCCGAGCTTGCGGTAATGCATCTTCACCACCAGCATTAGGATCAATCGGATTACGATAGAGGTCGGTAAAGCGGAGCGGTTCGCCGTCCTCCATATCGGCAAATTGCTCGCTATCCAGCACCCACTCGATCAGGTTGTAAATCTGGGTGTTATATGTTCGCCCTGACTTACCCTGCGGACAGGCAGCATAGAAGTCAGGTACCAACTGTTTGCGGTTGAGTAAGTCGGCTGGATTCAGGGGAAGGCGATGGGCGAGGAGGTAACGATCTACGAATACGCTCAGAGCGTTAATGAAGGTAGAAAATGGGGGACTGTGGGTGGCGGCATACTCGACAATCAATTTGCGCCAATGCTCAAGACTTGAGTCTCTTTTGGCTATCCACATGAACTGATCATCGTCTGATTTTGAGACATTTTCCGGTCGCTTGGCCTTACCTTCGGCAACATCCCGCCTAAACCAACTGAGTACAGCAGTTGAACTAACCCCCAATCGTGTGGCTACGGAAGTGGAAGATTCGCCGGTTTCCATAGCGCGTATCGCCTGAGCGCGAAGGGCGTCATCAGTGCTCTTCTTTCTGTATATCCCTAATGCCGCATAGATAACCCGTCGTGGAAGTTTCAGTTGCTCGGCAATCTGCCCGTATTTCTTACCAGTCTGGCGCGCATGCCATATTGCTGCCGTTTGCTCATCAGAAAGTTGGTAGTCGCTGGCGACATTTTTGATGTGATAGTCAACTGTTCCGACGCTGTAGCCTAATTCGCGAGCGATCGTTTTTGCTGATTCACCCTCAATTGCGCGGCGTATGATTTCCTTTCTGACCTCTTGTGGCACTTCGGGCAGTTTTCGAATGACGTGCTTGGTGTAATCCTGAACGGTTACTTTGGATAGGCCGAACTCCTTCGCGAGAGCGTTCTTTGTCTCGCCACTTTCGACGCGTCTTACGATCTCCATTTTCTGCTCACGCGTAACACGTGGCGGCACTTTCGGCGCGCGGTCATAGACAAGGTGGACGGCGATACCCATCGTTTTTGCGATAACAGTACGGATCTCACCATCCGCCGCTCGTCTCTGAATTTCGTCCTTTTGCGCCTGCGTTAGCTTGCTTTTCAACTTTGTCCCTCAGTTATCAAGTTCGCTTGTCAGCGCTAATTGCTGCGATGGAACCATCAGGTTATTTTGACGCAAGGTTTCTACGCCCTTGCGCAGCGTGTCCTGCGCCTCATTAAATTCGGCTTGGGTATATACAATCTGACTATCTGGCGAGCAATGGTGCATGAGTCGCTGGACGATGATCGGATCGATGCCCCCCCGTCGCGTACGCTGACCGTAGGCATGCCGTCCTCCGTGGGCCGTGGTGCCGTAGCTCTTGCCATATATCAACCCAATGCGCCCGACAGCGTTTTGCAGGGCCTTTTCATACTGCGCGATGGTGTAAATACCCCCCTGTTTATCGCTACCTACATTGATCCATGCATAGGGATGATTGCGCTCAATGTCGGCGATCTGCGCCATGTAGCACTTCCAGATTTGCATGAACCAAAGCCCGTAGGTTTCTGGATACCAGTGCACATGCATATACCAACGGTCATCCAGCGCAGGATGCTTCCAGCCCGCGTTGAGCTTGCCCCGTATCTTGTGACGCGGAACCAAGCCATATTTAAGTGCAAGGTATTCCTGTCTTGAACCCCGCTGACCGGTTGGGGTTTTCCAGTCATCGGGCGCGTAACCAAGACTCGGATGATGGACGGCGACGAATGCGCGGCTGGGATCATCCCAATGGGGATGCACATCGGCAACGTACAAATGGAACGGTTCGCTGACGCGAAGTCCACCACCAAACAGCAACAAAGTGATCAGCATGCCGCGATAGTCCTGCTTTCCTGCGACCCGGAATCCTTTGACTAACAACTCCTCGAACCGCTCTTCGGGGAACGCCGGAGGGCGCTTTGGAAGCACCTTCGGGGTACGTTCGCCCCGCGTCAGTCGTCCACGTTCTTGGGGTTTGGTTGACCACGCGTGTCCAAGGAACGCCTTATCACGACGATATTTGTACGCTTGGTAGTCCAAGCGTCGATCATGTGCGTTGCCTTCATAGCGAGGATTGAACTTGGCTGCGCGCGGCGCATCCTCGCGACCCAGCCAGTCAAAGAAGTCGCTGAGTTGGGTGATCATGAAGTTAGCTTCGCGTGGTGCCATTCCAGACCACCAGAGATTGCTTGGGTCGTCCCGTGTGTCGGGATCGACGGTGCCGACATGCAGGGCGTTTGAGAAGTTGCGGAACATCCGCCATTCCTCTTCGCCCTGGACGGCATTGACCTCCAGGTACTCCAAGAACAGTTTGACGCCACGCACCAACTTTTCTTGCCACGCGAGACTCCTGCGCAGCGAAAGGCAGTAGTCAATCAACGGGCGGACAGGGCCTTGCGGTGTCATTAGCACCGGGATTTGCAACGATGTACCGGTATTGTCGGAATAGACCTTGCCGCTGACCACGCTAAAGACCACAAGTAGTTCCTTCGATCACCATAGTTCTGGTTGCATTATATGTATTAAAGGAGGTGATAGCACTATACTTTTGGGCAAGTTTTTTTAGTTTCGCAAATTTTGGTTCGAAAAAAGGGGGCAGAACGGGGAAAGTATGTGTTCGAAAATGGGGGTCATAAATGGGTGCGTGGTCGCTCGTTCCGCAGAGTCGAAGGCGCTAGGCGTGCCGATGGGCGCGCCGTGGTTCCAGTTGCAGGATCTGGCGAAGCAGCACGGGATTCGGGCGTTCTCCAGCAACTACGCGCTCTACGCGGACATGAGCAGCCGGGTGGTAGAGATCCTGAGGGGCTTCACGCCTTCGTTAGAGGTCTACAGCATCGATGAGAGCTTTGTGGTGCTGGATGGGCTGCCGGGCGCGCTGGAGGAGATCGGCCGGGAGATTCGGGAGCGGATTGTAAGGTGGGTCGGCCTTCCCGTGTGTGTCGGGATTGCCGGCACCAAGACACTGGCGAAGCTGGCGAATCATGCCGCCAAGAAGGTCTTGGCCGGTCACGATGGGGTGTGTGACTTCGAGGCGATGACGTCGGATGAGCTGTCGGCGTTGTTTGCGAGCATCCCGGTATCGGAGGTCTGGGGCGTCGGGCATCGCATCGACGAGCGGCTTGCGGATATGGGTATCGGCACCGTGCAGCAGTTGAGAGCCGCGCCGCCTGCATGGATTCGCGAGCACTTCTCCGTGGTGCTGGAACGTACCGTGCGGGAGCTGAATGGGGTCTCGTGCCTGAGTCTCGAGGATGTGACACCAGACAAGCAGCAAATCATGGCGAGCCGCTCCTTTGGGCATCCGGTGTTCGATCTCGAAGGCCTGAGCGAGTCAGTGGCCAGTCACACGACCCGTGCGGCCGAAAAGCTGCGTGCCCAGCGCCATGTGGCCGGGGCGATCACGGTGATGATCCGTAGCAACCCTTTCAAGCCCTGGGAGCCTCAGTACAACCGCAGCGAGGTGGTTCCCCTGCCGGAGCCATCTGCCGATACGCGAGAGTTGATCCAGGCTGCCCTATGGGGACTGCGGCGGATCTATCGGTCGGGCTACGCCTACAAGAAGGCCGGGGTGATGCTGTCTGGGCTGGAACCTGAGCTGCGACGTCAGGGAAGCCTGTTGGTCGATCCCGAGCGTGAGCGAAAGTCGGCTGCCCTGATGCAGGCGATGGATCACATCAACGAGAAATGGGGGCGTGGCAGCCTGAGGCCCTTGGCGACGGGTTTTGGGGCCAGCTGGAAGATGCGACGGGAGAAGTTGTCACCCGACTGGACGACGCGATGGGACGCGCTGCCGAGGGTGACGGGCTGACGGGGAAGCCTCAGCGAGATCTCGCGGGGCCTGGTGTTTGTTCTTCACGCCAACGTGGGCAGATCAACCACGTCCAAAACCACCTAACCGAAGCCAGGATGCCATGGCATACCAGATGGCACACCGGCAAAGGCAGAAAAGAAAAAAACCCTTGAAAAACAAGGGCTTTCTCTTAAAATTTGGCGGAAAGGGTGGAAGGCCTCTTCTTCAACCTCAGCGACCACCATGCCACGAACAGTCCCGAGGGTTTCTACAAGCGGATGATCCTCTCGAGGATGCGGACCTACTTCGGTTCGTTTTGCCACGAGCGCTGCAACTTCGTCCATGACCTGCGGTGCGTGATCGCCAAATTCTCCGGCCGCGGTGAGCCGCCGGTGATGCTCAGCACCCGGGCACTGGAAGGCATCTACCAGGCCGGCGACTTCGGCGTCTGGCATGAGCTCGACGGCGGCGCGATCAGGGTGAGGCTCTACAAGGTAGGCACATGCCATCTCGAGATCCATCCGGACGTTGCCTACCGATTGAATATGGTCCTGGCCTGGCGCAATCCCGCCGCCATTCCAGCCCGGTTCCGCAAGGCCCCAGCCAGAGAGAAGGTTGATCGCCCTCTGCACCATGGGCTAGTCCCCTTCGACGTTATCGCCGGCATCGGCCAAGGGCTGTTTTCCCCGGACGGCCTCCGCGTGTTTTTCACCTCGCCGGTGTCCGCAAGGGTCGCGGAGTTTCTGCGCCGTCATGGCGGACGGCAGAGCGATAGCAGTTGGCAATTCGACTATGACTTCGGCGCCGCCCTTCACGAAATGGAGCGAACCGGCCGGATGCCCGAAGCAGCCTCTACTTAATTCAGAAACGCCCCATGCCAATCGGCATACTCATTTCACCTAATCACTAACGACAGAAAGGGTCGGGAAATGGCAAAACAAGCGAAAATCGATCTCAGCAACCCCGCCGAGCTGCGCAAGAAGGCCGGCGAGAACCAGGCGACCTACTGGCGCAAGTTCGGCGTCACGCAGAGTGGTGGCAGCCGCTACGAACAGGGTCGCAATATTCCCTCGCCGACGAAGCTCCTGATGGCGCTCCACGCCAGCGGCAAGGTGAGCGACGACGATCTGGCACACGCACGCGCTGTCGCCGGTCTGTGATCGCCCCAGGGCCTGCCATCGGTCGATGGTGGGCCCGCCTCACATCCATGATCACGCCCAATAACCCTCCCCGTCAGGTCGTCATGAGCCTGGTCGACTTCGATCGCCGCGCTCATCGACTTGAGTACCCATGGGTCTGCACCGACGGCGGCCGCGCCTCGAGTTCCCGCCCCCGGCAGCGCAATGACTGCACGGTGAGGGCTCTGGCGATCGCCTGCAGCCTGCCCTACGACGACGCCTACGATCTGTTGAAGGAAGCCGGCCGCAAATGCAGTCGTGGCTTCCAGTTCTCGACTTGGCTGAATCGTCAGGACTGGGCCACGCGGATCAGCTTTCCTGCCGTCAAGGGGCAGCGACGCATGAACCCTGCGACGTTCGTTCGGCAATTCCCCAAGGGCCGCTTCATCTGCCAGGTTGCAAAACACGTGTTCGTAGTCGTTGATGGAATCGTGCTCGATGCCTTCGAGAACCGGCCGGACCGCTGCATCTACGCAGCCTGGGAAATCAAGGGTTCCATTCCAACCAATCTCTCGTAAAGCCATGCTCATCCGATACCTTATCCCGATATTGCTGTGGTGCATGACGTCCGTGGCGGACGCCAACACCATGTCTTACTACCCTGACCAGGCATCCGCCTATGCGGCGTGCCAGGCTGAGGGCTCCATCCCTGGGCAGGCCTGCTCCCCGAGCGGTTATGCCCTGGTGCGCTGGTGTGGCACCTATTCCGGCTGCAATGGTGGGTGCGCCGTAATCATCCAGACCTCGCAAGCGCCCTACCCTGGAGGCCAGTGCCCCTACTCGGTTCAGACCGAGTACCACTCCTACACCTACCCCTCGGTGCCATGCCCAGCGGGCTATACCTTCACTGGCCCCCTGGGGAATGACTGCATCAGCCCGGGGAAAACCCAAGCCATCGCTGCCAGCCAGCCGCAGAATGGCGGGGGATCGCCTCTTTCCGTTTCCTCCTGCCCCGCTGTCAAGGAAACGCCTGTCAGAAAGCCAGTCGTGGCGGACAGCAGCAAGGTCGGCAACCCCTGCGATGCTGCGACCGGGAACAAGCTCCACAGCGAGACAGATTTCGCTGGCGGCTTTGGAATTCCGTCCTTCCAGCGGTTCTACAACAGCCTGTCCACTCGGGACGACGGCCTTGGGACCGGCTGGTCGCATTCTCTCAACAAGCGGCTTCTCATCGCGGCGACACAGATTCAGTATGTTGGCGGCAACGGCAGTGTCATTACCTTCACAAAATCGGGTTCGAGCTGGGTTGCCGGTGCGGACATCCACGCACATCTGACGGTTTCCAACGGGTATTACACGATCACCAGCACCGATGGCTCCATTGAGGTGTTCAACCCGAAAGGTTTGCCGGTCACCGACACCGACCCTCGAGGCCTGGTGACCACCTACGTCTTCAGTGACGACGGGTTCCTCCAAAGCGTCACCGGCCCCTTCGGGCACAAGATCACCCTGACCTGGTACGGCACAGGCCTGACCACTGCCACCTTCCCTGATGGTTCCTGGGTCAAGTTCGTCAGGGATGCGAAATACAACCTGGCCTCAGCCACCCGGGCAGACACGGTGGTGGCGGCCGGCGTCGTCACCCAGTACCTCTACGAGGACACGGCCAACCCTCATTCGCTGACGGGCATCGTTGACGAGAACAGCTCGCGGTTTGCCACCTACGCCTATGACAGCACCACTGGCAAGGCCGTGAGCACGCAACACGCCGGCGCTACCGGCAAGTTCACCCTGGCCTACAACGGGAACCAGACCGTCATCACGGACGCGATCGGGAACACGCAGACCCTTACGTTCGCCAATAGCCTTGGCATCAACTTGCTGGTCAGCCGGACTGATAGCTCTGACGGCAAAACGCGCTCCCAGACCTTCGATGCGGCCAACAATCTCTCCAGCCGCACCGACGAGGAAGGCCGAGTCACCAATTTCACCTGGGATAGTCAGCATCGCCTCACCAGCATAACCGAGGCGGTCGGCACCAGTGCTGAGCGGACGACGACCTACAGCTACACCTCGCCGGATCTCGACCTGCCGACAACGGTTACGGAACCCGGCCGGACTACCACCATTGCCTACACCAGCACGCTGCCCACGACGATCACCGTATCCGCCGGCGGGTCTAGCCGCACGATCATCCTCACCTACACCGCAAAGGGCCAGGTGGCCACGATCAGCGGTCCGCGCGTCGATGTCAGCGACACCCGTACCCTCGAATACTGGGATTGCACCACCGGGGCGCAATGCGGCCAGCTCAAGAAGGTAACCAACGCCCTCGGGCATGTCACGACCTTCGACCAGTACGATGGCGCCGGCCGCCTGCTGAAGACGACCAGCCCCAACGGCGTGGCTACCACGTTTGTCTACAACAAGGCGGGCAACGTCACCACGGTGACCGAGACGCCTCCGGCCGGCGGCGGCAGCGCCCGGACGACCAGCTTTACCTACGACAACGCCCAGCAGCTGAAGACGGCCACCCTACCAGACGGAGTGGTGCTGACCTATGCCTACGATGCGGCCCATCGCTTGACGAGCGTCACAGACAACGCGGGCAACAAGGTCGCCTACGCCTACGACCTCAAGGACAACCGGACCCAGACCGTCGTGAAGGACTCGGCCGGGACGATCCGCCGCCAGGTCGACTACGCCTTCAATGCGCGCAACTTCCTCACCAGCATCACGGCCGGCGGTTCGGCTACCCAGATGGTCCTGGACGCAGTTGGCAACACGACCAGCGTCACGGACCCGAATGGGCACGGCACCACCTACGCTTACGATCCCCTGAATCGCATCACCAGCGTCGTGGACCGCCTGCAGGGCACCA
>Ga0116180_1002795_pt1 | contig 13549 bp, 10 predicted proteins | sample AD_UKC073_MetaG_FD_89804 | JGI IMG/M metagenome (GOLD analysis project Ga0116180, IMG submission 89804) | Active sludge microbial communities of municipal wastewater-treating anaerobic digesters from USA - AD_UKC073_MetaG | ecosystem: Engineered > Bioreactor > Anaerobic > Digestate | place: USA...
GAAGTGCGTGAGCCACGCAAGGCCACCAGCCAATTCTACGAATTCGACCCGAACCGCAAACACGCGCAACGCAAGAAAGACAATGCGGAGGCGATGGCGCTACTGCGCAAGATTGATGCGGGCAAACTTGCGCCAGATCAGTTGACGGATGCAGACAAGGCGGCACTGGCGAAGTATTCCGGCCTAGGTGGCGCGTTGACAGGCGCGGACGGCAAGACCGGCAGTGCGTATGAGTACTACACTCCGAAGCCCATTGCCGAAGGCATTTGGGCGATGCTTGGCGAGCTGGGTTTCTCGGGAGGCAAGGTACTTGACCCATGCGCCGGGGTTGGCATCTTTGGCGCGACTGCCCCACTCAGCGTTGCGGTTGACGCGGTAGAGTTGAATGAAACATCGGGACGAATCAATGGGTTGGTGAATGCTGGGCCGGGGTACACGGCGACGGTTTCCCCGTTTGAGAAAGTTGCAGATGCCACGCCGGATGAGCAATACGACGCGGTTGCAGTAGGATGCGCACTCACTCGATCACACCTATGAAGAGGTTTCCCCGCATGTTTGCGCGACTGTCACGGAGTTGGAGCCTGATCAAGGCCAGTGCGGGTGTGTTGGCCCAGGACAAAGAGCTGTTGGTATTTCCCTTGCTGTCGGCCATTTGCACGTTGCTGGTGGTTGCTGCATTCGTGTTGCCAGCGCTGGGGCTTGGGGTTTTGGATGGGGTGCGGGGCGGTGGCGCTTCACTGGCGATGTATGTGCTGGGGTTTTTGTTTTACTTGGTGCAGTACTTCGTAATTTTCTTTTTCAACTCGGCACTGGTGGGAGCTGCGTTGATCCGGCTGGATGGCGGTAATCCGACGCTGGGTGATGGGTTGCGTATTGCAGGCAGCAAATGGGTGTCGATTCTGGGGTATGCGGCAGTTGCTGCCACGGTGGGTTTGATTCTGCGTTCGCTGCAAGAACGTGCGGGCTGGTTGGGGCGTATTGCAGTGGGGTTCTTGGGGGTGGCATGGACGGTCGCCAGCTTTCTGGTGGTGCCGGTGCTGGTCAGCCGCAATGTGGGGCCGATTGATGCGATCAAGGAAAGTGCGTTGCTGCTGAAGAAGACCTGGGGCGAGAACCTGATTGGCCAGGGCGGCGTGGGCTTGGTGTTCAGCCTGATTTTCGTTGCGATGGCCACGTTGGGCGCGCTGGCAATTGTGGGTGCGGCAATGAGCGGTAGTGGTGTGGTCATCGGACTGGTGGTTGCGTTGGTGGTGATCGCCTTCTTGCTGGCAGCACTGATCCACGCGGCGCTCTCCGGGATTTATTCGGCAGCGTTGTACCGCTACGCCGTGGGCCAAGAGACGTCCACCGGATTTGATGGGCAGCTGCTACAGCGGGCATTTGCAGTCAAATAGCAGATGTTTCGTTGCAAATTTGAGTTCATTCGTGCTCAAATTGTAAGTATCGTTCTGATAATGGAAGTGTCTGTATGCAGGATCTCAATGACCTGTATTACTTTGCTGCGGTGGTCGATCACGGCGGGTTTGCCGCAGCCGAGCGCGCGCTGGGTATCCCCAAGTCACGCTTGAGTCGTCGCATCAGCGCATTGGAGGCCGAGTTGGGCGTGCGCTTGTTGCAGCGCTCGACGCGACGGTTTGCGGTGACCGATGTGGGCACCAGCGTGTATCGGCACGCACAGTCAATGCTGGCTGAGGCGCAGGCCGCACGCGAGGTGGTGGATCAACTCAGCGCCGAGCCGCGTGGCACCGTACGGGCCAGTGTGCCGGTGTCAATGGCGCAGCAACAGTTACCGAAGTTGCTGCCTGAGTTCTTGGCGCTGTATCCCAAGGTGCGGATGCAGTTGACCGTCAGCAATCGCCGCGTGGATGTGATCAACGAGGGCGTGGATGTGGCGATCCGCGTACGCAGCAAGCTGGATGATGATGGCAGCCTGGTGATGCGGAGTTTTGGCCAAATCCAGGAGTTGCTGGTGGCTAGCCCGCACTATTTGCAGCGCGCGGGTCGGCCGCAGTTGCCCGAGCAATTGGCCGAGCATGTCACCCTGAGCGTCAGCGAGGACGATGCGCGCCAGCGCTGGGAATTGCATGGCCCTGATGGCGAAGTTCGGCGCATTGAGTTGCAACCGCGCATCACTGGCTTTGATTTTCCAATGATGTTGACGATGGCGCGCGATGGCATGGGCATCACCTTGTTGCCGGAAACAGTGTGTGCCGAAGCGGTACGCCGCGGCGAACTGGAAGTGGTGTTACCGCAATGGCGGCTGCCGCAAGGGATCGCGCATGCGGTGTTTGCTTCGCGTCGTGGCATGTTGCCAGCAGTGCGGGTGTTCATTGATTTTTTGGCAGAAAAAATGCCACGCTTACTGGAGGCCGCACGGTTGGAGTGCAGTAGCCCGGAATGCCAGAAAAAGCGCACCCGCCAAAATCCTGAGCAACTCGCGCAGATGTCGGCGTAGTGCCAACCGGGTGTGGCATGCGACAATAGCGCGCACTGAATCGGAGAGATGGCCGAGCGGTTTAAGGCACCGGTCTTGAAAACCGGCGAAGGGTTATACCTTCCGTGGGTTCGAATCCCACTCTCTCCGCCACTTTTGCACATTGCAGAACGATACCGGAGAACGTTGAATCATGCGGTTCTCGTGGTCCATGGATGCACCAGCGGATATGCGCGATTCGGTGAGTCCCACCGCAGAGCACACGCGGGATCTGCAATGGATGCAGCATGCGTTGGCACTCGCGGCGCGCGCGCGCGATGAAGACAACGAAATCCCGGTTGGCGCGGTCATCGTTGATGCTGCTGGCAGGTTGCTGGGTGAAGGTTGGAACCGCAATATCCGCGAGCACGATCCGAGCGCACATGCCGAGATTATCGCGATGCGCCAGGCAGGGCGTGCGCTCAGCAATCATCGCCTGGTCGGTTGCACCCTGTATGTGACGTTGGAGCCGTGCGCGATGTGCGCGATGGCAATGGTCCATGCGCGGATCGCACGCGTGGTGTATGCCGCAGCTGATCCCAAAACCGGGGCTGCAGGCAGCGTGTTTGATCTGTTGCAAGATGCGCGCCACAATCATCGCGTGGAGGTTCGTGGCGGGCTGTTGGCAGAGCTTGCCGGGCCGATGCTGACGGCTTTTTTTCGCGCCAAGCGCGGGAAAATTTAAGCAAGGAATTCCGAAGGATTCTTGCCCGCGCGCGCCTTGCTGCAACGTGAATGCGCACTGCCGACGAACGGCACTGTTTGAATGCGCGATTTAGCTCTTTTCTAACATCACCCGGCGTAAGGTTCCGGTTCCGGAGAAAAACTTCGCGGCGCGCAAAACGTCACGGAGAATCGCTCCGGCCACCCGACCCGGTCCCCTCCAGGCGCAATGCCCGCGAGACCGGGTCTTTTTTGCGCCGATGACGTGCCTAGCGTGTGCGCAGCTCGACGTCACCCTGCAGCTGGCCATCGCGATCCAACACCACGCGCACCCGTTTGCCGGCGTGATAGAAGCTGGCGCGATACAGACCCGCATCCTCGCCAGTGCCGCGTTCGCACAGTTGGTTGATTTTGTGTTGCTTCAGCAGTTGCAAAAACATATCGACTGGCAACTCCAATGCAGTGGCAATCGGGGCTGCTTCAATCTCGATCTCCAGCTTCGGGTTGAGCTCGATGGGGATGGCTTTGGGTGACGTGCGCGCTTGCATGGGGTGAGTTTCGGCATTCAAATCAATACCTGCACTGATGCGCGTCAATTGCAGTGCAGACAACAATAAGGCCCCCGGGGGGGCCGTTTGCAACACGTGTCAACCGCGATCAGTTGATGTCTTGAAGGTCACGCAACTGACGCGGCACACTGGCGAAATAGGCGGCCAAGTCGGCGATTTGCTGGTCGTTCAAGCCCTTGGCCTGCGCGGCCATCACGTCGGCGGTGGCACCGGCACGGGTACCGCCACGGTAGGCTTGCAGCGAATGCCCAAGGTAGTCGGCATACTGGCCGCCAATTTTCGGATACATGCCGTCGATTGGGGCATTGCCTTCCGCGCCATGGCAGGAGGTGCAGGCGGCGACGCCCTGCGTGCCCTTGGTGGCGATGTCGTGGCCAGCGGCAATATCACCCTTGGGCAGGCCGGCGGATGACGTGGTGTGTTCTGCGCCAGCACTGGCGTGTTCACTCTCGGCTTTGCCACCGCAGGCAGACAGGGCAAGTGCGCAGGCCAAGGCGAGCAGGGTCATGGAAGTCTTGGTCATGGCGCGGCTCACTTCTTCAAGCTGGACAGGTAGGCGGCGATATCGGCAATGTCTTGTTCGGAGAAACTCTCCGCTTGGGCCTGCATCGTCGGGTGTTTGCGCTTGCCGGTGCGGTATTCGCCCAGCGCATTACGCAGATAGGTTTCCGACTGGCCACCGATCATCGGCACGTGGTAGCTGGGGTAGGCGTTTTTATAGCCAGTCAACCCGTGGCAACCCTTGCAGGTGTACACCAAGCCCTTGCCGCGGCTGGAATCGCCTGTCAGTGCAGCGGCTGCGGGCGTAGCGGCGGCAACCGCCGGGGCTGCAGCAGGTGCTGGAGCGGTGGACTCTTGGGCAGTGACGGCAAATGTCGCAAGCAGCAGGGCAAGGCTTGCGGCAATCGGCAGCGGTCGCATCATCGGGCTGTTCCGGTTGAAAGTCGGTGGGTGAAGGCGATGCCGATAGTCGGCATCCGTTCAGGACGAGTATAACGGTGAAATCCGTTCGCCACATATGCGTCTCATCCGCATCCTTGAAGATGAACGCAAGGCGCGGACCAGAGAATGTTGGATGGCATGCATGACCTTCGGCGCATGTAAATAGGAATTTGCCTGGTGATATACTTGACTACAACACCAGTCAATGACCTGAACCCATGCCCAAGATGCCCACGACCACCGCCGATCGCCCTGGTCGCACGCTTCAGTTTGCCCGTTTGAGCCTGCTGGCCATTGCCCTGGGGCTGGCTACTTTCGGGCTCGCCGCCTGCAAGGGGGGGGGGGCCAATGGCCCGGGCGGCAAATTGGATCCCAAGGCCGACAAAGGCCCGGAAGCCGTGCCGGTGGAAGTGGCCACGGCTGGCCAGCGTTCGATCAGTGCCAGCTATAACGGCACCGCTGCACTGGAAGCCCGCGCGGAGGCACAAGTGGTATCGAAGACCTCCGGTATCGCCTTGAAGGTGTTGGCCGATGTGGGGCAGCACGTCAGCGCAGGGCAAACCTTGGTCAGCATCGACCGTGACCGCGCTGTGTTGCAGCAGGCACAGGCCGATGCGCAGGTGCGCAAGCTGGAAGCCAATTACCGTCGTGCCACCCAGTTGGCCGAGCAAAAGATGGTTAGTGCCAACGATGTGGATCAGCTGCGGTTTGACTTGGACAACGCACGTGCGCAGTTGCGTATGGCCAAGCTGGAACTGGCCTATGGCAATGTGACTGCGCCGATTTCGGGGGTGGTGGCCACCCGCGACATCAAGCCTGGCAATTTCGTGCAGATCAACACGCCGATCTTCACCATTGTGGACACCTCGCGGCTGGAGGCCACATTGAACGTGCCCGAGCGCGAAATCGAAGTGCTCAAGGCGGGTCAGCCGGTGCAATTGCTGGTGGACGCACTACCGGGCAAAACCTTTGACGGCAAGATCGACCGCGTTTCGCCGGTGGTCGATGCCGGCAGCGGTACCTTCCGCGTGATCAGTGCATTTGATGGCGGCGGGCTGCTGCAACCGGGCATGTTCGGCCGCATCAAAATCCGCTACGACCAACGTGCCGATGCCTTGGTGATCCCGCGCAATGCCTTGCTGGAAGACGGCAATGCGCCGGCAGTGTTTGTGGTGCGCGGCGGCAAGGCGGCACGCGCCACCCTGAAACTGGGCTATGACGATGGCCCGTGGGTGGAAGTGCGCAGTGGCCTGAAGGCCGGCGATCAAGTCGTGGTGGCTGGCAAGTCCGCGCTGCGCGATGGCAGTGCGGTGAAAGTCTTGGATGGCGCAGCTTCCGCGCAACCGGCGAAGGCCGCGCAATGAGCCCGTCCGACGATCTGCACGATCCGCTGCACCCGCCAGGCGGTGGTTTCAGCTTGGTGGAATTTGCCACGCGTCGGCGCGTCACCGTTGCCATGATGACGTTGACCTTGGTGCTGTTTGGCTTGATCGCACTGGGCAGCTTGAAGGTCAATCTGTTGCCCGACCTGAGCTATCCCACCTTGACCGTGCGCACCGACTACCCCGGTGCGGCACCGTCGGAAGTGGAAACCCTGATCTCGCAACCAGCGGAAGAAGCCTTGGGCGTGGTCAAGGGCTTGCGCAAGCTGAAGTCGGTATCGCGCACCGGGCAAAGTGATGTGGTGCTGGAGTTTGCGTGGGGCACCAACATGGATCAGGCCAGCCTGGACGTGCGCGACAAGATGGAGGCACTGCAATTCCCACTGGACGCCAAGGCGCCGGTGTTGCTGCGTTTCAACCCGTCCACCCAGCCGATCATGCGGTTGGCGCTCTCGCCCAAACAGGCTAGCAGCAGTGCGGATGAGATTCGTCAGTTGATGGAGCTGCGCCGCTACGCGGATGAAGATCTCAAACGCAAACTCGAACCGGTGGCTGGCGTCGCTGCGGTGAAGGTCGGCGGCGGCCTGGAAGATGAAGTGCAGGTGGATGTGGACCAGCGCAAACTGGCGCAGCTGGGGCTGACCATCGACAACGTGATCCAGCGCTTGCAGCAGGAAAACGTGAACGTCTCCGGCGGGCGCTTGGAAGAAGGTGCGCAGCGCTATCTGGTGCGCACGGTGAACCAGTTTGCCAATGTCGATGAAATTCGCAACATGCTGCTCACCACGCGTGCGGCGGCCAGCAGCAATAGCGGCACCCAGCAAGCGATGCGGGTGGCCGCAGCCAGCGGCAATGCCAGCGTGATGGCGGCGTTGTCGCAGGGTGGAAGCAATAATGCCGCCGGTGTCCAAGCCATTCGCTTGAAAGATGTGGCCGAGGTGCGCCAAGGCTACAAGGAACGCGAAGCCATCATCCGTTTGAATGGTCGTGAAACGGTGGAACTGGCGCTGTACAAGGAAGGCGATGCCAATACCGTGGCCACCGCCGATGCGCTGGAAGCAAAGCTCAAGGAGATTCGCGAAAAATTGCCGCGCGGGGTGGAGTTGACCACCATTGAAGACCAGTCGATCTTCATCCGCAATGCCATCCACAGCGTGAAATTTGATGGTGTGCTGGGCGGCATCCTGTCGATCCTGATCATCTTCCTGTTCCTGCGCGATGGCTGGAGCACGTTCGTGATTTCGCTGTCGCTGCCGGTATCGATCATCGCCACCTTCTTCATCATGGGGCAGCTGGGTCTGAGTTTGAACGTGATGTCACTGGGCGGCTTGGCGCTGGCCACCGGGCTGGTGGTGGATGACTCCATCGTGGTGCTGGAATCGATTGCCAAAGCACGTGAGCGCGGGCTGGGCATCCTTGAAGCCACCATTGCCGGTACCCGTGAAGTCAGCATGGCGGTGGTCGCGTCCACCTTGACCACGATTGCGGTGTTCTTGCCCTTGGTCTTCGTGCAGGGTATTGCCGGGCAGTTGTTCCGCGACCAAGCCTTGACGGTGGCCATTGCCATTGCGGTGTCGTTGGTGGTGGCAATGACCCTGATCCCGATGTTGAGCTCGCTCAAGGGGCGCGCGCCGATGGGCTTCCCTGACGAGCCGGCGCATCCGCGTTGGCAGGCGCAGAAGACGTGGCAGAAGCCGGTGATGTATGGCGGCCGCGGCGTGGGCGCACTGTTTCGTTATGGTTTCTTTGGTGTGGCATGGCTGATCGTGCGCATCTGGCGCGGCATTGCGGCGGTCGTCGGTCCCGTGATGCGCAAGGCCAGTGATGTGGCGATGGCCCCCTATGCGCGTGCCGAACGTGGCTACCTGCGCATCTTGCCTGCGGCCTTGTCGCGGCCGGTACCGATCTTGTTGGTGGCCGGCGTCGCATTCGCGTTGACGCTGGCGGTTGTGCCGCTGCTGGGGACGGATCTGATTCCGCAGTTGGCGCAGGATCGCTTCGAAATGACCGCCAAACTGCCCCCGGGCACGCCGTTGGCGCAGACCGATGCCTTGGTGCGCCAAGTGCAGGCCGCACATGGCAAGGATCCGGGGGCGCGCGTGCTGTATGGCGTGTCCGGCACGGGTACCCGACTGGATGCCAGCCCTACCGAAAGCGGTGAGAACATCGGCAAGTTGACCGTGGTGATGGACGGCAATCAGCACGAAGGTCCATTGACCGAAGGGCTGCGCAAGACCATGCGCGAGCATCCGGGCGTGCAGGTGGATTTCAGCCGGCCCGAGCTGTTCAGTTTGTCGCCGCCACTGGAAATCGAGGTGGAAGGGCAAGATCTGGATGCCATTCGCGATGCCGGCAACAAGTTGGCGCGCATGCTGCGTGCCAATGGCCACTACGCCGATGTGAAGTCGACGGTGGAGCAGGGCTTTCCTGAAATCCAGATCCGCTTTGATCAGGACCGTGCAGCGGCGCTGGGCTTGACCACGCGCCAGATCGCCGATGCCGTCGTCAATAAGGTCAAAGGCAATGTGGCCACCCGCTACAGCTTCCGCGATCGCAAGATTGATGTGTTGGTGCGTGCCGAAGCAAGCGACCGCGCGTCGGTGGATGACATCCGGCATTTGATCGTGAATTCAAACAAGGGCGCGCCAGTGGAATTGGCCGCAGTGGCCACGGTGACGGCCACCACCGGCCCCAGCGAAATCCATCGTGCCGACCATAAACGGGTAGCCATCGTCTCGGCCAATCTGCACGGGATTGACTTGGGCAATGCCATTCGTGAAGTGGACGCGATGGTGGCAGCTACCCCGCTGGGGGTGGAGATCGGCATGCGGATTGGCGGCCAGGGCCAGGAGTTGGATGAGTCGATTCGTTCGCTGCTGTTCGCGTTCGCGCTGGCGGTGTTCCTGGTGTACTTGGTGATGGCCTCGCAGTTTGAATCGCTACTGCACCCGTTCGTGATTCTGTTCACCATCCCGCTGGCGATGGTGGGGGCGGTGGCGGCCTTGTTGCTGACCCGTTCGGTGATTTCGGTGGTGGTGTTTATTGGCTTGATTTTGCTGGTGGGTCTGGTGGTGAAGAACGCCATCATCCTGATCGACAAGGTCAACCAATTGCGCGAAGACGGTGTAGCCAAGCGCGAAGCCCTGGTCGAAGGTGCACGCTCGCGGTTGCGTCCCATCATGATGACCACCTTGTGCGCGGTGTTCGGCTTCCTGCCGCTGGCGCTGGCATTTGGCGATGGCGCGGAAGTGCGCAGCCCGATGGCGGTGACGGTGATCGGTGGCTTGCTGGTCTCCACCTTGCTGACCCTGGTGGTGATCCCGGTGGTGTATGACTTGCTGGACCGCAAGCCAGACGAGTTCTATGCCGAACGTGGCCGGCGCGCGCGCAAGGATGCCGAAGCCGTGGCGAGCGTGCTGTCGCATGAGCATGATCCGTTGAATGGCGGCGCGAAGGGCTGATGCGATGAACATCACCGAGCTGTCCATTCGTCGCCCGGTCACCACCATCATGTTGTTCGTGTCGATGGTGGTGATTGGCTTGATCGCCTCGTTCCGCTTGCCGTTGGAATCGCAGCCGGAAGCCAGCGCGCCGTTCTTCTTCGTGCAGCTGCCCTATCCGGGCTCAACCCCGGAAGAAGTGGAGCGCAACTTGGTGCGGCCGATCGAGGAAGCGTTGTCCACCATGTCCGGTATCAAGTCGATGAATGCCAATGCCAGCGCCGATGGCGGCGGGGTGTTTGTGCAGTTCAGCGATTGGGAGCGCGACGTGGCGTTGGCGGCATCCGAGGCGCGCGAGCACATTGATGCGATCCGCGACCAGTTGCCGGATGACTTCAAGCGCTATTTCGTGCGGCGCTGGAGCACCGGCGATCAGGAAGCCATCAGCTTGCGCCTGACCAGCAATGAAAACTTGAGTGCGCGTGGTGAGTTGATCGACCAAAGCATCAAGCGCCGCTTGGAGCGTTTGCCGGGCGTGGCGCGGATCGAGGTGGAAGGCGTACCGGTGCAGGAAGTGGTGGTGGCCATCGAGCCCGACCGCTTGACCGCCAATGGCGTGGTGTTGAACGAATTGGTCAGCCGCCTGCAGTCGGCCAATTTTTCGGTATCCGCGGGCGAAATTACCGACAGTGGCCGCCGCTTGCGCATCCAGCCCAAAGGCGAGATGACCGACTTGGAGCAGTTGCGGCTGTTGCCCATCAATGCCCGTGGCGTGCGCTTGGGTGATATCGCCGAGGTCGCCCTGCAATCGCAACGCATGAACTATGTGCGGCAAATTGATGGCCGCCCCAGCGTGGGCGTGGACATCTACAAAGAGCGCGCTGCCAATCTGGTGGATCTGTCAAGATCGGTGCAGGCCGAACTGGAATTACTCAAGCAAGATCCTGCGCTGAAGGGCGTCAACATCACGGTGGTGGATGACCAGGGTGAGCAAGTCATCAGCTCGCTGTCGGCGCTGGCCGAGGCCGGTGGCATTGGCTTGTTGCTCTCCATCGCGGTGCTGTATTTCTTCCTGCGCCATTGGCCATCCACCTTGATGGTGACGCTGGCCATCCCGATCTGTTTCATCATGACGCTTGGCTTCATGTATTTTGCCGGGATCACCCTCAATATCCTGTCAATGATGGGTTTGCTGCTGGCGGTGGGCATGCTGGTGGACAACGCCGTGGTGGTGGTGGAAAGCATTTATCAGGAGCGCGAAAAATACCCGGGCCAGCCGCGTTTGGCATCGGTGATTGGCACCCGGCATGTGGCCATTGCACTGTCCGCCGGCACCTTGTGCCACTGCATCGTGTTCCTGCCGATGATGTTCGGCGAAAAGAACATGCTGACCATTTTCCTTGCGCAATTGGCGGTCACGATTTCGGTGTCGCTGCTGGCTTCGTGGCTAGTGGCGATCAGCCTGATTCCGATGCTGTCGGCACGCATGAAAACCCCGCCGGCGGTGAAATCCCCTTTCATCACCCGTCTGCAAACACGCTATGCCAAGGTGCTGCGTTGGAGCTTGGAGCATCGCGGCTGGAGCCTGACTGGCATCGTGCTGATCATTGCGCTGAGCTTCATTCCGATCCAGATGAGCAAGGGCGATTCGGGCAACGACGAAGATCCCACCAAGGTCGGCATTTTCTACCAATGGCAGGGCTCGTACTCGAAAGAGGAAATGGGTAAGGTCGTGGCGGACGTGGAAAAATACATCGACGCCAACCGCAAGCGTTTCGATGTCAAGCAGGTGTATTCGCGCTATGCCGAACAGGGCTGGGCGATGACCCAGGTCGAGCTGACGGTCAAGGACCCCATCAAGGCCAAGGCGATCCAGGACAAGATCCGCGAAGGTCTGCCGAAATCGGCACGCGCCAATATCGGGATTGGTCGGCAAGGCGGCATGGGCGGCGGCAGCGACCAGAGCATTTCGTTCAGCCTGACCGGCGATTCCACCCAAATACTGAAGACCCTCGCCGACGACATCTTGCCGATTTTGGGCAAGGGCAAGTCGCTGCGCGATGTACGCATCGATACCGGCGATGCCAACAGCGAGCTGGCGGTTCACGTCAACCGCGAGCGTGCGGCGGCTTATGGGTTCTCCGCGCAACAAGTGGCGCAGTTTGTGGGCATGGCGCTGCGCGGTGCCAGCCTGCGTGAATTCCAGCGTGGCGAGGTGGAAATTCCGGTGAGTGTGCGCTTCAAGGGTGCCGAAAATTACGGGCCGTCCGAGCTGCAATCATTCACTGTCAGCACTGCCGATGGTCGCAGCGTGCCCTTGCTGGCGATGGTGGATGTGGGTTTCCAAGCGGGGGCCAATACCATCCAGCGCATGAACCGGCAGACCATGCTCAAGGTGCAAGCCAGCCTTGCACCTGGGGCCAGCATGGAAAATGCAAAACAGGAAATCGAGTCCACCCTCAAACGCATCGACTTCCCGCCCGGCTATGGCTACACCTTTGAAGGTGGCGGCTTTGGCATGAACATGGACATGAACAAGCAAATGCTGCGCAATGTCGGCATCGCGCTGATCTTGATGTTCGTGGTGATGGCGGCAGTGTTTGAATCATTGCTGTTCCCGCTGGCCATCATGAGCTGCGTGGTGTTTTCGATCTTCGGTGTGTACTGGGCGCTGTGGCTCACTGGCACCCAGTTCAACATCATGGCCTTCATCGGCATTCTGGTGCTGATGGGTGTGGTGGTGAACAACGGCATCGTGATGATCGAACACATCAATAATCTGCGCCGACGCGGCATGAGCCGAACAGATGCGTTAGTGGAAGGCAGCCGTGAGCGTCTGCGCCCGATCATGATGACGATGGGGACCGCCATTCTGGCGATGGTGCCGATTGCACTTTCCAGCACCCAGGTGGCGGGTGATGGCCCACCGTACTACCCGATGGCGCGTGCCATTGCCGGTGGCTTGGCGTTCTCGACTGTGGTCAGTCTGCTATTCCTGCCCACCATCTACGCAATGCTGGACGACCTGCGCAGCGGCAGCTCACATCTGCTCGTCCGCGCAAGGATGACGCGGGCTGAACGTAGGGCGGCGCCAACATGAGCTTGCATCATGACTTGGGCGATGTAGGTATTGCATCGGCACTGCGTCGTGATGGGCGTGTCGCTGGTGCGTTGTATTTGGTGGTGGTGCTGACCGGCATGTTCTGTTTGGCGTGGGTGCCATCGCAACTGGGGACAGATGCAGCGGGTGCTGCCGCGCAGGTGGGTGTATTTCGCGCGGGCATCGCTGCATTTTTGCTGATGCAAGTCGCCTTTTTATTGTTGCCGCTGGCGATGTATCGCGTGTTGGGCGATATCAACCGACATGCCGCTGTGGCAATGGTGGCGCTGGCCACCGTCAGTGTGCCGATTGGGCTGGTGACACTCAGCCACCGGTTGGAGGCCTTGGCGTTGCTCGAGAGTATCGGTCAGCATCCGCCTGCTTCAGTCGATGCTGCGTTTCAACTGAGTTTGCAGCGCTACGGACACGGCATGTTCATCGCCAAATTGTTCTGGGGCTTGTGGCTGCTGCCGTTTGGCTGGTTGGTGCTGCGCTCAGGCCGTTTGCCGCGCGTGTTGGGCCTGCTGTTGTTGCTGGGGGGTGTGGGCTATGTGCTGCAGGTGTTCGGTGGCCTGCTGCCAGGCTTTGCCAACTCCAGTCTGTCCAACTACGCCACCTTGCCTGCTGCACTTGGCGAAATCGGTAGCTGTCTATGGCTGCTGCTGTTTGGCGTGCGTGTTGGCGTTGTTCGTACTCATTCGGCCTGAAATTCGATCTGAGGTCAACATGCAAACAGCAGTCACACCCAAAGCATTGGCAGACCCACCGTTGCCGCAACGCCTAAAGCTGTCGGCAGCATGGGCCAGCTTGACGTTTTGCTATTTGTATGGCGATTACTTTGGTTTATACAAGCCGGGCAAATTGCAGCACATGCTGGACGGCGCAGGACCGATGGGCGCGATCAGCCAGGGCTCGCTGTTGTTTGTTGCGTCGTTGCTGATCGTTCCCGGTCTGATGGTATTCATTTCTTTTGTGCTGCA
>Ga0116180_1002797_pt1 | contig 13540 bp, 12 predicted proteins | sample AD_UKC073_MetaG_FD_89804 | JGI IMG/M metagenome (GOLD analysis project Ga0116180, IMG submission 89804) | Active sludge microbial communities of municipal wastewater-treating anaerobic digesters from USA - AD_UKC073_MetaG | ecosystem: Engineered > Bioreactor > Anaerobic > Digestate | place: USA...
ACGCCTGGCTCGTGCATCCCTGGGCGCTCGGCGACGTGCCGTCCGACCTGCCGGCCGGCACGCGCGTGCTGGGCGTGTGTGTGTCCGAGTTCCACCGCGCCTGGCCGTGGAGCGCACGGCGGTGGTCGTTCGTCGGTGCGCGCATGGCCGCGCTCGCCCCGGTGCGCTGGGCCGGAACGGTCGACGCGATCGCCACCGCGCTGGCGACCGCCCGCAGCGTGCAGACGCTCGACGACCCCCACCTGTCGCCGTGGCTGAGACAATGGGCGCGGGTGCGCGCTGCACCCGCGCTGTTTCCCGAAGTGGATCGCCGCTGCGATTCCTTCTCGAAGTGGTGGTCGATCGTGCGGGGACCCGCATGAAGCTCGTCACCTGGAACGTGCAGTGGTTCTGCGGCCTCGACGGCCGCGTCGACGTCGCGCGCGTCGTCGATACGGCGCGGGCGATGACCGACTTCGACGTGCTGTGCCTGCAGGAGGTGGCCGTGGGCTACCCCGGGCTTGCCGGCGATGCGGGCTTCGATCAGCCGGCGCGCCTGGCGTCGCTGCTGCCGGGCTTCAGCGTGGTGTTCGGCGCGGCCACCGACGAACTCGGGCCCGATGGCGCGCGCCGCCAGTTCGGCAACCTGATCGCCACGCGTCTGCCCGTGCTGCAGGTGCGGCACCATCCGCTGCCGTGGCCGGCCGACCCCACAGCCTCCTCGATGCCGCGCCTGTGCACCGTGGCCACGCTGGCCACCACGCAGGGTCCGGTGCGGGTGATGACCACGCACCTCGAGTACTTCTCGGGCCGGCAGCGCCACGCACAGGCGCAGGCGCTGCTGGCGCTGCACCGCGAGGCGTGTGCGCTGGCCGAGCATCCGCCGAAGCAGGTGCCCGACAGCGCCGGCGGCGCCCCCGAAGACACGCCGTTCGGACCCAAGCCGCACACCGCGCGGGCCATCCTGTGCGGGGACTTCAACTCCGGCCTCGCGCATCCGGAGTACGCGCTGCTGCAGTCCGACGGCGGACCGGGCGGCAGCCGCCTCGTCGACGCGTGGCGCGTCGCGCATCCCGACGTGCCGCACGCGCCCACCTTCCGCGTGTTCGACAAGCGCTACGGCAAGACGCCGACGGCGTTCGATTTCGTGTTCGTCAGCGAAGGGCTCGCGCCCTTCGTGCGGCGTGTGGCGGTGAACCTCGAGACGCGTGCGTCGGACCACCAGCCGGTGCTGCTCGAGCTCGCCGACCCGCGGGCGCCCGTCGCGCGGGGCCGGCCCAGCCGCTGAACTCACTCGAGCCGGAACCCCAGCCGCGCGAGCGCCGCGCGCAAGGTGTGGCGGCCCATCAGCGCTTCGATGCCTTTCACCCGGGTGGCGGTCGGGGCGTTCCAGCCGGCGGTGGGCAGCGACTGCGACACCTGGAAGGCCTTGAACAGCTCGTCGTACTCGGCGATCGGAGCGCTCTGCGCGGCCACGTCGTAGCGCTCGTGGTGCACGATCGCGGGCTGTGCCAGCCGGGGCTTGATCGACGCGGGCTTCGACGGGTCCGGATGACCGATGCACATGCCGAACACCCCGAACGCATAGGGCGGCAGTCCGAACTCCTGCGCCACCTTCTCGGGCTGGTTGCGCAGCGCGCCGATGTAGACCGTGCCCAGACCCATGGACTCCGCTGCGGCCGCGACGTTCTGCGCCGCCAGCGCCGCATCCACGACGGCCACCAGGAACATCTCGAGGTAGTCGTTGGCTTCGTGCGCGACGCCCTGCGCCTGCGCGATCCGGTTCAGACGCGACAGGTCGGCGATGAATGCCAGGAACAGCGGCGCCTGCCGGATGTGCGCCTGTCCGCCCGCCCACTCGGCCAGCCGTGCCTTGCGCTCGGCGTCGCGCACCGCGATCACGCTCCATGCCTGCAGGTTCGACGAGCTGGCCGCCGACTGCGCCGCGGCCATCAGTCGTTCGAGCGTGCCCTCGGGCAGGGGGGTGTCGAGGTAGGCACGTACCGAGCGGTGCGTCATCAGGCTGGCCAGCACGGCGTTGCCATCGACCGGCATACCGTGCCGGGCGGTGCCGTAGCGCTGCTTCATCAGGTCGGAGAGGTCGGTCATTGCGTCGTCCTTCGGAGTTGACAGGTTCGGAGTCGAAAGATGCGGAGTGGAGAGATGCGGAGTCGGGAGCGGTTCATTCGCGCCCATGTCCCTGCGCACGATCGGGCTTCGGCGTTGCGCACGACCCGCTGAACCCCGCGCGCATCGGCTGCAGGGTCACGTGTCCGATGCCGAAGCGCGTGCGCAGTTCGGCTGCGGCGTGCTCGAAGAAGGCGTCGTCGGCACCACCGGCAGGCATCACGAGATGGGCGCTGAGCGCAGCGTCGGACGTACCGGTCGCCCACACGTGCAGGTCGTCCACGCGGGTGACGCCGGGCAGGGCCAGCAGACAGGTGCGCACCGCGTCGAGATCGATGTGCTCGGGCACGCCGTCGAACAGCAGGTGCAGCGACTGGCGGAACAGCGACCAGGTGCCCGCAACGATCACCAGCGCGATCAGCAGGCTGGCCACCGGATCGATCCAGGTCCAGCCGGCCCACAGGGTCAGCGCACCCGCCACCACCACGCCGGCCGACACCAGCGCGTCGGCGACCATGTGCAGGAAGGCGCCGCGCACGTTCAGGTCGTGGCTGCCGCGCATGAACAGCAGCGCGGTGACCGCGTTCACCACGATGCCCACGGCCGCGACCGCCATCACCGTCCCGCCCTCGGTGGGTTCGGGGGCGCGCAGGCGCAGCAGCGCTTCCCAGCCGAGCGAGCCCATCGCCACGAGCAGGATCACCGCGTTGACGAAGGCCGCCAGGATCGACGCGCGCTTCCAGCCCCACGTGTGACGCGCATCGGCCCGCAGCCGTCCCGCGGCCGCGCCGGCCCAGGCCAGCACCAGGCCGGCGACGTCGCTCAGGTTGTGCGCCGCGTCGGCCAGCAGGGCCAGCGAATCCACGCGCCAGCCGTACAGCGCCTCGATGGCAACGAACCCGAGGTTCAGTGCGATGCCGATCGCGAACGCACGGTCGAACGACGCGGGCGCGTGATGATGGTGGGCCCGCGCATGAGCATGCGTGTGAGCGTGCTCGTGCTCGTGCGCGTGCTCGTGCGCGTGCGGACCTGTGTCTGTATTCACCCCGCCGTCCCCGTGTCCGTGCCCGTGCCCGTGTCCGCCTCCGTGTTCCCGTCCCGGTCCCGGGCGATTTCCTTCGACATGACCATGACCATGGTCATGGTCATCCGGGCGTCCGCGCGGATCCGAGGTGGGCACACTCATGTCGCACTCCGTCCGATCCGTGGCTTCGGTGCGATCTGTGCGATCTGTGCGGTTTGCGCCATCCGTTTCATCCGACGGCGGCGGGCCGGAGGGAAGGTGGTCGGCCGGCTTCGCGCCTGGCAGCGTCGAGCCGCGGAACGTCGAGACGGGGCATGTCGAGACGGGGCATGTCGAGCCGGGGCACGTCGGGTCCGGTAGCGCCGAGCCGGGTGGATCTCGCGCCGGTCAGGCGTCGTCCGGGGTCAGCCGGCGGGCGGCCTGCGATCGCCGTCTCCGGGCGCGCGCTGGTCGGGATCGGCGGGCCGGTCGTCTCCGGGGACGTCCCGCTGGCCATCTTGCGGGCCATCGTGCGGGCCATCGCGCGGCGCCTCGTTCTGCGGCAGCGGTTCGAGTGCGTCTTCCGGCCCGGTGGCGACCGCGTCGCGGTACGTCGGCCAGAACGAGCAGTAGAGCGCGGTCAGGACGATCAGCGACATCGGCGACAGCACCAGCGAGATCAGCAGCGGCGCGTCGCCGAACAGCACCTTCAGCAGCTGGATGATCAGCGAGGCGATCAGTGCCGCCACGAACCAGGCGAGCGCGTACTGCACGAACGCCCATTTGTTGCGCATCACCGCGAAGAAGCTGAAGAACATCGCCTTGGGCGGGGCCACACCATGCCACGCGACGAAGAGCGGCGCGTACCACAGGCCCATCTGCACCGGCGTGTAGATCAGCAGGAACGACAGCGATGCCAGCAGCAGCGACGATTCCTTCAGCGACGGGTCGTCGGGCGTGCTCTGGCCGGTGGCGATCTTCAGCAGCGTGCCGTCGTCGGCCAGCGACGCGAAGCTCAGTGCCAGCAGCGTCGAGATCACGTTGACCAGGCCCAGCAGCAGCAGCGGGCGCCATGCGCGCGCGTTGCGGTCGCGGATGCCGGCGAACAGCATCTGCGGCGTGGGCATGCGGCCGTTGTCGGCGGCGCGCACGGCGTGCATCAGGCCGACGGCAAGCGTCGGTGTGACCAGCATCGGTGCGAACGGGCCCACCAGCGGCACCAGCGTGGTCACCATCAGCACCAGCAGATACAGGAAGGTGAGCGCCAGCATGGGGATCGGGAAGCGCCGCAGCAGCCTGAACCCTTCGGTCACCCAGCGCCGTCCGGCGGCGGCGGGAAGCTGCCGGATGTTCATGCCGCGGCCGGCAGCAGGTGCCGTTCGTTGCGCCGCGCGCGCAGGATGCGCTCGAAGTGGTCGGGATCCTTGGGGGTGACCATCTCGGCGGGGCGCGGCAGGTGGTAGTCGAACAGGCGCGACAGCCAGAAGCGCAGCGCGGCGGCACGCAGCATCAGCGGCCATGCGTGCCGCTCGGCGGGCTCGAGCGGCCGCACGGCGAGATAGGCGCCCAGCATCGCGTCGAGCCGTTCGGGCACGAACGCGCCGGTGGCGTCGTCGATGCACCAGTCGTTGCAGGTCACGGCCAGGTCGAACAGCCAGGTGTCGTGGCCGGCGAAATAGAAGTCGATCACGCCGCCCAGGCGCGTGCCGTCGAAGAGCACGTTGTCGCGGAACAGGTCGGCATGCACGGCGCTGGCCGGCAGCGCGGCGTGGTCGGGCCGTGCGGCGAAGCGCTGCTGCACGGCGATCTCGTCGCGCAGCAGCGCGGCGGCGTCGGGGCGCAGGAACGGCAGCACGCGCGGGGTCGTTTCCACCCACCACGGCAGACCGCGCTGGTTGGGCAGGCGCCCCGGGTAGTCGGCCGCCGCCAGGTGCATGCGCGCCAGCAGTCCGCCCACCGCGGCGCAGTGCGGGGCCTGGGGATGCATGTCGGAGCGGCCCGACAGGCGGGTCACCAGTGCGGCGGGCTTGTCGTTCAGACGTCCCAGCGTGGCGCCGTCACGATCGGCGATCGGGTCGGGGCAGGGCACGCCGCGCGCGGCGAGATGCTTCATCAGACCCAGGTAATAGGGCAGCTGCTCGAAGGCCAGACGCTCGAACAGCGTCAGCACGAAGCGGCCGCGCTCGGTGTCGACGAAGAAGTTGCTGTTCTCGATGCCCGATGGAATGCCCTCCAGCGCGAGGAGGCGGCCGCAGTCGTAACGGTCGAGCCAGGGCTCGAGCTGGGCGCGTGAAACCGGCGTGAAGACAGCCATGAGGACGTGGGGCGGGGAACGGTGATCGTGGATCGGTCGGCGGGTGCCAGACAGGCGAGAACCGCGCCGCGACTGTGCGCGCGAGGATAGCAGACACTGACCTCGACGGCCGGACGTCCCTACAGGTACAGCATCTGCTCGCGCTCGCTGGCGGTCGGCGCGAAGCCGCGCGCCTGGTAGAAGTCGAACACCGCCTCGACGGCGGCGGCCGGATCGTCGACGACCTTGATCAAATCGAGGTCTTCTGGCGAGATCAGTCCGTTGGCGACCAGCGCGTCGCGCATCCAGTCGAGCAGGCCGCCCCAGAACGCGCTGTCGATCAGGATGACCGGGATCGCACGGCCCATCTTCGTCTGGATCAGCGTCAGCACCTCGGCCAGCTCGTCGAGCGTGCCGAACCCGCCGGGCACCGCGATGAACGCCGACGCGTACTTGGCGAACGCCACCTTGCGGGCGAAGAAGTGCCGGAACGAGATCGCGATGTTCTGGTACGGGTTGCCCATCTGCTCGTGCGGCAGCTGGATGTTCAGCCCGACCGAAGGCGACGGGCCTTCGAAGGCGCCCTTGTTGGCGGCTTCCATGATGCCGGGGCCGCCGCCCGAGATGACCGCGAAGCCCGCGTCGGACAGCATGCGCCCGAGCTCGACGGTCAGTTCGTACCAGCGGTGGCCCGGCCGGATGCGGGCGCTGCCGAACACCGACACGGCCGGCCGGATCTCGGACAGCCGCTCAGTGGCTTCGACGAACTCTGAGATAATTCCCAGGATATGCCACGACTCGCGCGCCTTGATCGAAGTCGAGCGCTCCGGGCTTGGAATCGCGCGCAACGGAGGCACGTGCTTGGTGGTCTCGGACATGGCTGAACAAACGCTCCTGCTGGTCGACGGCTCGAGCTTCCTGTACCGCGCGTTCCACGCGCTGCCCGACCTGCGCAGCCCGCAGGGCGCGCCGACCGGCGCCGTCTATGGGGTGGTCGCGATGCTAAGGCGTCTGCGCACCGACGGCAAACTGACCGGCGGCGCCACCCATGGCGCCGTGGTCTTCGATGCGCCGGGCAAGACCTTCCGCGACGACTGGTTTCCCGAGTACAAGGCCAACCGCGCGGCGATGCCCGACGACCTGCGCTTGCAGATCCCGGTCATCCACGAACTGGTCCGTGCACTGGGCTGGCCGCTGCTGATGATCGACGGCATCGAGGCGGACGACGTGATCGGCACCCTGGCCGAGCAGGCGCACCGCATGAAGATGCGCACCGTCATCGCCACCGGCGACAAGGACCTGGCACAGCTGGTCGGCGACCACGTCACCCTGGTCAACACGATGACCGCCCGCGGCGGCCCGCCCGAGAAGCTCGATCGTGACGGCGTGATCGCCAAGTTCGGCGTGCCGCCCGAGCGCATCGTCGACTACCTGTCCCTGGTGGGAGACACGGTCGACAACGTGCCGGGCGTGGAGAAGGTGGGCCCGAAGACGGCGGTGAAGTGGCTGTCGCAGTACGACTCGCTCGACGGTGTGATCGCCAACGCACCGAAGATCACCGGCGCGGTGGGCGAGAACCTGCGCCGCGCGCTCGACTGGCTGCCCACCGCGCGCCGGCTCGTCACGGTCAAGACCGACTGCGATCTGAGCGCGCACCTCGAGTCCATCGATGCCTCGCTCGATCTGCGCGCCGAGGATCCGTCGGCGCTGCGTCCGCTGTTCGAGCAGTGCGGCTTTCGGACCTGGCTGCGGGAAGTGGGCGGCGGTCCGGGCGGCGCGGGTGCAGCGGCCGGACCGGAGGCATCGGCCGGGCCCGGGGGATCGGCCGTGGCGGGCGAGGGCAGCCAGGCCGGGGCGACGTCCGGGCGCCTCGACGCGGATGCCCAGGGCGCGACGGCGGGCGGCAGCGCCCTGGTGATCGCCTACGAGACCGTGCTCACCGATGCGCAGCTCGACGCGTGGCTGGCCCGTATCTCCGAGGCGGAGCTCACCGCGCTCGACACCGAAACCACTTCGCTCGACCCGATGGCGGCAGAGATCGTCGGCATCTCGCTGTCGGTCGAGCCGGGGCGCGCCTGCTACATCCCGGTCGCACACGTGTACGCGGGCGCGCCCGACCAGCTCGCGCGCGATCACGTGCTGGCCCGGATGCGTCCGTGGCTGGAGAGCCCGCGGCACGCCAAGGTGGGGCAGAACCTCAAGTACGACACGCACGTGTTCGAGAACCACGGCATCCGGCTGGCGGGCGTCGCGCATGACACCTTGCTGCAGTCGTACGTGCTCGAGGCGCATCGCACCCACGATCTCGGCGCGCTCGCGTCGCGTCATCTGAACCGCGCCAGCATTCCCTACGAACAGGTGGCGGGCAAGGGCGCCAGCCAGATCGGCTTCGAGCAGGTGGCGATCGAGCAGGCAGGACAGTACGCGTCCGAAGATGCCGATCTGACCCTGCATCTGCACCGCACGCTGCACCCGCGCATCGCGGTCGAGCCCAGGCTCGACTACGTGTACCGCGAGATCGAGATGCCGTCGTCGCGCGTGCTGCAGCGCATGGAGCGCAACGGGGTGCTGGTCGACGCGCGGCGGCTCGAGGTGCAGTCCGACGAACTCGGCCGCAAGATGCTCGAGATCGAAGCGCGTGCGTACGAGGCCGCCGGCCAGCCGTTCAACCTGAACTCGCCCAAGCAGCTGGGCGAGATCCTGTTCCAGCGCCTGGGGCTGCCGGTGGTGAAGAAGACCGCCAGCGGCGCCCCCTCCACCGACGAGGAAGTGCTGGCCAAGCTGGCCGAGGACTATCCGCTGCCGAAGATCGTGCTCGACTACCGCAGCCTGTCGAAGCTGAAGTCCACGTACACCGACAAGCTGCCGCGCATGGTGAATCCGCGCACCGGGCGCGTGCACACCAGCTACTCGCAGGCGGTGGCGGTGACGGGCCGCCTGGCGTCCAGCGACCCCAACCTGCAGAACATCCCGGTGCGCACGCCCGAGGGCCGGCGCATCCGCGAAGCCTTCGTCGCGCCGCCCGGCGCGCAGATCGTCTCGGCCGACTACTCGCAGATCGAGCTGCGCATCATGGCGCACATCTCGGGTGACGAAGGCCTCACGCGCGCGTTCGCGCAGGGGCTCGACGTGCACCGTGCCACCGCCGGCGAGATCTTCGGCGTGGCGCCCGACGAGGTCACCAGCGAACAGCGCCGCTACGCGAAGGTGATCAACTTCGGGCTCATCTACGGCATGAGCGCCTGGGGCCTGGCGTCCAACCTGGGCATCGAGCGCGACGCCGCGCGCACCTACATCGACCGCTACTTCGCGCGCTACCCCAAGGTGCGTGCGTACATGGACCGCACGCGCGAGCTGGCCCGCAGCCAGGGCTACGTCGAGACCGTGTTCGGTCGCCGCCTGTGGCTGGCCGAGATCAACAGCCCGAGCGGCCCGCGCCGACAGGGCGCCGAGCGCGCCGCGATCAACGCGCCCATGCAGGGCACGGCCGCCGACCTGATCAAGCTGGCGATGATCCGCGTGCAGGGCTGGCTCGAGGCGCAGCGGATGAAGTCGCTGCTGATCATGCAGGTGCACGACGAGCTCGTGCTCGAGGTGCCGGACGACGAGCTCGACGCGGTGCGTGCCGAGCTGCCCGGCATGATGACTTCGGTGGCCGCGCTCGACGTGCCGCTGGAGGTGGCCGTGGGCGCAGGGGCGGACTGGGACAAGGCGCACTGATCACGCAGCCGGCGCACGGATCACGCCGGCTGCGCTAGGCTATACTGCCCACTCACGCAACCCGGTTGCATCATCCCGGTGCGTTCGTCCGGGTGTACCCGCCGATCCCGCTCCTCGACCCCGCACCGTGACCCTTTCCCTGATTCTCGTCGCCACCTTCGTGTCCGGTGTGCTGAGCCTGGGCGCGGCAGCCTGGCTGTCGATGTCGGTGCTGACGGCGTCGGTCCAGCGCCTGGTCAGCCTGTCGGCCGGCATGCTGCTCGGCACGGCGGTGCTGCACCTGATGCCCGAGGCCTTCGAGTCCGGCGCCGACCTGCACGCGCTGTGCGCAACGCTGCTGTTCGGACTGGTGGCGTTCTTCGTGCTCGAGAAGTTCGACGTGATGCGCCACAGCCATCACTACGAGGGCGACGGCCACGGCCATCACCACGGGCACGACCGCGAGGAGGCCGGCTCCGGCGGGCTGCTGATCCTGGTCGGCGATGCGATCCACAACTTCGCCGACGGCATCCTCATCGCGGCCGCCTTCCTGGTCGACCTCCGGCTGGGCCTGCTCACCACGGCCGCCATCGCCGCGCACGAGCTGCCGCAGGAGATCGGCGACTTCATCGTGCTGCTCAATGCCGGCTACACCCGGCGCCGGGCGCTCTTCTACAACACGCTGTCGAGCCTGTCGGCGGTGGTGGGCGGGGCGGTGGGCTACTTTGCGCTCGAAGCCGGCCAGCAGCTGGTGCCCTATGTGCTGATGCTGGCCACGGCCAGCTTCGTCTACATCGCACTGGCCGACCTCGTCCCCGACCTGCACCGGCAGAGTCGCACCCGCCGCAGCGAGGCTGCGCGCCAGCTGGTGATGATGCTGGCGGGCATCGCGATCATCGCCGCACTGACCGCGCAGGTGCACCAGCACTGATCCGCGTGCCTGCGGCGGAATAGAGTGCGCCGCTGTGCCGTTCCTGCATCGTGCGCACGCGATCCTCGCGGCGCCCACGCCGGCATGGGACAATTCCATGTCGATATCATGGTCTTGTGCCGATGCCCGCTGCCGCAGCACCCGTCCGCCCGTTCCGCCTGACGCGCTGGTTCGCCCTGGCCAGTCTCGGGTCGATCGCGCTGCTGGCCGTCGTGTCGGCCACGCTGCTGTCACGGTTCATGGCCGAGCGCATGCTGCACCGCACGGGCGAAGTCACGGCCGAGTTCGTCCAGAGCCTCATCCGGATCCACGACGGCACCCGGTTCTTCGTGCCGGGCGCGGCACGCGAGGCGCCCGCGGTGTTCGATGCGCAGCGTCTGGACGAGATCGAGCGCATCTTCGGCCAGGTCGCCCGCATGCCCGACGTCCTGCACTGCAATCTGTACGACGCCGAGCGGCGCGTGGTCTGGTCGACCAACCGTGACGCCATCGGCCGCACGCTGCCATTCAACCCCGAACTCGCCGAAGCGCTGGCCGGAGAACTGGTCGTGGAGAGCGACCTGCTCAACCCGGCCAACTACATCAAGCCGGAGCACGTGTTCCTCAAGGGGCGCACCGCGCATCCGGTCGAGAACTACATCCCCGTCGTCGACGGTGCACAGCGCGTGGTCGGCGTGGTGGAGCTCTACATGTCGCCGAAGTCGCTGTTCGAGGACGTGCAGCGGCTCACCCAGGTGATCTGGCTGGCGTCGGCGGGCGCCAGCGCCTTCCTGTTCCTCGTGCTGCTCGGGCTGGTGCGGCGCGCCGATGCGCTGATCCGCGTGCAGCAGGGGCGGCTGGTCGCGTCGGAATCGATGGCCGCGGTGGGCGAGATGGCGTCGGCGGTCGCGCACGGCATCCGCAACCCGCTGGCGGGCATCCGCTCGTCCGCCGAGCTGATCTCGGTGGACGCGGGGGCGGGCGGGTCGGCCGGGACGCCGCCCCACGTGGATCAGGCGATCGACATCATCCGGCAGGTCGATCGGCTGGAAGGCTGGGTGCGCCAGCTTCTGGCCTATGCCTATCAGGGCGGCCGTGCACTCGAGCCGGTCGACGTGAACGCCGTGATCCGCACGGCGCTGTCGGGATTCGAGGACGACCTGCCCGCGCACGGCATCACCCTCGAGCTCGACCTCGCGTCCGCGCTGCCGACCATCGCCGGCGAGCCCGATTCGCTGGAGCATGTGTTCGTGAACCTGGTCGCCAACGCCATCGACGCGATGCCCGACGGCGGGCGACTCGCACTGTCCACGCGCGAAGCGCCCGATCGCCGGTCGATCGAGGCGCGGGTGCGCGACACCGGCATCGGCATGTCGCGCGAGCGGCTTGCCCGCATCTTCGTGCCGTTCCACACCACCAAGCGCACCGGCCTGGGCGTGGGCACGCCCCTGGTCAAGCGTACGGTGGAGCGGCTCGGCGGCCGCATCGACGTGACCAGCAAGCCCGGCGCCGGCACCGAGTTCGTGTTGTCCTTTCCCAAGGCCTGATCCCCGCGATGAGCTACGGCGTACTCCTGATCGAAGACGAAGAGCTGCTCTCGAAGAACATCCGTCTGTACCTGCAGCGCTACGGCCACGAGGTGCAGGTGGCGGCGTCGGCCGAGGCCGGACTCGAACTGCTCGAGCAGTTCAAGCCCGACGCGGTGGTGCTGGACTTCAACCTGCCCGGCATCGACGGGCTGGAGGCGCTGGCCCGCATCCGCCGGCGCGATCCGAACGTGATCGTGGTGATGATGACCGGGCATGGCAGCGAGCAGGTCGCGGTCGATGCGATGAAGGCGGGCGCCTTCGACTACCTGACCAAACCGGTGGCGCTCGGCAAGCTCAAGCTGGTGCTCGACCGCGCGCTGCAGACGGGGCGCCGCGAGCAGGAGCTGTCGTGGTACCGCCGCCGCGAAGCTGCCGACAAGGGGCTCGCCGCCCTGGTGGGCGACTCGCCCGGCATGCGTGCGCTGCGCGCGCAGATCCGCCAGATCGTCGAGGCCGAGCGCAACCTGTCGGGTGAAGCGCCACCCGCGGTGCTGATCAATGGCGAGACCGGCACCGGCAAGGAGCTCGTCGCGCATGCCCTGCATTACGAGGGGCCGCGGGCGGACGGGCCGTTCGTGGAGATCAACTGCGCGACGATCCCGTCGCACCTGCTCGAGTCGGAGCTCTTCGGCCACGAACGCGGCGCGTTCACGGACGCGCGCGAGCGGCGCATCGGCCTGATCGAGGCGGCCGACGGCGGCACGCTGTTCCTCGACGAGGTGGGCGAGATCGACCCCGGCCTGCAGGTCAAGCTGCTCAAGCTGCTGGAGGACCGCAAGATCCGCCGTCTGGGCAGCGTGCGCGAGCAGCAGGTGTCGGTGCGCATCGTCGCGGCCACGAACCGCGACCTCGAGCAGATGGTGCGCGACGGGCGCTTCCGCGCCGACCTGTACTTCCGGCTGCGCATCCTGCAGGTGCTCACGCCGCCGCTGCGCGATCGCGCGGGCGACGTCGAGCTGCTCGCCGCGCACTTCCTGGAGCAGCAGCGTGCCCGCTACGGCAAGCCGCGCCTGACGCTTAGCGCCGACGCGCTCGACGCCCTGCGCGCGCATTCGTGGCCGGGCAACGTGCGCGAGCTGCGCAACGTGATCGAGCAGAGCGTGATCATGGCGCGCGGCGACGTGATCGAGGCGTCGCAGCTCATGCTGGCGCGCCTGGACCAGCCGTCCGCCCAGCCGGGCGTCGCCCCGACCGTTCCCCTGACGATGTCGGCCGGCGCCATCGGCGGCACCCTGCCCGAGATCGAGCGGCGCCTGATCCAGAAGGCGCTCGAGGCGGCGCGCTGGAACGTCTCGAAGGCCGCGCGCGACCTCGGCGTGTCGCGCGACACCCTGCGCTACCGGATGGAGAAGTTCTCGCTCCGGGCGCCGGAGTGAGCCGCAACGGGGCGGGCCGCCGGAGGGTTCCGCGTGCGCGGTCTTTGGAAGGGCGCGGGTGTTAGGATGTGCACATCCAAGCCAATCGACCCTCAGAGTTCGCCATGTCCACGACCGTGACCGTCCGACTCGATGACGACATCAAGGATCGGCTCGACCGGCTGGCGAGCGCGACCCAGCGCAGCAAGTCGTTTCTCGCTGCCGAAGCGATCCGGGCGTTCGTCGAGAACAACGAATGGCAGATTGCCGAGACCGAGGCTGCGATCCGCGAGGCGGATGCGGGCGACTTCGCGAGCGAATCCGAGGTGTCCGCGCTGGCCGGCAAGTGGCGTGTGAATGCGCGTTAGGTGGCTGCGAACGGCACTGCGCAACCTGGACGACGAGGCCTCGTACATTGCCGCCGATGACCCGGCGGCGGCGCGACGAGTCGTGGAGCGGGTGCTCGTCGCGGTGGCCACTCTTCGAACCCAGCCCGCGCTGGGCAGACCGGGGCGCGTCCCCGGCACGCGCGAACTCGTCGTGACGAAGACGCGCTACCTCGTTCCGTACCGGGTACGCCAAGAC